>Ga0315277_10000011_pt1 | contig 335725 bp, 311 predicted proteins | sample YL17G05_15_MG_FD_203695 | JGI IMG/M metagenome (GOLD analysis project Ga0315277, IMG submission 203695) | Sediment microbial communities from Yellowstone Lake, YNP, Wyoming, USA - YL17G05_15 | ecosystem: Environmental > Aquatic > Freshwater > Lake > Sediment | place: USA: Wyoming | collected...
ATCCCCCACTACGCAGAACAACACACCAAAAACGAAAGAACCCTTCTATCTCTCAAATCCAAAATCACGCTTTACCCTGACATTTCTACTGGGCGTCTGACCCTGACATTTCTACTGAGCGTTAACACCCGTCGCTGTATGCCTTACAAGGTCTTGTAGGGTTTTGCCCTACGGTGAAGACCGTAGACGGTAGCGACAAATCAGGAATCACTCTCCCGCGCTAGTTGGGACTCCAAGCCGGCGTGTCGCGTGAGAAACTGAATGGAACGTATCGACACGGGGAGCAAATTGCAGTACCTGAAACTCGGTTGTTTTGTTGGAAGGGCAGAAGACAGAATCCAGGAGTCAGAAGTCAGAAGAAAGCCAGAAAGAGGCCGTAGAATGGGGCGATTCTCGTGGCAGCCGGCCTGGCGTCGAGATTTGGCGGAAGAATGCGCCTGGCTGGCAGCGCCGAGCATCCTTCCCTGCCCGCCACGCTCGGAGCTCGGTCATTTTTGAACGTACTCAGCCACTCACCCCCCTTCCCTATACTTAGAGAAGGGGCCGGGGGATGAGTTAGCGCCGCGGGCGGATGATGACTGCAATCCGACCGATGACCGCATTCACCAGCGAAAGCACCGACGGGAACAAGAGCGCCAGGATGACGATCAACACCACAACCAAAGCACCGCCGGAGAACAGCTTCCCGAGGAACCCCAGCCCCCACGACGGAAAAAGACTCCCAAGCGTGAACTCGTCGTAGTACGGCTTCGGCGGCTCCCACTTCGGAATGATCTCGCCCGGCACGATCACATCCCAGCTCCCCACTACGAACACCGGCATCAGGAAACGGAACGTCACCTGGTCGTCGAACTTCCGCCAGTTCAGGAACCACCCCTCCTTCCACGATCCGATGTTGTTAAAGAAGATCTTGATGTAGAACGGCTTGTTCCAGATGCTTGGCGCCGAGCCCGAAGATCCTCCGACCGTTTCGTCGAACACCTTCTGCGCCGCGGAGCTCAGGTCGTCCGGGAACTCACGCTCTGCTCCTCGGGCGCGCCGGATCCGCTCTCCGGACGCAGAAAGATCACGCTCCCCTTCTGGATGTTCGGCGAGATGCGCTGCTCGTCCTGCTCCCTGCTCAGCACAAGGTCCGAACAATACACCGCACCGATCGCAATGTCCGGCCTCTCGTTCTGCTCGAGCGCCGTCTTGACATACCAGGGGGCGTTGTTCGGAATGATCTTCAGGACGAGCGTGACGTTGCCGTACCGGTTGTTCTTCCACTCCTCCTTCAGATCGCCGAGCTTGACCTGGTTCCGAGAGCTTCCATACCAGTAGCCCGGGTACGACGTCCGCTCCCGCTCCTCCCTCGTCGGAGGGACGGCTGGATCGTTTCGCTCCGGCACGATGCCGACGGTGACCTCGAACTCCGTGAGCCAGAGCTGCATCTCGAAGCTCCTGACGGGAGCGTTCGGATGGGCCGAGCGCACCCGCTTCTTGTAGATCTTGTACGGCTTCGGCTCCCGGGAGCCGGCCGCGATGCGCAGGAGCTGGCTCAGTTTGCCCCCTTCGGGCTCGTAGAGCTTCACGGGACCGACGCTGGCGACGAGGTTGGGGAGCCCGTAGAAGGGATGGTCGGGGTCGAAGTTGAGCGTGTTGCCGTCGAAGAAGAGCCGCTCGCCGTCGCTCCGGTTGAGGATCTCGTCGTGGAATTTGAGCAACTCGATATGCGCCTGCGGCCCTTCGAACTGGCCCGTCGAGCCGCCGCGATAGCCGAGCTCGCCGATCCGCGAGGAGAGCTCGTCGAAGCGTTCCGCGAGCTTCCCCGACGTGTCGCGCCGGTAGGTCTCGTATTGCTTCCGGTAGTTCTCGTCCCTCGTCTGGTTATACTCGGCGAGGATGCGGTAGCCGAGGATTAGGACAAGGACAATGGCGATGATGAGGAGAGGTTTGTTCATAGGGGGAATGGTCCTTGCTTCGACATCTGTGCGGTGCCAGGTTCCGGCCTCCACGCCCGGCAAGTCTTGCTCCCCCCAAGGTCGGCAAGACAACGACCTCAATTTCGCTCAAACGCTGCATTGAACCTATCGTAAACGATCACAATACATCACCCTCTCCTGACCTCCCCTGTACAATACAAATTAGAGAAGGGGCCGGGGGATCAGTTCGAAAACACATCCCCGGTGACCGCCGCGGTCAAACGGCGGCCACCGGTGTTCTACCCCAGCACTCCTACGCCCCCGGCTTCGAACCAGGCGGCTGTGTCGGCCGATGCCTCGTCCCCAGGTCCTTGATCACCCTCGCGGCAAAATACTCGTTGTAGAACTGCGTCTCGCTCCCCCTCACAAGCTCCATCAGACGGTCCAGCTCCTCAGTGAGCGTCTTGTCCGCTACGTCAAACAACTCCATCAGGTTGCCGCGGGCTCCCACCCTCTCTGCAACACCGCTCTCCCGCTGCCCGATCGACGAGCTGAAGGCCTGAATCTTGCCCTCCAGATCCGTCAACATCTCCGGCGATATCGCATACCCCGCAAGCGCCGAAGAATGCTGCTTCGCAAGCGACAGGATCGACGAGGCCTTCCCCACCAGCTCCGTATCCCTCATCTTCCTCATGGCACTCTCCGAGACGTTCGCCTTCTCCCTCAGGTCCATCTGCTTCTGCGTTGTCCCTTGAACGAACAGCGCAGACGCTACGGGCACAAGCACGCTCACCAGCTCGTCCTCCGCCAGGTTCTTCTTGGCGAGCGTACCTGCAGCCGCCCCTTCGACCTCTGTCGCTTTGCTCTTGATGCTCTCCAGCGTGCCCTGAAACCTGCCGATGGGCCCCGTGAAGGCAGGCACCACCGCGGTCTTCTCGCTGTTCACGCTCAGCAGCGTCTGGACCCCCTCGTACATCGTCAGCTTGTTCTCCTGGTTGTTTGTCATGACAACCTCCATTGGTTGTTGGTGGATGGATGGTTGATTAATCCCCCTCCCGCAAGAAACACTTTCCGGCTCGCCCGTGCCTTTCTCCGGCTGCGGAAGGTCATTCGTCCGCTACAAAACCGCTTTTCTCGACCGCGAGATCGCTCCGCTTGGCCGCAAGATGCCTTTCCGTGACCCTAAATCGGTTCGCACGAACTGAAGATCTCATTGCGTCAGCTTCAAACCGCATTTCTTCACCTTCAATTCTCATTTCTTCACAAAAGTTCTCATTTCTTCACAAAAGTTCTCATTTCTTCCAAAAAGTTCTCATTTCTTGCAACGCAGATCGCATTTCTTCACCTCAATTCTCATTTCTTCCCAAAAGTTCTCATTTCTTCACAAAAGTTCTCATTTCTTCACAAAAGTTCTCATTTCTTCCAAAAAGTTCTCATTTCTTCACAAAAGTTCTCATTTCCTGAAATGCAGATGTCATTGCGCCACTCTCGCGGCTCATTTCTCCAGAAAAAATCTCATTTCCTGGAACGCGGGCGCCGTTTCTCCTTTTCTTGGCTTCTCGTCGGCTCTGCCGACCCGTATTCCGGTCTTGCCGAGCGACGTTTGAAACCGGACGTCGGGACTCGACGTCACGAGAGTCATTTACCTGTAACTCAAGAAAAAGCGGTATTCACGCTGAGCGGAGTCCTGCTCTTGCTTCGAGCAGGACGGAGTCGAAGCGCGCTACGCGCTCCCCATCAAGGGCAGCCCGGCCTGGAGCATCCTTCGACTCCGCGCACAGGTTGATCGCGTGAGCTCCGCTCAGGATGAATCCGGTTTTTCGTGCCCGCCCTGTGATTAACTCTTTCTCCCTGGGCTGCCACGGTTCCCCGCTGAAAGATGCGGGGCAGGCCAACCCGCCATGCGGTCTGGCGGGAAGGCCGTCGCAACCGTTAGAGGATTCTACTTCTTCATCACCTTGATCGATGCAATACGGTCGTTCCATCCGGAGCTGACGAGCGACGGCATGCTTCTGTCGATCGGCAGGAAGTCGCCCTTGAAGTCTGTCTGCTCGTAGGCGAACGCCTTCAGCTTGCCCTGCAGCCTGATCGAGCTCGCCTGGCCCCTGAACCAGTACAGCTGAAGATCCGGATACTCGCCAACTTCAAAGTAAAAGCGCTTCCCTTCATAGTTCGGGTGCTCGAACAGGATGATCCTTGCCGTTGGATCCTTCTTGCCGCTTCCCTTCAGCCGGGCGATCTCATCGCCGAGCAGCTGGATCTGACTCTGAAAGAAGACGATCGATTTCTCCCTGACCGCTATATTATGGTTCGCCTGGGCGGTGAGCTTGTGGTTCTCGGCCTCGCTTCCGGCGAGTCGCCGCTCGAGATCAGCGACCTCCTGTTTCTTCAAGTAACCTCCGCCCAGCCAGCCGAGTGCGAGAGCCGCGACGACGAGCAACCCCGCAACGATCTTGCCGCTGGAAATACCGTAGGCTCTTCTGTCCTTCACCCATCTGAGGTAGAAGTCGTATGCTGCGCTGAGCAACGAGAGCAGGGCCACGACGGCAGCGATGATTTCATTGAGGTTCATTGTTTTCCTCCATTCAATCCCGCCCGGTAGCGACAACGCTCTCCCCAATCGCTGTCGCTCGCGAGCCTACAGGTCCATCCCCTCAACTGGATCTCTTTCAAGTACATTGGCAGGTGGTCGTCGAGCGTCTCAGAGGCAGTCAGACCCTCCGACGGGCCACGGTGCACGCGCAAAGTTAGAGGATTGTTCGTGAAAATCAACGAGGGGGAGTTCTTGGGTAACCCTATCAGGTGTTTCGCCGACCTACATTGGGCACAAATCTCGGAAGGGCACAATACCCCAAACTTAGAATTCCTGGGGAAGATCTGTTAGCGTGAATGACTGATGGGACCAGATTGGAGGGCAACCTAGGACGGATTGACGATGGAAGATGACCGTTAACCTGCCGCCGTGGATCTCCTTGGTGCGCTGGCGGTCATCGGCAACAAAAAGGGCTCCGCGAGGGATCCTTTTTTTCATTTTTCCTTTTCAATCTTGAATTGCCTTTGAGGCGCGGGCCGGATTGAACCCGCCAGAGGCGGGCGTACCGGCGCATAAAGGTTTTGCAGACCTCTCCCTTACCACTCTTGCCCGCCGCAGGCGGGTGCGGTACCGCGCCAAGGGGATTACAGATTTCGGATTGAGGATTGCGGATTGCGGAACTCTGAATTCCTGTAGCCCAGGCGGACCGCCGCTTGAAGCCCCTTTATGACTCCTGTCCGCCGCAGGCAGGCCTCCGGCACAGGCGTCGAAGCCTCCTATGACAAGAAATCACTTGGAACCTCGGTAGTCCTCCAAGGTCAGCAGAGGCGCGGGCCGGATTGAACCCGCCAGAGGCGGGCGTACCGGCGCATAAAGGTTTTGCAGACCTCTCCCTTGCCACTCTTGCCCGCCGTAGGCGGGTGCGGTACCGCGCCAAGGGGATTACAGATTTCGGATTGAGGATTGCGGAACTCTGAATTCCTGTAGCCCAGGCGGACCGCCGCTTGAAGCCCCTTTATGACTCCTGTCCGCCGCAGGCAGGCCTCCGGCACAGGCGTCGAAGCCTCCTATGACAAGAAATCACTTGGAACCTCGGTAGTCCTCCAAGGTCAGCAGAGGCGCGGGCCGGATTCGAACCGGCGCATAAAGGTTTTGCAGACCTCTCCCTTACCACTTGGGTACCGCGCCTAGAATTTGTCAATTTTCTTTTTCAGAGCACGCCGTTCTGTCCTTGCCCGCCGCAGGCGGGTGCGGTACTGCGCCCAGGTATCTGTCAATCAACCGTCTCCGGAGCACGCCGCTCTGACCTTGCCTGCCCACGGTTTGTTATTCTTGTCCCCACTCCGTGCGATCCCCCTTTTTCGTCGGGTTCGGCAGCAAGCCCAGCAAGATCTTCTTCAGCTCTTCCCTCCCCTTTCCTGTCTTCAAATATCTCTCGCGATCCTCAGCTTCCTTTCTCGTCCGATACTCTTCAGTATAAATCACTGTAAAAGGACGCCGCCTCTTCGTCGATATTGTCTGTCCGCTATTGTGCTGTTTGAGGCGATTGGCAAGATTTGAAGTGGAACCGGTGTACTGCTTACGGTCCTTCAAGCTGCGCAACACGTACACGTTGTACACTTATCTCTCCCTTACCACTCTTGCCCGCCGAAGGCGGGTGCGGTACTGCGCGCGCAGAATTGCGGATTGCTAATGGACGATTGCGGATCAGGCTGCGAGAAGACACCCAATCGTTCTCGCTGCAAGATAGCGGGACGCATAATGCGCGCAACGTACAACGTACAACCTTCAACCTTCAACCTACAATCTTCCTTTACGAGCAATAAAAACCCCGTTGCCTGGTGGGAGTAAATTGGCAACGGGGTAAGTTCATAGAGGAAGTGATCCCGACAACCATAGTGCCTGAAGAATGATTGCCGGTTGTCCCGCTCCCTCGTCGGGTGTGGGACAGAGCGGGAAACGGGACTCGAACCCGCGACATCAACCTTGGCAAGGTTGCGCTCTACCAACTGAGCTATTCCCGCAAGGGTGGTAAAATATACTAAAAACGGTCCGTCGAGGCAAGCACTTTGTTTTATCACCCTGCGGATTGCTTCCAAAGAACGACACCCAAAATATAGAGCAGTCAAAGTCAAAAGTCAAGCGCGAACTTCGACGATCAACAATTTTTTGTGGAAGCACATGTTGTACCACTGCTAACTCTTGTTCCAAATCAAATCGCTGTAAGAACCTGCGATGATCGAATGTTGTTCGATTCCGAATTCTCTTTTCAGAAATACCATCATCGTTTGAGCTTGGCGCTTCCCTCTCTTCATCAATACCTCGAACTCAATGAACGATCCGACACCTCTCACACGATCAAGATGAATGCGCGCGTTTCGGTAGATGTAGAGCGTCCGTACCTTTCTCACCACGGCAAGTTCACCGAACAGCAAGCGGAACAACCTTTTCAGAGGATCGACTGAGCTCAACGGAACCACATCGTAGTTGGAATACCGACTCCCCTCCCGATCCGACCGCTTGTAGTGAATCAATTCACTCCATGACCCATCGATCTCCCGCAGCTTCAGCCTGCCCGACTTCACGCGGTAGTACGTGTCAGTCTGGTACATCACTCCGACGCGCTTCGCCTTGATTCTTCTGGCAATTTTCTCCGCAGCTGTGAGCGATCGGCAGGCGGCCTTGAGCTCAAGGTTTGATCGCATTTTCAGGGGGATATTCCTTCCATGTTCCAGGGTTGCGTCTCGAGGGGGTGGGAATTGAAGAGGGGGAATGCCGGGGGAACAGGACACCACATATTGTCACGGATACAAAGGCATTACGGCTCGCATTATCTGTTTATTTCGAGAATCTTATAGCGAAGCTCACCTGCCGGGACCTTGATCTCAACAACGTCACCTTTGACCTTACCCATCAGGCCTTTGCCGAAGGGTGAGGTAACCGAGATCTTGTTCTTCTCGAAATCCGCCTCCTCGGGAGAGACAAGCCTGTACTCGATCCGTTCACCGCTCGTGAGATCTTCCAGCAAGACCAGCGAAAGGATATAGACCTTGTCGTTCGGGAGTTCCGAGCTTTGGATGATCTGTGCGCGGGAGAGCGTCTCCTCCAGCTTGGCGATGCGCATTTCGAGATGTTCCTGAGCCTCCTTGGCTGCATCGTACTCTGCATTCTCCGACAGGTCGCCGTGCCCCCTGGCTTCGGCGATCTTCTGCGCAATCTCCGCTCTCCCTTTGATCTTCAGATCCCTGAGCTCCGACTCCAGCTCAACCAGACGCTCGCGGGTAAGGTAGATGCTGCCGTTGTTCTTCTCTCCCATAGGTCCTCCTCCGAATGACGCTGAACGCTCTCCCGAACAATGGTACAAGGTGATAAGGCAAAAAGAAAAGCCATCATCCCGGCCTCAAGAGATGGTGGCTGTGTTTTTCTTCACAAGCAAAGTAGAAGAAAAACCAGTTAGACGCAAGAAAAAAATGCGCCTGGGACAGATCCGCCGTCCGTTGTTGGCGCAAATTCTACGATCGCTCGATCAGGATCAAGTGCCCGAGCTTGTCGCGCTTCGCTTTCAGGTAATGCTCGTTGAAGAAATTCGGATCGACCTCCAGGGGGACCCTCTCGACGATCTCGAGACCATAGCCGTTGAGGCCCACGATCTTCTTCGGATTGTTCGTCATCAGCCGCATCCTGCCTACTCCCAGGTCCCTCAGAATCTGCGCGCCGATGCCATAATCGCGCAGATCGGGACGGAAGCCGAGCTTCTCGTTCGCCTCCACGGTATCCATCCCCTCGTCCTGCAGCTTGTAGGCCTTCAGCTTGTTGACGAGCCCGATGCCTCTCCCCTCCTGTCTCATGTAGAGCACCACGCCGCGGGCTTCCTTCTCGACCATCTGCATGGCTGCCACCAGCTGCTCATTACAGTCGCAGCGCAGCGAGCCGAAAATGTCTCCCGTGAGGCATTCCGAGTGGACGCGCACCAGCGTTGCCACATCGGGGGTGATCTCCCCCTTCACGAGCGCGATGTGCTCCTTGTTGTCTGTCTCGCTCCGGTAGAGATGAATCTGGAAGTTGCCGTACTTGGATGGAAGCTTTGTGCTGACAACACGGTGAACGAGCTTCTCGCGCTGCATGCGATACTCGATCAGGCTCCTGACGGAGATGAGCTTCATCCCGAATTTCCTGGCGAGATGAATCAACTGCGGGACCCTCGCCATGGTGCCATCTTCGTTCAGGATCTCGCAAAGAACTGCCGTGGGGGGCAGTCCGGCAAGCCGGCAGAGGTCGATCGCAGCTTCCGTATGGCCGGCCCGACGCAGCACACCTCCTTCGGCGGCCCGCAAGGGGAAAATATGACCGGGCCGGGCAAGATCGCTCGGCTTGGTTTTCGGGTCGCTCAACGCCCGGACGGTCGCGGCACGATCGCCCGCAGAGACCCCCGTCGTTGTCCCGTGGACGTAGTCGACCGTGACGGTGAACGAGGTCCCGTGGAGCGAGGTATTCGCGTCCACCATCGCTTCCAACCCGAGTTCGTGGGCGCGCTCGGCCGTGATCGGGACGCATAAGACGCCGCGTCCTTCCCTGGTCAGAAAGTTGATGAGCTCGGGCGTCGTCTTCTCGGCAGCGAGAACGAAATCGCCTTCATTCTCCCGGTCTTCATCGTCGACAACGATGACGATCTTCCCCGCACGGAACTCATCAACCGCCAGGTCGATCGGATCGAATCCGGTTTTGTGAAGATCCTTCATGGCATACTCCCCACCAACAACAGCAGCCGGACAGGGCTATTGAATCGGCTTATCCTCCGGTTGCGCTTCCCTCAGCACGGCGGTAATCGAGCCGCGCTCCACCTTCACTTTTACATTGTCACCGATCTGAACGAGGGCGACCTTCTCCTCCAAACCGACGACCAAGCCGTGAATGCCGCCCGCCGCGACGACCTTGTCGCCTTTCTTCAACGCGTCCAGCATCTTCTGACGATCCTTCTGCCGCTTCTGTTGAGGACGGATGATCATGAAGTAGAAGATCACGAAGATCAGGCCGAACAGGATGATCGTCTGCAGCATGCCGCCGCCGGCGTCCGGCGTCTGTTGTGCGAGTACAAAGTGCTGTATCAAGTTATCCTCCGTAGTTGCTCGTTGAACAAGTGTGAGACCGTTACTGCACGATTGATTCGCCGCCGCTTATTCTCGCCAGTATCTCTTGCTTCCACGCTCGAAACCGCCGCTCAAGGATCACCGTTCGCGCCTCGCGCATCAGCCACAAGTAGAATGACAGATTGTGGATCGTCGCCAGCTGGAGCGCCAGAATCTCTTTCGCCTGGAACAAGTGGCGCAGGTACGCCCGCGTGAAATTGGAGCACGTATAGCACGAACACTCCGGATCGACCGGGGAGAAATCCGTCTTGTAAATCGCGTTCCTGAGGTTCAAGTCTCCCGATCTGGTGAACACGTTCGCGTTCCGCCCGTTGCGCGTCGGAAGGACACAGTCGAAGAGGTCCATACCTCGCTCCACCGACTCCAGAAGGTTCGCCGGCGTTCCGACGCCCATCAGATACCTGGGCTTTTCCCGCGGGAGCATCGATTCGCAGGCTTCGGTGATCCCGTACATCGTCTCAACCGGCTCGCCGACCGCCAGTCCGCCGATCGCATAGCCCTCAAAACCGATGTTCACGAGTGCTTCTGCGCTCCGCTCCCGGATCTCCCGGTAGACACTCCCCTGCACGATTCCGAAGAGGGCCTGCCCGTGGGCGTACCGGGGACCATCCTTCTCGAATGCATTCTTGCATCGCTCAGCCCACCGGATGGTGAGCGCATTGGAGCGGACTGCATATTCGAGCTCGCAGGGATACGGGGTGCACTCATCGAGCACCATCATGATATCCGCACCGAGGTCTCGCTGAATCCCGACAACCGATTCAGGGGTAAAGACGTGAGTCGACCCATCCAAATGCGATCGAAACGTCACCCCTCCATCTTCGATCCTCCTCAAGTCCGTGAGGCTGAAGACCTGATAGCCGCCGCTATCAGTCAGGATCGGTCTCTCCCACCCGGCAAACTTGTGTAGACCCCCAGCCGCCCGGATGACCTCAATACCGGGCCTGAGGTACAGGTGATACGTATTTCCCAGAACGATCTGCGCGCCCAGCTCCACCAGCTCGCGATGCTCGACAGCTTTCACACTCCCTTGCGTGCCGACGGGCATGAACATCGGAGTCTCAACCGCCCCGTGATCCGTCTCCACGATGCCTGCACGGGCTCTACCGTCCGTTCCCAGGAGGTGAAAGTTCAATGGGTCGCAGCTCTTGCTCGATGTTGAGGGTGCTCTCCAAGAACAAAAAACCGCCGGGCAAATACTCTCGCGGCGGGCTCGATCATTTCACTAAAAATATAACCAGAAAACGGACGTATGTCAACCTCATTCTGTCTGCTCGTTTTCGGGCGGTGGACGACGCATCATCCATGCGATGACGGCGAAGAGAAGGGCGCCGCCGGCGTCGGCCATCACATCATAGATATCGGACGTTCGGCCAGGGACGAACCGCTGGTGGAACTCATCCAGCAATCCGTAAACGACGGTGAAGATGAAAGCTCCCAGCAGCGCGTACCGGCTCATGAGCGGGAAGTGCGGTTGATAAAAAAGGGCCCTCCAGCTGAGCCAGCAGAGGATGAAGAACAAGAACGCGTGCCCGATCTTGTCCGCTCCCTCGGGAACGCCGAGCACAGTCGGCAATCTTGGAATGGAGGAAAGGACAAAAATGACGAAGATCCAGAAGAGCGGCGGCAGCTGATATTTGAGGAGGCCCTTCAAAATCCGCTCACGCCTCCACACTCTTGATGGCCGCCGACAGCTTGTCGATAAGATCCTGAGCGACGACACTGCGCTCACCGTAGGCATCCCGAGCGAGGTCGCCCGCGAGGCCGTGCAGGTAAACGCCGCAGTATGCGGCGGCCTGCTGCTCCATTCCCTGTGCCCAGAGTGACGCAACAACCCCTGCAAGAACGTCTCCGGAACCGACGGTTGCCATCCCGGGGTTACCGGTCGAATTCATGAACACCGATCCATCGCTCACGCCAACCGCTGTCGGCCCCCCCTTCAGGACAATCGTCGCTTTGCTAACCGAAGCGGCTTCCCTGGCCACCGCGACGCGGTTCACTTCAATTTCGCTGGCGGGGATATCGATCAACCGCGCAAGCTCGCCGGAATGCGGCGTAAGAACGAAGGAAGCCTTCAGGCGTTTGAGATTCTTCAACCCGATGCGCGCAATGGCCCGAAGCGCGTCGGCGTCGATCACTAATCTTCCTTCATATTCTCTCAGGATAGAGACGAGGAGATCCTGCGTCTCGGCGTTGGCCGAGAGTCCCGGTCCAATCACGGCAACATCTGCCCAGGCGAGTTTTTCATCGATCACCTTCCTTGCTGTCTGCGCCACTGATCCCTCCGCCGTCGATGCCAAAGGCGTCACGATCGTCTCCGTCAGCCGTCGCCCGAGTATGGGATAGACGCTCTCCGGCGTCCCGAGAATTACTGCGCCCGTGCCTCCTCTGAGGGCGGCAGTTGCACAAAGGTACGCGGCCCCGGTAAATCCCTTCGATCCTGCAAGGATGAAGACCTTGCCGACTGAATACTTGTGTGCGGTTGATGGGCGGCGGGGGAGCTGAGACCGAACATCGCCCGCCTCCACCAGGAACGTCTTCAGCGTCGCGGCATGCCTCACGACATCCGGAATCCCGATGTCGATGACCTCGAGATCGCCGACGTGATCCTGACCCTGGTTGCACAGCAGGCCTGTCTTCAGCAGACCGAAGGTTGCGGTACAGGCTGCCTTGACCGCTGTGTTCATCACGACGCCTGTGGTTCCGTCGACTCCGGAGGGGATATCGACAGCCAGGACGGGCACATTTTGTCCATTGATCCAGTTGATGGCCTCCAAGAACGGCTGACGAACGGCGCCGCTGAATCCTGTCCCGAAGATCGCGTCGATGATGATCCTTGCCTTTGGCAATCTCGAGACGAGGGCTTTCGTGAATGGTTTGATGGAGAGAAGATCGGAGCTCTCTTGCAGCAACCGCTTCAGGATATCGAAGTTGGTCTTCGCATCACCCCTCAATTGACGCGGCGATGCGAGCAGGATGACCGTTATCGTTGCCCCGGCGTTGAGCAGATGGCGTGCCACCACGAACCCGTCGCCGCCGTTGTTCCCTTTTCCACAGAACACCAGCACGTGCTCGCCGCGAAGAGAGCCAAAGCGCTGTTGCGCCACCCGCGCGACCCCTCCGCCGGCATTTTCCATCAACAGCAGGCTGGGGACACGATACTTCCTGATGGTGGTTTCGTCGCACCACCGCATCTCGCTTGCCGAGACCAGTGTCTGCACGGGGACCTCCTAGACCTTGAAGAACCCTTTGGTCAACTCCAGAATGAGAGAAGGATAGACACCAAGCAGCAAAACGAAGAAAGCCGCGACCCCCACGGCGATGACCGCTGAACGCGGGACGCCCTTGTCGACATCGGCCTCACCCTCACGGAAGTACATCAGAACGACGAGCCGCAGATAGTAGTAGACGGAGACCAGGCTGGTCAGGACTCCCACGATGGCGAGCCACGTCATCCCTCCCTTGACCGCGGCGAGGAAGACATAGTATTTGCCGAAGAACCCCGCGAACGGGGGGATGCCGGAGAGGGAGAACATGAAAATCGACATGAGCGCGGCGAGGGCCGGTCGACGTGCGCTCAATCCTGCATAGTCATCGAACGTGAGTTTCGTATCGTCCTGCTGCTCGATCCAGGAGACGATGGCGAACGCACCGATATTCATGAACGTATAGGCGGCAAGATAGAAGAGGATCCCGATCTCCCCTTCCCTGTTCCCCGCGGCGATTCCGCTCAGCATATAGCCGGCGTGCGCGATGCTTGAGTAGGCGAGCATGCGCTTCACGTTGTTCTGGGCAATCGCCGTCACGTTCCCGACGATCATCGAGGCTGCAGCGATGAGCGCAAGCACCTGGCTCAGCGCCGTTCCTGCAATGTCGAACACGCGGATGAAGACCACAATAAACGTGGCAAAGGCCGCAGCCTTCGCGCCCGTGGACATGAATCCCGTGATCGTCGTCGGCGCCCCTTCGTACACATCGGGCGCCCACATGTGGAACGGGACGGCAGCGATCTTGAACGAGAACGCAACGATCAGCATCCCGCAGCCGATGAGGAACAGAGGGCTCTGCACAAGCTCCGGATACGATTTGCCGATCAGGACCAGGTTGGTGGTCCCGGATGTCCCGTAGATGAGTGCGATCCCATACAACAGGAACCCGGTCGCGAACGCGCCCAGCAAGAAGTACTTGATGGCGGCTTCGTTGGCGCGATCTTTCAGCCGCAAAAATCCGGCAAGCACGTACAAGCAGATCGACATCAGCTCGATGCCGAGAAACACAATGATCAGATCCAGCGCCCCTGCCATGAGCATCATTCCGATCGTCGCGAAGAGAATGAGGATGTAGTATTCCCCCCGGTGGTAGTGCATGCGCTCGAGATAGCTCTTCGAGAGGAAGATGGAGAGGAACGCCGAGACGAGGAAAATCAGATTGCAGTAGCTTGCGTAGCCGCCTTGGAGGATCATATTGTTGAAGACCGGGGTCCCTGTTCCGAGATTGAGCAACGATAGGACGAAAGAGACAGCAACCCCCACGAGGCTCAGCCAGTATGAGAAGATCGGCTTATCCTTGCCCGCCGCGTCAATCAGAAGCGTCAACAATCCAAAGGCGGTTAGCGAGAGGAGAGGAGCACTCTGCCAGAGATCTGTCGAACTGATATTCATATTCATCGAGAAAATGGAGGATCAGAATAACAGCAACCAGGTAACGAAGAAGATGGGGATCAGGACCGGGATGCTGTACCTTAGTATGTACCCGAAGAAGCTAGGGCATGGAACGCCCGCTTGCTCGGAAATCGACTTCACCATGAAATTCGGACCATTGCCGATGTAGGTGTTCGCCCCAAAGAACACCGCACCCAGCGAAATTGCCTGAACGTACTTCCACGTCTCCGTCGTGATCGCAAGCGCCCCCGCATGGAGCGGGTTCGGCAGCCCGAGGGCCTGCGGAGTTGAAGTTCCCAGCACGGCCTGCATATGGAGCACGTTGTCCACGTTTGCACCGTGTAATCCGAACGCCGCGCTGAGGAAGTTCAGGTACGTCGGAGCGTTGTCCAGAAAGCTCGAGAGAACGCCCGTGCCCCAGAAGTACTCTCCCGGAGTCACGATACCCAGCATCGAGGAGTTCAGCTCCAGCCAGTCGAGCGCGGGGACCATGGTCGCGAAGATCCCCAGGAACAGGATGGCGACTTCCTTGATCGGCAGGAAGTTGAACTCGTTCTTCTCGTGGACTTCGCGCTTGGTCGTGTAGTACGATGCAAGCGCCGCGCCCCACATGATGATCTCGCGCAGCATCACGGGCTTCTGGATGAAGACGGCCCCGAGGATCACCAGCAGGTACCAGGCGTTGTGAAGCCCCGAAACCTCCGCCTTCTCCGGTTGGGCTGCTGCCGCCCGCACCTTCTTCGACTCCTTTCGGAAGGAGTATGAATCGATGGCGAAGAACACGAGCAGGACCATCCCGGTGACAAACAGCCAGGCGAGCCACGCGCGAGTCAAGACCCAGAAGAACGGAACCCCCTTGAGGTAGCCGAGGAATAACGGGGGATCACCGATCGGCGTCAGCGCACCTCCGATGTTGCTCACCAGAAAGATGAAGAACACGACGTGATACCCTTTGACCCGGTACTTGTTGACCCTCAGGTACGGCCGGATCAAGAGCATCGACGCCCCTGTCGTGCCGAGCAGGTTCGAGATCACCGCACCGAAACCGAGGAGGGCTACATTCTCCCACGGGGCTGCCTTGCCTCGGATGCGCATGTGAATTCCGCCTGCCACAACGAAGAGCGATCCGATCAACGAAATGAAGCTGACATACTCATAGAACGTGAGCAGCAGCCGGGGGACGTTGTGGAGAGCGACCACATAATAGGCGACCACGACGGCACCGAGTCCATAGGGCACCAAGGGATAGTTGCGCTCCCACCAATGCCGATTCAGGAACGGAACGACCGCTATCGCAAGAAGCAAAAGAACAAATGGCGTCACAAGCCATGCGCTGACGGGTAGAATCTCAGCGCTTCGAAAGACCTGCTCGACAGCGTTGAAAAAGAGAAAGGCAGCCGCAGCTAGCACCAGGAAGATCGCGATCTGCTTGCGTCGAGCTCTGTTCATCTAATGATCAATATGCCTTCGAACTGAGCGTCCCGTTACTTTGGAGGTTGAAGGGGCTGAGGGCCGGACTCCGCGGTCCGAATCTCTCCTCCCTGCCGCACTGATTCCAGTCCCTGCACCAGCTGCTTCGCAACAGGTGCTGATTTGATCAGGAACGTCGACGGATACACTCCGATCCAGACCACAAAGACGACGATCGCAGCGAGCGTGACCACCTCCCGCGCGTTTATGTCGGTCAGCCGGTGCCCGCCGTACAATCCGCCCTCCCTCGCCCGACCGAAGATGACACGCTGGTACACCCAGAGAAGGTACACGGCCGCGAGGATCACCCCGGTGGCGGCAAACGCGGCGTACGCGTACGTCCCGAGGAACGTCGATCTGAAGCTGCCCAACAAGATCAGGAACTCGCCGACAAACCCGTTGAGACCCGGAAGTCCGATCGACGAGAGCGAGATGATCATGAAGAACGTCGCGAACACCGGCATAAATTTCGCAACGCCGCCGAAATCCGAGATCCCTCGTGTGTGTGCCCGGTCGTAGATCATCCCGACGATGAGAAAGAGAGCGCCTGTCGACAGGCCATGATTGACCATCTGGATGATCGCGCCTTGAATCCCCTCCTCGGTCATCGCAAAGATGCCGAGCACGACGAACCCAAGATGTGAAACGGAGGAATACGCCACCAGCTTCTTGATGTCGGTCTGCACCATCGCCACGAGCGCACCGTAGATGATACCGATGACCGCGAGGATGGCCATCAGCGGAATGAACTTGAAGGCCGCGTTCGGAAAGAGCGGGAGGCAGAATCGGAGCAGGCCGTAGGTCCCCATCTTTAACAGGACACCCGCGAGGATGACGCTGCCGGCTGTCGGGGCCTGAACGTGCGCGTCGGGCAACCAGGTGTGCAGCGGGAAGATCGGAACCTTGATCGCGAAGCTCAGCGCGAAGGCGAGGAACATCCAGGTCTGCAGCGTCAGCGTCATGCGAGGCGCCAGGCCGTACAGCTGAAGCAGGTCGGTGGTAAACGTCCCGCCGGGAAGCGTTGAGGCGTAGGAGCCGAGCGCAAGGATCGCTACAAGCATCAGCAGGCTTCCGAAGAGCGTGAACAGAATGAACTTGATGGCCGCGTAGACCCGCTCCTGGCCTCCCCAGACGCCGATGATAAAATACATCGGGATGAGCATCGCCTCCCAGAAGATGTAGAAGAGGAAGAGGTCGAGGGAAGCAAAGACTCCAACCATGCCGACCTCCAGCAGCAACACCATCATTGTGTACTCTCTGAGCCGGTACTCGATCGAGTTCCACGTTCCGAGGAGAGCGAGCGGCGTCAGGAACGTCGTCAGCAGGATCAGCAGCAACGCCATGCCGTCGATCCCGACGAAATAGCTGATGTTGAGCCCCTCGATCCAGGCGACGCGTTGCTGAAACTGAAACGCCGCGTTCGAGGCATCGAATTGAATGAACAGGTACAACGAGACCACGAAGGTGAGGAGCGACGTCCCGAACCCCGTCACTTTGATCGCTCGGGAGTTCTCCTTGTTCACGAAGAATAGCCCAAGGACGCCAATAAGCGGAAGGAAGATCGTTATCGTGAGAATATGGTCTGAGAGCATCGAGGGTCTTTCATCAGCAATTTCATTTGAAGATCAGCCAGATCAGAATGACCAGAATGCCGCCCACGAAAATCGTCGCATAGTGCTGCGCGATACCGGTCTGCACGCGGCGGATGCCCTGAGCAACGCTCGCGATGAGCTTCGCGGACCCGTTCACCAACCCGTCAATGACAGCCACATCCACGCCCTTCCACAAGATCGTCTCAGAGACCTTCACCGTCGGTGTGACGATCGCCGCGTCATATGCCTCATCGACATAATATTTATTGAACAGCATCGCGTAGATCTTCGGGAATCTCATCTTCCAGTGCTCCGCGAGCTCCGCACGCCTCAAATACACCATCCTGCCAAGATAGATACCTGCCGCTGCAATCCCGACAGAGAGAGCCATCAGTAGATACTCGGTGACATCGGCCGCGTGTGGGAAAAAGCTCAACTTGTCGTTTGCAGGCGCAAAGACCGGCTCCAGCCACTGCTCGATCGCATTGCCGCCCAGAAGGCTTTCAGGGATCCCGACGAATCCTCCCACGACCGAAAAGAGGGCAAGGATGACAAGAGGGATCGTCATCGTCTTTGGCGCCTCGTGTGGATGAACGTCGTGCCCATAACGCCCCTCCCCCTCGAACGTCAAACTCACCAGTCGGAACATATAGAACGCTGTCAAGCCCGCGCCGAAGACGCCGAGGGCCCAGAGAACGATCGACCCATACTCGCTGCTGAAGGCCTTCCAGAGAATTTCATCCTTGCTGAAAAATCCCGAGAACGGAGGGATGCCGGAGATTGCGATCGCCGCGATCAGAAACGTCTTGTAGGTGGTCGGGAGATGCTGCCTGAGCCCTCCCATCTTCTGGATGTCCTGTTCGTCGTGCATCGCGTGGATGACCGCTCCCGATCCGAGGAACAGCAGCGCTTTGAAGAACGCGTGGGTCAGCAGGTGAAAAATGCCTGCGGCGAAGGCAGCCACACCCATCGCGAGAAACATATATCCGAGCTGGCTCACCGTCGAATATGCCAGTACCTTCTTGATGTCATTCTGAACCAGGCCGATCGTGGCAGCCATCACGGCTGTCAACGCTCCGATGATCGCAACAACCTGCATCGTCGCCGGCGCCAGCGCGTACAGGACCGAACAGCGAGCGACCATATAGACTCCGGCCGTCACCATCGTCGCCGCGTGGATCAAGGCGCTCACGGGCGTGGGACCCGCCATCGCATCGGGAAGCCAGACATAGAGCGGGATCTGCGCCGACTTGCCTGTCGCCCCGAGGAAGAGCAGAAGCGTGATCCAGACCACCGTTTTGTCTCCGACGCTCAGGACCGTCGCCCGGCCGAACACGGTCTCGAAGTTCAGGCTCCCGAAGTGCATGAAAATGAGAAGCATCCCGATGAGGAATCCGAAGTCGCCGATCCGGTTGACGATGAACGCCTTCTTTGCCGCGTCGCTCGTCGTCGCCGTCCCAGGTTTGTACCCGCCGGTGTCGAACTTCCGGTCGAACCAGAACCCGATCAGGAGGTATGAGCAGAGCCCGACCCCCTCCCATCCCAGAAACATCAGGAGGAAGTTGTCCGCAAGAACGAGGTTGAGCATCGCGAAGATGAAGAGGTTCATGTAGGTGAAGAACCGCGAGAACCCGGGATCTCCGTGCATATAGCCGATGGAGTATACGTGAATCAGGAAACCCACACCCGTCACGATCAAGGTCATCAGGATCGAAAGCTGGTCGACCTGATACGCTACCGAGACCGAGAGGGACGACGGCGTGCCGGTGAACGTTGAAATCCACGTGAAGAGTTGAACGATATGTTTTCGTTCCTCAGGCTGCAGCCCGAGCATCTGAACGAACAGGAGTGCGGCGACAAGGAATGAAAGACCCACCGTTCCGCTGCCGATGATGCCGATCAGCTTCTCATTTTTCAACCTCCAGCCGACCAGGCCGAGAAACAGAAATCCCAGTAAGGGAAAGAGAATGATAAGGGGTGAGTAGGAAAACATGGAGGATTGAATCATTGAGTCATCGGGTCATTGAGCCATCGGGTCATCGGTTCATCAGGACGCTGGGCTGCGGTTCGAGCTCACTCTCACCATTTCAGAATATTGATATCGTCAAGGTTTACCGTCTGCTTTCGCCTGAACAACGCGATGATGATCGCCAGTCCGACGGCCGCCTCGGCCGCAGCCACGGTCATGACGAAAAAGACCAGCATCTGGCCCCTCACATCTCCGAGGTACGCCGAGAACGCGACAAGCGAAAGGTTGACAGAGTTCAGCATCAGCTCGATTGACATGAAGACGATAATGGCATTTCGGCGCGAGAGAACGCCGACGACTCCAATGATGAACGTCGTCGCGCTGAGCAAGAGATAGGATTGAATATCCATAGGCTTCAGATCAGTTTCTTTTTCGCCAGGATCACCGCTCCGACGATGGCCGCAAGCAGCAGGATCGAGGTCACTTCGAACGGGAAGAGGAACGTGGTGAAGAGTTCCCGGCCGATGTTTTCCACCGTCCCGATGTCCACCGATTTCTCGAAATGCGCGGCCGGCATGTTCACGCGTGCGTAGCCGAGAACATAGATTAGCTCCATCAGCAACCCGAAGCTCAGTCCCGCCGCGATGATCTTGCTGTAGGAGATTTTCTCCCCCAGCCTCGTGACGTCCCCGAGATTGAGAAGCATGATGACAAAGAGGAACAGGACCATGATCGCGCCGGCGTAGACAAGGATCTGAATGAAGGCGATGAACTGGGCGTGCAGCGTCAGGTAGAGTCCGCCGAGAGCGAAAAAATTCAGGATGAGGTACAGCGCTGCAATCACCGCGTTCCGTCGCGTGACCATCATGAGGGCCGAGCCGACTGAGATGATCGCAAGGAAGTAGAAAAGGAACGATTCGAGAGTCACAGAGTGCGGATACTGGTTAGAGGTTGTCGCAACTGTTCGAAATAGCATGGTGAGCGTGTCGCCGACCATCACGGCATACGGAGCCAGCGTATCAACTCGGGAATCGTCGGCCGCTTGCCGTAGACCAGGATTGCCGTCCGGAAAATCTTCCCCGCCGCCCACATCATAAAGACGCTCGACACGATCAGGACTCCAATGGTGGTCAAGATCTCCCACGTCTCAGGCATCTGGATCGGAATGCGCAACACCATGAATGCCGGGGTCAGCAGTGGGATGAACGACAACACTCTGATCAGCAGAGAATCCGGATTCTGCATCGCAGGGACCGCGAGCACAATGGGGAATACGAGGATCAAGCTGACATAACTCGTTATCTGCTGTGCTTCCTGCTCGGTCGTGACCGGCGAACCGGCAGCGACGAAGATCGCGGAGAAGAGGAGATAGCCCAGAATGACATAGACCGCTGAAAGAAGGAGGCTCTCAAGCGAGAAAATATCGGTTCCCGTTTTCATCGCAATTCCCAGCCCGATCACGCCCCAGAGGAGCATCTGCATGATTCCAAGAGCGCTCAACCCGAGGATCTTTCCGGCCATCAGATCTTGTGCCGAGCAGGACGAGAGCAAGACCTCGATCACGCGATTCGATTTCTCCTCGACCACACTCCGGATCAGCAGCTGACCCGATGTGAGAACGAGGAACATCAACATCATGATCATGATGTACGCACTGAAGAACGTCTCGAGGAACCCGGACTCCTTTTCCTCTCCCTTCTCGGAGACCTTGATGGATTTCACATTAACATCCGCCATCAGCTTCTTGATCTGAGTCGGGTCGAAGCCCCTGCTCACCAATCGCTGCTCCACAATTACCTCTTCCATCGTCCGAGAGAACCGCTCGGAGATACGTATGTTGCCAACGTTCTCCGCCCGGAATTCCACCTTTCCGCTGTCGTACACCGTCGCAGGGATGTGGAAATATCCCTCGATCTGCTTCGACGCGATCAGCTTGTTCGCCCGCGCTTTCAGCTCGCCGAAGCTCACATCCTCGTTGAGATTCCGCAGCACGTAGTTTGGCCGGCCGTCCGGCAGCCTGTATTTCTCATCCAAGCGCTGCGACAAAGGCGTCAGAATCTTGCCGGTCTCATCGAGGACGCCGAGGGCGATCGGTTTGTCGTCCGGCTTCGAGGCAAGCAGCCCCGGCAGGAATCCGAAAACAACCATGATGAGCGGCATCAGAACGAGCGAGATGATAAAGGCCTTCGACTTGACCTTCTCAAGGAATTCCCACTTGGCGACTTCGAAATACTTCATTCTATCGGCCCTCCGGCACCACGCTTGCGCTCAGCTTCGACAGTCTTCTTCGCCCGGAAGTAGCGGACACCGGAGAGGATGGCCACCGCAAACAAAAGCAGGGGCATCGACCAGTCCGGGTTTTCCTTGAAGAGCATACCCACGGCAAGTGTAATGAAAACGATCAGGCTGAGGACCATGGGGATGAGCTCCCTCCTGAGGCGCTTGTCGAGCGGCGCGCGAGTGGCCCGAACGGCAGCCGCTCGCGCAGTGATCATCTCTTCCGTGCTTGGGGGCGGCCCGACCACATCGATGAAGATGCTGTTCAGAGATGGCTCGACGATCTCGAATTTCCGGAGGTCGACCTTGTCATCGAACTTCGAGAGGAGCTCACGGCTCTTGTGGATATCGACTAGTTCCAGCTCCGCATAGTTCTGATAGACGTCGGCCCGCTTCACCAGCGGTGATGTCTTCAGGAACTCGCCATCCCCCTCATATTCAATTCTCAAGGAGTTTTTGCCATACTGCTTCTTGATCTCGCGCAGCGAACCGCTCAGGAGCGGCTTCCCCTTATTGATCAGACAGATGTTGTCGCACATCTTCTCAACCTGCTCCATCTGGTGAGTTGAGAAGACGATCGCGACGTTTTGTTGTCGGAGCTCGAGCAAAATGTCTTTGAGGATGATCTGGTTGACGGGGTCAAGCCCTGCGAACGGTTCGTCGAGAATGAGGAGCCGCGGTCTATGGAGGATGGAGATGATGAGCTGCACCTTCTGCTGGTTCCCCTTGGAGAGCTCTTCGACCTTGCGGTGGGCGCTCTCCTTCAACCCGAATCGATCCAGCCATTGATAGGCAAGCGGCTTGGCATCCCGCTCGGAAAGTCCTTTCAGCGACGCAAAGTAGAGGATCGTCGTCAGAATCTTGCTCTTGCGGTACAGCCCTCTCTCCTCCGGAAGGTACCCGATGATGTCCCACATCTCAGGGCTGAACGGCTTCCCATCAAACGAAATGGTACCGCTGTCGGGGGCGATGATGTTGAGGACGGTGCGAATGGTCGTCGTTTTTCCTGCGCCGTTGGGTCCGAGGAGGCCGAAGAGCTCCCCCCTCTGCACCTCAAACGAAACACCATCGACGGCAACGACGCTCGCGTACGCCTTTCGCAGATTGGTGACGTTGAGCATGGAATTGAGTTATGGTGTTAGCCGATAGATCATGCGGGGGAAGGGGATCGTCTCCCGAAGGTGGTCGAGCCCGCACATCCACCCAACCGTCCGCTCAATGCCGAGGCCGAATCCGGAGTGCGGTACTGTGCCGTATCGCCGAAGGTCGATGTACCATTCGAACGCCTCCTGAGGCAGGTTTTGCTCCTTGATCCGGGCGAGAAGTGCGTCAAGATCGTCCTCACGCTGGCTGCCGCCGATGATCTCACCGTAGCCTTCCGGCGCCAGGACATCCACCGCCAGCGCAACGTTCGGATTCTGCGGGTCACGCTTCATGTAGAAAGCCTTAACCTGCGACGGATATCGGTGCACCATCACGGGGCGATCGAACTGCTCGGAGACGATCGTCTCGTCAGTACCGCCGAAATCGTTCCCCCATTCGAACGCCACGCCTTTCTTGTGGAGGATCTCCACAGCCTCATCATAAGAAATCCTCGGGAGCGGTTTCCTCACGTTCTGGAGCATCGCCGTATTTCGCTCGAGGACCTTCAGCTCCCCCGGGCAGTCCTTGAGTACTGTCTGAACGATGTATTCCAGGAACTCCTCCGCGAGCTCCATGTTGTCGTCCAGATCGTTGAACGCGACCTCCGGCTCCACCATCCAAAATTCGGTCAAATGTCTTCGCGTCTTCGATTTTTCCGCCCGAAATGTCGGGCCGAAGCAATAGACCTTGCCGAACGCCATCGCCCCCGCCTCCGCGTAGAGCTGACCCGACTGGGTAAGATAGGCTTTCCCGAGGTCAAAATAGTCCGTCTCGAAGAGCGTCGTCGTTCCCTCACATGCGGCAGGCGTCAAGATCGGGGAATCGACAAGGACAAATCCCCGGTTGTCGTAGAAATCACGGATGGCCTTGATGACCCGATGACGCACGCGCATGATCGCATGTTGGCGAGAGGATCGCAGCCAGAGGTGACGGCGGTCAGCCAGGAATTCCACGCCGTGCTCTTTGGGAGTGATCGGGTACTCTTTCGCGATCGAGAATATCGAAAGGGCCGAGATCTCGATTTCGTAGCCGCCCGGGGCGCGCTCATCCTTGCGTACTTTCCCCGTCATCGAAAAAGACGACTCTTGCGTGAGCTCGTCGAATTTCGCAAAGACCTCGTCAGGAACGGAGCCCTTCACCATCACACCCTGGACGATGCCTGTACCATCCCGAAGGAGCAGGAATCTAATCTTGCCGCTCGATCGTTTGTTGTACAGCCAGCCGGCGAGATTTGCTACCTCGCCGACATGCCGCCCAAGTTCTTCGATGTAGACGCGCGCCATCCGTCGCAGCCTTTTTTCAAGAAACTCCGGATAATATAGTCATCTTATCATTTATCTTCAAATGAATTCGACATCATCATGAAGGGCATTTTTCTGGAATCGAAAACCGGAACGGCGTGAACTTCTTCTGGAAGACGAGGGCGGGACGCCGGGATGCCGGAGAGGCTATGACTCTTTGGACTTGTCGCTCGGGATATCCTTGAAGCTGGCATCTCGTACATCGTGGTACTCAGGCGGTTCCTTCCGAGTCTGCTGATCCGTCGTGCCGGTGCTTCGAGGAAAACTCTGCCTCCGCCCACCCGCAAGGCTTCTCACGATCCCCTGAACCACTCGGAACATCAGGTAAAACGCTAGGAAGATAAGAATGAATCGTATCATCGCGGAACGCCCTCTACGTTCTCCGCACAGGATTGTAGTATTCCACCGGAGCACGGTCGGCACGGAGGATCTGCCGGAGCAGATCATCGAAATCCTCTCCGTTGTTCACGAAGTCTATCTCCGTCGCTTTCACGATCAGCAGCGGCGACCCCTTGTATCGGAAGAAGAAATAGTTGTACGCCTCGTTCAGGTCCCTGATGTATTCTTCCGACATGCGTTCTTCCATCTTGCGCGCCCGGCTTCGGATATTGCTCATCAGGCGATCGACGCTGCACTGTAGGTAGATGACCAGATCAGGGGTCGGAATGTTCTTCTCGATCGCCGCCAGGAGCGTCTCGTACAGCTTCAGCTCCTCGTCTGCCAGCGTCAGATAGGCGAAGATTTTGTCCTTCTCAAAGATGTAGTCCGTGATGACAAAATCGTGGAAGAGGTCCGCCTGGAACAGATCCTGTTGCTGCTTGTAGCGGCTCAAGAGGAAGAAGATCTGCGTCTGAAACGCGTAGTGCTCGGGATCCTCATAGAACTTCGGAAGGAAAGGATTCTCCTCGAATCTCTCCAGCAGGAGCCGACCTCCCAACCGCTTTGCCAGCATTTGAGCCAGCGTAGTCTTCCCCGCACCGATGACACCTTCAATCGCGATGTGGTTAAGCTCCGGTCTGGAAACCTTCAATCAAACCCCCAGAGAGTGTAGATGAGTCGAGAATGCCGTCTTTGTCACCCTGCTTGTATCAGGGCAGGACTCGAGCAGCCCGGCTATTGAGCGCTGGCGGACGGGGTCGATGAATGTGCCGGCCAGTTCCGCGAGCGGGATGAGTACGAATCTCCTGTTGATGATCTCGGGATGGGGCACGGTCAGACCGTTCCTTGAAATGATCGCATCGCCGTAATAGAGTAAGTCGATATCGATCTCTCTCGGGCCCCAGCGCTCAGTTCGGCTCCTCCCAAGCTGGCGTTCGATCTTCTTGCATTTCGAATGGAGCGCCGTCACGTCCAATTCGCACTCCAACTCAAGGGCCATATTGAGAAAGTCCCGCTGATCCTTTTTCCCTACAGGTTCTGTTTCGTAGACCGACGATGTCCTTGAAAGCGTGATCCCGCCTATTCGTTCCAATTCAGAAATTGCTGCCTGAAGAAATCCCAAGCGATCTCCGACGTTCGAGCCAAGGCCGAAAAGGGCACGAGCCATTACTTCCTCTCCCGAGCAAGCTCAACTTCGACGTAGTCGATGACACCTTTCACGGGGGCACTCGGCTTGCGAACTCGCACCACCACCTTTTGGATCTTGGTGAACTCGTTCAGAAGTCCGGAAGCGATCGTGCTCGCCAGCGATTCGAGAAGGAAGTACTTCTTCCCCAACACCAGCTTCTTGACGCAATCATACGCCCGCTCGTAGTCGACCGTCTGCCGCAGGCTGTCGGTCTTCGCGCCCCGCGAAAGGTCACAGTGCAGCTCGACGTCCACCTCGAACTTGCCACCGAGGTTCTGCTCGTCCGAAAGAACACCATGATACGCGTAGAAGACGGCGTTGTGGAGCCGGATGATATCGAGAGATGACTTGCTTCGTCTTGCCACGTAAGAGGGAGATCAGTAGTGATCAGGATATTGGCGGAGTTCAGACACGGAAAAATATAGGTAACCGATCGGCAAAAGGCAAAACATTCAGGCAGAGAGTCGGCCGTCAACTCCAAGCCGACGGTCGCCCACGGTTCATAGAGTGCGCTAGGATTTCTGGATTTTCGCCCAAGTGTCCCGTAGCGTGACCGTTCGATTGAAGGCGAGACCGCCCTGAGTCGAATCATCGTCCACGCAGAAGTAGCCGAGCCGTTCAAACTGAAAGCGATCCTGCGGCTTTGCGCTCACCAAACTCGGTTCAACCTTGCACTTGCTCAAGACTTCCAGCGAGTGGGGGTTGATACAATCCTTCCAGTTGTCGCCGCCCGGGGCTTCGACGCTAAAGAGCCGATCGTACATTCTGACTTCCGCATCGACAGCGTGCGGGGCGGAGACCCAGTGAAGCGTCCCTTGCACCTTTCGAGCACTCTGAGGCGAGCCACTTCTTGTTTCGGGGTCGTACGAGCACTTGACTTCCGTGATTTCCCCGGTCCTTTCGTCTTTGACGATCCCCGTGCATTTCACGATGTAGGCGTATCGCAGCCGAACCTCAGCACCCGGTGAGAGCCGGAAGTACTTCTTCGGCGGATGCTCGCGAAAGTCGTCCTGTTCGATGTAGAGGACCTTGGAGAATGGGACCTTCCGCGTTCCCATCGCGGCGTCCTCCGGGTTGTTGACCGCATCGAGCTGCTCGACAGCTTCGTCAGGATAGTTCTCGATGACCAGCCTGAGCGGCCGCAGCACCGCCATCACCCTGGGTGCACGCTTGTTCAGATCATCCCGGAGGCAGTCCTCCAGCGACGCCACATCCACGGTGCTCTCGCTCTTCGCCACCCCTATTCGATCCGCAAACGTGCGGATTGATTCGGGGGTATAGCCCCGCCGCCGCAAACCTGAAATGGTCGGCATGCGTGGATCGTCCCAGCCTTTGACGTGGCCCTCCTCAACCAGCTGGAGGAGCTTCCGTTTGCTCATCACGGTGTACGTCAAATTCAGCCGCGCGAACTCGATCTGCTGCGAGCGGTAGATCTCAAGCTCGTCGAGAAACCACTCGTACAGCGGTCGATGATCCGCAAACTCGAGGGTGCAGATCGAATGCGTGACCCTCTCGATCGAATCGCACTGACCGTGCGCCCAGTCGTACATCGGATAGATGCACCACTTGTCGCCCGTCCGGTGGTGAGACGCGTGCAGGATGCGGTACATCACCGGATCGCGCATGTTCAGATTCGGCGACGCCATATCGATCTTCGCTCGGAGCGTCCGAGAGCCGTCAGGGAACTCCCCCTTGCGCATCCGCTCGAAGAGATCCAGGCTCTCTTCGATCGTGCGGTTCCGGTAGGGACTGTCCTTGCCCGGCGCGGTCAGGGTGCCTCGGTACTCGCGGACCTCATCGGCATCGAGGTCGCAGACGTACGCCTTTCCCTTCCGGATCAACTGGACGGCGTATTCGAAGAGTTGCTCGAAATAGTCCGAAGCGTAGTACTCTCGATCCTCCCAATCGAAGCCGAGCCAGCGGATATCGCGCTTGATCGACTCCACATACTCGACCTCCTCTTTCGTGGGATTTGTATCGTCGTACCGGAGGTTGCAGAGTCCTTTGTAGTCCCTTGCAAGCCCGAAATTGAGGCAGATGGATTTCGCGTGACCGATGTGGAGATAGCCGTTCGGCTCGGGGGGGAAACGGGTGTGTACCCTGCCGCCAAATTTGTTGGTGGTCAAATCGCCGTCGATGATCTCGCGGATGAAGTTCTTGCGTTCCGGCGGCTCAGCGTTTGGTCTATTTTTCTCCGGCTTCTTTTCGTCGATCATTTTGTCCACTCAACTCTTGGGGATTGAAAACCATTAGCTCTTTCGAGTCCTCCTGGGCCCGAGAAAATGCGGATCAGGGGACAAAGATCCCTTCCCCTATTAGGGGAAGGCTAGGATGGGGTCTCCTCGGGGTTTCTTTCTTCAACGCAAATTCACGCGCACTCTTGGATGTTTATTCAGCTTGACGGTCAACGCCCTCTGAAAACCTCACCCTAACCCTCTCCTAAAAGGAGAGGAAACGTGTCATTTCAGTGTCGTGATGGCCGCGTTGATCCTCCGGATCGTCTCGTCCTTGCCGAGAATGAACACTATGTCGAACAAACCGGGACCAGCACCGACTCCTGAGACAGCCAATCGCACGGCATGAATCAGGTCGGCATGGTGGATGTTCAATTTCTCGGCTACACGGTGAAGCACCGCTTCGTATTCCTCCTTACGCGGCTGCTGCAGCCGCGAGAACTCCTCAGCCAACTTCCTCATCTGATCCGGCGATTCCTGCTTCCACCTCTTCTTCACAACGGCCGGATCGTACTCCGTTGGGGGTCGGAAAAAATACGGGCTTTTCTCCACAAAATCGCTCACGAATGTGACCCGATCTCGCATCGTACGAATAACCGTCAGCAGATACACGTCCTCGAACCGCTTGGCATCGATCCCCATCTGGGCCAAGGATTCCTTCGACATCGCCAACACCTCCATCTCGGGCTTTTTCCGGAGGTGCTCGAAATTCATCCAGTCGAGCTTGTCAACATTGAAGATCGCACCGGATTTTCCTACTCGCTCCAGGGAGAATTCTTTAACAAGCTCATCAAGCGAGAAGATTTCGCGCTCGTCCCCCGGATTCCATCCCAGGAACGCGACGAAGTTGACGATGGCCTCCTTGAGATACCCCCTCGCCCGGTAATCCTCGACCGCCACATCCCCCTGCCGCTTGCTCAACTTGCTCTTGTCCGGATTCAGCAGCAGCGGCAGGTGTGCGAGCTTCGGCACATCCCAATCGAAATACTGATAGAGCAAGATGTGCTTGGGGACGCTCGGAAGCCATTCCTCCCCGCGGATAATATGCGTGATCTCCATCAGGTGGTCATCGACCACCACGGCAAGGTGGTAGGTCGGGAATCCATCGGACTTGAGGATGACTTGGTCATCAAGAACCGAGTAAGGAATCGTGACGTCGCCCCGGATCAGATCGCAAAAGGTCATCTCCCCTTCGGTAGGGACTTTCATACGGACAACGTGGCTCTCACCGCGAGCAACCCGTCGATCCACCTCGGCTGGCGGCAAGCCACGACAATGGCGGTCATACGCAGGAGAGAGCTTCGCGGCCAGCTGGCGCTTGCGGGCTTCCTCCAACCGTTCAGGCGTGCAGAAGCAGCGGTACGCGTTCCCTCGATCGATGAGTTGACGCGCGTGCTGCCGGTAGAGTTCAAGGCGTTCAGACTGGATGTACGGACCGTGCGCGCCCTCTCGGTGCGGGCCCTCGTCATAGTGGATTCCAGCCCATTCGAGAGTCGAGATAAGGTTCTCGACCGCGCCTTCGACTTTGCGAGTCTGGTCCGTGTCCTCGATGCGGAGGACAAACTTGCCGCCGTTATGTCTCGCGAAGAGATAGTTAAAGAGGGCGGTCCGCAGTCCGCCGACGTGCAGAAAGCCGGTCGGACTCGGAGCGAACCTCACGCGTAGCTGGTCTCCCATTTCAGTGTTGCAGAGCTAAGTGATACAAAAAAAGCGCCTCGATCCGACGAGACGCTTGCCCAGACACTCAATCGGGGCTTGCGGAGAGCGAGGGATTCTCCGTCTCGCTTCGGCGAGACGAGACCTCGTCCCGATTCCAGACGGAATCGGGACGGGGAACCCTCGAGAGAGGTTTGACCCCTATAACGGAAAACCCTCTCCCTTCTTCCAAGCGGCGACAAGTTGTGCAATGAACTTCCTTCCACTCCTACTCTTCAACCATTTCTCTCTCCTCATCGCCTCTGACCTGCTCCCAAATCGCTCCTGGTGTATCAAAACCCACGCACGATACGCCTTTGTCGACCTCACCCTGCCAGCATTGTGCATTTTCAATCTTTTGCTGACATCGTCAGTTTGCCCTGCATACGTTCGCTGAAACCCGGGCGAGAACAAGACATACACAAAGAAGTCCATTTCACGCGGAGAGCGAGGGATTCGAACCCCCAAGTCCTTGCGGACGCCGGTTTTCAAGACCGGTGCAATAGCCGTTCTGCCAGCTCTCCAACAGCAAACGATTGCCGCAATAGTTGATCTCGTTCTTCAGAGATCAATCCCGACGCTTTTCGTCGGGACCGTTCTGCCAGCTCTCCAACAGCAAACGATTGCCGCAATAGTTGATCTCGTTCTTCAGAGATCAATCCCGACGCTTTTCGTCGGGACCGTTCTGCCAGCTCTCCAACAGCAAACGATTGTCGCAATAGTTGATCTCGTTTTTCAGAAATCAATACCCACCTCTGCAATCGAGACTGCTCTGTCAGCCCTCCATGGTTCGAGGAACCAGACATAATATACGAAAGTGAACGGGGTATGGCAATAGGGATAGCAAAGCCGCTCATCAAAACACGACAAAGAGCGAGGCAAAGGGGTGGAGGGTCAGTGCAACCTCGGAGCTGGTCCTGTCAATGGTTTTGCATTCAACTTTGCGGTCTATGCCTGTATCCGGATCGAAAGCGAAGGGCACACCGACTGAGCGGAACGTGCACGTGCCCGTGTATTGCTCCGATGAAGTGTTAACGAGGAAATACGTTTGTCCCCCCTTCCTGGAAACCGTCGTGCAAAGGACGCTCGTCGAAGATGGGGCGAGAGTGCATCTTGGCGGGATGCGGGATTTGACAAGATAGTGGAGGGGGGCAGTCCCAGGCGTAGACCCTTCCAGCCCACCTTTCGCGATGATCTTCTCCACCATCTTGTTGATATCCGCGTCTCTGTCAGGACCCTCTGCGGCGTACGTTGGGATTAACGGGTGTGCGAACACGCATCCGCCTCGTTCAACGAAGCCCAGGATCTTCTCCATCGTCCGCAATCGGATCGTATCCATCGGGGGAAGGACGAGAACATCGTACTGCTCCTTTCCTATGGCCAACATTCCTCCTTCGATTCGGGCACCGACAAGGCTCCGCTCGTCGACAATGTCAAAGTCAATTTGTGCCTGAAGAAGATCACGGCAGAGGTTCGTGAAGGAATCATCGATGAAGCGGACCAGCGGGCTCGGATGCGGCTCATACATTGAGCGCTCGGATGGTGTGAAGTGCGCCCAGAGGGAGACAATCGGGTGGAGCACCGCAACGCGCGCGACGACATTTCCTTCAGAAAACGCCTTGTTCACCCGACTTACATAGTCCGTATAAGCGTGGAATTCGTCTGCCGAGAAGCGCCGCGCCTTTGGATTCATGTCCGCCGGTTCGCCTGGATGGAGAGATACAGTATACATGCTCACGAAGTCGGTGACGCCCAAGCTCATCAGAATCCCTGCAGTGCTTTTTGCTTGCGCCATTGTCGCATGCCGACCACCCATACGCCCAAAGAAATCGCTGATCTCGCACATGATCCCATTCTTTCCCTGCAGACGGGCTGCGGAACCGGCCACCTTCGGGACAAGAAAGAACCTCTCCCTCATGATCCTCTCCGGATTGGAGAGGATCATGTCAATTCCCGGTATGTCGAGTTTCTGGTAGCAGGTGAACGGATCACCATCGAAAAGCGTCTGCCAGACCAACGTTTCCTCCCCCAGGAGATGGCCGCTCGACGCCACCTTGTGCTGCTGACACCATGACTGAAGCTGAGCGAAATACGTTTCGGCACAGAGGTCCGCAATCACTTCATAGAAATCGCAGCGGATCTTTCTGTCGATGTCACCGGTGTCCACAAACAGGCTCTCCCAGTGTTGTGTCAGGTCGTACCCTTTGCGTTCACGGAATGTCTTGGCCAGATCTCGATGCCAGGGAAGGGTCTTCGGATAGTCCAATCCTGCAGGGACGTACGTGGAGATCAGAGATGGCTCGTCGGTGAAGAATGCCTCCACATACTCTCCGATCGGATAAAGCGCACGTTCGTATCGGTCATGAGTCACCTCGACAAACTTCGCCACGGCATCCCGGTCGAGGATGTTGATATAGTGCCGCCTCTCAAAAAAGTTCGCTGTCGCGTGCGTGCCTTCGAAGAGTTTTCCCACTTCGTAGTGTGGCTCACCCGCGGCATCGAATGCACGAATGAGACCCTCTGCCTCACCATCCGGCAAAGTCGCCAGCACCAATCCTCCTGCCGCACCGCTCGGATATCCCTTCTCATCGTAAATCCAGACGCGCAGTCCCATAGAATGCGCCAAATACACTCCGCACCGAAGGACATCCCACGCCTTGTCGTCTTCCAGATACCTGTCGAGACTGACGGTTGTCACCAGTCCACTGACGCCTGCATCCAGAAGGCTCTGAAAACCCAACCGCATTGTGTCTTCGCTGGTGCCGCACCATTGTTCGAACGAGGGAACAAATTGAAGCGGACGGGAGGCATCAGGAGGATCAGGAAATCGAGGAGTCACGCGTCGGATCTCCAGGGGTTGAAGTGTCCCCGCTCCCCTCGTCGTACACGCTTCCCGCAGCTAGGCAAGCGGTTTCTTCTTTGATTCCGCGCGATGGCGGGACTCGAAAGGCGGGGCAGCCGAAGGGCGGGATTGTTCCGGCCGACTGCTTTCACGCGACGCTGTTTTGCGGAGAGGGAGGGATTCGAACCCTCGATAGAGGTTTACCCCCTATGCAGGTTTAGCAAACCTGTGCCTTCAGCCACTCGGCCACCTCTCCGTGTGCTGAATCACTCGCCGAAAAGATATTGAAAAACCCAGCGAGAAGCAATCCGAAAAACGAAAGACCCACTGAACGAGATTCACTGGGTCGCATGGTGAATCGTTCGCCTCTCGGGCGGTCCCGGCTCAACGGCCTTCCACCGGTCTTCCCGCGGCTTGATCCTCCGCCTCCACCTGCGTCGTGACCACGGCGCTACAAAAGGAAATGAACGACGATCACCGCGCAACGAGACCGATGAACAGCCCTGCGAGCTGGAGATAGTTCTTTGCCGTCTGACGTTGAATGTGGGCTCCGCACTCCTCACAGAATGGGAGGTTTTCGGGTGTCAGCGCAGAACAGCGCGGGCACGGTCTCTTGACCACGTTGACGGTTCTCAAGTAAACCACCTTTTCCGTGACTGCAATCGTGAGGAAACCGAGGATGGGGGTCAAGAAGATCGAATAGAGCAATCCCAGCAAGAATCCGTGTCCCTTCTGCCGGTTCCAAAGCGCAAGCACCACGGACAGCGCCACGTAGACTGCCACCAAGATAACTGTGCTCATAGTCCGTCCCTCCAAGTTTGACTATGCGTACAGCATCCCGTGGTCGCCGCCCGGCTGACATCGAACATCCACCGTGCGGATGATGCCGCTTGCAGGCTCCGAAATCTTCTATCCCCGCTGTGTGATGATGATCCCTGCAATCGTGATCATACTCCCCGTCACAAAACTGCCGGTGATCGTATAGTCTAGGAAGACCAAGGACAGAATGGCCGCAATGACCGGCTGACCGTTGGCGAAGACAGCGACCTTGCTGGCATCGATCCGCCCGAGCGCGTGATACCAGAGAAGATAGCCCAGGATGGAGGTCCCGAGCGCCAGATAGAGGATACCGGCCCAATCGAAAGCGCCAAGCATCGAGATCGGGACTTGGAGGGTGGAGAAGAGCCCGAAGGGGGCAAAAATCACGGCCCCTGCCGTCATCATTGCGGCGGTAGTCCGGAGAGCACCATATCGGACGATGAGCCCCTTCCCCACGATCATCGCCAAGGTCCATCCGATGACCGCGACAAGGATCAAGAAGTTCCCCATCGCGTAGTCGGAGCTGAGGTCGACGCCGCGCTCGAAGATCACGATCGCAATACCAATGAAGGCTATGGTGATTCCAATCGACTTCTTCAGTGATATGGTTTCTTTCAGGAACAGATGAGACAGCAGCAACACAAAGACGGGCGTTGCAGCATAGAGCAGTGCGCCGTTGGCTGCCGTAGTGTAGCTCAAACCGTAGAGGTAAAGAAACTGGTTGAGCGAAACACCCAGGAAGCCCATCAGTGCGACCCGACCCCAATCCCTCCGCTCAATTCGCAGCGGGCCCGATCGAGTCCACAATACCGCCAGCAAACCCGCGGAGGCAACGATCGACCGCATGAAGGTGAGGGCAGCCGGGTCCACATCCGCCACCACAACCTTCGCGACGATGTGCGTCCCCCCGGAGATCAGCTGCTGCAAAGCAAGAATGACGTAAACGTTGACCTTCTTCATCGCAAACTCGACCGTGAATATACGGCGACGGCGCGAGAATTCCAACGAGCCTCCTTCATTTGTGGCTGCGTCTGTACCTGTTGACTTGAGCAGAATTCCCATTTACATTGATGCACGAACGTTGAGACTCACAACCAGCCACCCTGGAAGTCACCACTGCTATGAGCTCGGCCAAGCGGCTATTCCTGATTGACGGGACGGCGATCGCGTACCGTTCCTACTACGCCTTCATCCAGCGCCCTCTCATGAACTCGAAGGGCGAGAACACGAGCGCGGTCTATGGATTCGTCACATTCCTGAACAGGATCCTGAGCGAAGAGTCGCCCGACTACATTGCCGTCGTGTTTGACACCGCGGCGCCGACGTTCCGCCACAAGGCCTACAAGGAGTACAAAGCAACACGTCAGAAGATGCCCGAAGACATGAGCGCCCAACTCATCGGGATCAAGGTGATTGTGAATGCTTACCGGATTCCTGTGATCGAAATGGACGGGTACGAGGCCGACGATATTATCGGGACGCTCGCGAAGCGCGCGGAACGAGAGAAGGTGCTTACTTTCCTCGTCACAGCCGATAAGGATTTCATGCAGCTCGTCTCCCCGCGAACGAAGATGTACAAACCCGGCCGACAAGGCACGGACGTCGAGATCGTCGACATCGATGGAGTCAAAGAGAAGTTCGGAGTCACACCCGACCGCGTGGTGGACGTCCTCGGTCTGGTCGGAGACACATCGGACAATGTGCCCGGGGTTCCGGGCGTCGGTGAAAAGACCGCGATCCCGCTCGTGCAGAAATTCGGCCGCATCGAGGAGATCTACAGGAACATCGACAAGATCGAACAGAAGGGTGTCAGGCACAAACTTGAAGTCAATAAGGAGAAAGCTTTCCTCTCCAAAGAGCTTGTAACGATCAACACCGACGTGCCAATCAAGGTCGATTTTCACACGCTGAAGGCAGCGGAGAAAGATACGCCAGCTCTGATAAGACTGTTCGAGGCGCTGGAGTTCAGGTCGCTCATCCAGTCACTCAAGAAATCAAGCCGACGCGAGATACCCGCACCCTCCGGAGAAATGGAGTTTCCGCCGCAGGAGATCAAGCTCTCGGACATCCAGCAGTCCCGGCATTCCTACCGGCTGATCACCACACCGAAAGAGTTCAAGGACCTTTGCTCAAAGCTGAAGAGGGCGGAAGAATTCGTCTTCGATACGGAAACCACATCCACGGACGCTCTGAACGCAGAACTCGTCGGCATCTCCTTCTCCCTGAGACCGCACGATGCGTTTTTCGTCGCCGTGAACCGGGCCGGCCCCGATGCACGATCTGGCCTCTTTGATGAGGAGAAGCAGGCTGGCGGTGATCTCAGAGGACTCGACGCCCACATCGTGGTCGAAGACCTCAAGCCGATCATGCAGGATCCGTCGATCCGAAAGGTCGGCCACAACATCAAGTACGATATGCTGGTTCTCTCACAGTATGGGATCTGGACTGAGGGGGTCGTATTCGACACAATGATTGCCAATTACATCCTCCGCGCGGACAGTAGGCACAACCTTGATTCCCTCGCCAAGGAACACCTCCAATACAGGACAGTGAGCTATGACGACCTCACGGGATCAGGCAAGGATCGGAAACAGATCCGGGATGTGCCGCTCGAGGCACTCGCCGACTACTCCTGCGAGGATTCCGACGTGACGTTCCAGCTGTATGAAGCTCTCTCGCCCAAGCTCAAAGAACAAGGGATGGTCAAGTTGTGCGAGGGAGTTGAGTTTCCGCTGATTTCAGTCCTTGCGAAGATGGAAAAAGCCGGCGTCGCGATCGACCTCGGCCGGCTGCGAGACATGTCGAAGGAGCTTGAGCGGGAGCTCGAGAACCTGACCCGGGATATTCACAGGCTTGCAGGGGAGCCGTTCAACATCAATTCGACGCAGCAATTGGGGGACGTTCTGTTCAACAAGCTGAAGCTGCCCACCGTGAGGAAAACGAAGACCGGGTTCTCGACGGACGTCGGCGTTCTGGAGACTCTGCGAAACGAACATCCGATCGTCGAGCATCTCCTCAACTTCCGGCAGCTTTCGAAGCTCAAGTCGACCTATGTCGATGCACTTCCAGCACTGATCAATCCCAGGAGCGGTCGTGTCCATACTTCGTTCAACCAGACCATCGCAGCAACAGGTCGGCTTTCCAGCAGCGACCCCAACCTGCAGAATATTCCGATTCGCACCGAGATCGGCCGCTCGATTCGTGAGGCGTTCGTCCCCGGTGATGAAGACAGCCTTATGATGTCCGCCGACTATTCCCAGATCGAACTGCGGGTCATGGCCCACATTTCAGGCGACGAGGGGCTCGCGGAGGCCTTCCGCAACAAGGAAGATGTCCACGCATCGACGGCTGCAAAGGTCTTCGGGGTCTCCCCGAACGCCATAACAAGGGATATGAGAAGGAAGGCCAAAGAGGTGAACTTCGGCATTATGTACGGCATCGGACCCTTCGGACTGGCAAATCGGTTGGAGATTAGCCAGACGGAGGCAAAAGAGATTATCGCCCGCTACTTCGAGCGGTTTCCAAAAGTCAAGGAGTACATCAATGACACCATCGACACCGCGCGGGTGAGCGGGTATGTTGAAACGCTTCTCGGCCGTCGCCGCTTTCTGCCCGATCTCAACAGCCACAACCAGAACCTCCGCCAAAACGCGGAGCGGCAGGCGATCAACATGCCGATCCAGGGGACGGCAGCCGACATGATCAAACTCGCCATGATCAACATCGACCACGCATTTGCGATGCGCCGGCTCGAAACGAAGATGCTGCTCCAGGTGCACGACGAGTTGGTGTTCGAGTTAAAGAAGGATGAGGAAAAGGAAGTCCGCCGACTCGCCACGCAACACATGCAGGAATCCCTCAAGCTGAACGTCCCGCTCGAGGTCGAGATCGGCGTGGGGAAAAACTGGCTCGAAGCGCACTGAGACGCGGAGATTCACGAAATCGCACAAGGTAGGACAACTGCAGACTTCGGGAATCCGCGCGGGGAAAACGAAAGCCCCGACAAACGGGTCGGGGCTCACGTGAAACCTTCCAACTTGGCTCTTGGGACCGGTAACTTCCTTACACCTCCATGATCTCCTTCTCTTTGAGCGACAGGAGGTTATCGATCTCCTTGATGTACTTGTCTGTGAGCTTCTGTGACTCCTGTTCTCCCCTCTTCCGCTCGTCTTCCGAAAAGTGCTCCTGCTTCTCCGATTTCTTCAGATGCTCGATGGCATCGCGTCGTACGTTGCGCACCGCGATCTTGCCATCCTCACCGAACTTCTTGACGAGTTTGACCAGCTCTCTTCGTCGTTCCTCGTTCAGAGGAGGGATGGGGACACGGAGGATCGTCCCATCGTTCATAGGATTCAGACCGAGATTGGCATTGAGTATCGCCTTATCGATCGCCGTCAGCGTGTTCTTCTCCCACGGTTGAACGGTGATCGTGTGGAGATCCGGCGTGCTGATATTTGCCACCTGACGCAGCGGTACCTGGCTGCCATAGTACTCGATCTTGACATTATCGAGGAGCGCGGTGGTCGCTTTTCCAGTTCTCACTTTGACAAGCTCCTCGCGCACGACTTCGACCGCTCTCTTCATTCGATCTTCAGCGTTCTTGAGGATTTCCTTGACCATAGTGCCTTTGCTCTGTTCTAATGATGGTAGGGACTTCGCTTCAGGCGCACGCACTCAGGCTTCGACGAAAGAGACCCTTGATCCGACCGTCTCACCGAGCACAACGCGCCGGAGATTGCCCGGCTGGTTCACATTGAAGACGACGATCGGCAGCCGGTTCTCCCTGCACAGTGTAATGGCCGTCAGATCCATCACACGGAGATCCATCTTCAAGATATCGGCATAGTTGATCTCCGGTAGATGAATGGCCGAAGCGTTTTTTTCAGGATCACTATCGTAGACGCCGTCCACGCGCGTGCCCTTCAAAATGACGTCAGCTTCGATCTCGATCGCGCGGAGGGCCGCCGCGGTGTCCGTCGTAAAGTACGGATTCCCCGTCCCGGCTGCGAAAATCACCACCCTTCCCTTCTCAAGGTGGCGAATGGCCCGCCGGCGAATGAACGGCTCGGCAATTCTCTCCATGTTAATCGCGCTGAGACACCGGGTGAACAAGCCGTGCCTCTCCAGAGCATTCTGCAGTGCGAGGGCGTTGATGACCGTCGCCAGCATGCCCATCTGATCGCCCGTGACCTTGTCGACCCCGTCGGCGGAGTCTTCGATCCCGCGATAAATGTTCCCACCTCCGATGACGATGCCGACTTCAACGCCGAGCTCTCCCACCGATTTGATCTCTTCGGCATAGAGATTCAGGACCTTCGCGTCGATCCCATACTCCTGGTCACCTAACAGAGATTCCCCGCTGAGCTTCAGCAGGATCCGCTTATATCGGAGTTTGCTCATCGTTCCGGTTAGCATGAAAAAAAATCCCGAAGTGTTTCGGGATTCAGTGGAAGGGCCTACGTTGCATCTTCTCCAAGATGAAATCGCTGATACCGTCGGATACTGATCTTTTCCCCGACCTTGCCGGTAGTTTCGGCGAGCAGATCTTTGATAGTCTTCCCGGAGTCCTTGATGAAACTCTGCTCCAGCAGGCAAATTTCCTGAAAGAACTTCTCGAGTCGCCCCTGAGCGATCTTTTCAGCGATGGCCGACGGCTTCCCTTCGTTCACCGCCTGCGTCCGGTAGATTTCCATCTCCTTATCAATCGTCGCCTTCTCGACATCCTCCTTGCTGATAAACTGAGGGCTCATCGCGGTGATCTGCATAGCGAGGTCATGCGCAAGCTGTTTGAACTCCGGGGTTTTCGCAACGAAATCTGTCTCGCAGTTCAGCTCCACCAACGCTCCAATTCTTCCGCCAGCGTGGATGTACGCCTCGACGACTCCTTGATTTGCGATTCTATCCGCCCGTTTTGCCGCGACCGCGGCACCCTTCTTTCGAAGATGTTCAATCGCTGTCTGGAGATCTCCGTTTGTTTCCTCGAGCGCGCGCTTGCAATCCATCATCCCCGCGCCGGTTTTCTCTCGTAGTTGCTTCACAAGTTCAGTTGAGACTACTGCCATATCGTGCGTACTGCCTCCTTTGTCAGGCTTTTTCTTCGACTTTCGGTTTCTCAGATTCTTCCTTGCGCTCTGCGCCCTGGATCATCGCCTCCTCCGCTTGCCGCGCGGCAGCCCGTTGGCTTCCTTCCGCCACAGCATCCGCGAGCGCCTTGGTAATGAGCTGAACGGATTTCAAAGCATCGTCATTTGCCGGAACGGGGAAATCGACCAGATCGGGATCGCAATTGGTGTCGACGATCGCGACAACCGGAATACCGAGCCGGCGGGCCTCCTTCACGGCGATGGCTTCCTTCTTCACGTCCACGACGTAGACGAGTCCGGGCAGGCGGGACATCTCAACGACGCCGGTCAGCACATTTTGGAGCTTCTCACGCTCACGGTCAAGGAAGAGTCGCTCCTTCTTCGTGATCTTTTCAAACGTCCCATCCGTTTCCATCTTGTCGATATTGGTGAGCCTCTTGACGCTCTTACGAATCGTCGTGAAGTTCGTCAGCATTCCGCCGAGCCAGCGCTCCGTCACATAAAAAGCGCCGCAGCGTTTCGCCTGCTCCCCAACCACTTCCTTCGCCTGCTGCTTGGTTGCGACGAAGAGAGGCTTCCTCCCCTGTGAAACGATGTTCGCAACCGCGTTGCACGCCGATTCGAGCATCTCTTGTGTCTTCTTGAGATCGATGATGTGAATCCCGTTTCGTTCCATGAAGATGTACGGCTTCATCTTGGGATTCCAACGGCGGGTGATGTGCCCGAAGTGGGCACCGGCTTGGAGAAGTGCTTCGAGTTCAACGCGTGGCATATAGTGCATCCCTTTGAGTTAGTCTTCTATCCCCGTCGCCTCATCCCGGAATCCCATCGACCGTGTGGATCGACGCGACACTCCCGTTCAGATCAGAGGATATGAATGATTGATAAATGAACGACGATGACGTTTAGCGCTTCGAGAACTGGAATCGTTTGCGCGCCTTCTTCTGGCCATATTTCTTCCGCTCGACCATACGAGGATCGCGCGTCAGCAAACCTGCGTTCCGGAGGTTCTGCCGGGTGTCCTCATCGATTGCGAGCAACGAGCGCGCGATGCCGAGCCTGACCGCGCCGGCTTGGCCCGTTGGCCCGCCACCCTGCACGCGGACCTTCGCATCGTACCGACCCAGCGTGGAGGTCACCTCGAACGGCCGAAGCACCTCCTCCCGCAAGACAGCGACGGGAAAGTACCTTTCCAGTTCTTTGTTGTTGATCAAGACTTTGCCGGAACCCTCCGCGAGCTTCACGCGCGCGATAGCTGTTTTCCGGCGACCAATGGTAATGTGAATTGGCATGCAGATCCTTCGTTAAGATAACCTTACAGTGACAACACTTCCGGCTTCTGGGCAGCGTGAGGATGGGACGCACCCGCATAGACTTTCAGCTTCCTGATCATCTTCCGACCGAGCCGGTTGTGAGGGAGCATCCCTTTGACGGCATGCTCGAAGACCGCCTGCGGGCTCCGCTTGAGCATATCCTTAAATGATTCAAAGCGGGCACCGCCTGGATACATCGTATTGTGATAGTATTCTTTGAGCTCCTGGCGTTTGCCCGTCACAAGGACCTTTTCCGCGTTGATGACAACGACATGATCACCCAAGTCGTTGCTCGGCGTGAACATCGGTTTGTGTTTGCCCCGAATTACTCTGGCGATCTGTGAAGCGACGCGACCGAGCGTCTTGCCGCTGGCGTCGACAAGAAACCACTTCTCACTGACCTCTCCAGGTCTGAAGAATTTCGTCTTTGGTGAAGATTCCACCCTGATTGCCTCCAAATTCTCTCGAGAATCTGCGATTGACAGAAACGAACTTTCAAAATATACCCCAAATTGCCAACAATGTCAACGCCTTTTTCTCCCTTCCTTCGTCCCGTGGTCCCCGGGTTATGTTCCCTTCGACGCTTTCAGATGCTTCTCCAGGAAATCCAATATCGCCTTGTATCCTTTGATCTCGTTCTCCTTCTTCACAAACCCATGCCCTTCATCAGGAAAAACGATGTATTCAACCGGGACGCCGTTCTTCCGAGCGGCCGCAACCATCTCGTCTGATTCGACCGGGAGCACGCGCGGATCGTTTGCCCCCTGGAGCACCATCATCGGCCTCCGAATCCTGTCGGCGAAGAAGAGAGGCGATTTCGCTTTCAAGAATTCCTCCTGCTTGAATGGATCGCCCAGCTCCGCGTAGAGGGCCTTCCGCCCGGCCTCCCACCACGGCGGCATGCTCTTCAATGTCCTTACCCAGTTTGTCACACCAAAAATATCGACACCCAGAGCAAACTCCATCGGACGAAACGTCAGAGCGGCGCAGACCATATAGCCGCCGTAGCTCCCGCCGATGATCCCGATTTTCGTCGTATCAACGTACCCCGACGAAGCAAGAAACTTATTCGCTTCGACACAATCAGCGAGATCTTCCGACCCATGTTTCAAATCATCCATCTTGAAGAAGGTCTTGCCATATCCGGAACTTCCCCGGTTGTTTACGGCGATGAGAGCATAGCCATGGTTCACGAGATACTGCAGCAGCGGAGAGTATCCCACGCGTGACTGACCGCCGGGACCGCCATGCACCCACACGAGAGCGGGGATGCTCATCCCCTCCTGAACGTTTCGGGGCTTGTAGTAGATAGCCGGAATCTCGACTCCGTCGAACGATTTGTATCGAACGACCTGAGCCTCGACGAGATCCTCCGGATTAATCTCCGGATTGAGCGTGTTCGTGAGCGGCTTGTACTGCTTGGTTCCGAAGTCATAGACGTAGAGGTTGTTCGGCGAGCGTGAACCGTTCACGTAGAACGACATCAGCTTTTCGCTCTTCGAGATACGGACCGAGGTGATTTCTGCGTTCGGCAGTTTTGGGAGCGAGACCGGTTGACCGGTCGTGTTATCGTACACTTCGATCTCGGTCTTCGCGTCATTGTTGATCCCGACGACACGATACTTCCCGTTTCGCGAAAAACCGGCGTAGGAGATATCCCACGCCGCTTCCTTGACCTTCTCCGAACTCCCGGTCCCGATGTCGTACCGCTTCAGGAACGTGAACTCACTCCCGTCGTTCGTCAAGAAATACAGGCTCTTCGAATCAACGCTGAAGGTCTCAGGAGAGAACTGAACATCTCCCTCGTGTGGACTGAGATGTTTCATCTTCTTGCTCAGCCGATCGTAGAGGTACATATCCGAATTGTTGTTCGTATTGCTTTTGAAGAATGCGATGTACCGCTTGTCATTCGAAGACACTGCGAAGTCGTATCCCAAGTCGTTCTGATAGACGAGCTTTGGCGTCATGGTGGCAATCTCCATCTCATAGACATCCATAAACTTGGGATTGCGTTTGTTCCAGCCGAAGAAGAAGCTCTGTTCGTCATAGGCCCACCCGTAGAACTCCGCTCGAGCCTTCTCCCCCGGCGTCAACTCCTTGGTTGTCCCATCCTCGTTCCGCAGGTAGATGTGTTGGATCTCATTCCCTCCCTTGTCGCTGGTGTAGAGGATGCGGTTGTCATTCGGGAAGAACGAAAGGGAAAAGATGGAGTTGTCCTTGGAGTCGGTCAACTGGACAGGCGTCCCGCCCGCCACAGGCACGGCAAAGGCGTTGTAGATGCCGGTCTTCTTGCTCGAGTACAGAATGAGTTTCTCATCGTGCGAGAAGGAGGCGCCCCCGATCGCCTCGGTATTCATGAACTGCTCGATCGTGTACTGCTTCACCTGCCGCTCCTGCGCACCCTGACGGCACCCGAGGATGAACAGAGCGAGACCTGCTAGAAGAAGAATCAATCCGTTTTTCATGCAACCTCCGAGACAAATGGTGAAGGGAAGAAGACGCAGACGGCCTAGGACTCGTGGGAAAGAGATCTGTTGAACAAACCCAATTGTCGGTACACCGAAGAGTCACACACCTCACGACAGAAGTGTGGAACGAACGCAGATCAACCGACGTGCCGCTCGGCATGGTATGAGCTACGGACGAGAGGGCCGGACTCGACGTGCTTGAAGCCCAGTTCAACGCCGAGTTCCTTCAGCATCCTGAACTCGTCCGGGTGGACGTACCGGTCCACCGGCAGGTGCTCCTTCGTTGGCTGGAGATATTGCCCCAGCGTGAGGATGTCGCACCGCGTCTCTCGAACATCCTTCATCGCTTGGATGACCTCCTCCGTTCGCTCGCCAATGCCGAGCATCATCCCTGTTTTTGTGACGAAGCCCCTCCCTTTTGCCCGGGAGAGAACCTGAAGCGACTGCCGGTAGTTGGCTTGGGGTCGGACGGTCCTGTAGAGGCGCGAAACGGTTTCCAAGTTGTGATTCAAAATATCAGGTCCCGCGTCCAGAACGACGTTGAGTGCCTCCTCACTTCCTTTGAAATCCGGAATGAGCACCTCGACGGTAGCGCCAGCCAGTTCCCTGTGGATCAACCGAATGATCTCAGCGAAGATCGGGGAGCCACCGTCCTTCCGTTCATCCCGGTTGACGGACGTAATCACGGCGTGGCGGACCCTCATCAACTTGATTGCGTCGACCACTCGTCGGGGCTCATCCCAATCCAGTCCCGACTCAGGCCGACCAGTCTTGACGGCGCAGAAGCCGCACGACCGTGTACAGATATCACCGAGGATCATGAACGTTGCGGTGCCGGCGTGCCAGCATTCGCCCATGTTCGGACAGCGGGCCTCCTCACAGACAGTGTGCAGCCTGTGCGCGTCGATGATGCTCTTGAGGTGCGCGTATGCCTCACCGCCGGGGATCTTCGCCTTCAGCCATTCAGGCCTGCGAGGCTTCGGAAGATCCGCCTGCTCCGCCGGAATCTCTTTTATCGTGACAGCCACGTCAGAATGTCCTGCTGAAATCGTATTGCTCGAGGTTGGAGATTACCTGCTCCAGGAATTGTCCGCCGATCGCGCCGTCGATGATCCGATGATCGAACGCGAGGGTCAGGAACACGATCGAGCGGATTGCGATACAGTCGTTCCCCTCCGCATCCGGCACAACAACCGGACGCTTCTTGATCGCCCCGACACCGAGAATCGCAACCTGCGGCTGATTGATGATCGGCGTGCCGATCGTGTTGCCGAAGACCCCGTAGTTGGTGATCGTGAACGTCCCGCCCATCACCTCGTCCGGGCTCAGCTTCTTGTTCCCCGTCCGAAGCGCCAGGTCGTTGACCGCCCGGGCAAGCCCGAGGAAGTTCTTCTCTTCGGCGTTCTTGATGACGGGGACGATCAACCCGCCGCGGGATGCAACCGCGATCCCGAAGTTGATGAACCTCTTCACAATGATCTTGTCCCCTTCGACAGAGCTATTGACGATGGGAAACGCCTTCAGGGCGCGGATCGAAGCGCCAAGAAAGAACGGAGTGTAAGAGAGCTTGAAGCCTTCTTGCTGCTCAAAGCGCTCCGCGTTCTTCGAGCGGAAATCCACAATCCGGGTAACATCACACTCGGAAATCGCTTCCACGTGCGGGGAGGAATGGACACTTCGAACCATGTGCTCAGCCATCTTGAGCTGAACGTTGTCCATCTGCACGACCTCGAACAACGGCGGAGGATACTTGCGCTGCAGATCTTTCAGATCGACCCGTTGAACTTCGGGTTTGCGGCCAAGCGCGGGGGAAGGCTTCGTCGAGCGGTTATCGAGATAATCCATCACATCTCTCTTCGTCACCCGCCCCGCGATACCTGTCCCGCTGAGCTGGTTGAGCTCCTCGAGTGCAATCCCCTCCTTCTTTGCGATAGTGCGCACAAGCGGCGAGTAGAATCGGTCGCTTTCACGCTGCGAGCCTGAAGCCGGCGCAGCGGTCGGCGCGGCAGCGACCGCCTTGATCGGTGATTCGACCGACGAAGGCGTTTGAGACACTGCCGGGACAGAAGGTGGTGTGCTCGCTTCGACCCGCGCTGCCGATGCATTTGTCTCGATCGTTGCGATGACGGTGCCCACTTCGACGGTCTCGCCTTCCGGGACGATGATTTTCGTCAAGACGCCGGCAGCAGATGATGGTATCTCGGAATCTACTTTGTCCGTACTGATCTCGAGGATCGACTCTTCCTTCTCGACCTTGTCACCCGGTTTCTTCATCCACCGAAGGATTTTCCCTTCCTGAATGCTCTCCCCCATCTTGGGCATCACCACGTCAACTTGCATAGAGGACTTCCTTTAGTAAGCAGCGAGTTCCTGGAGCGCCGCGAGGATCTTCGCCTCGTTGGGCAACATAGCGTTTTCAAGGGTAGGACTGTAAGGCACAGGGGTGTCAAGTGCAGCCACGCGCTTCACCGGCCCATCGAGACGCTCGAAGCAGTGCTGGGCAATGCGCGCCGCAATCTCCGCGCCGAATCCGCCGGTCAGGGTGTCCTCATACACAACCACGACTTTCCCAGTCTTTTTGACGGAGCGGAATATCGTCTCTTCATCCAACGGATTGAGCGTTCGGATGTCAATCACTTCAACGCTCACACCCTTTTCCTCTATCTTCCTCGCTGCCTCGAGCGATTTCTGCACCATGGCTCCATAGGTGATAACGCTGATGTCATTTCCTTCGCGCCTGGTGGCCGCGATGCCGAACGGCAGCACATAGTCCGCGTCCGGCTCGGGCGTTGCCGCATAACCTTGGCGATAGAGACCCTTGTGCTCCATGAAGATGACCGGATCGTCACCCCGAATGGAAGCCTTGAGCAACCCCTTCGCATCAGCTGCGTTTGAGGGGAAGGCCAGACGAATCCCCGGTATGTGAGCCATGATGCCATCGATGCACTGGCTGTGATAGTGGCCGCCGTGAATGTAGCCACCGACCGGGACGCGGATGACCAGCGGGCACGACCACGAACCATTCGATCGGTAGCGGTACATCGCTAGCTCGTCTCGGATCTGCATGAACGCCGGCCAGATATAATCACCGAATTGAATCTCGGGGACGGGCTTCCATCCTTTCAGCGCAAGGCCCGTCGCGACCCCGATGATGCTCGCTTCAGCAAGGGGCGAGTTGAACGCGCGGGCGGTTCCGAACTTTGTCGAGATACCTTTCGTGGCGGTGAAAACGCCCCCTTTGCCGTCCGCAACATCTTCGCCGAAGATCACCATCTTCGAGTTGCGCTCCATCTCTTCTTTAAGCGCATGGTTGATCGCGTCCACCATCACGACTTTCGGACCTGCGTGCTGAGGCTCCGTGAATTCCTTTGGCGGATTGGCATGCGCGATTCCGTAGAGGTGGCGCTCAACCGTCGCCGGATCCGGCACCGGTCGCGACTCTGCCCATTCGGCGGCCGCGTCGACAGCTTCCTTCACCTCGGCCTGGATCTGCGTCGCATCCTTGTCGATGATCACCCCTTCTTCGATGAGGAAGTGTGTCATCTTCGGTATCGGGTCACGGATTTTGTCCCGCTCAATATCCTCCTTCGACCGGTACTTCGACTGGTCATCGGATGACGAGTGGGGCAACAGTCGGACGACGTTTGCGTGAATGAGCGTTGGCCCTCCGCCCTTGCGCGCCCGCTCGACCGCCTTCTGCATGACATTGAAGACCTCGACGAAATTCGAACCATCAACATCATAGCGATCGAGTCCCCTGAAGCCGGCCACGGCCTCGTAGATCGATGCTCCCGCCGTCTGGACATCCACCGGCACTGAGATCGCAAACTTGTTGTCTTGGACGAAGAAGATGACAGGAAGTGCCTCCCGCGCCGCCCAGTTCACGGCCTCGAAAAACTCTCCCTCACTGGTGGCTCCCTCGCCGGATGACGCGTACACGACCTCGTCGGTCTGTTCCTTCTTCGCTGCCAACGCCATTCCCACTGCCTGGAGGTACTGAGTCCCCGTGGGACTCGACTGGGTCGGGATTCTCAGATCCACTCGACCGTAGTGCCCTTGCGGAAGCCGCGCACCCGTCGAAGGATCCTCAGCCCGGTGCAGCGCGATCAGGAACACCTCCTCCGCCGTCACCCCCATCTGCAGGGCAAATGCCAGATCGCGATAGTAGGGGAAACACCAATCATGACCGGGCCTGAGCGCCGCGGCAGCTGCAACCTGAGCTGCCTCATGCCCTGAGCCTCCGATATGGAAGAACGACTTGCCTTGCTTGAGCAGGATAAGGATCTTATCATCCACCCGCCGCGCTGTGAGCATCGATCGGTAGGCGCGCAGAAGCTGCTCCCGCGAGAGCTTGATATTCTTCGACTCTTTTGCAGCAACGCCCGTCTGTGTTGTCGCCATCCTAACTACGTTCCCTCTTGATTGAGATGATCTGACCGGCTCAAGTTGAGGCTGCTCCGTTCCATTTCAAGTTCCCGAATTCGCTGATGCAAGATCGCCGGGGGGAGCGGGACGGGAGTGCAACCGAAGACGCTCGAGAAGGAGGCCACCAGAGTGTCTTCCACTTCCTCCAGTGCAACGATCCGGCCGAGAATCCTCTGAATCGAAGTCACACCTTTGTGAAAGATACCGCATGGAATGATGCGGCTGAATCTCATAAGGTCGGTGTTGACGTTGAGCGCGAACCCGTGCATCGTCCTCCACCTGCTGACCTTCACGCCGATGGCCGCGATCTTCTCACCGCTCACCCACACGCCTGTCATCCCTTCCTCCCGACCCGACTGGATACCGAGCTGCCCAAGCGTTCGTATAATCACTTCCTCAAGGGCTCGCAGGTAGCGATGGATATCCAGGAAGTACCCGTTCAGATCCAGGATTGGGTATCCGACGATTTGGCCCGGCCCGTGGTAGGTGATATCCCCGCCCCGGTCGATCCGAAAGACCTCGACACGATCGGTCTGAAGCTCATGTTGCGTTGCAAGCAGGTGGTTCTCATCTCCACCTTTGCCAATCGTATAGACATGCTCATGCTCCGTAAAGAGCAATACATCGTCGACCAGACCCTCCAGACGAAGCTCAAACAACTTCCGCTGGAGTTCCCACGTGTCAGCATAACGGGTACGACCGAGATTTGTAACCTGGAGCTGCATGGACTGGTGGTGAGACTGCGGTTGTTCTTCAGTATGTCTAGATGTTGATCGCTCGACCAAAGGCCTCTCCCGCCGCCTCCATGATCGCCTCCGAGAGCGTCGGATGAGCGTGCATCGTGCGTTGAATCTCCTCGTTGGTCGACTCCAGAGCTCGCGCGAGGACAAGCTCTGCTATGAGCTCGGTAGCTTCTGCGCCGATGATGTGCGCGCCGAGAAGTTCGCCGTACTTCTCGTCGAACACGAGCTTCACTGTCCCCTCCGTCTCACCCGTCGCCATCGCTTTTCCGAGCGGACGGAACGGGAACCGGCCGACCTTCACTTTATGGCCGGCGGCAATCGCCTCTTCTTCCGTCATACCGACACTGGCGATCTGTGGCTGACAGTATGTGCAGCTCGGTATGTTCGTCCGATCGAACCCGTGAGTCGCTGTTCCTGCCAAATGTTCGGCCGCGACAATTCCCTGATGCGATGCCGCGTGTGCGAGCCACGGTGGCCCCGACACGTCGCCGATCGCATAGATGCCGTCGACGTTCGTTCTTCCAAAGTTGTCGACGACGATCGCTCCCCGATCGACTTTCACTCCGAGCGCCTCCAATCCCAGGTTCTCCACGTTACCCTGGACGCCGACTGCCATCAAGGCAAGGTCGCCTCTGATCTCCTTCGCGCCCTCTTTCGCCGCGATCTTCAGAGTGACTTCGTTTGTGACTGCAACTGATTCGACTTTCGCATTTGTGAGAATCTCGATGCCCTGCTTCTTCAGGCTCGATTCCAACATCTTGGTGATTTCCTTGTCTTCTTTCGGAAGGATCGAAGGAAGCATCTCAACGACCGTCACTTTTGTCCCGAGGGCGTTGTAGAAATACGCGAACTCAATCCCAATCGCCCCCCCGCCGATGACAACGAGAGATTTCGGCAGCTCAGGAAGCGTCATTGCTTCCGTGCTTGTGATGACCTTCTTTCTGTCTATTGTAACGCCAGGGATTGTGCGGGGTCTGCCGCCGGTCGCCAGGATGGTAAACTTCGTCTTGATCGTGTCGGTGACCCGGCCGTCCTTGCTCACCTCGACCGAATTCTTGCCGGTGAGTTGCCCTGCTCCTGGAATGACCTCAATCTTGTTCTTCTTCATGAGGTACTCGACGCCTTTTGAGACCCGGTCGGCCACCTCGCGACTTCTCTTGATCATTTTCGGAAAGTCGAACTGAAGGTCCTTGTAGGAAAAACCGAATTCCTCGGCCCTCTTGAACGTCTGGTAGAGCTCTGCGCTCTTCAGTAGCGCCTTGGAGGGGATACAGCCCCAGTTGAGGCAGATCCCACCCAGCTTGTCGCGCTCGACTACTACAGGCCTCATCCCAAGCTGCGCGGCCCGAATCGCAGCCACATAGCCACCCGGTCCACTTCCGATGACCGCTAGGTCGAATTGTTTCTCAGCCATTGATTTCCTTTCGTTGGTTTAGGATGGCCTCCTCGCAGCGTCGTTTCGCGACTTCCCTCCCGCCATTCGTTCGACATGAGCGTGAAATTTGCGCCGACAATATACCCATTACTGCAAAAAAAGGCAACCAACGAGCGAGGGCCGCTCTGAACCCTCGCCGCAATAGCCAACAGTCGTTCCGCCGAGATAGTGCCCAGCGAGAAGTCGACGCGACGATCGGGTGTCGGGTCGAGACGCGGAGCCTCGCGGCGGCTTCCCAAGCCCGATGTTCGTCAAGCAGCGCGTTGACAACATACGAGGCGAGTTCGAGTTGGCATTTGATTCTTGTCCAGTTTTCACGTACCATGATGCCAAAATTTCGAGCGGGATGGCTGAGAAACAACAGCGGGTCGCGATCTCGAACCGCAAGGCTCGGCACGACTACATCATCCTGGACACGCTGGAGGCGGGAATCGTGCTGCGAGGAACCGAAGTCAAGTCAGTGCGGGCGGGTAACGCCAATCTCCAGGACAGCTACGCAGCGATAAAGGATGGCGAGGTCTGGCTCTTCGGTATGCACATCAGCCCCTATGAGCACGCGAGCGTCGACAGCCACGATCCCCGGCGCACGCGCAAACTGCTTATCCAGAGACGGGAGATCCGGCGGCTGCTCAAGAGAGTTCAGGAGAAAGGTTTGACGCTCATTCCGCTCTCCGTCTACTTCAAAGGCCCCTACGCCAAGGTCGAACTGGCAGTGGCGCAAGGCAAGAGGAGCTATGACAAGCGGGAGGCCATCCGTCAGCGTGAGGCGCGACAGGACATCGCGCGACGAATGAAACGGTCGATCACCTGAGACAGGAGACACTCCGAAGAATTGTTCCCCTCCGTTAACGAACAGATGGACCTGGTCAAACGAGGCGTCTCGGAGATTATTCCGGAAGACGACCTCGTCCGGAAGCTCGAAAAGTCCATCAAAACAAAGAATCCCCTCCACGTCAAACTCGGATGCGACCCGAGCCGACCCGACCTCCATCTGGGCCACTCCGTCGTCTTGCGCAAGCTCCGGCAATTCCAGGACCTCGGTCATCAGGCGATCCTCATTATCGGTGACTTCACCGGAATGATCGGTGACCCGTCCGGCAAGAGCAAGACTCGCCCCTCCCTTTCCCTCGAGGAGACACGTCGCAACGGTCAATCCTACTTCGAGCAAGCCACGAAGGTGCTTTCGACGAAGAACGTACGCATGGAATACAATTCAGAGTGGCTCGCCAAGATGAACTTCGCCAATGTGATCTCGCTGGCGAGCAAGTACACCGTTGCGCGCATGCTCGAGCGCGACGATTTCACCGATCGCTACAAAGCGGGCGAACCGATCAGCGTGCACGAGCTCCTCTACCCGCTCGCTCAGGCGATGGATTCCGTCGCCATCGAGGCCGATCTTGAGTTGGGGGGGACGGATCAGAAGTTCAATCTGCTCGTGGGGCGCGACATCCAGCGAGAGTACGGTCAGGATCCGCAGGTGATTCTGACGATGCCGCTCCTCCTGGGGACCGACGGCGTCGAGAAAATGAGCAAATCGTTCGACAACTACATCGGCATCAGCGAATCGCCGCGGGAGATCTATGGCAAGACCCTTCGGATTCCTGACACGCTCATCTACGCGTATTTCGAGCTCGCCAGCGATGTCTCCAACAAGGAGCTCGCTCAGGTCAAGCGGCAGCTAGCGGACCGAAGCGTCAACCCGCGCGACCTGAAGCGCAGGCTCGCACGCACGCTCGTGACGATGTACCATAGTCCGGAAGCGGGGAAAAGCGCCGAGGAGGAGTTCGACCGCATTTTCATCGAAAAGGAGGCCCCGGATCAGATCGAAGAATTTCGATTCAGCCCGCGGAATGGCGACGCGTCGCTCGTGACGCTCCTGGCCCTCACCCAGCTGGCATCATCGAGAACCGAGGCCCGCAGGCTGATCGAGCAGGGGGGTGTTTCCATCGATGGCGAGAGAGTCACCGAGCTTAACGCGACCGTCCCCGACAAGAAAGAGTTCATCCTGAAGGTCGGGAAGCGCAGATTCCTGAAGATCATCAGGCTCTAGCAATCACCCACTACCGTCCACTCTTAAGAGGGAGATGAGGAAGTGTTCGTACCAACGAAGATGTTTTTTTCAAAAGGCGTCGGCAGGCATAAGGACTACCTACAATCGTTCGAATTGGCGCTGAGGGATGCCGGAATCGAGAAGTGCAACATCGTCACGGTGTCGAGCATCTATCCGCCGGGCTGCCGCCGCACCCCTAAAGAGGAAGGCCTGAAGCTTCTTCAGGCCGGGGCCATCACGTTCTGTGTGATGGCGCGAAATGCCACGAACGAACCGAACCGCCTCATCGCTTCGTCGATCGGGGTGGCCCAGCCGGCCGACACCACCCAGTACGGCTATCTGTCGGAGCACCACCCCTTCGGCGAGACCGACGAGCGGGCCGGCGAGTATGCGGAAGACCTCGCTGCCACGATGCTTGCGACGACCCTCGGTCTGGAATTCGACCCCAACACAGCCTGGGACGAAAGAGAGAAGATGTTCAAGATGTCGGGAAAGATCATCCGCACGTTCAACGTGACTCAATCAGCCGAGGGAGATAAGAACGGATTATGGACCACCGTTCTGGCTTGTGCCGTGCTGATCCCTTAGTCTATCGAATTGGCCGTCAATAACGCAAGAGCCTTCTGACGAAGGCTCTTTTCATTTCTCCCGCGGGCACGAAGTGCCCTCCCCAGCGCCGACTCGCCGCTGACGTCACCGTGGGAGGGCTTCAATCAAAAGAACAAATTCCCCCTTCCGTTCCTCCTTCGAGAATTTCTGATACAATTCCTGTGCGGTTCCACGGAAGATCTCCTCGGTCGGCAATGTCAAATCGAATGCCACACAGATCCGCCGCGTCGAGCCGAAGACCTCCGCGATGTCTCGAACGAGCTGTATCAGGCGGTAGGGAGCTTCCATCAGGGCGATGGTGCGTGACTCCCGCTTCAACTGCTGGAGCTCCGCGATCCGTCGATGGCGCTTCGGCGACAAAAATCCCTGAAAGACGAATTCGTCTATCGGGAAACCCGAGACGACCAGAGCGGGGAGCAAGGACGATGCGCCTGGTACCGGTACGATCTTGATGCCCGCGCTGATTGCCTTCTGCACAAGGATTTGGCCGGGATCTGAGAAGACCGGTGTGCCCGCATCAGAGATCACGGCGACCGATTTCCCTGCCTTCAATTTTTCCAGGATAACGTGGGACGCGGCGGCTTCATTATGCTCGTTGAGACTCTCCACCGGCTTCTCGATGCCGAAATGATGCAGAAGACGGAGACCTTCCTTCCGTTCCTCGTAGACGACAACGTCTGCCTCCTTGAGGACCCGCACTGCTCGGAAGGTGATGTCCTCCAGGTTGCCGATGGGCGTGGCCACCAGATAAAGAATGCCGGGCATCGCCGAAGTGGTTTAGGGACTGGAGTGATATTTCCCAAGAGGGATGCCGCGCTGGTTTGCTTCCCAATCCCTCACGAGCAGAATGATCAGCGCCGTGGTCGGCACAGCGACGATCAGACCGATGAACCCGAGGAAATTGAAAAACACGAGGATGGAGAAGATAACGACCAGCGGATGGAGGCCGACTTTGCTGCCCAGGATCCTCGGGGAGAGATACATCGTTTCGAACATGCGCAGGGCTTCAATCGATCCAAGCGCGAATAGAACCTTCGGGAGTACTGGCGGATCGCTGAAGGCTGCGACAATGACTGCAAGCACCATGGTGATGATAAGTCCGAAATACGGGACGAGATCCAGGATGGCCGCAATCACGCCGAGCATCAAAGCATACTTTATGCCGACGATGGTGAAGAGCGTGCCGACGATGATGCCTTGAACAAGCGCGACGGTTATGATCCCGCGGAGGTAGAGACCGATGACTTGATCGGTCGACTTGAGGAAATCTTCGACCCGATCTCGAAATTGATGCGCAAAAAGCATCAGAAATCGATGACGGATCTTCGGCAGATCGTTCAGAATATAGAACGTAAGGAACGGAACGAGGACCACGTAAATGATCTGCGTTACGAGGTTGCTGATGCTGCTGGCGAGGAGGAGGAGGCCCTGAAGCAAGCTCTTCAGGATATCTTCTAATTTGGGCGCAAACTGGCTCGTCAGCGTGGTGCGGACCTCGTCCGCAGAGAAGCCGTAGCGCTCAAGCGTCTTGATAATGCTGCTGTTCCATATCCACGAATTGAAGTCGACGATAATCCTCGAAAGCGAATCCAGGATACCTTCGAATTGCGTGACCACGACCGGCAGGACGAAAAAGAACACCAGCGTAATCACGCCGAGAAGAAGCAGAATGAGGATGAGGGATGTGACCCAGCGTGAAATTCCCCACCGCTCGCAGCGCTCCACGATCGGACTGAGCACGTACGCCAGCACCAGAGAGAAAACGAACGGCGCGAGGATGGACGAAATGTGCACTGCGAACCAAACGCCGAACAGGATGACACTCAGCCACATGATCTTCTTCGCCAGCGAATATCCGCGCAGAGGGTAGAGGAGAAAGATGATCGCGCCGAGAAGAAGGAAGGGGGAAAGTGTCGACCGAATGAAATAGATGAGGACAAGGAGAAGCAGAATCGCGCCCACCAGCGAGATTACTTCTATTCGGCCGAGGGATTGGAACAACGAGTTCCAACCGGTGTCGCGTACGTCAAGCCGGGCTGTCTCCCCCCGGCTGCCCTTCACTCGAGATCGCGGTCTCGGCGTCATTGGCTTTTCCCCTTGAGCGATGTCACGCCGGTGTGGCCAAATCCCCCCTCGCCTCGCCGGGTTTCAGCAAGCTTGCCAACTTCCTCCCACTGCACGCGGGCGTACCGCTGGACGATGAGCTGCGCAATCCGGTCGCCCCGCTTCACCGTGAAGGGCTCCTGACCGAAATTAGTCAGGATCACCCTGATCTCGCCGCGATAGTCGGAATCGATCGTGCCGGGGGAGTTGAGGATGCCGATTCGACTTTTGATCGCAAGTCCGCTCCGCGGTCTCACTTGCGCCTCGTATCCCTCGGGTAGCTCGATGCTGCAGCCGGTCGGCACGAGAACAGTCTCCAGCGGCTGGATCGTCATCTCCTTTTCGATGGCGGCGAACAGATCCATCCCTGCAGACCCCCTTGTTGCGTACGTGGGCAGCGGCAAATCTTGCGCTGCACCATTCGTGCGCGTGATTTTGACCTTGATGTGCTCAGACAAGCGACGGCTTCAAGTCGTTGGTGCGGTTGATTGGCAGAATATAGCGAAGAGTGGAAGGAAAAGCAACCTGCGGCCATCAACGCGAATCCCGGCGAGGCTCTGCCTCGGCGGGATTCGTCACGTCGGTTCCATTCATTCTCTAACGATCGAGGGGATCGTCGTCGTCTTTCCGCTTCTGTTGCTCGCGGACGTCTCGGTTTTTCTCCTCCATGAGTTTCATCAGTGAGTCCACAATGGCGTGTGCGCGGCTCCCGGCCCTCGCCAGGCTATCCATGTTGAAGAAGCCACCGCCGATCCGGACGCGCACCCCGCGATCTCGAGCTCTCGGATCCCCCTTGAAGAACTCGAATCCGGCCTCAGGCCCCTCTTTCTGCATGCGGATCAGAAGGCTGTCAAGGTCCAGATTGAAATAAAAGGAGGAGTCATTGCCGTCGAAGCGAAAGTTGAACGACGGACCTCGCGGCGGACGAGGACCCCCCCTGGGTCCGCGTGCGGCGGGCTTCACCATCCATTCGCGCGGGACAGGTTGCAGGCCTTCCCAGGCCGTTCCAATCTCGATGCTCAACACGTCGCTATCACCCAGCACACGAATCGGATCCATGTTGAAGTAGAACTGCTTCTTCATCGCAGCCTCACGCTCCGCAAATCGTCTGATGAGGCCGTCCACGTTCACGCCGACTTGGTGCCGGGAATCGGCCACTCTCCGAAAATGCCGCTGCAGACTGTCCATATCGACCTGGAGGCGAGAGAACGCCAACGTATCGGGGGTGACAACGAGAAAGCGCTCATTTCGGCGCGTCTGCGGAATGCCCCGATAGATCCGCTCGGGCGTCTCAGCCTTTCCGTACAATTGCCCAATCGTGTAGCGAGCCTTCCGTTCCTCTAGAAATTTCTGCAGCCGAACTCGCTGCACCGACTCTAAACTTGCTGCAATGCTCGACAGCATGACCCGGTTGAACTGAGGGAGGTTCGGATCAATCGCGATCCCACGATCTTCTGCAAAGAAGCCCGAGCGTTCAATCCGTTCACGCCCCAGATCGAGCACCGAGTCAATCACCTTACGCTGAGCTCTGGTCGGCTTCACCTGCTGCACAAACTCATCCACCGTAACCGGGGGAGCCTCTCCAGACGGTTTCTTCCCGACATCGATAGTGTACCCGCGCTCTGCGTTCTCGTCGACACGGAGGGATGTCTCGGTCTTTGCGTCGAGCGGCAACGTTCCGAACAGCGCGAACTGAAGGACCTGATTCCGGTCCACATTTGAGAAGAGTGGGAGGATCGATCCCTTGAGGACGTTGTCCTCGACGGCCTTTTGAACGCGCTCAGACTGGCGGCTGACATATTCTATCACTCTGCTGCGCTGCTGAAAGATCAGCAATCCCACGACAACGAGGGCAAAAGCCCCCGCAGAAACAACGATTGGCAGGTACTTACGGGGAAAAGGAAGAAGGTTCTCCTGCTCTCTCTCCTTCCGATCCAACTGGCCGGAGAGCCTCGTCCAGAATCCGAGCGTTTCGGGCAACAGCTTCTTCGAAGTCAGGAGCCGCTTCATCGCCCGCAGCTCCCGAAGTTCTTTCGCCGCGTCAGGATGGGTCGCGAGGTACTCTTCAAGTTCTCGCGCCTGCTGCTCGTCGAGTTCCCCATCGACATAGAGCGAGAGCATTTCCGAGAACTTTTCTTGTGACCAAGGTTTCATACTACGTCCGTTCCTCCAGGTATGGCTTCAGAATATTCCGCAGCGCCACTCGTGCACGGAACAAACGCGATTTCACCGTGCCGACCTCGCACTGCAGGACCTCAGCGATCTCCTCATAGGAGAGCCCTTCGATCTCTTTCAAGACGACCGCGACACGAAATTTCTCCGGCAGGAGGCCCAACGCTGACGTGATCAGCTCCTGCGTCTCGTCATCCCGGGGCTCGATGGCCAGCCGCGATCCGAGCTCGTGGTCGCCTGATTCGAGCAGCGCCTGAAGCGAGAGTATCCTCCTGATCTTTCGTCTCCGCAGTTCGTCGCGTGCCTTGTTCACGGCAATGCGATAGAGCCACGTGAAAAACGACGACTGAAAACGAAACTGAGGCAGCGCTTCATAAGCTTTGATGAAGACTTCTTGGGCCAGATCGTCGACGGCTTCGGCTTCGTGAAAGATCGAATGGATCAGGTTCTTCACGCGTGCTTGGTACCGCTGCACCAGTACGCGAAATGCGTCCCGTTCTCCATTCTGGAAAAGAGTGATCAGCACCTCGTCGCTCTTCCCGTCCAGAGCGCGATCTACCTCCTGCACAGGCGGCTGGCTGGCCATCAACTTCGTTGTCTTTCCAGGTTCATTCATTAGACGGTAGCAGAGTCCAACAGGTTCCCAGGGTCGCTCTCCCGAAGCCATCCTGACCCTAGTATACAGGCGCACCCGCACGGATGTTTCAGAAACAAAAAACTCGTATGTGCAAGCCCGCCAAGAAGATGGCGTCCCTCGCGTGCATACGAGCATCGGAACCTGTTCAGAACCAGGATACTACACCGCAACTGCCTCCGCCCTCTTCGACTCTGGCGCCTTCACGCGCTTCTCAAACTCGTCTCTGAAGAGTCTGATCATCGACTGAACAGGCCACGCCGCTGCATCTCCAAGCGCGCAGATAGTGTTGCCCTCGATGTTGTTTGCCACGTCCATAAGAAGGTCGATGTCCTCCACCTTTCCGTCGCCGTCCTCGAAGCGCTTCAGCACTTTCCAGAGCCACACCGTTCCCTCGCGGCAGGGTGTGCACTGTCCGCACGATTCGTGATAATAGAACTGAGCGATCCTCGTGAGAACCTTGATCAAATCGGTGTCCTCATCCATCACGATCAATCCTGCTGTACCGACCGACGAGCCTGCGGCTCTAAGCGATTCGGCATCCATGCAGACGCCTTCGAGCTGCTCGCCGCGAAGGACCATCGTTGACGAGCCTCCGGGGATCACGGCTTTGATCGCCTTGTTCTCCGGCACGCCTCCGGCGTACTTGTGAATGATATCCAGCAGCGGCACGCCTGTCGGCATCTCATAGACACCCGGCTTATTCACGTGACCGCTCACACCCACCAGAATCGGCCCGGGATGCTTCGCCGCTCCTATTCGTGAGTACCACTCCCAACCGTTGTTGATGATCAGCGGCACGTTGCTGATCGTCTCGACATTATTGATCGTCGTCGGGCATCCCCAGAGTCCGAACTGCGCAGGGAACGGAGGCCTGAAGCGCGGATAGCCGCGGCCTCCCTCTATCGAATTCATCAGCGCTGACTCTTCGCCGCAGATGTACGCTCCGGCGCCCTTGTGCACCAGAACTTCCGTCGAGAACTCCGATCCCAGAATCTTCTGCCCGACGTAGCCCTTTGCGTACGCGTCGTGCAGAGCCTGTTCGATCATCTTGATCCATTTTGCGTACTCGCCGCGGACGTAGATGTACGAGACGCTGACCCCCATCGCATAAGCCGCGATGAGAGTCCCTTCGATCATCAGATGCGGATTGAACTCGAAGATCTGCCGATCCTTGAACGTCCCTGGCTCCGACTCGTCGCCGTTCACGCACAGATACTTCTTCATCGTGGTGTGTTTCGGCATGAAGGTCCACTTGAGACCGGTCGGGAAGCATGCTCCCCCGCGGCCGCGGAGGCCGGACTTTTTCACCTCATCCGTCACCGCTTCGGGCTTCATCTGAAGAGCCTTGCGGAGCGCGCTGTAACCGCCGTGCGCCTCGTAGACATCGATCTTCTGTAAGTCCCGTATCTCCGGAAGTATGTACTTCTCCATGTCGACCTATTTCCCCTCGAGTTCGGCGAGAATCTTGTCGACCTGCTCGGGAGTCAGGTTCTCGTAGTACTCCTCGCCTACAGCGACCATCGGCGCCGTTCCGCACGATCCCATGCACTCCGTCTCAGACAGAGTCCACTTCTTGTCCTTCGATGTTTCGCCCATCTTGATGCCGAGCCGCTGCTCCAGATGTTCCACGATTCGGCCGGAGCCTCGCAGCATACAGGAGACATTCGTGCACACTTCGATGTGATGCTTACCGATCGGTTTGGAGTGAAACATCGTATAGAACGTCACCACGCCCAAAATGTGGCCGTACGGAACATTGAGGAGCTGCGAGACATGTTTCATCGCCTCCTCCGATATGAAGCCCTGCTCTTGCTGCGCCATCCACAATGCGGGCAACACAAGCGCCTGTGAGGTCTTGTAGTACTTCTTCAGTCCGTCGAGCTTCTTGAGATTCTGTTCCGAGAGCATAGATGCAATCTTCAATCTACAATCTTCGATCTGTCACGCCAACAACCAGCAGGACGCAAACAACGCGCAATCTACAATCTACAATTTTCAATCTACTTATCAGCTTCTCCCATAACCGGATCGAGGCTGCCGATGATGGCCACGACGTCGGACACCATACCGCCCATCATCATCGTCGGGAGCGACTGGAGGTTCACAAACGACGGTGATCGTATCTTGAGCCTCCACGGGTAGCCTTCACCGTGGCTGTAGATGTAAAACCCCAGCTCGCCCTTCGGCGCCTCGACGGCGTTGTAGATCTCTCCGACGGGAGGTTCGACGCCGAGATTGACGAGCATGAAATCGTGGATCAACTCCTCCATCTTCGTATAGACCCGCTCTTTTCGTGGAAGGACCTTTTTCGGTTTGAATGCGTGTACATCGCCAACGGGCATCTTCGCGAGCACCTGTTGCACAATCTTGGTGCTCTCTTTCATTTCGTCCATGCGCACATAGTATCGTGCGAGAGCGTCCCCCCCTTCATACGCCGGGATGTCAAAATCAAGATCGTTGTAGACCAGATAGGGATTTGCCCGCCGCAGGTCATGCTTCACGCCACATGCCCGAAGACCCGGTCCCGTCAAGCCGAGGTCGATTGCCTGCGCACGGCTGATGACTCCGATGCCGTCGGTCCGGCCGACGAAGATTCGATTCTTGTTCAACAGCTGCTCACATTCCTCGAGATTGGCCGGGAATTCGTCGATGAACTTTTTCACCATGGCAAGCGTTTCCGGCGTCACGTCCTGTGCCAACCCGCCGATCCTAGTGTAGCTTGTCGTGAACCGCGCGCCGGCAATATTCTCGAAGATATCGTACTCCTTCTCCCGCTCGCGGAACGACCACATCCAGACCGTCAGCGCGCCAACGTCCATGGCGAGCGAGCCAAGGAACATCAGATGCGACGAGATCCGGGCAAGCTCCGAAATCAGTACCCGAATGTATTGAGCGCGTGGCGGCGCCTCGATGCCGAGCAGCTTTTCAACCGCCAGCGCATACGCCGTGTTGTTGTTCATCGGGGAGAGGTAATCCAGCCGGTCCGTATGCGGGATGAACTCGTGATAGGTGCAATTCTCCGCCAGCTTCTCGTAACCCCGGTGAAGGTAGCCGACCTCCGGCACGCATCCGATGACCGTCTCTCCGTCCAACCGGATGAGCAGTCGCAGCACACCATGCGTGGCCGGATGCTGTGGACCCATGTTGAGGACCATGTCGTTCTCGAGCGGGTCGTCGAACGACACACTTGCATTCTGATCCTCAAGCGCTTGAAGGATTTTTGTTTTCCGTGATACTTCTTCGGTACGAGTTTCCATTACCTATTTCTTCGGGAGAGGAATGGAGCCGGGGATGCCCATGAGAGGAAAATCCTTGCGAAGCGGGAAGTATTCAAACTCCTCCGGCATATACACCCTGCGGAGATCAGGATGGCCCTCGAAGACGATCCCGAACATGTCAAACGTCTCGCGCTCGTGCCAGTTCGCCGTACCCCAAATGGAGGTCACGGTGGGGAGCGTGGGATCCTCCTCCTCAACAAAGGTCTTGAGACGGATCCGATGCTTGTTCTTCAACGAGTACAGGTTGTAGATCACACCGAATCGCTTCACCGGCGTGTACATGTCGATACCGCAGAGGTCGGCGAGCAGATCGAACTTTAGTTCGTCGTCCTCCTTCAGAAACCGGCAGACTTCGACGATGCTCTCCTTCGGGACGATGAGCGCTAGCTCACCCCGAAACTCGCTCGGTTCGATCTTCGATTCGCCGAAGCGGGCCTTGAGCCGTTCGACAACAAGATTGTTCATGGGTTAGCCAGCGACGACCGGAAGTGGCTGAGGCTTGTCCATTTTGATGTTGCCGACATAGTTCGGCGAGCCACCCCTGCTCTCCCCCTTCTGCACCATCCCCCGCAACTTCATCAACGCGTTGATCAGGTTGTCCGGACGAGGCGGGCAGCCTGCGACGTAGAGATCGACGGGCAGAAACTGATCGATACCCTGCACAACGGAATAAGTCCGGTACATCCCGCCGGACGAGGTGCAGACCCCCATCGCGATCACCCACTTGGGGTCGGGCATCTGATCATAGATTTTGCGAACGACCTTCGCCATCTTGTAGGTTGTCGTCCCCGCCACGATCATCACATCAGATTGGCGTGGCGAGAAACGAAAGACCTCAGAGCCGAAGCGTGATACGTCGAACCGTGGGCCTGCAAATGCCATCATTTCGATGGCACAGCAAGAGATCCCCATCGGCATGGGCCAGAGAGAGTTCTTCCGGCACCAGTTGATCGCCGCATCGAGTTTTGTCGTCAGAATGCTGTCACCGAGAGCGTGTTCTAGTCCCATTCGAGCGCCCCTTTCCTCCATATGTAGTAGTAGCCGATCAGCAGGATCCCGATAAACAGCGCCATCGTGACGAAGCCCGCGACACCGAGCTGCTTGAACACTACAGCCCACGGATAAAGAAAAACGACCTCAATGTCAAAGAGGATGAAAAGAACAGCCACCATGTAGAACCTCACCGAAAAACGCTCGCGGGCGGTCCTGACAGGCTCCATCCCGCTCTCATAGGTCGTGAGCTTCTCATCGGTCGGGTGATGTGGACCGAGCCACTCGTTCAGTTTCACCATGATGACGCCGAAGATGATGCCTCCGGCGATCACGACGAATATCGGGATATAGCTTTCAATCATGTAAACACTCGAATCGGCGAAAACGTTGCACCACTTTCGCGAGCAAACTCTCTGTGACGCCTCATAACTCGTGAAATTCTAAAGAAAAATCGCTTGAAAGTCAAACCAACGTCAAACGGCTTTTCGCGAGCGTGTCGACGCCTCATGAGAAGTGAAGACGAACAATCGTGTCGAATGTGAATTCGCACAGCTAATGGAAGATCAGTTGAACCCCATCGAGCGGCCATCGCGCCCGCACCTTGAGAGTGTCTGGATAGTATGTGAATCGCTCTGAGTTCAAGAACGGGTACAGTCGCCCCGCATCGTACATCTGATTTCTGTTCCGATCCCGAAATGCGTGGAGAACATACTGTCCCTCAAGGATGTCCCGCAGAACGAATGCCCCGGGTCGTTCCAGTTTGACCTGATATGTCTTCCGCATCTTTCGTGCGATGTTCTCCGCGAACAGGAAGATGTTCCCGGCAGCATCCGTCCGACTGTCGTCTCTCACGAACCCTTCGATGCTGCTCAGCAGCTCGTCATCGAGCGTCTGGAATCGCCACGCCCGGACCGTATCTCGTCCCGACTTGCCAGCCAGATCCCGGACCTTCCCCAACTCAACGCTCAGCCGGCACCACATCTTGCTCACAAGTCTCTCTCGCGGCCGCAAGACTACGGACGCATCCGTCAGCCAGCGCAAAGATGTTGGGATTTGCTGCCGGCTCGTATCCTGCAGCGTGATTGCTTGTTCTGCGGTCCCCCTCCTGACAGCGTCAGAAAAGTCGATTTGCACATCGGGCTGGGAATCGATATCCCGTGAGCTGTCGGGGATCGAGACAGACAGTACCGCTGGCCCAACCGTGTCGGTGGCCGCAGAACCGGAGAACGTCATTGAATTTGCAATAGGACTGATCGCAATTCCACCCAAATCCCGAAGCCGCTCGACCCGCACGCGATACCGCCGACCCGCTGTTTGCGGCTGTGTCACGACCAGAACGCTGGTTAACTTCGGAAACAACGCGGAGGCAGACTGGACCCCGAGAGATCTCCCGTCGGCGGTATCAGCAATCTGAAAAAACCTAGGAAGAACCCGTGCTGTGTCGACGGCTTGTGAGAACTCCACGAGAAGGTGACGCCGGTCCGGCGCAGTCGCCTTGATGAGGCGAGGCGCAGTTGTGTCCTCCTTGGCGAGCTGCATCCAAATGTTGGACTGAATCGTGTCGCTCAGCGTCAAATCTACGGCCTTCGATGGGACGCCGTACTCGTCAGTCTCCGGGTCGTACACGAGATTCCGGTACTCATCCCGAACAGCGAGAAGTCTGTACGGCCCCAGGGCAAGAAACCGAAGGAAAATTTCCCCCCCTTCTCCCGTCTGCGTGACGTAATCCGGCTTGGTCCGGCAGGGGTTGAGAGTGTCCGGATTCAATCCCTTCAGGTTGTAGGCAAAGATCATCACCCCAGATGGCGAGTCGGTCGGTTTGATCGGGAAGACCTTTCCTCGAATCGCCCCCCGATCTAGGCTATCGCCCGTAGAGAATGCAAGTGTGAACGCCTCAGCCATCCTGTTCCGGTTGTGGAGGTCGACGACATCCGTCCCGACATTCACCACGTAAGTGCGGCCGGGCCGGAGGTTTTCCGAGAAGCGAATCTCAACCTCCCTCCCACTCCAGTCGAACTCGAGCGGCCCGACGGTGGGTGAAATGAAGATCGAACCTTCGACGCTCCTGTGATCCACATACTTGTCGAATTCGAGGAGGATCCTGTTACCTCGATACTGGGTCGCGTACTGGCGAGGGAACGTCGAGATGATGACCGGCGGGACGGTATCGACAGGCCCGCCTTCCGGTGGCCTCTGGCCGGCGCAGGAGGAGAGCAAGAGAACTGCGAGAGCGACTGCCGCCGATTTCAACAGCGATGCGGATAGATCCATCAGGTAAGGGAACGATGATCGAGCGTGCTTTGAATATAGAAAAAGGTGAGGAAAGAAGAAACGCTGGCGCTCGGTCCGCGCATGTCATCCGCCGGTGTGGGAGTTGGTCGCGGCCTGCCTCCTCATGCGGCGGTACGCGCGCACAGCCTTCCGATGCTCGGCGTACGTGCGTGAAAACGTGTGCCCCCCCGAGCCGTTGGCGACAAAGTACAAGTACGAATGCTTCTCCGGATAGAGGACGGCGAGGATCGATTTGCGACCCGGACTGTTGATGGGGCCGGGTGGAAGACCATAGTGCCGGTAGGTATTGTACGGAGAGTCGAATCGCAGGTCGGACTGCGAGAGCCGTCGAGGACCGTCGGGAATGGCATACTTAACCGTCGGATCGGCCTCCAGGCGCATCCGCTTCTTCAGTCTATTGAAGTACACCCCTGCGACGATCGGACGCTCTTCGTCACGCTGGGCCTCTGCCTCAACAATCGAAGCGAGGGTCAAGACCTTGTTGAGCGAGAGCTTCAACGCCTCCTGCCGCTTCCGAAGGCTATCGACATAGAACTTCTTGAACTCGTCTACTAAGCGCTCAATGACTACCTCTTCATCAAGTTGCCAGAGGAACTTGTACGTATCCGGCATCAAATAGCCTTCGAGCGATGAAGCGTCGACACCCAGTGAGCGCGCGAACGTCTCCCCGTCGCAAAGATCGATGAAGCGCTCGGAGTCAATCCCGAGTTGCTGCCTGAATCGAATCGCGGTGCGCCCCAGGCGCCAGCCCTCAGGAATCGACACGGTGATCAGAATGCGGGATTTCCCTTGCGCGATATCCTTGAGGATCGCAGCGTTTGAGAGCCCTTGTGGGAAGAGATATTTACCCACTTTCATCGTGCGGGTGAGTCCCAGGATTCTCCCTGCGAGATCGAACGTCCAGCGGCTTCGCAGAACCCCGCTTGCCTCCAACGAGTCACCGATGCTCTCGAATGTCGCTCCGCGCGGAACAGCGACAGCCCGATCGGGCGCCAGCGACGAAGTGTTCGGAGCCCAGAACACAAGACAGGCGAACACGATAAGCACTACCACGAAGAGAGCGGCCGCCGACAGCAGTGGTCGTAACTTGATAATGCCAACGATGTATTCCTGTGGTCTCATTTCCTCTGCCTCCTGCTTCGTCCTTCCTGCTCTATCATGAACTGGCGCTCCACGGCACGCGATTCGTCAATAATGCGCTCGAACAAGCGGCGAATCGTCTGACCCGACAGAGGACCGGAATTGTGCGCCCTTGAACTCCGATGCCCCCCAGGAGGCAGATCGGGAATGATGACGCCGTCGACTCCCGAGATCCCGCAATTCATAGAGAAATCGATCTACGCTCCAGTGCAGAATCGGGATGATATATCCCATCAACACCAGCGGCAGCTGGCTGCGCTTCCTAAACTGGCTCGCAACATCCAGGATCTTTTGGATCGTGACGCCGTTCTTCAACGCGACGTCAGACGAATGTCGAATCGTCTCTCCCTCCGCGAGCGGATCAGAGAACGGAATCCCAATCTCGACGAAATCTGCCCCCGCCTGCTCGAGCTCCTCCAGGAGCGGCAAGGTCATCCCGTCGAAGGGAAATTCCGGCGTGATGTACGGGATCAGCGCCTTGGCTCCCTTTGCATGCAGCTCGTTGAACTTCGCTCGTAATCGGTTCATCTCACACCTGCTCAGATTGCCGAAATCATCCCCGAATGGCCGGATGAGACTTCAGGAACCTCCCCTCACGTTAGCTCAAGACTGGGTTCTGCCGTCAACTCCAGGCTCGATGTTTTCCCCGCCTTCAGTTTCAAATAGCCCGCCATCGCAACCATCGCTCCGTTGTCGGTGCAGAATTCGAACTTCGGAATGAAGACTCGTTGGCCGAGATCCTTCACAGCGGCCGTTATGCGCCGCCGCAATTCCGAATTAGCCGCGACGCCGCCGGCGACCGCGATGTCTTTCACGTTGAAGCGCCGAGCCGCACTCAGAGCTTTCTCTATCAGGACATCGACCACCGCCGCTTGGAAGCTCGCGCAGATATCAGCTACGAACCCGTCATATGCCTTTGGATTGACCCATTTCACCCTCGCAGCTCCCGCAGAAAAACCGATTTTCCGAAGATAGTAAAGCACGGAGGTTTTCAACCCGCTGAAACTGAAATCAAGAGAACCCTCCTCGAGATGAGGTCGGGGAAAGTTGACAAAGGCTGGATCGCCTTCGGCCGCTAGCGTGTCGACAACCGGTCCGCCGGGGTATCCCAGGCCCAGCATCTTCGCAACCTTGTCAAATGCTTCACCCGCAGCGTCATCCTTCGTTTGGCCGAGCAATTGGTAATCCAGGGGACCTCGCACCAGCACGAGCTGCGTGTGGCCCCCGGAGACGGTAAGGTTGATGAAAGGGAAGCTCGGCTTCAGATCCTCGAGAAGGTTCGAAAGAACATGAGCTTCTATATGGTCAATGCCGACGAAAGGGATCCCCAGGCCGAGGGCCATCGACTTCCCGAAGCTCAGACCCACAAGGATTGACCCCACGAGACCCGGGCCATAGACAGCCGCTACCCCGTCCAACTGGCGCGTGGTCACACCTGCCTTCTTCAAGGCGTCAGCGACGATGGGGACAATTCTCCGCTGGTGGTCCCGCGAAGCAAGCTCCGGCACAACGCCCCCATATTGCGCGTGTAACAGCTGCGTCGTCGTGACATTTGAAGACAGCCTTCCCTCCTGGACGACTGCCGCAGAGGTTTCATCACACGATGTTTCGATCCCCAGAATGGTCACTGGAGGAGTTTTGAGTATTGAGTCTTGAGCTTAGGGTTTCGAGTTCCGACGATTCACGTCTTGAGTTTCAGTTCTGACTCTTAATGAATCGCGATTCGCGACTCTCGCCCCGTCTTCACATCGAATTCCGTTTATGATAACCAAAAAAACCGGATTGCGCAACCTTCACGGAGAATGCACTGCCTTCAGCGCCTTGGAATTTCGGCTTGCCTCTCTGTTCATTAATCGCTATATTAGGAAGTAGATGAAAAGACAAATGGATTAGATTGGAGTCTTGAGATGGCAAGAGTGTGTGAAGTTTGTGGAAAGAAACCGATGGCGGGCAATTATGTTAGTCACGCTCATAACCGAGTACCGCGACGTTTTCTCCCTAATTTGCAGAAGGTCCGCGCGAACGTCGATGGATCCGTCCGGCGCATCACCGTCTGCACCAATTGCATTAAGACCGGTCGGGTTCAGAAAGCAGCCTGATGCGGGCGTTGCTCGTTTTCTATCGCTTGTGACCCAAGCAGAATCCCGCTCGCCAAGCGGGATTTTTTGTTTCTCCCTCGAGATCGACGGGCTTGTCAAGAACATGAAGCTCCCACTCTCTCCTCCGAACCAGTTGACGTTCCTGCGGATCGTCCTGACGCCCGTCTTCGTCGCCTTCCTGTTCTCATCGAATCCTCTTCTGCGCCAGTTTTCGTTGTTGGTCTTCATCGTCGCCCTCCTCACCGACTGGTACGACGGCTGGGTAGCCAGGCGTTGGGGCTACGTTACTCGCTGGGGGACATTCCTCGATCCCCTGGCGGATAAGGTTGTGACTTCCGCAGCCCTGATTTCCTTCATTTATCTGAACCTTGTGCCCGCCTGGACCGTTTGGGTGATCGTCGTCCGCGATATCGCGATCACGTTTCTCCGCTCCTACTCGGAGTACAAGGGTAAGCCCTTCGACACCTCTCGTCTCGCGAAAACGAAAACTTTTCTTCAATTCGTCGTCATCTACTATGTCCTGCTGGTGTACATTGCCCTGGATTCGGAGTACCTGCGAAACCGGTTCGGTGAGCTTCTTCGCACGCTTCTCGACTACTCCCTCCTCTATGGAGCAATGGTCGTGATCGCAGGGATCACGCTGTTGACAGGTGTCCTCTACATCGTCGAAAACTGGAAGACTCTTCGCGAACTCTATGGCATCTCCGGACGAGTTACAGAATCAGAGTGAGCCAGTCTCCGGTCAGGAAGGACTCACAACGCCAAATGTCTCCTTCGTGACCAAGGCCTTCGCCTCCGGACTGTTCAGCGGGTTCTCACCGGCTGCATCCGGCACAGTCGGCTCAGCGGTAGCGCTGGCACTGTATTCCATACCAGGCTTCGAAATACCGTACGTTCTCTTGCCACTGTGCGTGCTCGTGTTCTTCCTCGGGGTTAAGGCGTCTGACGCCATGGAGAAGGTCTACGGCCACGATCCTGCCGAAGTCACGATCGACGAGGTGCTCGGTATGTGGATCTCCCTCCTGTTCCTCCCGAAAACTCTCGTGGTCGCGGGCTTGGCGTTCTTCATCTTTCGCATCCTCGACATCATCAAGCCGTTTCCTGCGAGAAGTCTTGACAACACGAAAGGCGGATCGGGTATCATGCTGGACGACGTCGTTTCAGGCGCCTATACGAACCTGGTTCTGCAACTACTTGTCGCAACTCGAATCCTCTAGTTACCACTCTACGTTTCTCTTCTTATGAGGGCAGAAATCATTTCGATTGGCGATGAGCTCCTCATCGGCCAGGTGATCAACACGAATCAAGCCTACATCGCCGAGCAGCTCAACGGAGTCGGTGTGGCAGTCGCACAAATGACAACCGTCGGAGATGAGGAAGAACCTATGCTGAAGGCCTTCGAGGATGCCTTCGGCCGTCACGAGATCGTGGTCGTCACGGGCGGCCTTGGCCCCACACACGATGATATCACAAGAAAAGCCGTCTGCAGGTTTTTCCAGACCGATCTCGTGCTCAATGAAGAAGCTCTCCGGCGTGTCCGTCAGTTCTTTGCGCGAAGGGGAATTGCACCGCGAAAGATCAACGAGGATCAGGCGTTGGTGCCGAGAGGGTGCACCGCTATTGAGAATCTTCAGGGAACGGCGCCGGGCTACCTCTTCGAGCGCGAGAAGAGGTGTTTCATCGTGATGCCGGGAGTCCCGTTCGAAATGAAGGCGATGGTGCAAGACTTCGTCGTTCCCTTTTTTGCGGACCGACTTACCGGAACGGTTATCCAACATCGTACCCTCAAGACCACGGGGATTGGAGAATCGTTCCTGGCCGAGCAGATCGGGGACGTGCACGAGATTTTTCCGCCGCATTCGGGCATAACATTGGCTTTCCTTCCAGGCCCCTTGGGCACGCGGCTTCGAATATCCGTGCGCACCAGGAGCCCGAAGGATGCCGAAGAGAAGATACGGGTCGTTGAAGAGAAGATTCGCGCCAGGGCGAGCAAGTATATTTATGGGGCTGATGAAGAAGAGCTCGAAGAAGTTGTGGGGAGGCTCTTGACCGAAAGAAAGCTGACGCTTTCGGTGGCGGAGTCCTGCACCGGCGGTCTGATCGCCGACAGGATCACGAATGTGCCGGGAAGCTCCAACTACTTCGAACGAGGGATGATAACTTACAGCAACCAATCCAAAGTCGCGGAGCTCAATGTCCCGTCCACCCTCATCCAGGAGCATGGTGCCGTAAGCCGCGAGGTAGCCGAGGCGATGGCCACGGGGGTGAGGACGAAATCCGGCACGGATATCGGGCTCTCGACGACAGGGATCGCAGGACCCTCAGGCGGGACTCCGGACAAGCCCGTCGGTTTGGTCTGGATCGGATACTCCGATGGGCGTGAGACGCTCGCCCTGCGATTCAACTTCGGCGATAATCGGAGAAGAGTGAAGGAACGAGCCTCTCAGGCAGCGTTGGAGCTCGTTCGAAGAAAATTGTTGAAGATCGACCAATAGGATCGCCTCGCCATGCCTCGCATACGCGCGTTTATCGCTCTTCCGACCTCCAGTGAGGTCAAGCAGCAGATCGCAGCCATTCAGGCGAAACTGATTGAAACGCAGGCGGACGTCAGGTGGGAAGGGAGCGAGAAATTCCATATCACGCTCAAGTTTCTCGGCGATTGCGAGCCGGAGGTTCTCCATTCGCTTCTGAGCGACCTCCAGACATCTCTTCGCGGGACGCGGAGCTTCGAGCTCCTCTACGACGCGCTGGGCTGCTTCCCCAACATGACACGACCACGCGTCGTGTGGGTCGGTGCGCAGGAGAATCCGCAGATCGCCACGCTGCAACGGCTCATCGAGGACGCATGCGGAAAGTTCGGCTTCGCAAGAGAGGAGCGTCCGTTTCACGCGCACATCACGCTCGGCAGAGTGAAAGGCAATCGACCTCTTGATCGCTTGACTGAGACTCTAAAAACTGTTACTTTTGAGCCGCTGCAAGCCCGCTGCGGCGAAATCCACCTCATGCGCAGCGAGTTACAACCAACCGGTTCGGTGTACTCTCTCTTGAACTCAATTCCTCTTCTACCATAAGCTGGAGCTTTCATGCCCGAGACAACAAACAAAGAGGCGCGACTTCAAGCACTCAAGATCGCGATCGACCAAATCGAAAAGCAGCACGGCAAAGGGGCAATCATGAAGTTAACGGAAGGCCCCATCGCCAAGGTGGATGCCATTTCGACGGGGGCCATATCGCTCGATGCCGCATTGGGCATTGGCGGCGTGCCGCGCGGCAGGGTAACGGAGATTTTCGGACCCGAATCGTCCGGCAAGACGACGATTTGCCTCCACGTAATTGCCGAGGCTCAGCGGCAAGGCGGCGTCGCAGCCTTCATCGACACTGAACACGCCCTCGACATTGCCTATGCGAAGAAACTCGGCGTCGACGTGAACAACCTCCTTCTTTCGCAGCCGGAGTTCGGCGAGCAGGCGCTGGAGATTGTCGAGACGCTGGTGCGGAGCGGAGCCCTGGACGTGATCGTTATCGACTCGGTGGCGGCGTTGACTCCCCGCGCCGAGATCGAGGGCGAGATGGGTGACCCGTCGATGGGCGTGCAGGCTCGCCTGATGTCTCAAGCTTTGCGAAAGCTCACCGCAGCCATCAGCAAATCGAAGACCAGCGTCATGTTCACGAACCAGCTGCGCCAGAAAATCGGCGTGATGTTCGGAAACCCTGAGACGACGACGGGGGGCAACGCGCTCAAATTCTATGCGTCCGTCCGCCTGGACATTCGAAGGATCGAGGCGCTGAAAGACGGGCAGAACATCATCGGCAATCGAACCCGCGTGAAGGTCGTGAAGAACAAGGTGGCCCCCCCCTTCAAAGAGGCGATCTTTGACATACTCTATGATGAGGGGATTTCAAGGCTGGGCGACCTGATCGACACGGCGGTCGAGCAGAATATCATCGTCAAGAGCGGGTCCTGGTTCTCGTACAAGGACGATAGAATCGGCCAGGGTCGTGATGCCGTGAAGGCCTACCTGCAATCGAACGAGGCTCTGGCGAAGGAAGTTGACATTGCCGTTCGACGGAAATTCGGCCTCCTGCCCGCGGAAGCTCCACCACCCCCTGCGGCAAAACAAGAGCACACTCCGCCAAGCACGAAAAAGACCACCAAGACCTGAGAGGATTCCTCCGTGCTGATCACGAAGATCATCAAGAGCCGCATGGAGCGGAACAGCTACGCCGTCTTCATTGACGAAGCTCCTGCGTTCCAGGTAAGCGACGAAGTTCTTATGAAATTCGGCCTGCTCATCGGAAAGCGCATCGATGAACGGATGGTCGAAGAAATCGCTTCCGCGGAGGCGTTCACCCGGGCGCGGAAGATTGCCCTGAATTTCATTTCCTACCGGCCCCGCAGCTCGAAGGAGATTGTGAACAAGCTCTCGCACAAAGGATTCCCTTCTGAGTTAGCCAACCACGTCGTTCGCCACCTTCGAGAGGTCAATCTTGTGAGCGACCTCGAATTCGCGCGGATGTTGGTGCGCGACAAGCTCCGCGGGAAACCAATGGGGAAAGCAATGATCAGGCGCAAGCTTCTGGAGAAGGGGATCTCCTTTCAGATCATCGAGCGCGTGCTGAAAGAGTATATCTCCGAAGAGGATGAACAGCAGGCCGCAACCCGGCTCGCCGCAAAGAAGTTGAAAATGAGCCGCTCACGATTTGCAGGACTGGAATCGGTGAAGCAGCAAAAACGCTTGATAGATTATTTGCTCAGTCGTGGTTTCTCGACGGAGGTCGCCCTGAAGACCGTCCGCGTCATCTTCTCATAGCCGACAACATGCAACCGCCCACCGCGCACCGACCGCTGCTGAAAGTCTCCCTCATCGTCATGCTTCTTCTCCTCGCGTTCTGGGTCGCGTCGCAGTTCCCCGACCTTGTGCTCGCTCTGATCGCCTCTGGGCTGGCTGCCTTTGTTCTCTCCCCGGTGGTGAGGTGGCTGGAATTCAGAGTGGGAATGAAACGGACCTTCGCAATCTTGTCGACGTTCGTTGTCATCGGCGGAGCCGTGCTCTTCATCTTCCTGAACCTCATCCCTTTCCTCATTGATCGAGCGCGCTCGATCTATACTCAGCTCGGCAGTTTCCCGTTTGACGAGAAGCTCACAGAGGCTGCCCGGGGTGTCGAGAAGAGCATCCCTTTTATCAGCGCGGCCGAGGTTTCGAAGGGGATTCACGCATTTATTTCAGAATCGCTGCAACAGCTTAGCTCCGTCCTGCAGAATTCTCTCGCTACGCTCGTCACGCTCGCCATCGTGCCGTTCGTGACCTATTTCGTTCTTGCCGAGGGCAATACAGGTTTGAAGAAGCTCATCGAGCGCGTGCCGAACAAATACTTCGAAATGGCGCTGAACGTCCTGCACAAGATCCAGCGCGACCTGAGAGGCTACTTGCGAGGCTGGATCCTCGACTCAATCATCATCGGGCTGGTCAGCATGGTCGGATACTCGCTAATCGGGGTCGACTATCCAATCCTCCTCGGTTCCATAGCTGGAGCGGCGAATCTCATCCCCTACCTCGGCCCCGTGGTCGGCGCGATCCCGGCTTTCCTCATCTCCCTCACGCAGCACGGAGACATGCGTTTGCTGATCCCGATCATCATCGTCACCTTCCTGGTGCAAATGATCGACAATACCCTCGTTCAGCCTTTCTGCTATGCCAAGACCGTTGACATGCACCCTCTGACTGTGATCCTTGTTCTCGTGGTAGGGAATGAGTTGATGGGAGTCATCGGCATGCTCCTGGCGATCCCTCTGTTCACCATCGTAAAAGTCACTGCGATCGAGAGCTACTGGGGCCTGAAAAACTATCGGATCACATCTTGACCCGCCATGTCCTCCAGGGTCATCATCGATATTGAAACCCTCGGCTTCCCGTTTGAATCATTCGACGACGCTCAACAGAAATATCTACTCAAGTTCGCTGAGTCTGAGGAAGAGCGAGCCCAGACTATTCAGAAGCTCAGCCTCTACCCTACCACCGCGCAGATCATTGCCATCGGCATGCTCAATCCGGATACGAGCAAGGGGGAGGTTCTGTTCCGATCCGATGAAGAAGTGGATAAGTTCTCTGAAGGGGAAATGATTCACTTCAAGTCTGGGCAGGAGAAGGAGATTCTGACGCAGTTCTGGGAGGATGTACTGAAGTTCGACCAGTTCATCACCTTCAACGGCCGCGGGTTTGATTGCCCGTTCCTCATGCTTCGCTCAGCCCTGCTGGAAATCAAACCGACTCGCAATCTGATGCCGTATCGGTACGATGCCTCGGTTCATTGCGACTTGCTCGAGCAGTTCACGTTCTATGGGGCATTCCGGAAATTCAACCTCGATTTCTATTGTAAGTCCTTCGGCATCGACAGCCCAAAGTCACACGGGATTACCGGACTGGATCTTGGCAAGCTGCTCGAGGAGAAGCGTTTTCAGGAGATTGCCGAATACTGCGCGGGCGATCTGAGGGCGACCGCAGAGTTGTTCAGACGGTGGGAAAAATACCTCAGGTTCTAGTTCGATACGACACCAACGGTGAGGGGCGACCGAGAGGCCGCCCCTTTGCGTCTCATTGCAACGCCGTGACCCTTGAAAATCGCTCAGAACAATTGACCAAAGTTTAGATAGAAGCCCGTTGTCTCTTTGCCAAACCCAAGGTCCGCGCACACAACGAACAAATCCATGCAAAATCGAAGGCCGACCAGCGAATTCACTGCCCAACGCCGGAGGCTCACCACGGAGGGAGAGGCAAAGACCCTGCCCGCGTCCACTCCCACCATTCCTCCAAAGCGCCAGTGGATCGGGAATCGGACCTCAGCATTGAGGACCGCGGCAGCTTTTTCCAGAAAGCGGTCCTGCGGATAACCTCGGAGCATCCTCGTCCCATCCACGGTCGCCAGGGCGTGCACAGGAAGGTCCGAACCGCCGACGACCTGACTCCACAATCTCACAGCCAGAACGCTCTTGGGGCAGAACAATGCGTGATACGTCTGCAATGCCATCGTGGCGCTCCTGACGGCATAGTCTCCGCCGAGCCAGGATCCCCCGGTCTCGAGCTCAACTTGGGCGACATTGCCCCGCGACGTATTGATGAAGCTATCCCGCGAGTCGTAGCGAGCGGAAGCATAGACAGTCGCCGCACTGCTCCTGACATGGTTGATGGCCGGAAGAGAACTCGCAAAGAGGCTGTTAGGCCCATAGTTGAAGTTCCTGACTGTCCTGTACTTGAGGCCGATCTGTCCGACGAGCCTCTCATTGAAGCCGCGGCTGAGGAGAGCAAGGAGCTCCAGCGGTTCTTTCGTGTAGGTCTCCCGATCTGAATTGCGTGAATCTCCTCCCACACCGTAGAAGCTGTTCTTCAGGTACCTGTCATAGTCAATCGTCAGATCAAATGACAAGGGGTAGACTCTTCCCTGACGCACTTCGAAGTCCGGCATCGAGAAAACCAAACGATACCAGCGCTCGCCCTTCGTGCTGTTGAAAGCAACGAGGTCGAACGATTCGGTGAGATTGAGAAAGTTGAAAGAAAAGGCTTTCGCCCCATAGCCAAGACCGACATCGGTATCGTATGAGAGAATTGGCAGTGTCTCGAACTTTTGATCTGGAGGCGTGGTGGCGGGACTTTCCTTACCTCTTCTCAACGTGTCCAACGGCAGCAAGTCGATCGTCGTCACAAACCAGAGGCTCGGTCCTCCGTGATCGTCAAGGATCTGGTCCGACGCACCAAGACTCCGGACAGAAGGTTGAACGATCGCTCCGCGCTCTGCGTCCCGCGTGATGTCAGCAGGGACAGCTTCTAGGCACTGTGCATTGCCAAAGGACCACATCAACAGCCAGCCAAGGCGAGCTTGAGCAAGCGACAGAGGGTTCCGTACATCGATGTGTTTTCAGCAGATGTGTCCATTTGAAGTTGACTGTCAAGAAGCTCTGAACTGAAGAAAGCGGCACGCTCCAGCCCCCCTGCGTTCCCTTCAAGGAGGGCGTGCGCGGCCCCACCGACGCGAGGGTCGAATGTGTGTCGTTGAGATGCAGAATCGTGATGACTTCTGCCTGGCCCCAACAGAGTGAGAGCCTGACGATAGAGATCGTCAGCACGAAAACGACTCTCTTCAATTTGTTCATAGTACCCTGCTTGCTGCAAATGAGTGATAGGCGACGGCTGCAAAATATGTCTGGCAGCCGCCGGATCTGTCAAAAAATGTCAAATCGATGTAGATGATTAGCCTCAGTTGTCAATCATGAGAAACCACCCATTTTCCCCGATCCGCCTGTATCTTCTCCTGGGATTCACCCCTTGTCGGCCATCTGCTTTCCACCGAGTTTGGTTGAAGTCTCTCACCGCAGTCAACCCTCTCAATCGCCCCGTCACGCAGTCGCACCACACGGTCCGCGAACTTCACGAGTCGCAGGTCGTGGCTGGCAACGATGACACCCCGATTGCCTTCGTGAGCCAGGCTCCGAAGAAGCTCGATGATCACAAGCCCTTGGCCTGATTCGAGGCTAGCAGTCGGCTCATCCGCAGTAATCAAGTTCGCTCCATTCGCGATCGCGCGAGCGATGGCCACTCGTTGCCTTTCCCCTTGACTAAGTCTCAGAGGAAATGCGTTGGCAAATCGCTCCAACGCGAATTGCCGAAGAAGACCTCTTGCCGCTGAGCGGGCTGCCGCTTTGCCCTTCCCTGCAAACTGGAGGACCAGCGAGATGTTCTCCAGCACGCTGAGCGAATCGACGAGCAGGAAATTCTGAAAGATGAATCCCAAGCGGCGCGCGCGAAGCTTCTGGAGCTCGTCTTCACAGTACTCCCGCACATCGCTGCCGAAAAGAAGGACGCTCCCTTCGGAGGGTTCAATCAGACCCGCCATCAGCGTCAGAAGCGTGGTTTTCCCGCTGCCGCTCGGACCGAGGAGCAACACGAGCTCTCCAGCGAAAGCCGAGAGTGTGACATCTCGAACCGCCGTCGTCAAATGACTGTTCGTTCCAAAGACTTTTGAGACGTTGGCCAGACGCACGGCCTCACGCTCGTTCGTGACCTCGTTCATGAGAAGGCCTCCAAGGAGTAGATCCGTCGGACTCTCCCAAGCGCAAGCAAAGAACTGAAGAAGCTCATGCCCCACACAGCCAGCACAATCGCAGCGATCTGTCCGACGGAAGTCTTCGTGCTCACTTCAGGCGATACCGCCTCGATGAGCCGAACGATCGGAAAGAACAAGGTGAGGGCGACAGAACAGCCGGCCGTGGAAACCTGCAGTCCCTGCTCGAAGATCAAACCGTGGAGGAAGCGCCTCGGTGAGCCGAGCGTTTTCATCACCGCGAAGTCTTTCCGGTGCTCGAGGATGTTGATCGACAAAATAAGACTCAAGATGGTTGTCAGGACGATGCCTCCGATTGCAGCAATCGTGTAGAGAAGCGGGAGGAAACCCGACTCCATCTCGTGAATGTTGTTGCGGAGAAACTCGTTTTGATCGTACACTTCAAGCCCCGGCAGCTCTTCGCGAATCCTCTCCCTCACCTCCGTGATGGTGCTCGAGTCCTGCACCGTTACCAGGTAACAGGTCACCAAACCCGGATAGCCAATTTGCGATTGCGCCTGTCGGAGCGAGACGAAAGCATATTGGACGACAAACATGTTCGTTCGGGCGCTGATCCCGACGACCCTGAGGATATCCTCGTTCATGACGACCTCATCGCCAACGTTGAAATGAAACTTCGCTGCAAACGAATGATCGAGGACGATTTCGCCGTCATTCCTGACGTTGCGTCCCTCGACAAGCTCCGGCGGAGATCCTACTCCCGTCGCCACGTCATAACCTGTCAGGTACACAGTTGAGCGTTGGCTCCCTTTCTTGATCGAGGAAAGGAGAAAGAGAATCGGGGAGACTGATCGGACCCCGGGGACCTCTCGAAGCAGAATGCCGTGGCCCGTCGAAAGGATCGAGGACCCGCGGAGAACGTTCGTGGCATTGCCCTGCAGCACCCACAAGTCGGTCTTGTTGCGGCGGATGTAATCAACGGAGCCATCCGCGACTCCTCGGTAGACTGAGAGCAAAAAGAGCATGAGCACGACGCACAAAGCGATGCCGCCAATTGTGAAAGCCATTCGCAAGGGCTGTGCACACAGTATGCGGAACGAGTAGCTCGTCATGGCTCGGACTCAAGAGAACATTGGCACTTCTGTGAGAAGCTTCCCGCGAATTCGGGCGAAAATCTCATCAAGACTGGGTCCGGTGATCGTTAGGCCGTGGTTCTTGAGGCCGACTGCAGTATCCGATGGGTTGCCCGTTCGAGCGAGCAGATCCACGACTTCCTCTGCCAGCTCCCGAGTACCGCACGGGTAGTTCTGCCGCGTGCAGAACACATCCTTCATCCACGCGTGGACGTGTACGATCGCGCCGACATCCGGAAAGGTTCGGTAGATCAATTCGTGCTCGACCGCGTCGACGGAGACCCTCGCCTTCACATCATAGCCCGGCGGCACACTCACGAGAGCGACCCCTCGATCGTCGATGAATCCTTTCACCAACAGGACGTCCTTCCCCACCTCCCCAAGGTTAGCCTTGTTCACGCCGCGACCCGTCATCCAGAACGTCGTGTCCCCCAACTCCGGAATACGCTCTCTCGCGCTGAGATTCCCATAGCTGAGACCGGTGATCCCATAGATCTTGTACAGGTGCCTCAGGCCTTCTTCACCGAGGACTTCCCGTAGAGGGAAAGGAGTCGGCAATACTCCGAGATTGTCCAGTTCTCTCCCGTACTGTTTGATCTGTTCCACGATTGGTGAATTGATCCACAGCCGCTCCGGAAGGTCGGTGCTGAATTGATTCTCAATGGCGTAGTGGGCCCCGGCGATAGGAAGCATCCGCCGGTACACCCGCTCGGCGTCGAAGGGCAGGTGATAGAATCCGGCTTCCGGCGTGGTGAAATAGATTTCCGATGGGGAGCCATTTGACGGACCAACATAGACGAGAAGATTTGAAAGCGTTCGGACGAGCGTCGCATAGCAGAGCGATCGGATGTCCGTCTGATGACCGTTGCCTGACACGACGGAAATAATGAACACCGATTGTGATCGCCTGCGTCCCGCCCGCGGCGAGTCGATATCCGTTACGTTGAGAACGAAGTTCGCATCGTCCGGTTCGCTCGAGAGGCGGTGACCGTGGCAAAGAAACTCGCCGACGATTGCGTCGACAACCTTGTCACGCGTCGGGTTCGTACCATCTCTTGTTATCGTGAACTTCATGCGGCCTCCTCTTCGATGAGATCACCCACCGAAATTCTATCGCGTGAAATAGCATCACCGAACAATTCCCTGCAGCGTATGAGTCGTGGAGCACCTTGCCTGACGGAGACGATCGCCGGCCGGTAGAATCCGAAAGACGATTCCAGGGCTGTGAAATACGCTCCCGTGTCCATGATGGCGAGTACTTCGCCGGAACAGACGGCAGGCATGCACTTGTTGCGATAAACGATGTCTCCTGCAAAACAGGCAGGACCAATGATCGTTACTCGCTCCGTGCGTGGCCGATTCACTTCGTTTGCAAGAAACACCTCGTGGTACTCGTAGTAGGTCGGTATGGTGACGGTGCTGAGCCCGCCGTCGGCGATGAGCCACTTGCCGATGCCGCGACGGTTCTTGACCCGATGAACCGTAAGGAGCAGAAGTTGGTTCGAGCTCGTGATGCAACGTCCCGGCTCGTAGATCAATTCCGGCAGCTCCCCGTGCGGAAACGCGCGCGTAATCGCAGAAGAAATCTCTCGCGCGAAATCCAAGAACTCCGGACCTTCCCGACCGTCTTCGCTCGCCGGCAATCGCCCGAAGGCTTGATACCGGAGCATCTCACATGAGGTGAACTCACGAGTCGTCATCGATGCAAACCCTCCGCCGACATCGATGATCCTTACCGCCTGATGATCAAGCTGAGCCTGTTCAACAAGGGAGGGAATGCAATCCAGCGCATTTGCGTAGTCCTTCGGATTCCGTATTCCCGTTCCGATGTGAAGATGAAATCCCTGGAAATGGACAGCCGGCATTTCTTTCAGGAGGCTGAAGGCGTCCCGAACATCTCCACCTTTCAGGTCCAATCCAAAGGCACAGCCCTTCCGGCTACCGGTAGACGATCCAGAGTTCATCCCGTCCGGCACATAGTTGGGATTGATGCGCAGCAGGGCATCGACATCCCTCTCCATCCGCTCGGTGAGCCGCTGAAGAGCGAGGAGCTCATCAATGGAATCAACGATGATCAGCTTCACACGCAGATTGACACAGTTCTCGAGGAAGCTATCTGTCTTACACGGACCGTTCACGATGATCTCATCCTCTCGATACCCCAGGCGAAGTGCCAGATCGAGCTCGAAATCGGTCATCACCTCAGCCTTTAATCCTGCGCGTTGGATCGTTTGCACAACGCCGGGCACGGAGTTGCTTTTGAACGGGTAATGAACAGAGACCCGCCCCGGATACGCAGCTTCGGCATTCCTCAAGAACCGCACCGCGGTCTCCTCAAGTCGTTCATCATGAACGACGTGGAGGGGAGTTCCGAATTCAGCTGCCAGGTCAACAGCACTGCAGCCTGCCATCGTCAGCTCCCCTTTTGAGTTTATCTCGAGCCCCCAAGCGTCGGGTCCAAGCGCCTGTTTCATGCCGGTCTTCCTTATTTGGTTCTCCATGCAACATACTCAGCTCATCGTTCGGAGTTGTCATCATTTTGTCAAAACAACGTAAGACAATCGGCAGCTACACATGCCCTTAAAGATCCCTGCGATAGATCGCGAACTCCTTGTCCCGTTCCAGTCCCAGATGTCCCGCTGCACGCAGCGCAAGGAGATTCTCATTCGACATCCACGTCGTCTCAAGCGTATCATAGTTGAGGGCCAACCTGCACGCGGAATCGAGGAGCAACTTGTAGACTCTCGTTCCTTGAAATGCCTTCTTGATCCCGACGGCGTAGATGATCAGGTTCCGGATTCTCTTTCGGGTCCGGAGAAAATTCAAGTACTTGAGAGGGCCGATCCTCCCATTCCATGCCCTCAGGAGAGGATTGATATCGAGAACACATTCCAGAACTCCCACAGGTTCACCCTTCTGTTCGACGATCGTGATCAACTCGGGGAGCGTCACAAGGTTGAGGAACTTGGCCGAAAAGAGATATTCTCCTCGGGTAAGCGGAAGGAAGTGCCAGTTCGAAGCAAAGGCATCGTTGAAGACCTCCCGTATTCTCTCGAGTTCACCGTCGAAATCGCGCATGTTGAAGGAACGGACCGTGTACCCACCCGAAGCGGTGACAGGGCACTCGGAGCGATAGCGAGATCGAACATATTCGCGGATGTGCTCATTTCTTCGTGTGTGGAGGATCTTGACGGGCCGGAAACCTGCCGACTCGAGAAGTTCTGGATAGAAAGCAGGATTGTAGGCCTGAAAGAAAGCGGGCGAAGTGCCGAATCTGTTTATCTGGAGGCCGAGCTCGGAGTAGTGATTCGGATTGAACGGGCCCTCGAGGGACGTCGCCCCCCGGCTTCTGGCCAATCTTCCGACCTCGCCAAAGAGGCATTGGACGGCCTGATCGTCATTCACGCTTTCAAAGAAACCGAAGAAGGCCGCAAGGTCTGAAAATTTTTCCCAATGAACTCGATTGATAACAACTGCCGTGCGTGCAAGGGGTCGAGCCGCGGCATAGCAGATAAAGAGTTCGAGAGACGCGTCGACAAAATACGGATTGCGCTCGCTGTCGAGAACTCTCCGCACCTCCGACGCAATCGACGGCACCCAGGTCGGGTCCCCGCGGTAGATTTCGCAAGGAAGGCGGAGGAAGTCTTTCATCGTCCGGCTATCGCATACTGCCCTGACGCTGTAGCGCATGGAATACCTTTCTTCTCGATCTGTTCGACGACATAGTTGCTGTAGATGAAGGACAAGTCCTTCCGATGAAGCGATTCTGCCACTGTCCGCAGCGATCGTATCTGATGCGCGAGCGCCCCCGGCCGCTGACGATGGACAAGAAGGTTTCGGTAGGTCAGGAGAGCACCGTCCCTAGCCACTCGGATCGTCCGCTTGAGGAGCTCTTCGTATGTTTCAGACGACATCCACTCGAAGATGTTGGTGAAGTTGAACTTCGAAATGCTGTCATCGGGCAGACCTGCAAAGTAATGCTCGCAACTATCTGTGACAACTTGAACGCGGTCAACTCTGTCTCTTACGGTGACAAAATTCTCTCTCCTCAGGTACGGAGGGAGGTGATCCTCGCTGAAGTATCGACCGAGCAAGATGTACGACAGGAAGTAGTTCTCCTTCATCGGCAGCTCCGTCAGGGCGTGCTTGACCTTCTGAGCGAAATGTTCTCCGAACGAGAACGATCGGCCAAGGTACTTGAAGAACACCTTGTCGAACAACAGCGTCATCGCTGCTCGGCTGAGCAAGATCCGCGTGAGTATCCGCCAGCAGGTGTTTTCCCATCGGTCGTGGTATATCTTCCGTCGCTCGGCCAGGCTCTCAGCTGCAAAGAGATCTTGAATTGTCGACCGACCGATCAATCGCTGCACCCAACGTCGCAGCAATCGCATGTAGTTTTCATATCGTCCGCAGTGAATGATACCGTCTCGTATCTTCGCGTCTTGCTGGTCCCAATATTCTCGAGCTTCACCGGTCAGGTCGCATCGGACGAACTGATACAACTCTGGACGGCGATCGGAGACCCGGACACCGACGAGTTCGAGCAATTCATCGTAGCTGAGTCGATTAAATGCCGCGATCTTCAGCTCCAGGAGATAGTTTTGATAGGGGCTGATGTCGAGAGCGATAATCTTTGCCGGGTCGTCGAGCAGAAAGGTCAATGAGTTGCAACCTCCCGAAGTAATCGAGAGCACAACGTCATTCGAGTCGATCTTGAGGGCGATCCGGTCAAGCTCCGGGTCCTCCCAGCATTGGGCATACAGGATGTCCTCGAACACCTTCTTGCGTCTCGTCTTTGATCTCCGCACCCTGTTCGAAATCGTCCCGATGCTCTTGGGCAGCCCCTTTCTTGTGTGGAGCACCGCCCAGTCATAAACGCCCGGCAGCCCGATCGCCACCGCGTGGAAGAACTCGCGCGTGAACGCGGCGGCGACAAACCCCATGGCAAATAGAACATAGAGAGCATTGTGCCTGATGCCGTCTGGCGTGATCTGAAATTCATTGAGAGAGCCCGAGACGCTCCGCATGGTGCGCAGGCCGACAAGAAGCCTCGGGACGCGGCAGGCATACTCGATGTACTCTTGACCAAACTCGGAAGCCAACGAGACCTCTTCATACTTCACCAATTGGAGATAGTGAAGGTACAGCACCAGCGGAAGGAGCGCCCCGGGGGGCGGCAGGCAAAGGGCAAAGCCGCACATGGCGATAAGATCTGCCAGGTAGATCGGATTTCGGACGAACTGGTAGGGACCGCGCGTCAGGAGTTTGTCCTTTTGAACTCTGAACGACATGACGCGTTCCGAGCTGAGAATGGAGCCAGCCCACATTCGGAGCAACGATGCACCCGCCATCAGCAGTGCAGCGAGAAGAAATCCCGCGCTGAGAGATGGTCCTTGCGGGACGCCAAGCAACCGGCCGATCAGAACGACGATTGCGGAGGAACCATCGAAGAGCGCATAGGATAGAATGCAGACAGCCAGGACGATGCTCAGCGAGATGAATACCCTGGCCTCAAACTCCTGTTGTTGAATCTGACGAAGCAGTGCACGCATAGATCAACCTCCGTTCAGTGATATCGATCGAACTTGAATTGCTGATGGGATCACCTCGATTTCGCATGGCGTCGTGCCAAGGATCTCACCATCTGCCTCGACAAGCACGCTCTCGCCGGAGGAAATCGCCAGCGACCTGGCCTCGTGGTAACCGAAAAGCGGCGACCGGAGGTGCGTTCCCGAGTAGATTCTTGGGAAATTCCAGAGTCTTTGCACGATGGATAGGTCGCGCATGATGAGTACCTTCAGCGTGCCGTCATCCAGCCGGGCGGTAGGAGCCAGATTCATGCCTCCTCCCATGTACGCCCCATTCGCAATGACGACTCCTGTCATCCGTTCCGTGATCATTTTCTTTTCATCGAGAATGACCTTCATCCATTGGTTCTTGTGAGAGAAAAGTGTCTCGAGCGCCCCCAGGCCAAACGCAAACGTGCCGCCAAGCTGTTTGTGATTTCCTTGAACTCGCTCGACAACGGCCCCCCCAATTCCAAACTGGCACTCGTTCACGAAATAGCGATCGCTCGCGCTCCCATCTCCGCTGGCATACCTCACTCTCCCGACATCCACAAATCGAGTCCGACCATAGGCGAGCAGCTCAACTTGCGACTCGATGGATTGCGGCAGCCCGAGGCTTTGCGCGAATCCGTGGCCTGTCCCGCAGTTGATGATGCCGAGTTCACAGCCCGGATTGATGAGGTGACCATCGACGAAGAAACCGTTGACAACCTCCTGGATGGTGCCGTCGCCGCCGATAGCGACGATCAGCTCACACCCTCGTTGGATCGCCTCGGCAGCGGAACCCGTTGCCTCGAGCCGTGTTTGCGTGACGTGAAGAGAGAGCGAATCGCCAAGCCGGTGCTCGATGAGGCGGAGGATCTCAGCGCTTCTTGACTCGGTCTTTCCTGCACCTGAGGCAGGATTCAGGATAATGTGTGTCTTAGTCTTGGACATGAGAATGATCTCGGATCGTTCGAGGCCCCCATCATCGAGCCGCTGCTCGAAGATAGCGACCGATCGATCTGGCCAGCCAGGTGAGCAAGCCGGCGAGTAGCGCTGCGACCAAAATCACCGCTATGAAAACTATTGATGTCATCGCCTGGACCTCATGATCTCACACTCAATATTCGCCATCTCGAGAACAGAGTTGTCACGGAAATGTCAAACCATTGTCAGAGTTCATTGAATGCTCTCTGCACTTTTTCCACTCGACCTACACACGATCCTGGCGCGTCGCGCAGAACAGCGACGACGGCGATTCATCCTCAACGGCTGTGTCCGCAGGCAACTCGTCGATCACAAGAGCGATGGCCTCGTCCTCGGGGGCGACTTCGTCCAGCCGCGCACTACGGATGATGAGATTCCCGATGCGCTCTTCCTGAGCCTTGATCTCGGGCAGCCGCCGGTAGGACGCAGGCGATATGAAGACCGAACTTGGCCTTTCTCCCGTTCTCTTCCTGCACCGAGCGATCCTTTCAGAGATGGCCTCGATCAGATCAAACGTTTCATTCATGGTCCTTTCCTCCTTTGTCTCACACCTCGATTGACTTCCAGAGCAAGCTTACCAAGAATGAGTGACAGCATTGTCACGATCCTGTTGAAAAGAGGTAAATGCTTTGTCAGTATCGCTTGGGAGAAAAGGAACGGAGGAGCGCACAGTCGTGCGCGCGGTGGTGGGACTGGAAAAGGATCAGCTACATAAGGGATGAAGTGGAGAGGAGAACGTTGATCATACTCAGCGAGGCTGCACGCTGGAAGGTCCGCGCACGCCTGTCGACCGCCGACGGCTGTCGACGAGCCGTCCTTACTTTACAAACTTGTAGCCTGCAGTGTGGACGGTAATGAGGTGTTTCGGCTTGGAGGGATTCCCCTCGATCTTCTTCCGGAGCGAGAGGATGTAGTTGTCAACGGTGCGGGTTGTGGGCATCGCCTCGTATCCCCAGACATCATCCAGCAACTGGTTGCGGGAAATGACTTCTCCTTCGCGTTCGACGAAGTACTTCAGCAATTGAAACTCCTTCGCGCTCATCTCAATCTTTCTCTTTCCTCGAAGAGCCTCCTGCTTCTTGAAGTCCACGTAGACGTCTCCGAAGTTCGCCTCAACAATCTCCGACCGTATCTCCGTCTGGCGGCGCAGAATTGATCGGATTCGAGCGATGAGCTCCCTGATACTGAAGGGCTTCGTGACATAGTCGTCTGCCCCCAACTCAAGTCCCAGCACTTTGTCGATCTCCTCCCCTTTTCCTGTGAGCATCAGAATAGGCGTGTGCACACCCTCGGCCCGCAGCTTCCTGCAGACATCATAACCGCTCATGCTCGGAAGCATCACATCAAGGATGATCAGATCGGACTTCCCTTTTCTTGCCTTTTCATATCCTTCCTGACCATCAGCGGCAGAAAGCACATCAAAGTGTTCCGCCTTCAGGTTGTCCGTGAGGCCGCGCAGGATGGCCTCGTCATCCTCGACGATGAGAATGCGTTTCATTTCCGGTCCCTCCTTTTGGGCTTACTGGCCGGCAATTCAATGGTGAAGGTGCTCCCCTTACCCACCTTACTCTTCACCGTGATCCTCCCGTGATGGGCTTCGACGATGTGCTTGACCAGCGAGAGTCCGAGACCCGCTCCACCGATCTGGGGGCTCCGATCATCGTGCACCCTGTAGAACCCCTCGAATATCCTCGCAAGCTCGGAGTCTGGAATGCCGATCCCTTTGTCCGACACTTCGATGACGATGCGGTGATCACGCCGGGAGACGCTTAGCTTCACTTCTTTTCGAAGGGTTGAGTACTTGAGCGCGTTTGACAGGAGGTTCAAGACAGCTTCTTCCAGTGCATCAGCGTCGGCGGTAACAGTCGGCAGGTCCTTGCCGATTTGCGTTTTCAGTGATCCGTCGCTCTTCTGAAACTGGTACTTCATCGCGTTCACGGCACGTCGAACGATCTCTCCAACGCGGACTTGATTGAATGTGTACTCCTTCACGCCCCGCTCGATCTTGGCAAAGTCCAAAATGTTTCCGATCAGCCTAGAAAGCCGCTCGCTCTCGCCTTCGATGATTTCGAGGTACTCTCGTTGTCTCCTCGGTGAGGTCGCCTTCCGGGATCGCAGCGTCTCCGCGAAAATGCGGATCGAGGTCAATGGCATCCTCAGCTCGTGTGAGACACTCGAAATAAAATACGATTTGAGCGCGCTCAGCTCCTCCGATCGCTTCTTTTCCTCCTGCGCGAGGATGATTCTCTCCTGGAGGATCAGCCGCTGGAGGATCTCGGTCGCTTGGGAGCATACCGTGCGCAAGAGGTTGATTTCCTCCTCATCGTAATGCTCACGCGGCATGCGGGGGCTCAGAACAAGCACGCCGAGCAATTCGCCTGATTCAGACGCAAACCCGAAGCAGATCGACCATCCACACTCCCGAAGGAATTCCTCGTGTCCGAGATGAATGCGAGGCACCTCTGCCCTCACCCCCCCTTTCCTGGCGACGATCTGTCCGCTCAGTAGCTGCGCCTCCATATCGCGTGAGACCACGCACTCCCGTTTCGGCTCAGACCCCAGGAACGACCTGAGCAGAAGAGTATCGTCATCGAAGCTGTAGACCGCCACGAGCTTGCTTGGCACAATCCGGTGGACGGACCCGACAAGGCGCTGATACAAATCGTTGCGATCCAGCGACTGATGAAGTTGGTCAGTAATCTGCGAAACAGATCGCCGATAGTTCGCCCGTGCCGCGAAGAGCGTCTCGTCGACGACATACTGGAGCTTGAGGCGAAGCGGGTTGATGAGGAGCCCCGCCAAGAGCGTAAGGCCAGCCACAAGCAGGTACCTCTTAAAGACGATCTCTTCGCCGATGATCGACGTGATCAGGAGGACAACCAGCACGTACAACGCGACGAGGAAGATCGACAACACGGCATAGACGATCGTCCGGTTAATCACTACTTCGACGTCGAACAATCTGTACTTTAAGAACGAGATCGCGAACGCCAAGGGAACAGCAAGGAAGAAGATCGTCGTGTATTCCTCGGGGATGATGTACCGCGACCACACGACCTGCGGCAGGATGTGGAGAATCAGATACGGCGCAACACCAACGGACAGCCCCCACAGGATCCAATAGAGCTTGTGGCGCTCCTCTGCTGTCGGCGCGCTGAGCGTAGCTGTAGCAATGTTGAAGATGCCACCACCCACAAAGACGAAGAGCGAACCATGAAACACATCGAACAAGCTCTGAAATGTCTGGAAGGCATTTGTGGATGCTGACCGCAGCGCGTAAAGGTGCGAGACCGCGAAAAGAGCCCCAGCGGCGATGACAACAGGAACAGGAATCCACGAACGCTCCGCCAGCCAGCGGGCCCTCCGTCGTGGAAAAAGCAGCGTGAAGCAGAAGAATGACACCGCCACGCCGAAATAAACTATGAACCAGATCGTACGAGAAAGAGAGGTCTCCAACGAATCCAGGTCTGTCTGCCCCCACGTGAGCATAATCGTGGTGCCGAACGTGATCATGCACCAGTGTAATCCCCGCGCCGCGACATCGTCTGGACGGTTCACCAGGATGAAGAAGCCGAGGCCGAACATCGTGAGTCCCGTGAAGAGGGATATGATCAAAAACCGGATAGAGCTGTAGTATCCGATCAGCGTGACAGTCCCTGAATGCTGAACTGTTCCTCTCTCGAAGGTAATATGCTCCGTTGAGTCGATCGACGAGAGATCGGGTAGGTATTCAACCATCTCTGGAATCGCGATCCTCTCCCCCTCCCAAGACAGGAGAATGTCACCGGCTTGGATCCCGCTGCAGGCAGTCGAGTCGAGAATCTGGGTTACAACGACGCGACCCTCCTGTTCGTCGACTTCGAAGGGGGCCATCGGTCGGTTGATGACCTTAGGAATGTGGAGGAGACAGATAACAAGGAGGGCGATGTCGAGAATAAGGTAGAGGCCAGTGCGGAGGCTAAGGGGCTTCAAGCGCTACCTCCCTGGGTAGGTGCAGAAGGAAACCAATGCGAGTGTAAGGACTTCGGAATTCAGATGCAAGTCAGTTTGGCGAGGCGGGAGGCTCTTTCTCTGATCGGATTCTCGCCTCACGCGTGGCTGGAGCTTCGCAGACGGGCGCCTATGTCGGATCCAAGCCCCGGCGAACAATTCAGAACAAGGATGCCAAGATGGTTCCGACCCTGTAATGCGCATGGAAAACTCCGCCAGATACCAGCATGCTGAAAGATCGCTCCACGACATCGGCAGCGACGAGCCTGAGGCCCGCGGATTCGCTCCTGAGACAAGAAAAAAAGCCGCCTCTGGTCAAGGCGGCTTTGTGCAGATGGCAAATCTCCTTCGATTCTAGCGGTGTGCAAATTGGCGGCAGATTGCGGTTGCCGCGCAGAGTTTGACCAAATCCCACCAGGAGAAGATCAGAAACCCCGAGGTGAAGGAGGCGCTCCAGTCATGGAAGTAGACAAGATTCAGCTGAAAAGTGCCGAGCAGAAAGATGATGATCAAACCGATCATCAACGAGCCGAAAGTCCAGCCATAGCTTGCAGCAGTCTTCCACACGTTGTCTTTCTCCTTGAGATCTCCCACAGGCTTCATCGAGAGCAAGAATGCGACCGCAAGCGCAGCCAACGGAAATCCGAGGAGATACCCCCCAGTCGGACCTAGGATGCGTGCGACACCGAATGACGCACCCGCGAACACCGGAGCGCCGAGGCCTCCGAGCACCAGGTACAGCACCATGCTGAGGAATCCGTTTCGCCTTCCCAGCATCGCTCCTGCCAGGAGCACGAACAATGTCTGGAACGTATACGGGACGGGCTGGTGCGGGATCTCGATTTGGGCGCCCACGGCTGTCACGATCGCGAATGTCACGATCCAAAACGTCTGTGCAACGACATGTTCGCTGCCAAGTGCAAGATGCTTCAAGAAAGGAACGGAACTCGCATGTGACATAGGGTCTCCTGGCTTGTTCTAGTGGCCGAAAAAATACAGAATTGTGGTCGGAAATGCAACAGCGGAGCTTCCCTTCGTTGTTGCAATTCAACCATTTTCCCCTAAATTGCGCGAGATGAAATCGACATCCGGAGGCATCATGAAAAATCTGTTCCTGATCTTGTGCGCAGTGAGCATCAGTTTCGCTCAGGATATGGCGAGCTTCTTCCCTGGAGGAACGTACGATCCCAAGGTCCCCACCCCTCGATCTGTCCTCGGGTACGGAATCGGCGAGCGGTTCACGGATTACAGAGGTCTTGAGACGTACATCGACAAGTTGGTGAGCTCGTCGGACCGCGTGAAACGATTCTTCTATGGCGAAACGAACGAGTCTCGCCCCTTGCAAGCGCTCGTCATCAGCTCCGCGAAGAATCTGAGCAGACTCGATGAGATCAAAGCCGCGAACAAAAGACTGACGGACCCCCGGACTCTGGGATCAAAATCGGAGGCAGAATCGATCATCAGCAATCTTCCGGTGATCGTGTACCTTTCCTACGGCGTCCATGGCAACGAAGCTTCTTCAACGGAAGCAGCCATGCTCATGGCCTACCAGCTCTGCGCGAGCACAGACGAACGAACGCAGGAGATCCTCGAAAACGCCGTCGTTCTCCTCGATCCGAATGTCAATCCTGATGGCCGGGAACGGTACGTCGAATGGGTCAATTCGACCCTCGGCGTGCGACCGAATACCGATCCGATCGCGATTGAACACAGCGAGCAGTGGCCTGGCGGGCGGACAAACCACTACTATTTCGACCTCAATCGGGACTGGTCCTGGCAAACGCAGAAAGAGACACGTGCGCGCGTGCGATTCTATCGGGAGTGGATGCCGCACGTGCACGTGGACTACCACGAAATGGGATACTCGAGCACGTACTTCTTCTTTCCTGCCGCCGTCCCGTTTCACGAATCGCTGCCTCCGGAGGTGAAAGAGTGGGAGCTGATTTTCGGGAAAGGCAACGCCGAGGCGTTCGACAAGCTCCGGATACCGTATTTCGTCGGGGAGGAATTTGACATGTTCTACCCCGGGTACGGTGACTCGTGGCCCACGTTCAACGGAGCGATTGGAATGACCTACGAGCAAGCGGGAGGCTCTCGTGCAGCCCTTGCCGTGAGGCGGCCAGATGGCAAGGTTTTAACCTTGCGCGAGCGCGCCCGAAACCACTTCGTTACGGGTTTTGCCACCCTCGAGACGAGCGTCAAGCACAGAAAACGGCGCTTGGAAGATTTCTATGAGTTCTGGGAGACGGCACTCAAGGGTCAGGAACGGACGAAGGGCTATGTTGTGCGAGAAGGGAACGATCCACTCCGCGCTGCTCAGCTTGTCACAACCCTCCTGGAACAGGGGATCGAGGTCTATCAACTGCAGGAGTCGACATCATTCGACGCGCAGCGGTTCTTCACCCCAAAGGCCTCGAAGGAGAACTTCCCGAAGGGGACGTACTATGTGTCAACGGAACAGCCTGAGGGGCGCCTCGCAAGCGCGCTTCTGGAGCCTACGACCGTCGCGAGGGACACATTCTTTTACGATGTTTCGGCCTGGTCACTGCCGATCGCGTCCGGGCTCCAGGCATACTCAACGACATCGCCGCTGCCGCCGACTGCGACGAAGGTTCCCGGACCGCCGCACATCGTTGGCAAGATCATCGGCGACAAACACCCCTACGCCTATCTGATCCCATGGGAGAGAAACAATGCCGTCAAGCTGATCTGGCAATTGCTCGACAAGAAATACTCTCTCTCAGTAGCACGTAAATCGTTCGAGACGTCCGACCGCTGGTTCGGGCCGGGCACGGTGGTCATCATCGCAGGTTTGAACGACGATTCACTCGATGTCGACATCGAGCGTTTCGCATCGCTGGACGGCGTCGACGTCTACGCAGTGGGCACCGGGCTGACGGAGAGAGGGATCAGTCTTGGCTCCGGCAATATCACTCCCATCAAGAAACCGGAGATCGCCGTCGTCACAGGCTCCCCCGTGAGCTCCACTGACTACGGAGAGCTCTGGTTTCTCTTCGAGCAGGAATTGCAGATTCCCTTCACCGGAATTCGGGCGACGGATGTTGGCAGCGCTGATCTTTCAAATTTCGATGTGCTTCTCCTTCCGGATGGCAATAACTATCAATCGGTCTTCGATAGCTCGAAGGTCGACAAGTTGAAACGATGGGCTCAAGCAGGTGGTGTGTTGATCGGAATCGAAGGGGGCGCTCAGTTTCTGACGAAGAGCAAGTCGGGGATCACGCCGGAGGTCTTGAAGACTGAGAAGCAGGAAGCGGACAAATCCAAGGAGGAAAAAGAGGCCGAGAAGGCGAAGAAGGATAGCACCATGAGGCAGTCGTTGCTCGAGAGAGAGCAGAATGATCGCCTTGAGCGGATACCGGGGACGATCTTCAGAGTAATCGTTGACACAACGGATCCGACAGGTTACGGCTACAGCAAAGAGGTTTACGTCTTCAAGTCGAACGGACCGCCCTACGAGCTCTCCGATGCCGGTCACAACGTTGCGCGGTATGCGAAAGCGAACCCTCTTGTGAGCGGATATGTGCCGAACGAGAAAGCCGAAAAGATCGCAGATGCAGCCTATATATTGGATTTCAGAATCGGCCAAGGGCATGCGGTGCTGTTCACCGAGAACGTAGCGTTTAGGAGGTTCTGGACGGGCCTCCAGAAGCTGTTGCTGAATAGCATCTTCTTCCTTCCACAACCGCGGTGAGGAGAGCACCTGCGTGGATGAACTGAGCAGATTTGCGTTGACTTAGAAGGTATTTTTGGTTACTTTTTATACCCAATTCTTTCGCGAGTTGGGCTTTGTTTTTTATGAACAGCCTTTTTCCGACGATTCTTTGCGCCTCGCCCCGACTTCATCGGGAAAGATCACGTTCCCTGCGGGCGCAAACCCGGGTTCAAATCCGTTCAGAATCTTGAAATACGAGTTTCGTTGTCTTCATCCTGAGGAGCTTGAGGAACGAGAAGTGTTCATCAGATATCATCCTGGGGTGCAGCCAAGTAGTGAAGTTCCGCTTTCCCGAATCCCGCTGACTTGGGGCGTAGCCAAGTGGTAAGGCAGCGGCCTTTGGAGCCGCCATTCGGAGGTTCGAATCCTCCCGCCCCAGCAAACGCATGAGACGTGCCATCGTTCGAGAAAGCGGAATCCAGAAAGCGGGACAGCGGCCTTTGGAGCCGCCATTCCCACGTTCGAATCCTGGCACCCCAGCAGAGAACACCCAACATCGAGCAATGTTCCGCCTCCACTCAAGAGCGAGGATGAAATGAGCGACCTAAAAATCTTTTCGGGGAGAGCAAACCGTCCTCTGGCCGAGAAAATCGCAAAAGCCTCAGGCGTTGCGTTGGGGAAGCTTGATATCAAGAATTTTTCCGATGGAGAGATCTGGGTAAAATACAGCGACAACATCCGCGGGGACGACGTCTTTGTCGTGCAATCGACCCAGCCGCCGGCGGAGAATCTCATGGAGTTGCTGATTCTGATTGATGCTGCGAAGCGAGCTTCAGCCAGGCGCGTGACCGCGGTAATCCCGTACTTCGGCTATGCACGGCAGGATCGTAAGGACCAGCCCAGGGTATCCATCACCGCAAAGCTTGTGACGAACTTGATCACAGAAGCGGGGGCCGATCGCGTTATCACGATGGATCTTCACGCGGCGCAGATCCAGGGGTTTTTCGATATTCCGCTGGATCACCTCTACGCTTCGGCTGTGTTCTCGGACTACTTTCGCAAGAAGAAGATTCCGAATCTGGCTGTGGTTTCGCCGGACGTCGGTGGGCTCAAAATGGCCCGCTCGTATGCGAAACGACTTGAGGCGGATTTGATCTTGATCGACAAACGTCGGCCGAAAGCCAATGAGGCGGAGGTCATGAACATCATAGGCAACGCGGAGGGGAAGAACGTCTTGATTGTCGATGATCTCATCGACACAGGGGGAACATTTGTGAACGCGGTGGGGGCGTTGAAAGAGCACGGCGCCAAAGATATCTACGGAGCATGCACCCACCCGATCCTTTCTGGGATAGCCACCGAGCGGCTCAATAAGTCAGCGGTCAAGATGCTGGTCGTTACGGACTCTATACCGCTTAAAGAAGAGTCGACGAAGATCGAGCTTCGATCAGTCGCGCGCCTCTTCGCAGAGGCGATCATACGCACACACAACAATCAATCCATTAGTTCCCTGTTTGACGTCGATAAGGGTAAGACATAATTGAATTGAGGAGATGGTACTATGTCTGAAATTACAGTCACTGCCGAAGTAAGAAAGGATGTCGGCAAGAATGCGAAAAGGCTGCTGAGATCTGGGAAAATACCCGGCATCTATTACGGCCACGGGCAGGAGAACATTCCGATTGCGATAGGGGAATTGGCTCTTGAGCCTTTGTACAAGTCTTCGGCGGCAAGCGTCATCAATCTGAAACTGGACGACGGCTCGGCCCACGCGTGTATCCTGCGGGAGGTTCAGTTCGACCCGGTCACTGATCGTCCCATCCACTTCGATCTCTTCGGACTGAGCGAGAAGGAGGAGCTTACGATTGAAGTGCCTGTCAAGGTCGTTGGGACACCAAAGGGAGTGAAGGATGGCGGAATCCTCCAGCATGTTCTTCATCGTTTGCGGGTATCGTGCCTCCCAAAGAACATCCCGGGCCATCTCGAAGTGAATGTCGAAACGCTGGAGATCAATCGATCAATTCACGTGCGCGATATCAGTATCCCAAACGTGAAGATCCTCGAGAACGAGAACAGTACGGTCGTAGCAGTCGTGCCTCCCACGATCCTGAAGGAGGCGGAGGTCGCCGCCCCTGGTGCGGTTCCGGCTGAAGCTGCACCGGCAGAGCCCGAGGTCATAGGCAAGGGTAAGAAGGTCGAAGAGGGTACCGAGGAGGCCCCCAAGGAAGGCGCTCCAGCAAAAGGAGAAGCCCCTGCAAGAGCGGTGGCTCCTGGGAAAGGAGCAACGCCGGCCGAGAAGAAGTAGTGCGGCTCGCGTCATTGTCCCGCCATGCAGTTCATCATCGGCCTTGGGAATCCAGAGAATCGGTACGAAGGAGCGAGGCACAATGTGGGGTTCGCAGTAGTCGACCTACTGGCAGAGTCTCTGAACATTGCCTTTCGAGCCGGCCGCGGTGAGTTCCTTGTCGCGAGGGGATCGTGCCAAGGCCACCCGCTGGGTTTGGTGAAGCCGCTCACCTATATGAACGAGAGTGGGATCGCGGCTGCGGAAATCCGGGAGCAATTCGATGTAGCGCTGGACGAACTTCTCGTCGTGTGCGACGATTTTCAACTGCCCCTCGGGCGCTTGAGACTCCGTCTCTCGGGAAGCGATGGCGGACACAACGGACTGTATTCCATCATCTACCATCTCCAATCGGAGGAGTTCCCCCGCTTGCGGTGTGGTATAGCGTCGGATTTGACGCTGAAGGGGAAGACATCGATGGCCGAATTCGTGCTCGATCCGTTCGCAGACGATGAGCGTCCCCTCGTAGCGGATATGCTCGATCGAGCGAAAGACGCCTGTCTCTCCGTTGCCGTCGACGGCCTCGAGAAAACGATGAACAAGATCAACGGCCCGGTTCTGACATAGAGCTTTTCTAATTCAACCCTGCTCCAGCGAAGAGCCAACGATGCTGGGGCCATGCAATCACAACAGTCCAAAGGGAACAATTCATGCCACAAGTAAAGCGTGTCTACGAGACGACCTTCATCGTCAACGCCTCTCTCGACGATCACCAGATCGACGCAGAGATCGACAAGGTGAAGGACCTGATCCTGAAGAACGAAGGGGAGATCCGTGAGCTCGTCAAGTGGGGCCGGAAGCGATTCTCCTACCCTCTCAAGAAAAAGAACAACGGTTTCTACGTTGTCATCGAATTCTCGGCGCCCGGAGACGTCGTCGCCAAGCTCGAGCGCCACTACTTCCTCGACGAAAACATCCTCCGCTATCTGACGATTGTGCTCGACAAACGAGCGCTGAATGCACACACCGCCGCCAATCTTCTCGCCGCAGACCAGCCGGCAACCGAAGCGAAAGCCAGCGAGCCTCCGAAGCCGGCGCCGGAAGCGGCTGCCGGAAAAGTCGAGGAGAAACCTCCGGTGCAGCAATGAGAATTGTACAGAATGATGCCATCCACTACGCAGGACTGAGAAAGGAATAGAACCTATGGCTATGGGACCACGACGCGGTCGTCGAGGAACCTCGACCCCACGGACTGCATCCGGGCAAATCAGGAAGAAACGGACTTGCCGTTTCTGTGACAACAAAGAAACCCACATTGACTACAAGAGCGAGAAGAGACTCCAACGCTTCGTTTCCGAGCAGGGCCGCATCATTCCGAAGCGCATCACGGGGACCTGCGCCAGGCATCAGCGTATGCTCGTCATTGCGATCAAGCGCGCCCGTCATCTCGCATTGCTCCCCTTCGTCTCGGACGCGGTGAAGTAGTCCAACACAGTCTCGATCAATTCTTGACCTAAGGAGCGTCAGTATGAAAGTGATTTTGCGACAGGATTTCGAGCAACTTGGGCGCATCGGGGACGTCGTCGATGTGAAGGAAGGCTACGCTCGAAACTATCTCATTCCACGAAAGATCGCCTATCAGGCCACGCAGAGCAGCATCCTCCAGCTCGAAGAGGAGAAGAAACAGCAGGCAAAGCGCTCGGACAAGGAGAAACGCCATTCTGAGAAGCTCGCCGCTGAGCTCGAGAAAGTCTCTGTCACCATCCAAATGAAAGTCGGAGAGGACGACAAGCTGTTCGGGTCCGTGACGTCGCAGATGATCGTCGATGCGCTGAAGGAGAAGGGCTTTACGCTCGACAAGCGTCAGATCGAGTTGGAAGACACTGTCAAGGCGCTCGGCATCTACAGCGTCGATGCCAAGCTGCCGGGCGGTGTCGTCGCGAAAGTGAAGGTTTGGGTAATGAGGGAGTGACCGATCCTGGCCGCCACGAGGGTTGCTGATCGAGCCCATCGCGTTCTCCTCGCGATGGGCTGTTTCTTCGCATGCACGCAGGCGAAGGTTCACCGGCAATGGAACAAACGGCTGGCAGAAGGCGTTATTCTTATGAGACTTGCCGTGGCGTTTGGCATGAACGATGCGTACGGCAGCCGAGTGTTTTGAAGAATTGACTCGAGATCAAGACAAAACCTGAGGAATCATCACGTTATGGCAGAGAAGAAAGTTGAGAGTCTGGAAGAGGTAACAATTCGATTCGCCGGCGACTCCGGCGACGGTATGCAGTTGACCGGTACGCAATTCACGAACACAACTGCAATTCTGGGGAATGACCTCAGCACGCTTCCCGACTACCCTGCCGAAATCCGTGCTCCTGCCGGTACGCTCTTTGGGGTCAGCGGATTCCAAATTCACTTCGGCAGCGCGGAGATCAATACGCCCGGCGATCAATGCGACGTCCTCGTCGCCATGAATCCAGCAGCGCTGAAGGTCAATCTCATCAGCCTCGTCGACGGTGGATCCATTATCGCGAACACGGACGGGTTCAATGACAAGAACCTGAAGCTGGCGGGCTACACCCAGAACCCGCTCCGCGACGGCTCGCTCGAGAAGTACCGGATCTACGAGGTCAATATCAGCCGGCTAACGGCCTTGGCACTTCAAGATATGAATATCTCGAGCAAGCTCATCGACCGCTCGAAGAACTTCTTTGCCCTCGGCATCATGTACTGGATTTACAACAGGCCTCTCGAGCCGACCATCGAGTGGATTCACAAGAAGTTCAAGGACAAGCCCGAGATCAAAGAGGCGAACTTGCGCGTCCTGAAGGCCGGCTGGAATTTTGGCGAGACGACCGAGATCTTCGCTGTCCGATACGAGGTCGGTCCCGCGAAGCTCGCCCCTGGGAAATACCGGAACATCACCGGGAACCAGGCTCTTGCGTGGGGGTTAATGGCAGCAGCGAAGAAAGCGAATCTCGACCTTTTTCTTGGAAGCTATCCCATCACACCCGCCAGCGACGTGCTCCACGAACTCTCCTTGTATAAAAGCTACGGTGTGAAGACATTTCAGGCAGAGGACGAGATCGCCGGCATCAGCTCAGCCATCGGCGCATCGTTTGGCGGAGCGCTCGGTGTGACCACGACAAGCGGTCCGGGCGTGGCCCTCAAGACGGAAGCGATCGGCCTCGCCGTCATGGTTGAGCTGCCGTTGGTCATTTGCAACATCCAGCGCGGCGGTCCAAGCACCGGCCTGCCCACAAAGACCGAGCAGGCGGATTTGCTGCAGGCAATCTATGGCCGCAACGGGGAGGCGCCGGTGCCGGTCATCGCTGCGGCGACGCCGTCGGATTGTTTCGACGCCGCGTTCGAAGCCTCCCGCATCGCCCTGAAGTACATGACGCCCGTCATCCTTCTCTCCGACGGGTACCTCGGCAACGGCTCGGAGCCATGGCTGATCCCCGACTACTCAAAGTTGCTGGACATCTCGCCGAAGTTTCGGACAGACCCGGCCGGTTTTCAGCCTTACTCGCGGGATGAGACTACGCTCGCCCGGCCGTGGGCGATCCCGGGGACGCCGGGCCTCGAGCATCGCATCGGCGGGCTCGAAAAAGAGGACATTACGGGCAACGTAAGCTACGATCCGCAGAACCACGACCATATGATACGATTGCGGGCCGAGAAGATCGAGCGGATCGCAAACGATATTCCGCTCGCGACCATAGAAGGCGACGCGGAGGGCGAGATTCTCGTGGTCGGATGGGGCGGGACCTACGGATCGATCAAGAACGCCGTGGTGAGGCAGCGTCAGAAAGGCCACTTTGTCTCCCACCTGCATCTCCGCTACCTCAACCCGCTGCCGAGGAACGTCGGCGAGATCTTGTACAAGTTCAAGAAGATCTTGGTGCCCGAAATCAATCTCGGTCAACTGGTCAAGATCCTGCGGTCGAAGTACCTGGTTCCGGCGATCGGCTTCAACAGGGTGAGGGGTCTCCCGTTCAAGTCAATGGAGATCGAGAACGAGATTGAAGAAATGTTGAGAGGGAAGAAATGAGCACACTGGTTGACGAAATTCTGAAGAGCGCAACGACGACCGAACCGTTGAAGTACACCGCGAAGGACTTCCAAACCGACCAAGACGTCCGGTGGTGCCCCGGCTGTGGCGACTATTCCATCCTGGCTCAGACCGAGCGCGTGATGCCGGACCTCGGCATTCCGCGCCACAAGATGGCCTTCATCTCCGGCATCGGTTGTTCCAGTCGCTTCCCCTACTACGTGAATACGTACGGCTTTCACAGCATTCACGGGCGTGCAACTGCAATCGCCTCCGGACTCAAGATGGCGCGGCCGGACCTTTCCGTCTGGGTCGTGACAGGTGATGGGGACGGCATGAGCATCGGCGGTAACCATTTCATTCACCTCCTGCGGCGAAACCTCGACATCAACGTCCTCCTTTTCAACAATCAAATCTATGGCCTGACGAAGGGGCAGTACTCCCCCACGTCAGAGGTAGGCAAGTTGACGAAATCGACCCCGTATGGATCGATCGATTATCCGTTCAACCCGGCTTCCCTGGCGCTCGGCGCAAGCGCTACGTTTGTGGCGCGAGCACTCGACAGAGATCCGAAGCATATGCAGAGCATCATCAAGAGAGCGGCGGAGCATAAGGGGACGTCATTTGTTGAGATCTATCAGAACTGTAACGTCTTCAACGATGGTGCCTTCTTTCAGTTCACTGAGAAGGAGACGAAGGACGAGAGCGTCGTCTTCCTCGAACATGGCAAGCCCCTCGTCTTTGGAAAAGAGAAAGATAAGGGCGTCCGGCTTAACGGATTCAGCCCGGAGGTCGTATCGCTCAAAGACGGGAAGTACTCTATCAACGATCTGCTCGTCCACAATGAGAAAGACACGACGCTCTCTTTCATACTCGCTGACATGACGTACAAGCCGAACCTTCCGCGCCCTGTGGGGATCTTCCTTGCAATCGATCGTCCAGTCTATGAGGAAGAGATGGAGCGACAAATTAGCTTTGCGAAGCAGAAGCGCGGTGAGGGCGACATGGTGAAATTGCTGAATTCAGGCGATACGTGGATCGTCGATTGATCATCTGAACGCCGTTGGAGAGGTGTGGCTACGGGGTATCGGTCACACCTTTTTTTGTATTCTGGCAAACGGAGAGCTCACCGTGGAACAGGAATTCGCGCAGTGCAAGAAGATCATCCAACAGAATCAACGCTTCATCCTCACGACGCACGTTAATCCCGATCCGGACGCTATCGGCAGCGAGCTCGCCCTTGCCAGGTTTCTGGTAGCGAGCGGGAAAGACGCCCTCATCTTCAACCATAGCGCGACGCCCTTCAACTGCGAATTTCTTGATCCGGAGAAGACGATTGTGCAATTTGAGGCGACGCGTGATAGCGCGAAGATCCTCGGGGCTGACGTCATTTTCATCCTCGACACCAACCACCCCGATCGCCTTGAAAGCCTCAAGCCGTTCTTCCTTGAAAGCACGGCCAAGAAGGTCTGCGTCGATCATCACCTCGACAAGGCTGAGTTTGCGGACCTCTATCTCATCGACGAGTCGTCGACCGCAACTGGCGAAATCCTGTATCGCCTCCTGACCTCTTTCGACGACGCTTCGATCACGAAATCCATTGCGGAACCCCTCTACGCAGCGATCATGACCGACACGGGGTCGTTCCGGTTCCCCAAGACCGATTCAGACGTCCATCGCTTCGTCGCTCATCTCATCGACTGTGGCGCCGACCCTGCAGAGATCTATCAACAGATCTATGAACAAGGGAGTGCCAACCGCACGCAGCTCTTGGGTCATGCGCTCAGTACGTTGAACCTCGGCCACGGGGACAAGGTCGCGTACTTCGCCGTGACGAAGCACATGTTTGAACAGACCGGCACCAAAGAAGAAGACACGGACAACTTCATTTCCTACACGCTCAGGATCCGCGGCGTCCAAATCGGCTTGATGTTCACAGAGTTGCCGGACGCGATCAAGGTGAGCTTCCGATCCAAAGGGGACATTGGAATCAACAAGCTCGCACAAGAGTTCGGTGGCAACGGCCATATGAACGCCGCCGGCGCCCGCGTTCGGAACGCGCGCCTCGCCAACGTCATCGCGGCGGTCGTCGAGCGCTCGCGGCACTATGTCAAATAACGGGACCACGATGAAACTCTCCTTCCAGAAAACATCTCTGAGCCGGACGAAAGCTGATCTCGTGGCGGTCTTCCTTCAGCAGGATGAGCGGATCTTCCCCAGGCAAATTGAAGAGATGAGCCGGCGCTTTGCTTCACGACTTGCCGCTGCCGACGCCGGCGATTTCAAGGGAAAAGAGGGCGAGGATTCGCTGATTTATGTGCAGAAGGGTCGGGTCGTTCGTCGAGTCCTGTTGGTGGGATTAGGTGAAAAGAAGAAGCTCACACTGGAGCGCTATCGGCGGGCAGCCGCAACTGCCGCCAAGCGAGGACGCACCCTGAAAGCGAAGAGGATCGCGCTCTTCCTCCCACCCATCGACGGTCGAGCTGGCGACGTGATCGCGGCGATGGCCGAGGCGGCGTACCTCTCGCTCTACAGGTTCGAAAAATACATCTCCAAGAAGAATGACGATGCTTCGACCGTCGAAGAGGTCACCTTTTGCACCGACAAATCAGCACTCCTGAAACTGGGGGAAACATCTGTCCGCGACGCTCAGATCGTAGCGGAGGCAACATGTCTCGCTCGCGATCTGGCGAATGCTCCGGGAAATGAAATCTATCCTGAGACGCTCGCTGAAGCCGCTTGTGAATCATCCGAGCGCCACGGCTTCTCGGCAACCGTGCTCGATGAGCGTGAGATCAAGGAGCTCGGGATGGGCGGCGTCATCGGCGTCAGCCAGGGGAGCACTCACCCTCCCCGCTTTCTCATCCTCGAATACGGAAGGCCGTCGAAGAGGACAGTCGTTCTCGTCGGCAAGGGAGTCACGTTCGATACGGGGGGGATATCGCTGAAGCCTTCCGCAAGCATGGCGGAGATGAAGATGGATATGTCCGGCGCGGCAGCAGTCATCGGGACATTCGAAGCCGTCGCTCGGTTGAAGCTGCCTGTACATCTTGTCGGACTCATTCCGGCCGTCGAGAATATGCCAGGCGGAAGCTCCATCCGCCCTGGTGACATCCTTCGACACTGCAATGGCAAGACGTCCGAAGTGGACAATACGGACGCGGAGGGCAGATTGATCCTTGCCGATGCGCTCGCGTATGCGGACAAGTATCATCCGGCAGCCGTGATTGACCTGGCGACTTTGACAGGGGCATGCGTCGTCGCCCTCGGCCACCACGCGACAGGTATGATGGGGAATGACCGCGGGCTGCTGGATAGACTGAGGTCCGCCGGCGAAAAGAGTTACGAACGCGTCTGGGAGCTGCCGTTGTTCGATGAGTATGAGAAGTTGATAAAGAGCGACGTTGCAGACATCAAGAACGTCGGTGGACGATGGGCTGGTGCAATCACAGCCGGTTGGTTCTTGAAGAAATTCATCGGTGACTATAAGTGGGCGCATCTAGACATCGCAGGCACGGCGATCCTCGAAGAAAGCACGGACTACGCCCCGAAGGGCGGCTCCGGCGTCGGCGTCCGATTGCTGACAGAATTCTTACGACAGTGGAAATAGGAATCACAGCGGGTCCGTACGGCTCTGACCGTCCACCAAATTGCCCTTCACGTCTTTTCTTTCTACCTTCTGCTGGTATTTCAGTTTTTCGTCATCTGACTTGAACAAGAGAGGAGGATTCGTTGAGAGGCAATAGAGCCGGGCATTCCCCGGCATCGCGATCACTGAGGCTCGTCGCTCTCTCGTTTACCGTCACGTTCATGTGCCTCGGTCAGGTCGAGCGAGAACGATCCGACTTCCCGTTCCAGCGCCAAGCGATTTCCTACGAGGCGATCTCCCTGGTCGGGGACGACTCTTCAAGAGCCCTCGTGGACGTGCATTATCGCATCAGGCAAGACTTTTTCATCTTCATTCGAAACGATTCGCCAAAGCGAGGAGCCGAGTACATTGCGCGCGGTGAGCTGGTGGTGGAGCTCCAGGACGATCAGAAGGTGTCGATCGCCCGCGAGATTCGTCAAATCGTGCTTGAGCGCTCGACGATACCGAGAGAGAACGAACCATCACCAGACCTCGAAGGCGCGTTCTCCTTCCGTGTCCCGGGTGGAACATACAGTGTCATCATCAGCCTCGACGATCGAGAATCCGGACGGACGTTCCTCGAGAGGAATCGGCGGGTGGTGGCAGCAGTGCCGACGCATAAGCCGCTGGAGATCTCGGGTGCATTCTTTGTCCTGCCGGAAACCGCTGGTCCCGCAGAAGGCGACGTTGTTCCACTGAATCAAGCTGGCAACGTCCTCTACGGTGGAACCGGGGGGCTGATCACAGAACTATTCCTGCCGGATACCGTGAGCGGCCTCAGAGTGCATTGGCACCTCCGCGGGCAGTCTGACGTTTTCGGCCGACTGACCCAAGATTTCAGCGATAGCACCGTCCTCTCCGCGGCCGGGCTGCTCGGATTGGACATGCGGGGAGGAAAGATACTCTACTCGACCAAGCCTTCATCGCTTCCCTGGAGGACTTGCTATGTTCCGTTGCCGATCGAAAAGCTCGAACCGGGATCCTTCAGACTGGAGATCGAGTATTCACTCGGTAGAATCAAGCAAACGCAGGAGCATCAATTCCGCGTCATCTGGCCGTTTCGACCGGTCTCATTGTCGGACCCCGATCTGGCCGTGGAGGTCTTGCGTCATATCGCCACAGATCAGCAAGTCCATGACATGCACTCAGGCTCGGCGGAGCATCGTGCCCACGCATTCTACCAATTCTGGCGGGCGAAGGACCCAGACACCACAACGGCCTATAACGAAGTGATGGCAGAATACTACTACCGGGTGGACGAAGCTATGCGAAAATTCTCGACCATAGGAGAGGGAGATGGCTACAAGACGGACCGGGGTCGAGTGTACATCCTCTACGGCCCCCCCGAGCAAACCGATCGTCTGCTTCAGCCTGGTTCTGCGCCGACGGAGGTCTGGACCTACGGTCGCATTAAGAAACGATTTGTCTTCATCGACCCAAACAAGAGCGGCGCGTTCATTCTGAGCCAAACAGAGAACCTGTGAAACCGACCATAGCGATCACCATCGGCGATTTCAACGGCATCGGGCCGGAGGTAGCCCTGAAGGCTGCTGCTCATGCCGCTGTCAGGCGAATTTGCACCCCCGTGCTCGTCGGACCGCTGAATGTGTGGGACCACGCACGAGGCACCCTCAAGATCAAGCCGAAGCTTCAGAAAGTCGTCTTCCCGTGGAACATTCCATCCGTTATTGGCGTCGCCGATGTAGGGGACGGCATTTGGGCGGATGTCGAGTACGGCAAGACGACGAAGTCATCGGGAAAATCCGCCGGGGCAGCAATTGAGATGGCGGTCGAGCTGTGCAAAACGAACAAGGCTGACGCGATGGTGACGGGGCCAGTGTCGAAAGAAGCCCTGAATCTCGCCGGCTACAGTTTCCCCGGGCAAACGGAGATGATCACCCTTCTCAGTCGCTCTCGGAAAGTCGCGATGATGCTTGTCGCCGACGGCCTGCGGATCGGGCTCGTGACGATTCACTCGGCGCTCCGAAACGTCGCGGACCAAGTGACGAGTGAGAAGATCGTTGAGAAGGTGTCAATTGTGAACGAAGCGCTGAAACGAAATTTCGGAATTCAAAGCCCGTCTGTCGCCGTTCTCGCGCTCAATCCTCACGCCGGAGAACATGGCCTCATTGGGAACGAGGAGGAGCGGACCATCATCCCTGCAATCCGTGAGGCTCAAAGCCAAGGCATCAACGTACAGGGCCCTTTCTCCGCCGACGGGTTCTTCGGAACCGGTTCGTACAAATCGTACGACGCGATCATCGCAATGTACCATGACCAAGGGCTTATCCCCCTGAAGCTGAGCTCGTTCGGGAAAGCGGTGAATTTCTCCGCCGGACTGAACATCATTCGCACGTCCCCTGGGCACGGCACCGCGTACGACATCGCCGGCAAGGGGAAAGCGGACATCTCGAGTATGATAGAGGCGATCAAGCTCGCTGCACGGTTCAGCTCGAAGAAATGATCAAGCTTAGAAAAATATCGGTTTCGTTTGATAACCAATTGGTGTTGAGGGATGTGAACTTTGCGATGAGGGATGGGGAGTTCGTTTACCTCGTCGGACCCACCGGTGCCGGCAAGAGTTCGCTCCTCCGCCTCCTGTACATGGACTTGAAGCCGGACTCTGGCAGCGTGAGGGTCGCAGGCTACGATTCGGAGGAAGCTAAGCCTCGGAAAGTTCCCTACTTCCGCCGTAAGCTGGGCATCGTATTCCAGGACTTCAAGCTCCTGGAGGATCGCGACGTGTACGAGAATGTGGCCTTTGCGGTGTACGTCACAAACACTCGACGCGCCGAGACAAAGAAGCGGGTCTTCCATGCGCTGGCGGACGTCGGGCTTGGACACAAACGAAATCAGATGCCTCAGGAGCTTTCAGGGGGCGAGCAACAACGAGTCGTCATCGCTCGGGCGATCGTGAACTCACCCGCATTACTCTTGGCAGACGAGCCGACCGGCAACCTCGACCCCGGCGCTTCGGCAGAGATCATGGAGCTCCTCAGAAAGATCAACATGCGAGGAACCGCCGTTCTGATGGCAACGCACAACTACGATCTCGTGCGGAAGTACCCGGCTCGGGTCGTCCAGCTGAAAGACGGAAGGTTACTCGAAATCGATCTGAAGGAAAGATAAGAAGAGCGCCGGTGCGTGGCACCAGCGCTCTCACTCACCTGCACACTTCTCCCGTTCAGCGGACCTGCTCCACCCTCCGAACCTCCGCATGTGCCAGCATCAGCGCCCTCTCGATTCCCGCGCGCAGTGTCATGATGGACATCGGACAGGAGAGACATGACCCTGTCAGCCGAACTTCGACGATTCCGTCGTCCGTGAACCGTACGAGCTCCACATCCCCCCCATCCTCCTTCAGAAATGGGCGAACATTCTCAAGAGTCGCTTGTATGATCTCTGCTGTCGGCATATGCTATACAATCAGCCCTGATTTCCGATGAGGATTTCTACGTTCGGCGCCCGCGGTGCCGACACGTTGCGAATGCTCACTTGAGCAGCGAGGTTTCGGGCGATCTGTCGGATGAGCTGAGACTGGGCCGAGCTCTCGTCCATGACGACGATCGGCGTTCCCTGGTCGCCGCCAACCCGAATTTTCGTGTCTATCGGAATCTCTCCCAAGAACGGCACCTCCAGCTCCGCTGCTACTCTGCTTCCGCCGCCGCTGTCGAAGATGTCCTCCCGGTGACCGCAGTGACCGCAGATGTAGTAGCTCATGTTCTCAACGATCCCCATGACCGGGACATTGACCTTGTTGAACATGACCAGCCCTTTGCGGGCATCGGCAAGAGCGACATCCTGCGGCGTCGTCACGATAACCGCTCCGGTGAGCGGAATCGTCTGGACGAGCGTCAACTGAATATCCCCGGTGCCTGGAGGCAGATCGAAGATCAGATAGTCCAGGTCGCCCCACATCACGTCTCCCATGAACTGTTTCACCGCCCCGCTGGCCATCGGGCCTCGCCAGATGACGGCTTGCATCGGGTCGACAAGAAAGCCGATCGACATGATTTTCACGCCATACCGCTCGAGGGGAACAAGCTTGTTGTGGGATACGCGAGGCCGGTCGTTGATGCCAAACATCATCGGGATGCTCGGACCGTAGACATCTGCATCGACGAGCCCCACCTTCGCGCCGTCCAGAGCAAGAGCAACCGCAAGATTCACCGCGACGGTCGATTTTCCAACCCCTCCCTTTCCGCTCGCCACCGCTACGGTGTTCTTTACTCCAGGCAGGACAACATCTTTCTGCTGGTTCTTATGCGCAACGACGTTCGATGTCATCACGATATCTACCTCGCCTACTCCCTCGACGTTTTGCCGAATCGCTCTTTCGCAATCGGACCTGAATTGGTCCCGAACAGGACAGGCAGGCGTAGTGAGCTCAAGCGTGAAACTCACGTTCTTTCCACTAATTTTCAGATTCTTCACGAAATTCAATGTTACAATATCCCTGTGCAAGTCTGGATCTTTCACCAGTCTGAGTGCTTTCAGGACGTTCTCTTCATTCAGCGGCAGCATTCGTTCTCCCATTCTGTGTCGATTGATACAGCCTACTGCGATTGCTCCTCCATGCTTCACTGTTACAACGGAATTTCTCTTTCCCGGGTTCCCCTTGAACAACCGAGGCCCTTCCCGCGCCTGAAGTTTCTTTCAACTTGAAACTGACCTTATCCTTTTATCACCCCGACAGGTACAAGCTTTGCCACTTTTTTCGCAATCCCCGCGTTGTGGACAACTTCAACGACCTGACTCACATCTTTGTACGCATTCGGATTCTCTTCTGTCAGGCCGCTTTTCGATGCACCGCGGACGTGGATGCCTTTTTCTTTCAGCTCCTGTATGAGCTCGTCGGCAGAGATCTCCTTCTTCGCCGCGTGGCGACTCTTGGATCTCCCTGCACCGTGGCACGATGAGCCGAACGTCTCATCCATCGCCCGCTCAGTTCCGACCAGAACGTAAGAACAGGTGCCCATGCTGCCGGGGATCAAGACGGGCTGACCGACTTCAAAGTAGTCTTTCGGGATCTCCGGGCGATGTTTGGGGAATGCCCTCGTCGCCCCCTTCCGATGGACAAGGACAGTCCGTCTCCTTCCATCAATCTCGTGCTCCTCCTCCTTCGCAATGTTGTGGCAGACGTCATAGATGACGTTTAGCTCGCCTTTGCCGAGGACACGGGTGAACGCCTCCCGCGTCCAGTGCGTGATCATCTGCCGGTTAGCAAATGCGAAGTTCGCTGCGGCGGCCATCGCGCTCAGGTAGCTCTGCCCCTCCGGGGACCGTATCGGCACGCACGCCAGCTGTCGATCCACGATCGTGATATTGTACTTCCGCATTGCGGTCTGCATCATCTCAAGATAGTCCGTGCAGACCTGATGGCCAAGGCCGCGTGAACCCGTGTGGATCAAGATCACCACTTGCTGGAGCCTGAGGCCGAATGCTTCGGCAGCTTCTTCATCAAAGACCGCCTCGACGTATTGTACCTCGGCAAAATGATTCCCTGAGCCGAGCGTGCCCAACTGATCCCGGCCCCTCTCTTTGGCCCGCTTGCTCACGCGGTTTGGGTCCGCGTTGGGAATTCGTCCGGTCTCTTCGATGTGAAGCAGGTCTTGTTCCGTCCCGTATCCCCTCTTCACCGCCCAGTGCGCGCCGTTCCCAAGGACATCGTCCAGCTCATCGTCGCTCAGCCCCCCTACGATCCCCTTTCTTCCAGTCCCGCAGGGGATATCTCGGAACATCTGATTCAAGAGCGGATCGAGCTTCGGCATCACGTCTGCGAGCGAGAGGTCCGAGCGCAGAAGACGGACACCGCAGTTGATGTCGAAGCCCACGCCTCCGGCAGATACGACTCCCGTGTGGATATCGGCAGCAGCAACGCCGCCGATCGCAAACCCGTATCCTTGATGGGCATCAGGCATGGCCAGCGAGCGCCCCACCAGACCGGGCAACGTCGCGACATTCGCAACCTGCATCACGGTCTGGTCATGCTCAATAGCCTTGATGAGCTCATCGTTCGCGTAGATCAGTCCCTCCACCTTCATCCCGTCACGGAACGACTTGGGAACAAGATACCGATAGTCATCAAGTTTCTGGATCATCACACTCATCTCCGCGAGCATCACTGACAACATCGAACATGAGACCCACTCAGATCCCAATGCGATTTGTAGTCGCCAATTCCCAATCTACTCGCCGCAATCTTTGATCTACAATCCTCAAATGTCGACGAATACTCTCACGAGGCAGCCATCCTTTCGCTCTTCAACCTTCAACTGATGATACGTGATCGCCTTCACATCCATCTTGAGCGCGTGCTTCTTCTCGTTGACGGGCTCCCCCGCGACCACGGCTCCGAGTTCTGTTGCCGTGAGCCGTGTGATCTCCACATCTGAAGGCAGAAACTGCTGTCCATCGTAGAGATAGAGGATCTCGGACAACCACTTCACCAGCAAGTTTTCGTGATCCGAGCCTTCCAGCCTGACGAACCGCCGCTCGGCAGGATCGACCGTCGCCGGATCAGCAATGATCGACACCAGGCCGAGCGCTGCATATTCAAAGACCTCCTTCAGAGAACGGCCCGAGGCTTCAATGCCCAGATCCGACGGATGCTCGAGTATGTGATATCCTTCTGTCATTTCTCTGCCGGCAGCCATCCCGGCGGCGACTTCCCCGATCTCGCCGCTCTACACCAGCGTCTTTCCGCTGAGTCTCTTGAGTGCTTCGAGATAGAGCGCGGATGTCTTGAAGATAACATCCTCCGGCAACATCGGTGCGGGTGGCTTCCTGTTGAAGTTAATCGAGTTCAGATAGTCTCGCACGAACTGCTTGTCGAAGCTCGCTTGCCCCTTCCCCGGCTGGTACTTGTCCTTGGGCCAGAACCGGGACGAATCGGGCGTCAGGAGCTCGTCGATAAGAATCAGTTCCCCCTTCTCATCGAGGCCGAACTCCATCTTCGTGTCCGCGATGATGATGCCCTTCTGCTCTGCGGTAGCCGCGGCTCGCGTGTAGATCTCGAGCGAGATATCCCGGACCCGCTCGGCAAGATCCTTGCCGATCATGCTTGCCGCGCGCTCGAACGTGATGTTCTCGTCATGTTTGCCAACCACTTCTTTCGTGGCGGGTGTGAAAATCGGCTCCGGCAGCCGGTCCGACTCGACGAGGCCCGGGGGCAGCTTGATACCGCAAACACTCTGAGTTTCCTTGTATTCGATCCATCCCGAGCCGGAGATGAATCCCCGCACCACGCACTCGATGGGCAATGGTTTCGTCTTCTTCACCAACATTGACCTCTGCTCGAGGTCGTTCCAGTACGGTTTGCACGCCGATGGGAAATCGTAGACGATACTCGACCTGAGATGGTTTGCAGTGACATCCTGCGTCTGCTCAAACCAGAAGTCGGAGATCTGCGTGAGGACCTTTCCCTTGAACGGGATGCCCTGCTGCATCACCACATCGTAGGCCGAGAGACGATCCGTCGCGACGATGAGAAGTGAATCGCCAAAATCGTAGATGTCTCTTACCTTGCCGCGACCGGTCAGCGTGAGCGTGGGAAAACTTGTTTGAGTGACGACCGGAACCCGGAATGAAGAAGTAGACATGGCGGATCCTGGATGTGAAATTGTCGATCAGTTGACGAATTGACATGGATTCAGGAGCGCTCTCTTCAATTTCTCCAGATATTCTTCCCTCGATATCTCTTTGGCCCCAAACCGCGCCAGATGCGGCGTGAGGAATTGTGTGTCGAGAAGCTCGAAGCCACGCTGCTTCAGCCTCTCAACGAGGTGCGCCAAGGCCACCTTTGACGCATCCCGCTCGCGGCTGAACATCGATTCTCCAAAGAAGGCGCCCCTGAGGGCAACTCCGTACAGCCCTCCGGCCAGCGCGCCACTTCGCCAGCACTCGACGGAATGCGCGAAGCCCATCCGATGGAGCTGCAGATAGCTTCGAACGATCTCCTCCGAAATCCACGTCTCCTCCCTCTGGCTGCATGCCCGGATCACTTCCTCGAACCGTTGATTGAGCCGGATTTCAAAGCTCCCCTTCTTGATCGTCAATTTCAAACTTCGAGGGATCCTGAACTCCTCCAAATCGATGATCGCGCGCGGGTCGGGAGAGTACCATCCGATCTCCCCCGATATGGGATCTGCCATCGGAAAGTAGCCGCTCCAGTATGCCGTCAACAGGAAGTCCGGCTCGATGATGCGAGTTTTGGGGCGACGTGACTGCATGACACGACGGCTCCGCCTACATCATAACAACGAGCTTGCCGAAGCTCTTCCTCGACTGCAAGAAAGCTTGAGCTTCCGCGATCTGGTCAAAGGGAAACTTCGCACCGATGACGGGCTTTAGCACTTTCTTCTCATAGAGCTTGAACAACTCGCGAAGGACGCCACCGAAGTATTCCACCTTGTGGGTGAGAAAGAAGAGATTGAAACCCGAGACGCTGACATTCTTCGACACAATCGACGGCGGATAAATCCACGGAACGGACGCAAGCTCGCGAAGTGCCCGCAGCTTCTTGACCGAGCGGTCGCCCGAGACCGCGGCGAACCCGTAGAGCACGTATCTCCCCATCGGAGCCAGCAGCCTCCATCCTTTGCGGAAAACCCTTCCCCCCACTGAGTCCAGAATGACGTCGACACCATAGCCGTTCGTTTCCAACGAAATGATCTCTGCGAAATCTTCCGTACGATAGTTGATGAGATGATTTGCGCCCTGGTTTCTTGCCACTTCGAGTTTCTCGGCCGAGCTTGCCGTGGCGTAGACTTCGGCGCCGAGATGCTTCGCGAGTTGAACGGCAGCGGTGCCAACGCCGCCTGCTGCCGCGTGCAGGAGAAGCTTTTCTTCAGCCCGAATGTGGGCCAGTGTCACAAGGCCGTGATAGGCAGTCAGCGCGGCAACGCCAAATGCTGCTCCCTCCTCGAACGACATCTTTTTCGGCATTCGGATCGCATGCGTCGCAGGGATACAAACGTATTCCGCGTATGCGCCAAGCTTTGGAAAGGCAAGAACTCGATCCCTCCGCTTGAGAGCCTTCACGCCCTTCCCGGCCCGCTCAATCACGCCCGACAATTCGATGCCCGGAACAAATGGCGGACGAGGTACGCCCGGATAATACCCCATGCGAGCGAACACATCGGAGAAATTCATTCCGATTGCCTTCGTGCGAATCAGGACCTCTCCCTCGCCCACTTCCGGCACCGGCCGCTCCAGGATCTTGAGCATCCCCGGCGGACCGAACTTCGTGACAACCGCTGCTTTCATGGTTCAACCCTCCCTGGTTGCCGCACGATGTTGCTCTACTTACGAGGAACAACGTCGGTCAGTTCATGGATCTCACTTCTTCGCACATCGTCGTCGAGAAGGTAAGGAACTTTCGACTTGCGCAGGTCATTGCCGACAAGAACGATTTCCCTGGAGCTTTTGCCCCTGATTCGGAGAAATGTCCCGGTGCCGGCCTGGGCCTGGCACGCACGGACAGTAGCTCCTTGAACCCTGTTCAGCACCACCGCCGCATTTCCCGATCCCTGCTTGGCCTGCCTCCCACTGAATCCATCGATCGCCAGCCCGTTGACATCCTCAATGCAGAGTGCACTTTCCCATCTTGCCAACGCCGGCTTCTCCCAAAACACTTCGACGTTTCGTAGCCTGAGATTCTTCGCCATCTGAAACTTGAGGGCATGCACAGCCTTGTCGTAGGCAACCGTCGTATCCGCTGAGAGAAAGAGCTTGACATTTTCGAAGGTGATACCGTCGAGCCAGCTCTGCGGATGCCCATTGACAACGCTGGACCCCTGCCCGTAGGCAATCACGTTGGTGATGAGAACGTTCCGGATCGCGCCGGCCGGGGGCTCGTTCTCACCCTTCCAATTCCGATGGACCTCGCTCCTTCGCTTGATATTGAAATGGAATGGGTCTCCGTCTCCCCACCAGAACCAGTCGCGGCGCCTGCAATCAATCGTGAGATTTGAGATCACGACGTCGCTCACGTAACCACCGTCGAAGACCATGAAGGCGATGCCACGATTCGAATTGGTGATGACACAATTGTCCACGGTGACGTTCCGAACGCAATTCATGTTGCCATCACAGAACTTCAGGGCGCTCGACGAGGAGGAAAGCCGGCAGTTTGTGATCGTGATGTTCTCGCATGGAAGTGCGGGACCGAACCAGTTCATCGAATAGAATACGATCGCGTCATCCCCCGTCTCGATGGTGCAGTTCGAAATGCGGAGGTCTTTACAGCCATCGGGATCAATGCCATCCGCCCACACTCCGTCTCTGAGGCTCGATCGGATGTGCACGCCGTCAATGACCATGCGTTCGCAGCCGTACGGATGGATCGTCCACGACGGGGAACGGACGAGAGAGAGTCCGGAGATCCGAACATCCTTACAACGCAGGAGAAGGATGAGCTTTCCATACTGATTTTTCCTCGGGAAAGAGCGAATGAGGGGCTTCCCCAGCGCTTCCATCAATTCCTGATTGGGTCGAATGAAATCGTCTTCAATGTCGTTGAGGCGCCACTCGTACTCCCCCTCACCGTCGATCGTTCCGCGGCCTTCGAGGCTGATGTTCTCGAGGTCCTCACCGTAAATGAGGGCATCCTTGTCGAACGCACTCTTCTCCTTGATCGAAAAGATCGTCGCTCCTGCTTCCAGAAAAAGCCGGACGTGGCTACGAAGGTGAATCGTGCCGGAAGCATATTCGCCCGGCGGAAAGTAGACCATGCCACCGCCACTTTGAGCGCAGGAGTCAATCGCTCGCTGGATCGCCGCTTGCGCGTTCTCGGGCTTCGCTCCTGAAGCTCCAAAATCCTTGACATCGAATACGCGAGGAGGGCCACCTTGCGCCAAAGCGTTCAGGTGAAGTGCAACCATGCCCATCCAGAATACGACGCCACGAGTGATGAGAGAGCATCTTCCCATTTGCAGGTCTCCCAGACTGTTTTTGACGGAGAAATCTATGGTGATGAATGGGTGGAACTGCTCTACATTCGAAACTATGCTTCTTGCCGAAAACGGAGACCACGTCCGCGCCTTTCAGGATTCCCTGGCCGCCGGGCTTCCTGCCGCACCCGGGTGCTGGAACCCTCGGTCTGGATCGGGTCAACGGCAATACCGGCGAAGCCAGATTCCCGATCCGGTGGAACGGCCTGGAAGCCGCGTAGACCAGCCCAGGCGGCCGGCACGCACGCAAGGACGGTCGCTGTGGCCGCTCCCCGAAAGATATGAAAAATCCTTGCTCGATTCCACAGATTGGCCAGTATTGGGCGGTGCGTGACTGGGGTTTCGCAAGATTTCGCTTGTTTATCGTCCTAAGTTGAGCTATATTGCAGACGCAACTAACAGTACACCGTTATGCCCCGGACGAAGAGAGATCTTCCCGAGGGCGACGTAGCCACGCTCGTTCGTCGTTGCTGTTGATGTTCTGTCCGTGTCCTCTTTTCGTGGCCCTTCAAGCTTCACGAGGCTGGGCATCGCGAATCATCTATAGCAAAGCTTAGGCGTTACGCTGAAGCGTTCAGGCTAGCGGTCTCGTGTACAATTTCTTCATTTTTCTTGAAAGGATCGGTTCCATGGAAAAGGGAACGGTCAAGTGGTTCAATGGAGCCAAAGGGTATGGCTTCATTACACGTCAAAACGGCGAAGATGTTTTCGTCCACTTCAAGGCGATCGTCGGCGAAGGCTACAAGACCTTGAATGAAGGCGACAAAGTCCAGTTTGAGGTGCAACAGGGTCCGAAAGGGCTCCAGGCTGCGAATGTAGAGAAGATCTAACCTGGCAGCAAGACCTGAACCCCAGTTAGCTTGAGCTGGCTGGGGTTTTTTGTTTTGAGTGTTAATTTTGAATCGGGAAAGGAGTTGGCTGATGAAGCAAGGAACTGTGAAGTTCTACAATGCGTCGAAGGGATTTGGATTTATCATCTCATCAGAAAGCGGAGAAGAAGTTTTCTTTCATAAGAGCAACGTGAAGAACACCGGATTTCGCGACGTGCTGTTCAAGGGTGATACCGTACAGTACGAATTGAAGGAGGAACAGAAAGGGAAACGCGCATACAACATTGTGCGTGTGTAGCCAAGTTCCGTCTGCCAGAACAAAGAAAAGTCCCCGACGAGGGGACTTTTGATTTCTGGGACGAATTCATCCACATCTTGCGGCTCAGTCAGCTCCTTTGAATGCATCCAACTGGCCCCCACCTCCCGAATCAGGGATTGACTGAATCGACTTGAATTTCTCCGTCAGACCGCTGAGCTGCTTATCCGCCTTGTCGAAGTTGTTTTTCGCATTGGTCAACTGGTTCCCGAGCGTCTCGAAAAGATCTGAAAACTTCTGGAGCTCGGAACCGAGCCGATCGAGGTTCTGAAGGATCTCCTTCGCGCTCCGCTCGATCTGAAGCCCCTTCAGACCGAGAGCGATCACCCGCAAGTGCGCGTAGAAACTGTTCGGCGAGACAGGCACAACCCGCTTCTTCATCGCGTAGTTGTAGAGGCCGTTTTCTTCCGGGGCCGACTCATCCTTGATGATCGTCTCGTAGTAGATATTTTCCGCCGGGATGTACATCAGTGCGAAGTCGAAGGTCCCCTCGTCCGGCAGGATGTACTTTTCAGAAACGGCATCGATGTGCTTCTTGACGTCGGACCGGAAGGTGCGCAGAGCGGTCCTCTTCTCCTGGTCCGATTTCGACTCAAGCATCTTCTGGAAATTCTCGAGCGGAAACTTGGAATCGACTGGGACCATTCCCCCAGCCGTGCGAATGATCGCGTCCACGGTCTGCCCGTTCTTGAAGCGATATTGCATTTCGTACGCGTTCGAGGGAAGCACCTGCTTCAGAAGATCCTCCAGAAGAAGCTCGCCGAGACCGCCGCGCAGCTTCGGCGCCTTCAGCATCTCCTCCAATTTTGAGACGCTCTGCCCGAGTTCTTTGATCTCCTGCGTCGCCTTCCCAAGCTCGCCGAGCTTGTTCTGAACGTCCTGAATGACCTTCGCAGCGTTGTCCAGCCTGCTCCCCATCTGCCCCGTGTTGTTCTGAAGTTGTTGTGTCACGCTCGAAAGTTGGCTGGTAACGACGTTCAGTTGCTGGTTCACCGTCTCGGTGGTGATCTTCAGGCTGTGATAGAGCGCGTCCTGTGTGTTTTTGAGAGAGGTCCCGAGCGTATCCGCTGTGTTCTTGAGACCCTGACTCACCTCGCCCCGGAGCGCATCCAATTGCTGCTGCATCAATAACGCCGATTGGTCCGATCCCGGTGCCGTTCGCGGCCAGGATCGCACAACCAGGATCACCAGCAGCGCGACGGCAGCAATCAATAAAAGAAGCAATGTGACATCCATAGTATTCTCAGCTCTTCTTCAAGAGGAAAACCAGAAGCACAACGAGTCCTGTCGCAAATGACAACGCCCTCGCAGTCGGCAACGAACGGCGCTTGGTCGCCCCCCACACCTTCGCGCCCGCTACCATCAGGATCATCAGTCCAAGCGTCGCGAGGATACACTGGACCACACCCAGTGTCCCGCCGTGCCAATAGGCGAGGCTCTTGTCGTTCCAGTACTGACCATAGATCACGAGAAGATGCGCCGTGTACACAACAAGCGATTCGCGCCCGGCATCGAGCACAAACGACTTTTCGGTCTTTCGTCTCTCCGCGTAGTACCAGCAAAGAAGCATCAGCAAGAGAACGATACCAAGTCTCGAGGCAAAAAACAAGGGGTTTGCCCGAATGGCGCTGGACACCAACGGGATTCTGACGGGAAGCTCGCTCAACAACGTGCCGCCTACGATCAAGACACCGCTTACATAACCGATCAGTTTGAGGTAGTCGAGCTCCTTGTCCGCAGCCTTTGTGCCTTTGAACCCTATTGCCGTCACCGCACCAAAGGTGAGAAATCCAATCCAGGGGAAAATCGGAAACAGCGAGTAGTGCTGGCCATTCAAATACGCCGCAAGCGCAGCCGGAAGGGAGCGCGTGAAATCGATATCCCAGAGAAAGGGAGCTGCGAGAACGAAGATCAGACCCGTGGTGACCAAGAACTTCTGGTACGTCGCATCACTCTTGATGAGAATCCGCCCGAGGAACACGATGAGTAACCCAATGGCGATGCAGTGCAGGATGTCCGATTGATAGAATTGCAGCCACCCTGCTTGGGTCGTCTCGTTGACTGTCCGGGTGAACGAAAAGAACGGAAGATGAAGCCCGTAGCCGACGATCCAGATGAGGGCAATCCGGCCGATCTGCCGCCAAAAAGCCTTGCCGAAGGTGCGGAAGTCCTGCAACTTCCTCCCGCTTGCAATGACGAAGACGAACCCCGCCACGAAAAGAAAGCTGGGCGCGACCCAGCCGTTCACGTAATTCAGGATCCTGAACCAGTCCGTTTCCTTCAGCGAAGGGAACAGAAACGCGTTGAAGACGTGGACCTCGATCATCACGATCGTGGCCCAGCCACGCAGGAGGTCGATGAAGATGAGTCGACCTTTCATTCCGGGTTCAGCTCTAAATGTGAGATACCGCCGGTGGGGCTCGTCGTGCGCTGAGTCCTATCATGCAGATTCCTCCCCTTCCCCCCCATCGTGAAGACTATTTCAGGACGCCGAGCTTCCTGCCGACCTTGCTAAACGCCTCAACTGCCTGATCGATATGACGTTTCTCATGGGCAGCCGACAACTGCACCCTGATGCGCGCGGTGCCTCTCGGGACTACAGGATAGAAAAATCCGATGACGTAGATACCCTCCGCATACAGTTCCCGAGCCATGGTCTGGACGATGGCAGCATCGTGAATCATGATCGGCACGATGGGGTGAAAGCCCTCTTTGATCTCAAAACCCGCCTCGCGGATTCGTTGCCGGAAGTACCGCGAGTTCTCAAGAAGTTTGTCGCGCAATGTGCTCGACCCTTTGAGCAGCTCGATCGCTTTGATCGTCGCCGCTACGACGACCGGGCTCAACGTGTTTGAGAAGAGATACGGACGCGATCGCTGTCTCAGAATGTCAATGAAGACTTTCTCACCTGCGATGCAACCTCCCGATGATCCGCCGAGGGCCTTGCCGAACGTCGTCGTGATGATGTCCACCCTTCCCATCACGTCAAAGTATTCGTGTGTGCCGCGGCCGTTCTTCCCGACGAACCCCGTCGCGTGCGAGTCATCCACCACGACGATCGCGTCGTATTCTTCGGCCAGATCGCAGATCTTATCCAGCTCCGCCAGGACACCATCCATCGAGAACACGCCGTCGGTCACAATCATCCGGAACCGCTTGTTCTGCGTCTGCTTGAGATGCTGCTCCAGCTCCTTTATATCCGAATGTCTGTAGCGATGCCGCTCGGCCTTGCAGAGCCGGATTCCATCGATGACGGATGCGTGGTTCAGCTCGTCAGAGATCAAGGCATCCTCCTCGCCCAATAACGCCTCGAACACACCTCCGTTTGCATCAAAGCATGAAGAGTAGAGGAGGGCATCGTCCATGCCCAAGAAGTCTGCGATTTTCGCTTCCAACTCTTTGTGCTGGTCCTGGGTGCCGCAGATGAATCGGACTGATGACAGACCGAAGCCACGCTCCTCCAGGCCCTTCTTTGCCGCCTCGATCAAGGTGGGGTGACTCGAGAGGCCCAGATAGTTGTTTGCGCAGAAATTGATGACTTCTTTCAGCGGGGAGTTGGGGGGGTATTCGACGGTGATGTCTGCCGCCTGGGGGGAATGGAGATACCGCTCTTCCTTGAACAGATCCGCATACTGAAGCTCGACCAGCTCATTGCGATAGAATTCGCGCACTCGCTCGTGGACTGCCATGAGTCTTCGTGCTCTCCTCCTTCCTGTGAGATTGCAGTAACGACGATATCCTTGCCGGCCCGTCTCCCGTCAATTCACATACCGTACATGGAGATGATTTCGTCCTTCTTCTTTCCGAGGATGTTGTACTTGCTGCCGATCTTCGTGAACGCCACGATCGCCCTGTCCAAGTGCTCCCGCTCGTGATCGGCAGAGATCTGCACCCTGATCCGTGCCTGCCCTTGCGGAACGACCGGGAAGAAGAAGCCGACGGCATAGATACCCTCCTCGTACAAGTCACGCGCCACATCCTGTGCGAGCTTGGCGTTGTAGAGCATCACGGGGACAATAGGATGGACACCGGGCCGGATATCGAGTCCTGCCTGCACCATCTTCTCACGGAAGTACTTGGTGTTCTCTGCCAGCTTGTTCCGCCGATCGGCTGATTTCGAGATGAGATCGATCACTTTGATCGACGCCGCGATCACAACAGGAGGCACCGTGTTCGAAAACAAGTACGGCCGCGAACGCTGACGGCAGAGCTCGACGATCTCCTTGCGGCCGCTCACACATCCCCCCGCTGCACCGCCGAGCGCTTTGCCAAGCGTTGTCGTGATCGCGTCAATACGCCCCAACACTCCGCAGTGCTCATGCGTTCCCTTCCCATGGTTCCCCATGAAGCCGGTGGAATGGGAGTCATCCACCATCACCATTGCATCATATTTCTCCGCCAGGTTGCAGATTGCGTCGAGCGGCGCGATGTCTCCGTCCATGGAGAACACACCGTCGGTAATGATCATCCGGAAGCGGCACGCTTGCGTCTCCTGTAGTTTCTCCTCGAGATGGGCCATGTTGAGGTGCTTGTAGTTGAAGAGCTGAGCTTTGCAAAGCCTCATGCCATCGACGATTGACGCGTGGACAAGCCGATCGGCAATCATGGCGTCGTCTTTGTCGAGGACGACTTCAAAGAGCCCCGCATTGGCTTCCATGCACGAAGGGAAGAGCACCGTGTCCTCAGTCTCAAGGAACTCCGACAATTTCTTCTCGAGCTGATGGTGAATGTCCTGCGTGCCGCAGATGAACCGAACCGACGACATGCCGTATCCACGGGACTCGAGCCCGTCGTGCGCAGCCTCGACGACCGCCGGGTGGCTGGATAATCCCAGATAGTTGTTAGCGCAGAAGTTGATGACCTCCTTGCTCGGTGCGCCGACCGGATACTCAACCTTGATCTTCGCGCTCTGGGGAGACTTGATCAAGCGCTCCTCCTTGAAGAGCCCCGCCCCTCTGATACCTGTCAGTTCGTCGTTGAAGTGGGATTTGGCTTTGTCGCTGTAGGCCATGATCGCTCCTTAGAGAGCCGCGCATTCTCTCAGCAAGTTGATGATGCTGTTGACCGAATCAAAGGCCTCGGGCGTCGCCTTCTCATCGGGGATCTTGATCTTGAACTTCTTTTCAAGAAAGAGTTTGAGTGAGACCATGGAGAACGAATCCACGATTCCGCCGGAAATCAGCTTCGTGTCCTCGGTAATCACCTGATCCGAGTCTTCATCGAGGTACTCCTTCTTGACATAATCGACTAACAGCTTCTTGATGTCTTCAGCCATACTACCTCCTGGGAAGGAAATTGAATCGCGTCGTTCCAAGATTAGTCGCTCTCGAGCGTCGAGGTGTCCCCTATCTCCTCGCCCCACTCCTTTGCCCGCAGAAGTCTCCTCATGATCTTGCCGCTTCTCGTCTTGGGGAGCGCAGTGACAAACTCAATCTCTTGCGGCATGGCCAACGGGGAGAGCTTTTTTCGGATGAAATTCATAATGTCCATTGTCAGGTCATCGCTCTTGTCGAACCCCGGCTTGAGAGCGATGAACGCCTTGACCACCTCCATATTGATAGGATCGGGCTTCCCGACCGCAGCCGACTCGGCAACGGAGGGATGTTCCAGAAGGGCGGACTCGATCTCAAACGGTCCGACGAGGTGCCCGGCCGTATTGATGACGTCATCATCACGACCGACGAACCAGAAGTACCCTTCGCTATCGATGCTCGATCGGTCCCCGCTGATGTACCATCCATTCTTGAATTTGCCGTCGTACGTCTGCTGGTTGTTCCAGTACGCGCGGAACATCGACGGCCAGCCCGGCTTCAGACCGATGAGCCCGACCGTCCCGGCGGTTGTGATCGGCTCAAAGGTCTTTGGATTCAGGACCGTCGCCGTCATGCCCGGGAACGACTTACCCATCGATCCCGGCTTGATCTTCATGCCCGGGTAATTCGAGATCACGATGCTCCCGGTCTCCGTCTGCCAGTAGGAGTCGTGGAAGGGCCTGCCGAAGGCTTTCTCGGACCAGATGACAGCCTCGGCGTTCAGTGGCTCGCCAACGCTGACGAGATGCCGCAGCGATGAAAGGTTGTGCCGACTCACCGGGTCAAATCCTTCCTTCATCAGCAGGCGGATCGCGGTCGGCGCGGAATACCAAACCGTCACCTTGTGCTTCTCGATGAATGCGTACCACTTATGAGCACTGAATCCGGCATCGAGCACCACCTGCGTGATGCCGTTCGCCCACGGACCAATGATGCCGTAGGAAGTTCCCGTCACCCAGCCGGGATCAGCCGTGCACCAATAGATGTCGTCTGTGTGGAGATCGAGCACCCATTTCGTCGTAATGTATTGCGCGACGATTGAGGAATGGACATGGAGCGCTCCTTTCGGCTTCCCCGTCGTGCCCGAGGTATAGTGAAGCACGGAGGGCGTTTCCGGGCCCACCTCCGCGATCTCGATCTTGTCAACCCTCGGCGCTTTTTCCATCACGAAGCCGAGCTCGCTGGGCTCCAGCGGTTTGTCACCCGCGTCAACAATGACGACGTGGGCCAGCTCAGGTAATGACGAGCGGATCCTCCTCACCTTCCCCAGATGCTTCCGAGTCGTTAGAATTGCCCTGGTCTTGGCGTCCTCCAGGCGCATCTGCAATGCCTCCTCGCCAAACGCGGAGTAGAGGGGCTGGGCGATGCCACCCATTTTTAAGATCCCGACGAACGATATGTAGAGCTCCGGAATCCGGTCCATAAAGATGCAAATGCGATCCCCGGGCCGCAGTCCAGTGTATCTCAGCATTGTAGCGAACGAGTTACTGTAGGCACGAAGATCGTCGTAGGTGAATCGTTTCACATCCCCCGTGAATCCCTCCCAGACGAGCGCGACTTTCTCTCCGTGCCCCATCTCGCAGATGCGATCGCTGCAGAAGTAGCCGATGTTATGGTGCCCATCTTTCCCGTAGCCGATTGCTTCCGAGGACATGTTCCAGTTGAAGTCTTTCAGTCTTGCCTCATATGTGCCAATGTTGCTCATGGACGATCCTCCTGATTTGTAGTTTCCAACAGAACAAAGGCAACGGCACTTTTCTCAGAGTGTGATTGTGAAACGTGAATCTTCGTTACCGATTTCTCATTGGCGAGGACTCCAAGGATGCCTGCAAGATGAAGCTTCCAGTCTTTCGAGACTTCGATGTTCAGCCACAGAGAGCCGAGTTCGAGCCCGCATCCAAGCGCCTTCAAAAGCGCTTCCTTCACCGCAAACAGCGTCGCGTAGAACGTATCCTCAGCCGAGCCTTCGGGCGCATGAACGAGCTCGTTCCCGCTGAAGATCTGATTGAGAAACTCTTTCTTCCGCCATCCCAACGCGCGAAACCAGTCGATCTCGACAACATCTGTCCCGACGCCAACGATCATTCTCAGTCACGGCTTAAACAACACCTTGTATGCATCTCCCGTCCGGATCGCGGCGAATCCCCGGTCGAACTCCTCGAGCGGAAGCTGGTGAGTGACAAAGCCTGTCTTCATGAATGCCTTGGCGAGTCCCGCCTTCAGCAGATCTTCCATTTGGCCCCAGGTCTGGAACACCCGTCGGCCGATGATTCCATGGACGGTGATACCACTGAAGATGATGTTCTTCGCAAAGTCCACCTGCATCGTGCCGGACGGGATGCCAAGCAGAGAAAACGTCCCGCCCATTCGCACCACCCGTTCCGCATCCTCATAGGCGTGGTAACTGCCGGACATCTCAAGAGCAACGTCGACACCCGTTTGATCCGTCTCTCTCATGATGGTCTCGTAGAAGCCTTCCCGCTCGGCCGGCACCGCCATATCGAAGCAATGATCGGCGCCGTATGTTTTCGCCAGAGCGAACCGCAGCGTGACCAGTTTGTCATGGGAGAAATCCTCGTGCGAGGCATCGGTCACATAGATGCGCTTGGCACCCGCCCATTTCGCAACGGCAACTGCCATCAACCCCTGGACGCCGCAGCCGAGGACAGCGACCCTCTGATCTTTCACAGGTCCGGACATGACCGTATGCGTCGCATTCCCCAGGGCATCCATGAAACTGATGATCTCAGGGGGAATCTCACGATCGTAGAACAGCCGCACGTTTTCCGCCGGGACTTTGACGTACGAAGCCCACGCACCGTCATCGTGGACTCCCTTGATGACCGTGTTTCGACAGACATGATACTCCCCGTGTCGGCACTGATAGCACGTCCCACACGTGACGTGCATTTCGGCCGTGCTGTAGAACTTCTTTTCGACGTAGTCCAAGAAACCCTTCTCTTCGGAGAGGGATCGAGGGGTCTTCCGGCGAAGGAACTTCCTGAGGTCGGCATTCTGCTTCGCCTTTTGAAATATGAGCCCGGCAATGTGAAGGCGGGCCTTCTTGCCGAGCGCCACAACCCTGCCGCTGAATTCGTGACCGACTGTAACCGGGTCGGTCTTCGCTTTCAGCATCTGTACACGGAGCGATTCCTTCGAGTTGTAGATACCGACGTCGGTGCCGCAGATGGCACCGGCATGTACCTTGATGATAACGTCGTTCGGGGCCTCGATGGTCGGTTCGGGTTTGTCGATGAGCTGAAGTCCTGTCGGCCATTCTTGCCCGTCTTTTGGTCTTGGCTTGACAATTGCTTTCATAGATACGCCGAAGGTTGAATGTTGGGGCTAGTGTTCATTCCACGCTCTTGTCACACATCTCACGTCTTCCATCTCCCATCCACCGTCTCCCGTCTCACTATCTCGCTGCTCTCCACTCCGCGTAGTTCTTCCGAATGTCCTCCAGGACCTCTCTGTCTATCTGGTCATCTTGTCGGATTCGTACATCGTAATTCTCCCATCCCATAAAGTCCTGGAGCGCTTTCTTTGTCTTGGCATCGAAGATGCCGTTGCTCGGACCGTCATAGAACACAAAACCTTTGTAGGCCTTGTTGCTCATGATTTCCTGGAGCTCTCCACAGATTCGCGCGTCGATCCTGATCAAATTCTTGGGGTCGGTCCGGAAGAAATAGAGCTTGTGCAACTCGTAGAGTCGCTCCAGCTCCTGCAGCGGCTTCGGGTTATCGTAGATGCTGATATCGATGTAATCGTCCGTCGTGCCGTCATACCCGGATCCCGCCCGCTTCACCAGCAGAGCTGCAGACTCCTCGCCTCTCCTGTCGCCTCCCGCCTTTCCGGCTGCAACAAGAGCAGCCACGAGCTTGTCCGCCAGCGACCCTTTCGTCTCCTGAAACGTTTTCGCCAGCGCTTCTACTGTCTCTTTGCCCACCAGAGTATTTCCCTGGGCTGCAAACCCCTTACCCGTGACGACCATTCCTTTGCCCCCCCTGCCTGTACCTGCGATTGCGCCCGCCCAGTCAAAGCAGTCCCTCCCCGTCCAGCTCGCGGCGTTTCCCTTCATATCGATGATTCCCGCCTGTCGGCTGTCGCGTGCAGAATCGTTCTCGATGAGGATCCTGAGTGCCTCCTCGGCGGACGCTCCGTTGCGCATCAGGGTCAGCCCTTTTGTGCCATAGGAGACGTTGATGAAGGATTGAGTTGCGATAGCGCCCACACCCGCCTCAGCCCACGGGACAATGGGGCGGACATTTGGAAACTTTGACTGAACGGCAACGCCGACGTCGCCATTCTGAAGATCGATACCCACGATCGAGAAAGTCGATGCAAATGGGTTTGCAGAAACAGTAGGAGCTGCGTCACGCGCCCCACTGAAAACAAGTGCGAAGAAGAGTGATGCAACCATGAGGGAGCCAGTGAAGGTTGCGAATCGCGTCATATCGTTCCTCCCGGATTCAAGCGTGGTTGTGGTCGGAATATGAGGATGCTCCAGAATCACTTGGCTGATGATTCTCATGACACGGAGAGTGCGGAGAAAATATAGGGAGAAAACTCTAGCAACACAAAGTACTTCGGAGGGAAAGAGTCAGATCGTTTTCCGCAGTCTGATTGCGAACGATCCATCCATTGCGTGTTTGTGCGGAAAGGTCTCGATGTGTCCTGCTGGGGAAACGACCCGGGGATTGACAAACTGGCTCGCGTTCTCAACAACGAAGTCAGGGCGCGCGGAGATGAAGTCCATCACAAGATTGGAGTTCTCCTCCGGTTCAGTGGTGCAAGTACTATAAACGAGAATTCCGCCGGGCTTCACGTGCCGTGTCGCATTCTCAAGAATGCTACGCTGAATTTCGACCAGCTTCTTCAAATCCTCGGGCTCCCGTTTCCATTTCATATCGGGCTTCTTCGAGAGCACGCCCAATCCCGAACACGGCGCATCAACAATGACCTTCTCCGCTGGAGCGATCTGCACCGTTGATGCATCCGCCGTGATGAAGTGGGCGTTAGCAATGCCCAGGCGCTGACAGGCGTTCTTGACCAAATTGAGCCGAGTCTCGTAACGATCGATCGCAATGATCTCGCCGACGTTCTTCATCAACTCGCCGATGAATGTGGCTTTTCCGCCTGGCGCAGAGCACATGTCGATCACCCGGTCTCCGGGCTTCGGGTCGAGCAATTGCACCGCCAGGCCTGCGCTCTCATCCTGCACAACGAAGAACCCCTGCCGGAACATCTCCGAGCCTCCGATCCCGGCCATATGTTTCACCCGTACAAAGAAATCGAGATACTCCGACCGGGAGAACTGGATCTGGTGCTGTTCGAGCTGGGACAGGAAGAGGTTGAAATCGATCTTCAGCCTGTTGACGCGCAGCGTCAGGTCGGGCCTCTGGTTGTCCGCCGTCAGCAGTCGCCGCGCCTCGTCGTAACCGAACCGCCCGACCCAGCGCCTGACCAGCCATAGCGGATGCGATTCGACGACAGCCAGGTGCTGAATTCGATCCTCATTGATATCCGGGTAACGAATGTTGTCGAGGTTGCGGAGAATATTGCGAAGGACGGCGTTGACCAGATCTGCGACCTTCTGCCCGCGGATTCGCTTGATGAACTCGACCGACTCGTTGACGGCTGCCGAGTGAGGAACCCTATCCAGGAAGAGGATTTGATACAACGCGACCCTCAGGGCATTCCGGACGTTCGTCTCCGCCTTGGTAAAACTCCCGTGGAAGAACCCGGTCAGAACCCAGTCCAGCTTCATCTGCCAGCGAATGACCCCGGTGACGACCTCGTTCATGAGGCCCTTATCGAGCTCGTTCATGTCGCTCGTACGCATCTCAGCCTCAAGAAGACGGTCAAGATAGGAATCCGAACGTTCGACTCGGTTGAGGATCTTGATCGCCGTCCCTCGTGGTCCTCGATAGAGGGTGGAGGTCTCCGCGTCCCTGAGGGATTTTGCAGGCTCTTCGGTCATTTTTCTTCTCGTCTCTGCACGACGAACGCAGCGGCCAGAAACGAAAAATGCGGAACGTATGTCTGAGATACATTCCGCACTTGCGTCATCCAGCCTCAGCAGTGCTAGCTGCTCGTCGCCACTACTGCTTTCTTCGCGTATTTCTTCGTGAAGCGCTCGACACGGCCCGCAGAATCGACCAGCTTCTGCTTGCCGGTGAAGAACGGATGGCAGTTGGAGCAAATTTCTACGTGCAGATTGCCTGCAGTGGATCGCGTTTCGAAGGTGTTACCGCACACACATGTTACGATGGACCGCTTGTATTCAGGATGAATTCCGGGTTTCATCACTCTCTCCGAATTAACTGTTCAAATCTACGCCAAAAAAGATAGTCATAATTCCCACGAGTTGCAACGGCAATTTTCAATCTAAGCTCTCATGACGAAACGAATGGTTCTCGTTCGTGCAGCAAGCGGCTAATCGTTCTTGAAATTCACTGCTTATTTGGGTAGATTCAGATCGATGAAACGATCCCTGCTCATTGCGGCATCCCTCCTCTGTTCGCTCACGATCGGCCTCGCAGACGGCGGAACGTACAGTTTCCTTCGCAACGAGGTCGGCGCTCGCGCCGCGGCACTGAATGGCAGCTTCGTCTCAATGACGAATGACCCAAACATGCTCTTCTATAACCCTGCGGCGTTGTCAACTCTCAGCGGGCAGAGAGCATCGGCAGGATTCCTGAAACACTTGCTCGACGTGAACGGAGGCCATCTCTCGTACGCTCAAGCCCTGGAAGGAATCGGCACCGTGGGCGCGGGCCTCATCTTCCTCGACTACGGATCGTTCACGGAAACGGACGAGTCTTTGAACACGTTGGGCACGTTCGGCGCAACGGATCTCGCGCTCGTCGTCGGGGTCGGGAGAGCACTCGACGATGTCACCAGCGTTGGCCTGAACGCAAAGATCATCTATTCCTCGATTGCCGGCTCCCGATCGACAGCCCTTGCCCTGGACGCGGGGGTCCTCTACCAGATACCGTCGCAGAACATCACCATCGGCGCGAGCATCCTATCCCTCGGGACGCAGCTGAGCTCCTACATGCAGACCCGGGAGTCCCTCCCCCTCGACGTCAAAATCGGAATCACAAAACGGCCGGAACATCTGCCCGTATTGCTCAATCTCAATTTCCACAAGCTCAATGAAGCTCAGGACAACTTCTTTCGGCGGTTCAGCTCGTTCTCCTTCGGTGCGGAGTTCTTGATGAGCGAGTCGGTACGCTTACGCGTCGGATACAATAACGAGCAGAGGAAGGAGCTCAAACTGGGGACCGGCTCAGGGCTCGCCGGGATGTCGTTGGGCGGGGGAATTGTTTTTGGCGACTACGTCGTCGACTATGCCTACAATTCCTACGGGAGCATCGGAGGCTTACACCGGATTTCGATCGGGATGAGCCTGTAGGGTCACTTCACGCGATCTCTCTTCTTCCATCACCGCAGAAGTTCCTCCAGCATTCGGTCGCTCACGTAGAACAGAAGCATCCCTGCGAACACGACGAGCGGCGGTATTCGATCCTTGGATTTGTTGATCTCCGGGATCAGATCGCTTGCCCCGACATACGTGGCGACACCCGCCGTGAACGCAAAGCCCATCCCGATCAGATTCTCGCTCACCTGGCGGAACACCAAGACGGTGCACACACCCAGCATTGTCGCAGCAGCCAGCCCCACTGCCGAAAGCAATACCTTCTTCTTCGGATAGCCCGCTGCCAGCACGATCGAGCCAATGGTGAGGCCTTCCGGAATCTTGTGGAGAAGCACAGCGACAAACACAAGGACTCCGACCAGGTAGTTAAACTGCAGCCCCACCGAGATCGAGAAACCGTCAAAGAAGGCGTGGATAAAGAGACCGGAGAAGGCCGAGATGCTCGCAACTCTCGAAATCATGACATCGGAGTGCGTCTCCTCCCCAAAATGCAGATGACCGACGATGGTGTGCTCAAAAAAATGGATCGTCGCGAAACCGATCAAGCAGTACAGTGCCGCCGATTCCCCCAGCGTCCCGATACTCACGGGAATCAGCTTCAGGAAAACGAGAGCGAGGATGAACCCGGCGCCGAGTGCCATCAGCGTTTCTTGCACCCGCCGCGGCCACGCCCTCCGGAGGTAAATGATACTTCCGCCGAACACTTCGGCAACTGCAGCGGCGAGACCGAAAAAGAGAACCTGAAGGGTCATCAGTTCCTGCTGTAGGGTTTCTCCGAGTACCTGCGGGCGTCCTTGTGGGTATTCTCATACTCCTTCATATCAAGGACTTTCCGATATTGCGCCAGCGCCGCGCTGCGGTTCTTCTGAAGATCGTAGATCATCCCGATCGTGAGGTTCGCCATCGACATGAAGCCTGACGCTCCATCTTTGTCGACCCGGCGGGAGAGCTCGTCACACATGTAGAGGTTTTGCAGCGCCACGTCGAGCTTCCCTGAAAGAAAATAGTGCCGCCCGATATAGTAGTATGCTTCCCGCCCGTCATAGACGTCATACCCCTGTTGATGCTCGCTGTAGCGCTTTTCGATCTCGCTGAAGACTTCAAAGGCCTCCTTCCAATGTCCAATGCTCACATAGCACCGTCCGTACATGCGATGGAAGAACGAGTTCCGCGGGTACTTGTTGAAGAGATCCCGCGCGATTTCGAGCGCGCGTAGATATTCCTTTTCGTACGTGAAGTATGTCTGCAGCAGGAAATAGGTTGCCTCGGTCTTTGCGTACCGGGCCTTCTGGGATGCGAGCTCGAGCTGCTCCAGTCCTTTCTTCTTATCGCCGCTGGGGAGGAAGATCATGAACGGCTTGACGATCGGATACAGATCGGGCACGACTTCGGCATAGTAGTTATAGATGCCCATCCCAAGCAGGACGTCGTAATTGTTGGGCTCGAGCTCATAAGCCCTCCGGACTGCTGACAGCGCGACGAGCCCATCGTTCGCCGCCTTGAGCCAGGAGCCGCGATTCACTCGGAGCCTCCCCCGGAATCCCACCGCTCCTCCCTTGAAGAAGAGAGCGGTGACATCGTTCTCATTCTTTTCAAGACGCTCGTTGCAGATGTCGATGACTTTCTGGAGCATATCATGGTACCGCTGGTCCCGCGACTCGTCATCGAAGTTCGTCAAAATGCGCCACCATTCGGTCATCGCCTGGAAGAAATATCCGGCGGGATGATCGGGCTGCAGTCGAACGACCTCTGCAAACTCCTGATCGGCCCGATCGAACTCAATGTCGTAGATGGCGTGGATGCCACGTTGAACGTGGGCGTCAACGGCCGGATCCTCGATCCATTGGCCTTCGGAGGCCGAAGAAGAAAGCAGAACGCAGAGGAACACGAGCCTCCACGGTGAGCCGAGGGGAGAACCAGGAAGGGCCAGTCGATGGAGCGCGGCGGACAACTTAGATCAACCTCTCTGCGATGTAGCCGCGGATGCCCGTCAGAGGGATTCGTATCTGCTTCATTGAATCGCGGTCCCGGATCGTGACCGTTTGATCCTGGAGCGTCTGGGAGTCAACCGTGATGCAGAATGGCGTCCCCGTCTCGTCCTGTCGACGATAGCGGCGACCCACAGCACCGCTCTCGTCATAGAAGACGCGGAAGTGGGCACGCAGGTCTGTTTCGATCTTCCTGGCTATCTCCGGCATACCGTCACGGTTGACGAGCGGGAACACAGCGGCCTTGGTGGGCGCAAGCCTCGGGTCGAGTTTCAATACCACCCGGGTTTCCATCGTCCCTTCCGCCGTCGGCGCCTCCTCTTCGTGGAATGCATCGACGAGGAATGCCATGAAGGACCGACTGGCGCCAGCAGAAGTCTCGATGACGTACGGCGTGATTTTCTCCTTCGACTCCTCGTCAAAGTACTTCAGGCTCTTGCCGGAGAATTGCTCATGGCGTGAGAGGTCGTAGTCGGTTCGGTTGTGGATGCCTTCAATCTCACCCCATCCGAACGGGAACAGGTACTCGATATCGTACGCAACCTTGGCGTAGTGGGCAAGCTTCTCCATGGGATGCTGGTGCCACCGAAGCTTCTCCTGTTTCATTCCGAGATCGGAGAACCACTTCATACGCTCGGAGCGCCAGTATTCATAGTACTGATCGTCCGTTCCCGGCTTGACGAAGAACTGCATTTCCATCTGTTCGAACTCGCGCGTCCGAAACAGGAAGTTCTTCGTGTTGATTTCGTTCCGGAACGCCTTCCCGATCTGCGCGATGCCGAACGGAAGCTTCTGGCGCGAGGCCGAGAGGACGTTCAGGAAGTTCACGAAGATGCCCTGGGCCGTCTCGGGCCTCAGATAGACCACGGCGGAGGAATCCTCGACCGGTCCGACGAACGTCTTGAACATCAAATTGAACTTGCGCGCGTCCGTGAAGGTCCCCTTGTTGCCGCAGTTCGGGCAGGCGAGGAGGGTGGCGACCTTCGCAGCCTCTGCATCGGTGGCGATGCGTTTCTCGAACTCCTCGATCACGATCTCGTCCTTCAGCTGGCCGTCGAACTTGCCCGGCTCGAGTTCACGAAGGGCGTCCTTCTTGCGCTTGACGGAGAGATCTTCGAACAGAACATCCAATTTGTACCGCGTTTTGCACTGGCGACAATCGACCATCGGATCCGTGAAGTTCTCGACGTGACCGGACGCTTCCCATACGCGAGGATGCATGAGGATGCTGGCATCGACTCCTTCCACGTTCTCGCGATAGGTCATGTTCTTCCACCACTGCTGCTTGAGGTTGTTGAGCATCTCGACGCCGAGCGGGCCGTAATCCCAGCACCCGTTCAAACCGCCGTAGATCTCGCTCGACTGATACACGAACCCCCGCCGCTTCGCGAGTGAAACAATCTTCTCCATCAGCTTCGATTGGTCGGTACCCGTGTTCTTGTTCTGGCTCATACTCCGATGATAGGATGATGAAAGTAGTTCGATCGGCAAGAAGTCGCCGCGTCCGTCAGATCTCTACCCAGCGGCACTCACTTATTCTTGAACGCCGGCTTCCTCTTTTCGAGGAATGCCCTGGTCCCCTCTTTGAAATCCTGCGTCCCACAAGAATCCCCGAACAGCCGCGCCTCCAATGTCTGTCCGTCACTGAGAGACGTTTCGTGCGTTGCGTTGACCGCCTTCAATGCGGTCCGAACCGCAAGCTGTCCTTTTGTGATAATCTTCGCTGCAAGCTCCTCGGCGGCCTTGAGCAGCTCGGCCTGCGGGACCACTTTGTTCACCAGCCCGATCCGAAGCGCTTCGTGGGCATCGATTTGGTCGCCCGTCAGGATCATCTCCATCGCCTTCCCTTTCCCAACCAGACGCGCCAGGCGTTGAGTTCCTCCATAGCCGGGGATGATGCCGAGATTCACCTCGGGTTGGCCGAACCGGGCATTCTCAGAAGCGAACCTGATGTGACAAGCGAGAGCCAGTTCGCAGCCGCCCCCGAGCGCGTAGCCGTTCACCGCCGCGATGACGGGCTTGACGAGGTTTTCGATGAGATTGAAGACGGCTTGTCCGCCCTCGGAGAAGGAGCGCCCGCTGCCGGAATTCAGCTCCGTCAACTCCTTGATGTCCGTTCCCGCGACGAACGATTTCTCGCCCGAGCCGGTCAGGATGACGACGTCCACGTCGGCGTCATCCCTGAGTCTCTCGAACGCCTGCTTCAACTCCGCCTTCGCCTGCTCGTTCAGCGCGTTGAGCTTGTCGGGACGATTGATGGTGACGAAAGCGATTCGATTCCTGGCTTCAACTAAGAGGGTCTGATAGTTCATTTCTCGATTCCCCAATTCTCCAATTGTCTGATGGTCAAACGACTCCATCGCTGGATCGCCCGACCCTTCACGCAACCTCCACCCTGCTTTGATCCCCGATCATGAACCGATGGACGCGCGGTTTTCCGCTCGCCTCGACGATCTCAACGTCATTCCCCAGTATGCTTCCCTCTATTCGAATGCCCACGCTCAGGATTTTGCAGTCCCTCAGCACGATGCTATACTCGACTTCGCTGTTCCGCACCTCCGTGCGATCCCCGATGGAGGTGAACGGTCCGATATAGCTGTTCTCGATCACGCAGTCCTTGCCGACAATGACCGGACCGCGCACCTTGCTGTTCCTGACGGTCGTCCCCTTTTCGATGATCACTTTTCCTGCGACGTCGGATTGCTTGTCGACATCACCGTCCAGGTGGGGCACAAGGTTGTCGAGCACAAGACGATTTGCCTCGAGGAGATCGGAGGGTTTCCCCGTATCCTTCCACCAGCCGGTGATCTCTGTGTGCCCGACCGAAAAGCCGTGGTCGAGGAGATACTGGTGCGCGTCTGAGATCTCCAGCTCTCCCCTCGCACTCGGCTTCAAGCTCCTGACGGCTTCGAAGATGTGCGAGTCATAGATATAGATCCCCGCGACAGCGTACGGACTCTTCGGGGCGTTGGGCTTCTCTTCAACACGAACGATCTTGCCGTTCACAATCTCAGGCACGCCGAATCGCTCCGGGTCCTTCACCCGCGCGAGCGTCAACAGGCAGCTGCAGCCTTTACGATTGAACTCCTCCACAAACCGCTTGATTCCACCGACGACCATGTTGTCGCCAAGATAGAATACGAAATCGTCTTTCTCGACAAACTCCTCGGCAAGCTGCACGACCTGCGCCAGACCGCCAGGTCGCTCCTGTTGGATGTACGTGATGGCCACGCCCCAGCGAGATCCGTCTCCGACGTAGCGAGGCACCTCGAGACTGTCCGCGTTGTGGACGATAGCGATTTCCTTGATCCCTGCGTCCACAGCTGCTTCGATCGCGTAGTACAAGATCGGTTTGTTCGCGATTGGGATGAGATGCTTATTCTGCGTGTGCGTGATCGGGCGAAGCCGCGTGCCGCGCCCGCCACTGGCGATCAGTGCTTTCACAACTGTGTATTCGCTTGTGAAGTTGTTGGGACCGACATCATCTGCCCATCTTCTGCCGTTTGAACGATGAGTGAAATCACGCTGGTTTCAACGCTGAGACTTTCACTTCGCGCCGCTCGCGCTTGTCAAAGAGGCAGAATCTCCCGTTTCCGTATTTCTCAATCAATCTAACCGCAATATCGAAGCCCCCACCGACGTCCGCGGGTTTGTGCGCATCCGAGCCGAGCGTCAGTGGTATGCGAAGTTCCTTGGCAGCCGCGAGAATCCGCTCCGACGGGTACGGTTCCCGCTCCGGCCTTCGAAGACCGGAGGTATTGATTTCGATGCAGAGATCCGCTTTCCTGATCGCTTTCAATGCCTCCCGGAGTGCCTCGTCAATCCTCTTGCCTGAACGCCGTCCGAACTTCTTGATTAAGTCGCAGTGCCCGATGATGTCGAACAGGCCGCTTTCAGCTGAGGCCTTGATCGCCTCGAAGTACTCTTCGTGGAGATCCTCAACCTCCTCCTCTTTGTAATCCTGACCGATGAGCGCCTTCTCGGAACCCCGGCTCCCAACGAAATGGACTGAACCGATCACAAAATCAAAGTCGTTCTCATCGATGAACTTCTTCACCCACCCTCCAGTCCCGGGGAAGAAATCCACTTCCACCCCACGTCTCACGACGATGCTCTTCTTGTATTTCTCGGCTAGTTCAGAAACCGTCGGCGCGTATGTCGAATAGTACTGCTCCAGAGACATTCGATGGCGCTCGTCATAATTGTCCGGCATCGGAGCGTGGTCTGAACATCCGACTTCATCAAGACCAAGTGCGATTGCGTTCTGAACGTACTCTTCAGCTCCTCCCTCAGCGTGCTTGCAGAGATCTGTGTGTGTGTGATAATCGACGATCATCCGGCCTTCGACAGAATCCTTCTGAGCCGGCGCTCCTGACTTTTCGTGAGCCTGCGGTTCCCCCGACTGAGTTCGAGCGCGTAGAGCCCGACTGCCTGATAGAGCGCGCGAAGGTCATGGTTCCCGCGCAGCGCCCGAAGGTGTCGCGCAACAACTTCGCTGCTTCCACGAACAATCGGACCAGTCAACGCCTCTCGGGGCGACATCCGGAAGGCATTCCGGACACTTGTTTCGACCAACACTCTGAGGTGCCGCAGACCGGCAGAGCCAGCGATGGGATTCAACAATTCTTCCACAGCTCCGAGCAGCGCCACGATGTAATTCGACGCGATGACGCCCGCCACATGATACAAAATCTTTTCTCTTTTCGGAATCACTATTGTCCTGCCGCCCAATTGTGCAGCGAGCCCGCGACCGAACCCCAGTGCTCTCGGGGGGCCTTCAATACCATAGCTGATCCCTTGCATCGCTTTGATTTGAGTCCCGAGAAGAATCCCTTTCGGAAATGTCTGAAGAGGATGAAAGGAGAGCGTCGTCGCGCCTTTAGCGCGCAATGCTCGGAGCTCATCGCTCGTCAATACCCCCGAGGTGTGGAGAGCGGTCAAGTGCTGAAAATCAAGATGCCGTAGCCGGCTGACGCCCGCTGAGACCGAACGGATGCTCTCATCGGGCGTTGCGATGATGAGCAGATTCGTGTCCGGAGAGATGTCGCTGAGATGTGTCGAGTAGTTTCCGCAACGGACGAGCCTCGCGCATCGGGAGGCGTGAATTTGCCGACGGCTAATGACCGACGTGATGGCATGGCCGCGCCTCCGCAGCAGAACGGCTAACGTGGTTCCCACGACTCCTGGTCCGACGAGTGAGACACGAAGAGGTTTTCTGCGGTGGGTCACTCAATCTACCTGAAGGAAGGCAGCGGAGAGGTATCCAACGACGGCGCCCTTGTCCCCCGTTACGTCCCCGGAGTTGCAATAGAAGAGGGCTTGCCCGTGGTTCGCTCCGGCGGCCTTGGCCGCACGCATGACGGCCACAACCGGACCGCCGCCACACGCTTCAACGTGTTCTGTCTCCAACTCACGCATAAGGCCGTCATCATCAAACGCCTCCACGTGACTGATGACGCGCCGGTCGAGGTCGACGGCAACGTCATACGGATGGTAGTGGGAAAGATCGCTGCTTGCGACAAGAAGAATACTTCTTCCCGCCATCGCTTTCGCGAGCGCGTCCCCTACCGCAGCGCAGGTCTCGCGGAGCTGATTCCCGATGATAATAGGAACGAACGAGAATTCCCCCAATACCCGCTGGAGAAAAGGGAGCTGGACTTCGAGACAGTGTTCCGCCCGGTGACCAGCATCGGACAGCGTGAGGACCGGACTTTCACGGACTAGCTTTTCCCGTATCTCTTTATGAATTGGGATGTCGCCAAGCGGGGTCCTGTACGATTCGCCGGAATAAATGGAAGCTCCATTGAAGAACTCTCGATGACTGGGGCCGATGAGAATGACGGCATCGTACGACCGGCCCTTCAGGAGCTTGTAGCCGACCGCCGCAGTTCCTCCGGAGTAAACGTACCCTGCGTGCGGCGAAACCAAACCCCTGACTGTGCCGCGAACCGCCAACGCCTTTGCTTTCGTAAGGAGGGAATCGACCGAGCGACGCAATGCGTTGGGATCAGCGTCATAGAATGCACCCGCGACGGCAGGAGGACGGACACGTGCCATGGGCGGTTCCTCGCTTAGTGGTTTGATGGTGCGAACTCCGCCTCGGAGAACACGTCGGAAGTAAAGGCCAAGAGTTCAATGCCTCGGTGTTTCCACGCATCGGCGGGAAGACCCGCTTTTCGGGCGGTGTGAGAGAGAAACTCCTCTTTCCCCCAGCCATATTCGGTTGCGACCTGAGGGAGCAGCAACCCACGTGTGTATCCGGCATCGATAACAAGCCCGTGCTTTCCAATTTCAATCTCGTCCACGCTTGAGATCTTTCGGAGTGGGGAGAGAACTGAAATCTCAATCTCGACTTCTTTGAGCTCCTCCTCGCTGAGAGGCGGGAACCGAGGATCCTCGAACGCCGACTTCTGAGCGACCTCCCGCACAGCTTCCAGCAGGGGCAAACGAGGCTCAACGTAACCGATGCAACCGCGCAGGTCGTTCTGCAGACGAAGCGTCACGAACACACCGCGCGGCTCATTGAGAAGACCCGTGCTTTTCTCTCCTGGTGAGATCGGAACGCCACTCATCGCTTGTTCGATTGACGCGCGCGCGGTGCGAAGGAGTTCCTTCTTGTCAGAATCACTGAGTTCCATGCTCCCTGGCCAAACCTAACAACCAGAAGTTAACGATGCCGAATGTAACTGTCAAGCCGACAATTCCCGGCTCAAAGGTGCAACGCCCGACCTTGCTTCTCGGCACCTCGTTCCTTAAATTCGAATCACCTTTACAGGAGCCTGATCGATGTCCTTGATGGCGAGCATCTCAGGAATCCGTGGCATCGTGGGATCGGACCTCACCCCGGAAGTCGTGGTGAAATATACGGCAGCATTTGCCGGGTACTGCAGCCGGGGTCCCATCGTTGTTGGGCGGGATGGAAGGATTACGGGGAAAACCATCGGGAACTTCGTATCCTCAACGCTCCTCGAGATGGGTTGCGATGTGGTCGCGATTGGGATCTGCCCCACGCCGACGGTCCAGCTCGCTATCGAGAAGAAGCGAGCAGCGGGAGGCATCTCGATCACCGCAAGCCACAACCCGATAGAGTGGAACGGTCTGAAGTTTCTGGCACCTACGGGTTTGTTCCTCGACGCGGACGAAAATCGTAGATTATGGGCCATCGCCGACCGAGGAGAGCGGGGCTACGCCCCTTGGAACAAGCAGGGCAACCACACCCCCGACCCGGGCTTTGTCGACGAGCACATTCGCAACGTTCTCTCTCTTTCGTACGTCAATACGGAACTTGTCCGGCGGCGAAGACTTAAAGTCGTCGTTGACTGTGTCAACGCAGCGGGCGGCGTGATTGTGCCCAAACTTCTGAGGCAGTTTGGCTGCGATGTCATCGAGATGAATTGCGACATATCCGGCATCTTCGCTCATGTTCCCGAACCGCTGCCCGAGAATCTTACCGACCTTTGCGAGCGGGTCCGGAAGGAACGAGCAGACATCGGCATTGCCGTCGATCCCGACGTTGACCGGCTCGTGCTGATCGATGAGAAGGGAGAACCCTTCGGCGAAGAGTACACGATTGCGAGCGTGGTGAAGTTCGTCCTGGAGAAAGAAACCCACCGGGATTCGAAAGGCAAAGTGTACGGAAGGGAGCCATTGAAGGTTGTGGTGAACCTCTCGACCACGAGGGCGGTTGACGATATCGCGAAGAACTATGGTGCGGAGGTGGTTCGGACTGCTGTCGGCGAGATTAACGTGGCAAAGAAGATGAAAGAAGTCGGAGCGATCGTTGGCGGTGAAGGAAGCGGCGGGGTGATCCTGCCGCAATCACACGCAGGGCGGGACGCACTGGTGGGAATCTCCCTGACGCTCCAACACCTCGCGGAGTTCGGCGGCACCGCGTCCGAGCTGAAACGTACCATGCCGCTCTATTTCATTACAAAAGCCAAGGTGGAAGTGCGAGGAGGGAGCGGAGAGGCCCAACTGAAGCGATTGGGAAGCAAGTTCTCTTCCACCGGACGTATCACAACGATCGACGGGCTGAAGATCGATTTCGCCGATTCCTGGGTGCATCTCCGGCAGTCGAACACCGAGCCCATCATTCGGATCATTGCCGAGGCGCCGGCGAAGTCCCGGGCCGACAAGCTCGTGAAAGAATTTACCAAAGAGATTCTTGGCGGCTAGAGAGAAACGTTACCTCTTTCCTGCACCGGTTTTTCCTCTTAGACATTTTTCCGACATCCTATGTTCAACGTCCGAGATCTCCTTCGCCTTTCATCCGTGCCCCGTATCGGGCCGCAAAAGATACGCGCCCTCGTCACTCACTTCCTCGATCCTTCGGAGGTGCTCGAGGCAAGCCCGCGAGAGCTTATTCAGGTCGCTGGCATCGACAAGAAACTGGCCTCAGCCATCGCACATCACAAAGAAGGGGAAAGGTTCGCAGACGAGCAGCTCAAGCGGCTGAACAGAGCCGGCGGAAGGATTGTCACGATCTGGGACAAAGAGTACCCCGAGCTCCTGAGAAAGATCTACGATCCTCCCGCCCTTCTGTTCGTCCTCGGTGATGTAAATGCTGCCGATCGACACGCGATCGCCGTGGTTGGCACACGCCGGCCCTCGGCCTACGGTCAGCAGATCGCCGAAGCTCTCGCCCGCGATCTTGCCCACCTCGGTCTTACCATTGTGAGCGGTCTCGCTCGCGGCGTGGACACGATCGCACACCAGGCTGCGTTGAACACTGGAGGGAGAACTCTCGCCGTCATCGGCTCGGGGCTCGATGTCGTTTACCCGCCCGAAAACAGGATGCTCCTCGAAACGATCGCGCAGGAGTGCGCGGTCCTCTCCGAGTTTCCGATGGGCGCGAAGCCGGACGCCACAAACTTCCCGCGACGCAACCGCATCATCAGCGGACTGTCACTCGGCACCGTCGTTGTCGAGTCTGCCGAAGATGGCGGGGCGATGATCACAGCGACCACGGCGCTGGATCAGGATCGGGAGGTCTTCGCGATCCCCGGCAACATCACGGAGAAACGAAGCGAGGGACCGAACAAGCTCATTCGCGAGGGGAGGGCGAAGTTGATACAGAGGGTCGAAGACATCCTCGACGAGCTGAGACCCGAACTGCGACACGTCTTGAAGAAGGAACGTGAGCCGGAGCCGGCTGTCGAACTCACGCTGTTCGAACGGAGAGTGCTCGATGTACTCAGCTCCGAGCCGGTCCATATCGACTCGATCGCGGAGCTTGCGGATACGTCAACGTCCGATGCGCTGGTGAACCTGCTCTCGCTCGAGTTCAAGGGGCTCGTGCGTCAAATGCCCGGAAAGATGTTTATCAAGCTTTGAAGTGCGCAGAGATCCGCCGGTCTCACCTAGATCGACCACCAGTAGGTGAACTTCACCATGAAGATGTTGTCCGGCCTGGTGCTCCACAACCTTCTCACTGAGCGGTTGAACTTGAAGTCTCCGAGCATTTCCGAATCCGATCGGCTTTGAGTCCAGACGAAGTAGATCGTCGAGCCTGGTCGATATTCCCATCGAAGAACCGCGTTGCCTCGCAGAGATTTGAAGTTGAAGTCGGGATTGCTGAACGAATACGGCTGCGAGGGCCCCGCGCCGTCGGCATCGACCTCAAAACTCGAGGCAGCACCGGCGCCGTTTCGCTGTTCTCTGATCGTCGAGCCATCTCTTCCGTAGATGCGAAAGTTGAACGCACCGGGCTCCAGGAACTCCTTGAAATTCCGATAGTCCCCCGACGAGATCAGCGGCTGCATGAAGAGCTGCAGGCTCAACTGAGGCGTGAAGGTCCAATTCAGCCGGATGTTCGCCGAAAGCGTCGTTTGATTGAGGTCTGCAAAGATGTATCGACTTCCGAAGGTCTGGATCGCCGTGGGATCGACGTACGAACCGACCCACTGAGCTTGAACAATGTTTCGACTGAGACTGGGTCCAACGGTCAACAAAATATTCGGCAACGGCTTGATTTGTAGATCAATTTCCGACTGATACTGCTCACCGCCTCCTCCTTGGTACGTGTATCCGTACACTCCCACCATAAGAGGCTTTCTGCTGTCTGAGTTGAAATTGTAGTCAATTTCCCATCCGATCGGATTCAGCATCTTCGGGCCGCCCCGGGTGCTGCGCGTGTCGTAAGAATAGGGATTGTAGGCGTACGAGAAGCCAAAACTGTAGAAGCTCGGGAGTTCCCAGTATCCATTCGCCCAGTACCCCCGCCACGTCTTGACGCCTCCGAAGTTGTAACTGCCGAAGATCGCAACGTTGAAGTTGATGTTGTTGTACCAGCCCGTCGGATCCGTCCATTTGTATCCCGTGGCAAAATGATAGTTGATGATGTCCGTTCGCCACATGTAGCCGAGATCGTTGACATCGAACTTCGGATCAATGATCCCTATCGCGGTATTCAGAAGCATCTGGCCTCTCTGTTTGTTGATCATGAACCGACCGGCGTAGCCCGTGAGGGACGTCGCCGAGCTGTCGACGCTCACGTAGCCTGCATCGGGCCTCTGAAGATAGTGACCCGAGCTTCTCTGCAGCTCGATCATTCTATTTCGATCCCCGTGAACGTCCGAGAACCCGGTCCAGCCTGTCAACACATACGTCTTGTCAGAGTCGAGGAATGTCCAACCATCGAGACCTACCACGAGCGCATTGCTGTTGATCTGGTTGCGAAGAGACTGGTCGGAGAAATCGCGCGATGCGAGCGTCGTTATGACGCCAAAGCCCTGTTTTCCATCATTGAAATCCCGCTGTGCCCGGGCGACACCGTAGTAGGTCAGCGGCTCAAGTTCGACGCGACTCTTCACGCCCGCGCTCTGCACGTCAGCGAACTCGCGCGACGTGAGGGCGTGGATCATGCCGACATTCCAGCTATCACCGAGCTTTCCTGTCAGTTTGCCTGCGCCAATGATGTGCGTTCCGAGCGGCATATCGGCGTAGTCGTACGAGGGGAGCAAGCCTTGGGGAGCACGACCGATTCTTCTGCTGTAGAAGAAATTGGGATCGCCCCAGTTGAAGCTCCAGTAGTTGTTCGATCCGCCGCGGCCGAAAGAAAACGTGTTGGCGCCTTCAATGAAGAACGGCCTCTTCTCCTGGTAGAACGTCTCGACGTCGCTGAGGTTCACGACCGCAGGGTCAACCTCGACCTGCCCGAAGTCCGGGTTGACAGTCGCGTCCAACGTGAGGTTGCTCCCGAGCCCTGCCTTGAAATCGGCGCCGACGCCGGGCAAGTACTTCGATCCGGAATTGAACGGGTCGGCCTGTTGGTGCTGCAGGTATTCGGCGCGCGCCGTGACATACGGCAGCAGCTCGACATCGCGAGGAGGCGTCACACCGTTGACCCCCACAAGATCGACGAAGCGCGAGACAAAGCCGCTCTCCTTGTTGGGGGTGTAGACGACATAGTCCCGTTCATAGCTACGGCCGATGCTTCTCCGGAAGTCGACGCCCCAGACGTAGCTCGGCTTCTGGTGGAATCGAAGCTGGGAGTACGGAATTCTCATCTCGGCAGTCCACCCCTGATTGTCGATACGTGCTTTCCCCTCCCACACTCCGTCCCACGTGTCGTCGTCCCAATCGTCGTTATACAACGTGCCATCGACAAGCGTTCCGGCAGCACTCAGGGCAAAGTAGAATCCTGTCCGCTTGTCGTTGTAGGGATCAACATAGAAGGCGAACCAGTCCGCCGTCAAATCCTGATCCCGCCTGCCGAGCACCTGCATGATCGAGTCGGGAGAGGTGTCGTACATCCTCGCTGCGACGTACAGGGCTTCGTCATCGTACGCGACCCACACTTCCGTCTTCTGAGTGGGCGCCGCGCCCTCGAAGGGACGCTGCTGCCTGAACTCCGTCAGTCCCGGTCGTTGCCAGACAGACTCGGAGAGAATCCCGTCGATGACGACCGGTTCGGTCGCTCGGACCGCTTCGATCTTCGAAACCGATGATTGAGATTGGGGGTACAGGACGGCAGAATCAACAACAAACAGGGAAGCGGCGAACAGGATTGGTACGGCTCTCATAGGGTCTTCCGTGTGGTCAGAGGGTTGCTCCTCCCGTTGTGCATTAGACTTCGGTCACGCGCAAATGGTTGCAGCGCGAAAGAAGATCTGGCTGACTTCTGGAGTGCAATGGTGGGATTGCTGTCTGTCCGAGATTCTGGACAGTACCTTCACCCGCCCCGACCCACAGCGAGTGCCCCAGGTGACTGACGGGAGCACTCGCGCATATCAAGGAAGCGCACCTTCAGCAAGAGATGACGGGCCGCCGTCACCTCCCGGACTCACTTCCCCTTCAAAATATCGTACAGGGCCGCCCTTGCCTTCTCGCCGCCGATGTTCCCAAGATGGTAGATGGCGGTCCGGCGAAGCTCGAAGTTCTCGTTCGTCTTGGCGACGTTGGCCAGGAATTCCACCGCCTGATCCGTGCCGATGTTGGCGATCGAAAAGAGCAGGGCGTTCAACGTCTGAACTCGGTCTTTTGGAACTGCATCGAACAGTGAGGTCAATGTTTCCAACGTCTTTGCTCTGTCCTTAGTCATTCGCCCAATGTGGTAGATGGCGGCTTCCTGAAAGTGCTGGTCAGGATCGGTCTTCGCGACCTGCAGAAGAAGGTCGAAGGCCTGATCGGTTTTCAGACGCGTGAGCGAATACATCACCGCTTCGCGGACCTCGGTGGGTTGCGTCGGATCGAGGAGGAATTCCTTGAAGATCTTGAAGACCTGGTCGGGTTCCTTGTTCCCCGCTTCGCCGATGTAGTACAGAGCTGCACTTCTCAACCTGGCGTCCGGATCATTCTTGGCGACCTGAAGATAGAGATCCAGGGCATCGCTTTTCTTGAAGTTCCGAATCGAATAGAAGGCGGATTCTCGCAGCTCAGGATCCAGATTCTGGTCCAGAGCAAATTCTCTCATCGCTTGATATGCCTTCTGCTCGTCAAATTGGGCGACCTGGCTGATACAGATGAGAGCCGCCTGCCGCACCTGCTTGTCTGAATCGGCCTTGGCAACTTGCACGAGGAACTCGAGTGCGCCCGGCCGCTTGATCATCGCCAGCGAGCGCAGCGCGGCCTCACGGACCTCTCGGGGCTGGCTTCGGTCCTGCGCAGTCTGCTTGAGGAGGGTGAGGGTCTTCTCACCTCCCCCCTTTTCCTCTGCCGCACGCTGGCCGAGCCAATAGATTGCAGTCGCTTTCAATCGTTCGTCGGACTCATTCTTCAGGACCTGCACGAAGACATCCGAGATGTCGCGATCTTTTTGATTTCGAAGTGCCATGAGGGCTGCTTCGCGCATTTCCGGGGGCTGCTCTCTGTCGAGGAGGATCCCCTTCAGCAGCTCGAACGTCTTCTCATCGGACTTCCCTCTGGTTAGTGCATAGAGCGCTTCCATCTTCATCCGAAGCTCAGGGTCATCGACTTTCTCCTGCGAGAATGGCACGGCGACAGTGTAAGGCACGACTGGCGCCGGCGACACGACCGGTGACGGCGGAAGTATGATCGCCGGCGAGATCACTGGCACACCCGGGACAGCGTCCGGATGCTCCAACCGGTTAAGATCGGCAACAGCGTCATCATAGTAATTGCTTTTCGGATAGTCCTTCAGGAACTTCTTATACGCCTCGATGGCTTTCTTGAAGTCAGACTGCTTCCATGAATAGGCAATCCAGTACTGAGCGTCGTCGGCGTATTTGCCTTTCGAGTACTTCGCGATCACTTCGGCGAGCTTCCTTCTCGCCTCCTGCCACTTCTCATCGAGGATGAGTTTATATCCGGCCTTGTAGAGAGTGTAGGCCGGATCGTCTTGATCGTCGCCGTCAAGGAACGCGAGCGGGCTGCCGACGGAACCTGCCGTCAGCTGACCGAGGAGCGCTGCAACGCCCGGCTCCGGTGCAAAGGCTGACGGCAGCTCAGCCAAAGTCGGAGGAGCAAGCACTTCAACTGGGGTAGCCACCGCGGGGGCAGATTGAGATCTCGGACCCACCGAAACGGGCTGGGCGGCTGCAATGCAGGTCAAAAGCAGAGTGACGATCAAGATGTGAGTGATGTTCATTGTTCGCATATCGATTTCCCCTTCCCCAGTGCTCACTGGTCTACGATGTTCTTAGTCGTGTACGACTGAGATGACGGCTTCTCATACGCCAGTTCCGCCATCCGAATTCTGAACAACATGTTTTCCTGGTGAATACCCGAGCGAACGATCTCAACGTCCGGAAGATCCGCCTGCTGCTTCATGTTCGCCAGCTCAATGAGAATCCTCTCGAGCGCCTTGATGAGCTGTCGAGATCGCTCATCTAGAGATTGCTGATCGAGATACCGCGCCTGCCTGACCAGACCGCGTGCCGCCTCCCGCTCGACCGAAAGATCGACGGGTTGTCCCTCTGCACCGCTGAAGTTTGTTATGCCGACGAGCAGAATCTTAGATCTCCGAAGGTAATCTCCGACCTCCGCGTCAACCCGCTGTGCCTCAGTCGGTGCGCTCGTTAGGGTCGGCGGCTCGGTGGCAACTGGAGCGATCCTCCCGAACCAGAGCACCGCCGCAAGCGTCACAAGGGCTGCACTGGTCGAGAGGGCAATCGCATACGGCCTCCGGAAGAGGAAGAACCACTCAGCTTCGTCCCAGAACCTGCGTCTGATACTCTTCCTTTTCCGGCTGACCTGGAGACGCTCCTCGATGCCGAGCGGAAAATTATGCCAGAATGCCTCCGGCCGTCTCTCGCTTGGCTTCTCCCGCCGGCTCGGAACAGCGCGGATCCCTTCCCTCAGGATCTGGTACTCCGCGTAGCAGCGGTTGCATCGCGCAAGGTGTCCCTGGATATGCCTGCTCTTGGCTACATCCAGCTCACCTCGGATGTACTCATACAAGAGCTCTTTCACCTCTCGATGTCTCATCGACTAACCCTCCCGTACATGCTGCAACAGGCTGCGCATCTTCTTGAGTCCCCGATGCAAATGGGTCTTCACTGTTCCTTCGGAGCATTTCAGAATCTCGCTGACCGTCCTCGTCGGCAGACCGTCGATATGACGCAGGATCACGACGGCTCGCTGCAGCGTCGGCAATTCGTGCAGGGCTCGTTCGATGTGCATGCTCAAGTCGAGATTTTCCATCGATCCCGGGTTGTCCCCCATGGTCAGTGTCTCCGGATCTTCAATTCGCACTTGTCGGTTCGACTTTCTCTTTCTCTGCTTCAAACGGTCCAAGGACGCATTCGTCACAATTCGATACAGCCACGTGCTAAACTCCGCCTCAAGGCGAAATGACTTGATGAAGTGAAAGACCTTGACGAAGCAATCCTGAGTGACATCTTCCGCATCGTCGTGATCGTTGACAAAGCTGAAGGCGAGATCGTACGCCGGTTTCATATACGTCTCCACCAGTGCTCGAAACGCCTCATGGCTTCCCTCCTGTGCCTTGATAACCAACTCCCGCTCCCGGTCAGCGGACATTCGAGGGTTTCCTCTCTGTGTGCACTCGAAGATTAGACGAAGAGATCAGGCAATCGGTTGACAAACGCCGAGCCAGCCCGACGGGCCTTCAACCCATTCCTGTTCACCGTCTCCCATCATGGGTTCGATCGTTCTGAGGTTCATGCCGTGGAGCTCCCTCGCCTCCACATTCAACGTCAAACGTACGAACATTCAACCGACAAAGGGTAGGGACATTCGAAAGGAAAAGCAAGAAGAGCGGCTCGCCAGGCAGGTTCCTATTTCCGCCGAACCATCTCTACCAGGAAATCAAACGCACGGGGGTCGTCGCTGCGGCCAAGCCAGAACATCGCCTCCCTGCGGATCTGAGGGTTCCTATGGCACTTGGCAATTTCGATGAGCTCCTTGACGCCGTCAGCGTTCTTGAGCCGGGAGAGCGCGAAGAGCGCCTGGCGTTGGGCCCCTGTCTCGTCATCGTTGAAGGCGATATCTTTCAACGTACCGACAACCCGATCGGAGGCGTTCTGGCTAACCCAGAAAATTGCCTTCTCCCGCACGTCTTTCCGCTCAGCATGTCTCGCCAGGTCGATGAGTGCTTCAACGGCTGCGTCCGACTCCATCCGGCTCAGTCCGAACACAGCCTGATCCCGCACCCTCTGCGACGGATCGTGCGTTGCGACCTTGACCATCAGAGGGATGTCTACCTCATGATCACGCTCACTGAGAAAGAATGCCGCGCTGCCGCGGACCTTCTCACTCTCACTTCCGGCGAGGACATCCCGTACGAACTTCAGCGCCTGGTCTGAGCTATCGTGCAGGCTGATCGCGAAGACGAGGCTTTCCTTCATCTTGTCGGAGTGAGTGTCTCCAAACATGCGCTCCAGGAAGACGACGCTCTCGTCGTCCCGAGAACTCCCCAGCCACAGCAACGGACGGACCTGACGATCAACAGACGTTGACAAGTTGCAGACGACAATCCTCCGGGGCTGCATCGGCTCGCCCTGGCCTGAGTCGTAGCAGAGCAGAATCGCGACCCCTTTCAGAACCTTTCGCTCCGCGTACTTGCGCCCACTCCGTTTCTCCAAATCCCTCTCCGCTTCCCTACGGACGCTCGCTTCCTCGTCGGACAGGATCAAGCTTTCCTTCTGACCGTACAGAAGCTCGTGCAGGCTCACGTCACGATAGCCTGAATGGTCCCCGAAACTTCCGATGAACGAGTGCTCGCTCATCCACCGATGAATCCCGTAGCCGATCCAAAGGCCGCCCGACAGTTTTCTGCTCGCTACCTCCTTCCAAGCCCAGTCCCATTTCGCTTCCAGAGGATCCGAATTCTTGGGATGATGGATAATCTGTTGCGCGCGAAGAGGTACGATCGCGAGCGCCGCTGCCGGGACAAGCAAGGACGTGAGGGCGGAGATTCTCCGGAAGTACTCCATCGTTGGCACCTCTTCGGAAATGAATTGGAATGGTGCGACGGAACGGTTTGCCCTGCCGATTAGACGGAGTCGGGGAGGCATCGGTTGACATGCGAAGAAACGAGAAGCCCCCGATGTGGGAACACCGGGGGCCTCAAGAACAGCAGCCAAATCTGGAAGGGTCTTCTTACTTCCGCAGCTTCAGGACCTGGATATCCGAGTTGACGGTTTTCAGCGTTATCTCGTCTCCACCGCCGTTCAGGACGTATCGAGCGTGAACCTCGTGCCCGTCTTCATCCTGCTCGTACAAGTCCGCCTTGAAATCCGATCGGACCTTGTACTCATCCCTGTGGCTCCTCCATCCCCCCTGAATCCGAATCGTGGCATCGATCGTCGCTTTCGCGGTCTCCGGCACGTAGAGCGTGATCTCGCCGCCGGAGGAGGAAAGCCGACTGTCCCCCTTGCCGCTCGGTTTGAGCTCAGCCACCACGTTTCCGCCCGACGTTGCAGCGTCGATGGAGCCTGTGATATCCTTGAGCTGAATGTCTCCGCCTGACGTATGCGCCTTCACCTTCCCACTGGCGCTCGCCAGCTCGATGTTCCCGCCGGAGGTATTGAGGGTCCCACTGCCGGTGACCTTCCGCACGGTGATGTCACCGCCGGAAGTCGAGACGTTGGCCTCGCCGCCGACATCCCCGATATCGATATTGCCTCCCGACGTTGAAGCTTTCAGCGTTTTGCCGACGCTCTCAGCTTTGATGTTACCGCCCGACGTGGAGACGTTCGCCTCACCGCCGACCATCCCGAGCTCAATGTCCCCGCCGGACGTTCTCAGCTTCACATCGCCCTGAATATTGCCTGTCCGCATGTCACCTCCCGATGTCGAGAGATCGACTTTCCCACCCTTCACATCGCGGAGCGTGACATCCCCACCCGAGGTCGAGCCGCTGACGGTTCCGTTGACCGTGCCTTCGATATCGATATCACCGCCGGCGGTTCTCAGTTCCGCGTTAAACTCAGACGGTACGGTGATGCTAAACCGCATGTGACCATCGGACCACCAGCCGCGTGGCCGGCGAAACTCGACGCGAACGGTGTTGCCGCTTTGTTCCATGCGAAGACGGCTGAGATCCTCTGCGTCGATCCCTTCGGCTTTCACGTACACCTCGTTCTTCTCCCATACGTCGATCCGTATGTCTCCGCCGTCGACGGTGACTTCCAGCGTGCCGCCTTTGTTCACGTTGAATGACTTCGAGCGTGCATCCTGTTCATCGGCGTGCCCAACCGGAATGAACGATGGTATCGCAACGAGGATCGCCGCCACGAATAACCGAGCTTGTTTTTTCATTGGTTAACCTCCTGTAGAACGTTTCTTGCACGATTACGAATGTAGTTGTTATCGTCTGACTGCATTTTCTCTCTCAACACATCGAGAATGTCTTTCCCCGTCCATTGACCTGCAAGGACCGGCTTCTCCAGATAATTGATCACCTCGATGCGCATTGCCGGGTTTGTTTCGTGTTTCAGCACGAAGAGAAAGGCCTCCTTGATGTCTTGATCAAGGGGGAGCTTCTCCAGCGTCACCAGTGCTTCCTTTCGCACCCCAATGTTGATATCGGTCTTGAGCGCCTGGATCAGTGCCGTCTTGATTTCCCTGTCCGGCAGCTTCGTCTGTTCGACCTGGCTGGCAAGCGTACTCACCGTCTTCAGCCGCGCACCGGGATTCTGATCGTTCAGAAGAGCCTGCGCCAGGACTTTCTGCACCGCAAGGTCATTGACGCTCCCCTTCACGTGAACCGGCGTCACCATCTCGAACGTAAAATCGACCTCCTGTTTTTCCGGATCCTGGCTGATGAAGTGCAGGTTTGCCACGCGCGTTTCTGCCCGCTCCGAAGCAACAGCAGCGAGCGTAGGGGACTCGTTCAATCGATTCACCGGGCTGGAGGGGACAAAGAGCAGGTAGCTGACACCCATTCCGACGACGAGCATCGCTGCCCCCGCAAAGGCGACACGAACAGCCGGCGTAGTGGTCGCATCGATCCACTCGAGCACTCGATCCAAAACTGAGCGTCGTGACCGCTCCAGACGAAGCGAAACGCGCAGCTCCCGGCGGGCTTCTTCCAACAGTTCATCGCTCGGCCCGAGCGACGTTCCGGGGAGACTCACAATGCCGTGAAGTTTCTCGAGTTCTCCACGTTCCTGGCGGCAGCTCTCGCAGATCTCGAGGTGTCCGGCGAGCACCCGTTGCTCCTCATCCCCCAGTTCGGAGGCAAAGGAGAGATGGAGCAACTCTCTGTACTGTCTGTGGTTCATACGTCGTCCTCGCTTGATCAAAGCCTGACGTCTTATGTTTCGCCAGGTCTAGTTATAGAGATCTTTCAGTTCTTTCCGGATCTTCTCCGTTGCCGTGAACAGGTATCGCTTCACCGTTCCCTCGGTGCAGCCCATCATCCCGGCGATCTCCCGAATCTTGTATCCTTCGTAATGTTTCAGCGTGAAGACCATCTTTTGCTTCGCAGACAACTTCTCGACCGCTTGATGCAGATGCAGAGCTGCTTCTGACGATTCGGCGCTGCGGTCGGTCGCCGTGCTGTCCTTCAGAGTCTCCGAAAGTGAGTGAGCATGCTCGTCCGACGATTCCTGATCCAGTGAGGCATGCACATGGCGCTTGCGCCGTGAGCGATGCGATAAACAAACGTTCGTCGTGATACGAAATAACCACGTCGAGAATTGGCTGCGGAGCTGGAACTTCGGCAGCGATCGGTAGACCCGCATGAAGACTTCCTGATAGATATCTTTCGCGTCCTCCGAACTCTGTACGTATCTCGCCGCGATTGACAACACCTGTTTGTCGTACCGGTACACGAGCTGCTCGAATGCAGCCATGTCTCCTCGCTTCGCTCTTTGGATCAAATCCAAATCCTGCATCCCTTCTGAACCAGTTGAAAGCGTTTTGTCAGACATAGGATTAGACCTCGGCATCAGAGAAAGGTTGTAGCATCAACTTGAGGGAATTCTCCGGTAAAAGCAAGAGTGAGAAAATGCCGCGCGGCGCTTATGTCTATGTTTTTTCTCGAAAAATGATTATACTTTAAGGCGGGATGGCAATGACCAGAACGGACATGCGAGGCTCTGGACGACGCTCGTGATCGAGAAAACCCTTATCGATGGCCAGATTCCAAAGGTCAGGTTTGCCTGCGACCTTGCGAAGTGCAAAGGCGCCTGCTGCACCATGCCAGGCTACCGGGGCGCACCCGTCCTGGAGAGCGAACTCGAGGAAATAGAGAAGGCGTACCCAGTGATCAGGAAACACCTGAGCTATCAACACCAAGACGTGGTCGAAGAGCGGGGCCTTTTCCAGGGAAGAAACGGGGATCGCACGACCCAGGTCGTCGAGGGTCGAGCGTGCGTGTTTGTCACATATGAAGACGGCATCGCGAAATGCGCATTTGAAAAGGCGTGCTTAAGTAACGAGATTTCCTGGAGGAAACCGATTTCCTGCCATCTGTTTCCCATCCGGGTCGAGGCAGGTTTGCCGGAGCGGATTCGGTACGAGCATATCTCACAATGCGAGGCTGCTCTGGAGCGAGGAGGGCAGGAAAAGATCCCTCTCGTCGACTTTCTCAAGTCACCTCTCATCCGTGCCTACGGTGAAGAATGGTATGCAGAGTTCCTTGAATATTGCAGGGAAAAAAGGGAGATGGATGAACGTAGAGGAAGCGTGCTAGAACAGAGATCGGAAGTATGATCAATCTGTCACAACAGATGCGGTTGGGGCTCAGGCTCACACCGCAGCAGGTCCAATACCTTAAGCTGCTCCAGCTCCCCAACCTCGCGCTCGAACAGCGCATCAAGACGGAGCTCGAACTGAACCCGCTGCTCGAGTTGACCGACGAGATGGAACAAACCCTCGAGCAAGCGGAGCCTGAAGAAGCGACCGTGGAAGAGGCCGACGAACAGAAGGCCGATGGCCAAACCGATGATTCGTACACCCTCGAAGACTACTTGAACGACGACCTCGCGGGGTACAAGAGCCCAGAGAAGTCTCGAGTGCAGGATGAGGAGGAGGAATACGAGCGCCCGCAGGCTTCGAGCGTCCCCATGTCTGAGCGCTTGTTAAGCCAATACCGGCTGCAGTGCGGCGATGATACCGATTTTCTGATCGCTGAGGAGATCATCGGCAACGTCGACGAGGATGGCTACTTGAAACGTGAGCTCGCGCTCGTCGTCCAGGATCTCAACCTCAGCTTCGGGTTGGAGATTCCGCTCGAAAAGGCCGAGGCGGTGATCAAGCAGATCCAGCTGCTCGACCCCCCCGGTATCGCCGCTCGCACGCTCCAGGAGTGCCTGATCTCACAGGTAAGGGCCGCAAAATTTGATCCCCTCATAAAGGAACTTGCCCTGAAGATCCTTGAGGAGCACTTTGAAGACTTGAAGCTGAAGCGGTTCGACAACCTCGCGAACAGTCTTCACATCGGCATGGAGACCCTCAAGAGGGTCATCGACCTGATTCAGCATCTTAACCCGAAGCCGGGGGAGGGCCAATTCTCTGCGCAGGAAAACTACATTACGCCGGACTTCATCGTTGAGAACGACAACGGAGAGTTCCTGATCACGCTCAACGACCGCAACCTTCCTACGCTCCGCATCAACAAAGCCTACCGTGACATGGTCGCCCCCAAAGGAAAGAAGGCGCCGAAAGAAGCCAAGGACTTCATCAAACAGAAGTTTGAGGCTGCAAAGTGGTTCATCGCCTCGATCCACCAACGCCGGGAGACGCTCATGAAGGTGATGCGGGCGATCATCGAACGTCAACGCCAGTGGTTCGCGGAGGGCGAAGTTCTCAAGCCGATGATTTACAAACACATCGCCGAGGTCGTCGGTGTCGATATTTCAACCATCAGCCGAGTCGTGAACAGCAAGTACGTGCAGACTGAGTTCGGCGTTCATTCTTTGAAAGAGTTTTTCACCTCCGGGCTCGAGACGGAATCCGGGGAAGACGTGTCCAACCAGATGATCAAGCAGCGGATCAAGGAGCTCATCGCTACCGAGGATCCAAAAAAGCCGCTCAACGACGACAAGATCGCGGCGATGGTCGGTTCTGAGGGCGTCAAGATCGCGCGGCGGACCGTGGCGAAATACCGCGAGCAGCTCGCAATCCCGATCGCCCGGCTGCGACGGAAAATCTGACTTACACCAATCAATTGATGCCGCCATGACTGAACAAATTCATGCCACAACGATCATCGGTGTTCGCCGTGACGGCAAGGCCGCCCTCGGCGGGGATGGCCAGGTGACGGTTGGCACGACCGTCATGAAGCACCAGGCAAACAAGATTCGCAGGCTCCGCAACGGCGCGGTGCTCGTCGGATTTGCCGGCGCCGCAGCAGACGCGTTCAGCCTCCTCGACCGGTTTGAGGAGAAGCTGGATCAATACCAAGGACAGCTGGTGCGGGCCGCCGTCGAGCTCGCAAAGCTCTGGCGAACCGACAAGTATCTTCGCCAGCTCGAAGCCTTGCTCGCCGCCATGGACAAGGAACATTCCCTCGTGATCTCCGGGACCGGCGAGGTGATCGAGCCTGATGACGGGGTCATCGCGATCGGATCCGGCGGCATGTATGCACTCGCCGCCGCACGGATGCTGCTCAAGCATACGAAGCTTGGTGCTAAGGAGATCGTCCGTGAATCACTCGAAACGGCGGCAGAAATCTGCATCTATACCAACGGCAACATCACAATCGAAGAACTCTAGGACGATGGCTGCTGCGAAGAAGTTGAAATACGACGCGGCGCACGAACTCACGCCGCGCGAGATCGTCAGGGAACTCGACAAGTACATCATCGGCCAGCAGAACGCGAAGAAATCCGTCGCGATTGCGTTGCGCAACCGCTGGCGCCGGCTCCAGGTGCCCGAGAATCTGCGCGAAGAGATCATGCCGAACAACATTATCCTGATCGGTCCGACGGGGGTCGGGAAGACGGAGATCGCCCGCCGGCTTGCCAAACTCGCCCACGCGCCCTTCCTCAAGGTAGAGGCATCGAAGTTTACGGAGGTCGGCTACGTCGGGCGCGATGTGGAATCGATGATCCGGGACCTCACCGAAATCGCCATCAACATGGTGAAGGCGGAGAAAACCGCTGAGGTACAGCACAAGGCAGAAGAGCTCGCGGAGGAACGAATCCTGGATATCCTTGTCCCGCCGCTCCGCCGCCATCGCCCGAACGACTCGCCCGAACCTGCGGTCAACCAGGAGGAAGAGAACGAGAGGACGCGAGGGCGCTTTCGCGAGAAGCTCCGCTCCGGACAACTCGACGACCGCACGATCGAAGTCGATATCTCCGTTCCCCAGATGCCTTTGATGCAGGTGATGGGACCCGTGAGCCTGGAGGAGATGGGCATCAACGTCCAGGATATGTTGGGGAATATCTTCCCGAAGAAAAGCAAACAACGCAAGCTGACGGTTGCCGAAGCCAGACTGCTCCTGACGCAAGAGGAGGCTCAGAAGCTCATCGACATGGAAAAGGCCACCAAGGAGGCCTTGCACCGAGTCGAGAACTCCGGCATTGTCTTTATCGATGAGATCGACAAGATCACCAGCAGCCGGGGCCAGTCGGCAGGCCCCGATGTTTCGCGCGAGGGCGTCCAGCGCGACCTCCTCCCCATCGTTGAGGGCTCCAACGTCCTCACCAAGTACGGCATGGTGATGACCGATCATGTCCTCTTCATCGCCTCCGGAGCCTTCCATGTTGCGAAGCCCTCCGACCTGATTCCCGAGCTGCAGGGACGCTTTCCCATCCGGGTGGAGCTCCAAACCCTGACGGAAGAGGATTTCGTGAAGATCCTGACGCTTCCGAACAACGCCCTCCTCAAACAGTACGTCGCTCTTCTGGAGACCGAGGGGATCAAGCTCGAATTCGACGACGGCGCGGTCCGGGAAATAGCACGGGTGGCTTGCGAGGTAAACGATCAGGTTGAGAACATCGGAGCTCGGCGCCTGCACACCATCCTCACAACCCTTCTGGAAGAGCTCCTCTTTGACTCGCCCGAAGCACTCCCCTCCTCGGCCGTTCACGTGACGAAGCAAATGGTGGAGGAAAAGCTAAGCTCGATCGTGAAGAACCGTGATTTGAGCAGGTATATTCTGTGAGGGGACGGAGCAACGGTGTCAGGCTGACGTTCGGATCCCGAAGGTTCCGCGGTCGGTGATGGTTCGTACATGATGTCACCGGAACCCGTGGAGGTTCCGTCGGCACATCATCCTTCAGCGTTAGTGGAACTTCTCATCCTTTGACGGCGGTTGGAAGCCGAACAGTTGTCCGCCTGAAGCGTCACCCGCGATCTTGATCTCCCCGAATTTCTTCTCGTACTTGTCGATGTTGTCCTTCAGAGCGTTCAGAAGCATCTTCGTATGCTGCGGGGTCATCACGATCCGGGCGTGCACTTTCGCCTTCGGAACTCCCGGGAGCACGCGGGTGAAGTCAATCACAAATTCCGCAGGTGAATGGGTGATGATGGCAAGGTTCGAGTAGATTCCCTCCGCCTCCTTCTCCCCGAGCTCGATGTTGATCTGCTGCGGCGGCATTTGATCGTTCATGCGTCTCTCTCCTCAGAGCTGATTGAAATAAATGCCCATCGGTGGCAGGGCAACCCCACCAGCCGATGGGCACGACTGAAAACGTACGCGAGAGAAGTCCCTGTCGGACCTCTACTGGCCTTTGCGGACCTTGTCCGCCTGCTGGAATGCCTTCATCGCTTTGTCCTGCTGGTCCAGGCGAGCGTAGATTTGACCCAGCGTCTCCCAGATGTTCGGATCATCTTTCTTGCACTCGGTCACCTGCTCCATGTACGGAAGCGCCGCTTCGAATTTGGGCTTGTACGCAACGGTTTGCTCCGCCTTGTCTTCGGCCTCATGGATGATGTCGACACCCCAGTTGTAGTAAGTAGCAGCAAGATCGAATTTGGTGTCACAGTCGCTCGGGTCAATACGCAGCACTTCCTTGAACTGCGCGATCGCGTCATCGAACCGTCCGTCCGTGCGGTAGAGAACGCCCAGAATGTAGTGGTCCTGCTTGTTCTCGGGCGAGTCTTTGACCTCCTTCTCGAATACCGAGATCGCAGGTTTGATGCGGTTTGACTCAACGTACGCCTTCAGGAGAGCTTGCAGAGTCTCGTTATCTTTCGGATCTGCCGCCCGGGCAATCTCAAGCGCATTGTCAGCTTTGACGAATTCCGCCTGTGCCATGCGATACTCTGTGGAGTCAATTTCAGGTTTATAAACCGGCTGGCCAAATTTCCGGTCAACGACCTTTTCCCCGTCAATGGAAACCGTGAGCTTGTACTTCTTGTAAACCCAGTCTTCTTTCCTGGTCCCCCTCGGTCCCTTCACGGTGGTGTCCGGCGGTCCAAGCAGCTGCATCAAGTCATTCCGCTGCGAGGTTTTCTTGACGTCCTCGAGGTTCTTCAGGGTCCGGAGCGGCTCGGCATTCGCTTCCTCAAATTTCTTCTTATGATCGTCGCCCTTCATGATGTAGATTCTTCCTGCCCGTTTGATCGACTCGACATCCTTCCCCATGTCCCAAGCCTGCTGGAACGCGGTCAAGGCACTGTTGTACTCGCCCTTATTGTAGTACGCGTAAGCCAGATACCGATAGGTGAGAGCAGTATCAGGCCAAGCTTCGATTGACCTTGTGAATGAATTGAGCGCCTTGTTAAAGTATTGCGCCGAATCGCTGCTCGCCTTCTCCAGGTAACCGACGCCCGCGTTGAGGTTTTGTCCCCAGTGGTTATAGCGGATTGCCCGAATCTCAGAGGCGTGCTTGTTGGAGAGTTTCAACACCTCTGCGAACGCCTTGTTCATAGCTTTGTAATTTCCTTCATCCCCCCTCAGGCTGCCCAGAAAGTACCACGCCTCTTCATTCGTCGGGTTCTTTTTCACTTCAATCTCAAGCATTCGGATCGCCTCTTTGTAGTTCTTCTGGGTAATGTAGACCTTGGCACCAGTGAACTCCGGTGAGCCGCATTGATATCCCTGGAACATAAAGGAAGCGAGAACGATGCCCAGGAGCGCTTTCACGACGTGATGCTTCATTGATTTGTCCTTCTGTGGATTATTGTTGATGACGATACGGGGTTTGAAAATTGACTTTGAAATGTACCAAAAGGGCTCTTCAGAAACAAGCACCGACGCGCAATTTGTCACCACCCTTCCGACCTCCCGCGCCCAAGATTCTGAGACGCTCCCTCCGCTCGCATCTCCGACTCACTGACACCTCAAGAACAGAAACCTCGCTTGGTTCTTTGACATTCGGCCCTTTTTTCGGTAAGTTGGGATTGGTCGCCCCAAGCCGCCGATGAAGGTAACCGACTGTGTTTTCTGCAGGATAATCGCTAGAGCCGAGCCGGCCCAAATCCTCTACGAAAACGAGGACGCCATCGGCATACTTGATATCCATCCGGTCCATCTCGGTCATTCGCTCGTAATTCCCAAATTCCACTGCGCAGAATTCGGGCAGCTGCCGCCAGACACATTCCGCGGCTTTATGACGGCTCTGAGCGAGGTCTCGCGTGCGCTGGTGAAGGGCCTGGACCTTGAAGGCTTCAACATCTTTTCGAATAACGGCGCCGTCGCAGGACAATCGGTCTTCCATTTCCATTTTCATATCACTCCTCGCTACGAGAACGACGACATCAAATTTGTTCTCAAACTCAAGCAGTACTCCGATGGCGAACTGGCTTCCACTGCAGATCGCATTCGGGCATCTATCAACTCAGAGCAGTAAACCCAAGAAGGAGCAATTCAGGCAATGAGCGACTACGTGAAGCTGACACCCCCCTCTGAGGGAGAGAAGATCACCGCTACGAACGGCAAACTCAGCGTCCCCGACAAACCGATCATTCCGTTCATCGAAGGCGATGGAACGGGCCCTGACATCTGGCGTGCATCCCAACAGGTCTTCAATGCGTCGATTCAGAAAGCATATGGCGGTAAGAAGAAAATCGTCTGGTTTGAGGTCTACGCCGGCGAAAAAGCAAATGCGGTCTACGGGCCGAACACGTGGCTCCATGACGATACGCTCAACGCGATCAAGGACCACGTCGTGGCGATCAAGGGACCTCTGACAACACCGGTGGGGGGTGGCATACGCTCCATCAACGTCAGCCTCAGGCAGATGCTCGACCTCTACGTCTGCTTGCGGCCTGTCCGGTACTTTCAAGGCGTCCCTTCTCCCGTCAAGCAGCCTGAGCTCATCGACATGGTTGTTTTCCGCGAGAACACCGAGGACATCTATGCGGGGATCGAGTGGCGAGCCGGCACGCCCGAGGCGAAGAAGATCGTCGATTGGCTCCAAAAGGAGATGGGAGTGAAGAAAATCCGTTTTCCGCAGACCTCGAGCATCGGCATCAAGCCGGTCTCCGAGGAAGGGACGAAGCGATTGGTGCGGGCGGCCCTCCTGTACGCCGTGGACAACAACCGGAAGTCCGTCACGCTCGTCCACAAGGGCAATATCATGAAGTTCACAGAGGGCGCGTTCCGGGAGTGGGGATATGAAGTGGCCCAGAAGGAATTCGGAGGCCAGCCGCTCGACGGCGGTCCCTGGATGAAACTCCCCGGCGGAGTCGTCATCAAGGACGTCATTGCCGATGCCTTCCTGCAGCAAATCCTGACCCGGCCCGCAGAGTATGATGTGATTGCAACGCTGAACCTGAACGGAGACTACATTTCCGACGCTCTCGCGGCCCAGGTCGGGGGAATCGGGATTGCTCCGGGCGGCAACATCAACTACGAAAACGGCCACGCGATTTTCGAGGCAACGCACGGAACAGCACCCAAGTACGCCAACCAGGACAAGGTCAACCCCGGTTCGGTTATCCTCTCGGGCGAAATGATGCTGCGCTACCTCGGTTGGAAGGAAGCAGCCGATCTCATCATCAGGGGGCTCAAGAAGGCGATTGAAGCCAAGGTCGTCACGTACGATTTTGCTCGACTGACGCAGGGCGCGAAGGAGGTGAAGTGCTCCGAGTTCGGAGAAGCAATCATCAAAAACATGTAGCCGGGAAGGCCGGGGCCGCTGAGCGCCCCCCTCATCTCCGTAAGGCTTCGAGAGCATCGGGCATCTCGGGAATCCGGGATGCCCTTTTTGTTGCCAGGACCGGTGATCCTGAGTGGAGGCGAGAGACCAGATCATACCCTTCGACTGATTGCGGGTTCCTTGAAACAGATTCCAATTTTCAGTATCATGCCAACGGTAAGACTGGAGAATGAATTTTCGAGGAGAGGCGTGTACATGGACTCAAAGCCAGCCCAACAGCGAGAGGTCAATGTTGACGTGCTCGTGCAAGAGCCCGCAAAGGTGATCCTCTTCAACGACGAGGAGCATACCTTCGACGAGGTGATCGGGCAGCTGATCAAGGCACTACGCTGCGACAGCGCAAGGGCAGAGACGCTGACCTGGGAGGTGCACGACAACGGCAAGTCGGCGGTGTTCGAAGGCCCTATGGACGACTGCGTGCGAGTCTCCGGCGTCCTCGAAGAGATCGCGCTGCACACTCAGATCGAGATATGATGGAGGAAAGCAACCCCCATGCGAGTCAAAGAAGGACAGATTCTGTACGATGCACAGGGAAAACGGACTCATATCGTGCTCCCTTTCAGAAGGTATGAGGAGATGCTCAGGCACCTCGAAGATGCCGACGACCTGAAGTCTATGAGAGAAGTCGAAGACGAGAGGAACATCCCCTGGAGACTGGCAAAAAAGAGGCTACGAAAGAAAGCGTAGTATGTATTCAGTGGGAGTGAAGGCGACGGCTCTCCGCGAACTGAAAGCGTTGCCGGCAAAAGTTCGAAACCAGACCGTTGAAGTGACCGACAAGCTCGAGCTCAACCCTGGGCCAAGCGGTTGTAAGAAGCTGACTGGCAGCCACACACGCTGGAGAATTAGGATAGGAGATTACAGAATCCTGTACGAAATCGACGACACCGACAGAAGTGTCATCATATTCAGAATCTCACATCGAAAGACGGCCTACCGATGAGGTCGAGTGAAGTGCGAAGTAGCTTCTTGGATTTCTTCAAGGATCGCGGCCACGCGATCGTTCCAAGCTCGCCGGTGGTCCCCCACGACGACCCCACCCTGCTCTTTGCCAACGCCGGGATGAACCAGTTCAAAGATGTCTTTCTGGGCTCCGGCAAACGACCCTACACACGAGCTGCCAACACGCAGAAGTGCATTCGGGTCAGTGGCAAGCACAACGATCTCGAGGAGGTCGGCCGTGACACGTACCACCACACCTTCTTCGAAATGTTAGGGAACTGGTCGTTCGGCGATTACTACAAGAAGGAAGCGATCGAATGGGCTTGGGATCTTCTGACAAGAGTGTGGGGGCTGCCGAAGGACCGACTTTGGGCGACCGTTTACAGGGAGGACGGAGAGGCCGAAGGCCTGTGGAAAACGGTAACGGACATCAACCCCGCCCGAATTCTTCGCTTCGGCGAGAAAGACAATTTTTGGGAGATGGGAGAAACCGGTCCCTGTGGCCCCTGTTCCGAAATCCACGTCGATCGAACACCGCGAGGAACAGCAACGGCGTCGATGGTCAATGCCGGCACTCCCGACGTCATCGAGATCTGGAACCTTGTCTTCATCCAGTACAACCGCGATTCCGATAGCAAGCTCACTCCCCTGCCTGCCAAGCATGTTGACACCGGGATGGGTTTCGAGCGGATCTGTGCGGTCCTGCAAAGGAAAGAATCAAACTACGACACGGACGTCTTCACCCCCCTCATTCGACGCATTTGTGACCTGACCGGTAAGAAATATGTCGGCGGCACGGAATCAAACGAGACCAAGGCTGTCGAGATCGAGACGGCGATGCGCGTCATCGCCGATCACATCCGGGCGCTGACGTTCGCCATCGGCGACGGTGCCGTCCCTTCCAACGAGGGCCGGGGGTATGTCCTCAGAAGGCTTTTGCGCCGGGCAGCCCGGTTCGGCCGGAATCTTGAGATGCACCAGCCGTTCATCTACCGGCTCGTCCCCACGCTCGTGGAGACGATGGGCGAGGTGTTCCCGGAGATTCAGGAAAAACAGGAGCACATCCAGAAGATCATCAAGGGCGAGGAGGAAGGATTCAACGAGACGCTCGATCGAGGGATCGGTAAGTTTGAGGAAGTGGTCGAGCGAATTGGCCATTCGAAGACGTTCCCCGGGGAAGACGCGTTCAAGCTGTACGATACCTACGGCTTTCCTCTGGACCTCACGGAACTGATGGCGGCGGAACGCGGCCTCGGTGTCGATGTGGCGACGTTTGCCGAGCTGATGGAACAACAAAGGAACCGGTCGAAAGAGTCGGCGAAAGAGTTTGGCAGCCCAAAGGTCTCGAAGTTCACCGCCGAGGGTGCGGCTGCTCCCTCGTCTGAATTCGTAGGGTATGATGCGCTCGAGTCTGACGCCAAGATTGTAAGTGTTGATGACGGGTATGCGATCTTAGACCGCACTCCGTTTTACGGGGAAGCCGGCGGTCAGGTCGGGGATACCGGCGAGTTGATCGTCGAGGGAAGATCGCTTCACGTCGTGGATACGCAGCGGGATGGCCAGATCGTCGGACACAGACTGGCCGGGCAAGTCAGCCCTCCCCCCGGCAGTCAGGCTCATGCCAGAGTTGATGCTTCGCGGCGCGCATCCATCATGCGCAATCATTCGGCAACGCACCTTGTGCACGCCGCATTGCGGAAGATCCTGGGAACGCACGTCCACCAGGCTGGCTCCCTCGTTGCTCCGGAGTATCTGAGATTCGACTTTGCGCATTTCTCGAAGCCGAGCGATCAGGAGCTGCGCGATATAGAGGCCCTCGTCAATGAGAAAATCAAGGAGGACATCAAGCTCACGCACCATCGCGATATCCCGTTTGAGGAAGCGAAGAAGATGGGTGCGCTGATGTTCTTTGGCGACAAGTACGGGGACAGGGTGAACGTGGTTCAGTTCGGAAGCTTCAGCAGGGAATTCTGCGGCGGGACGCACGTCCACTCGACCGGCGAGATAGGATATTTCAAATTCAGGTCTGAAGGAAGCATCGCGAGCGGCGTCCGGCGCATCGAAGCTGTAACGGCCGACAACGCCGTCGAGCTCCTGCACCTCCAGGATCGCAATGCCACGGAACGACTCGATTACGCGTCCGAACAACTGCAGCAGCTCTGGCAGCTTCTAAACGAGCTTGCCTCGAGGCCCGGAGGCTCAGGCACGGCGACCGATGAATCGATGACGGCTCTCCAGAAACGGCTCGAAAACCTCAAGAAAGCCCCGAAGGCAGCATCAAGAGGGTTCCATCACCTCGGAGCTCATTTTGACGAGCGCGCCCGACGCGGCTTCGAAATCGAGACTCTCGTCCTCGACATCGCCGAGAAACGAAGATCGCTAGAGAAGGAAGTGTCGAAAGAACGGCTGCTCTCTCTCGCCGGGCTGATCGAAGGGCTGGTTCAGAACGCAGGGCACGTGGATGGCCTTAGGCTTGTCTCGGCACGCGTGGAGGCCAGCACGGTCGATGAGCTGAAAGCTCTTGGAGATGCCCTGCGGGCCAAGCTCGGGAGCGGCGTCGGGCTGCTCGGCTCCGTGCTGGATGACAAGATTTCGCTCGTCTGCGTCGTTACAGACGATCTCGTGGCCAGCAAGCGGATCGCCGCCGGGAACGTGGTCGGCGCTGTTGCGAAGATCGTCGGCGGAGGAGGAGGCGGAAAAGCGCACCTGGCGACTGCCGGTGGCAAGGATGTGTCAAAACTCGACGATGCACTCCGGGCCACGGAGTCGATCGTTCGATCAATGCTCAAACGTTGAAAGTAACGATTTCCGATGACTACGCTTGAGAGGCTCTTCAAAATTCGCGAGGATCGGGGTACGGGGTATCTCGCCCTCATCGATCCGGACAAGAACGATGGGGGCAGGCTTCCCTCCTTCGTCCGCGAAGCGACCGAAGCAGGTGTCGACGGCTTTCTCGTCGGCGGAAGCCTCATGCTGACCAACGAATTCGAGTTGCAGCTGCAGTCGATCAAACGCAACACCACGCTTCCGGTGCTCATCTTCCCGGGCAGCCTCTTTCAGGTCTCGCCGATTGCGGACGCAATCCTTTTTCTGATTCTCATCAGCGGACGGAATCCGGAGCACCTCATCGGCAACCAGGTCGTCGCCGCCCCGATCATCAAGAGGAGCGGCCTCGAAGCGATCTCGACGGGCTACATGCTCATCGAAGCGGGTAAGACCACGTCAGCCGAGTTTATGAGTAACACCAAGCCGATCCCGCGCAACAAACCTGATATCGCACTGGCCCACGCGCTCGCCGCGGAGTTGATCGGGATCAAGATGCTGTACCTTGACGCCGGCAGCGGAGCCGAACTCTCCGTCCCGGATGACATGATCCGCCGAATCACCGACCACTGCTCCCTGCCGCTGATTGTGGGCGGAGGAGTCCGGACTCCGGAGGAGGCACAGAAGAAGGCCGAGGCGGGGGCATCCTTTGTGGTCACTGGGACGATCATCGAGGAGAGGAACCGCCGCTCGTTCATCAAAGAATTCGCCGACGCCGTGCACTCCCGTCCGGCCGCCAAGCCAATTTCCTAACCGACCACCGGCAATCGTCAGTAGAAAACCGACACTTCTCTCAATGGCTCACCTCCCCGTCACGCTTGTCTACCGCCAGAAATTCATTCTGGACTCGTTGAAGGAAAGCTCCGAGACAAAGCGGCGCATTGCGGACCAGTGCGTTCCGCAGATCATGAAGGCGGTCGATCTGCTCATCGAGGCGCTCAATAAGAAAAAGAAGATCCTCCTGTGCGGCAATGGGGGCAGCGCGGCAGACGCCCAACACCTTGCCACAGAGTGCGTCATTCGCCTCAGCCCGACGATCCAGCGCCCCGGAATCCCTGCGATCGCCCTGTCGACCGATTCCTCCAACCTCACGGCGGGAGCGAACGACCTCGGGTACGAAAATGTCTTCGCACGCTCGGTCGACGCGTTGGGGACCGAGGATGACGTGTTGATCGGCATCAGCACCAGCGGAAACTCCGAAAGCGTGAACCGGGCGCTTCAAAAGGCCCGCGAAAAGAAGATGACGACCATCGGTTTGCTGGGGAAGGATGGAGGCAAGGCCAAGGATCTCGTCGATCTCGCCATCGTTGTCCCGTCGAACGACACACAGCGAATCCAGGAGGGTCACATCACCATCGGGCACATTATCTTTCAAGAGGTGGAACAGGAGATGTTTGGATAGCGATAGAGAGTTTCGAGTTGTTGGTCCATAGTTCCCAGTTTCTGAATCTTCTCCGTCGGAAGGATCCATCCCGAGAGAAGCCAACCCTTCCACCGTCGTCGCAGGCAACCCCGCTATGCCCTCACAACGTCGAAAAGACTTCCTCATCCCTCTTCTGACCGTCTGTTCGGATGTTCTCGCGATCGAAGCCGCCTTTCTCTTCTCCTACTGGCTTCGGTTCTACTCTCCTCTCACGTCGTTTGCGGCGGTAACGCTCGGCGTTCCTCCACTGGGGGCGTATGTCGAAGGGTCATTGGTGGTCATCCCGTTCTGGTTGTTCCTCTTTGATTCGAGAAAGATGTACGCAGCGCGTCGGAACATCTATTTCTCCGATGAGTTCTTTGCGATCGTTCGCCTCGTCTTCATCGGCATGCTGGTTGTGATGGCTGCTGCATTCTTCTACCGAGCTTTCTCATACTCACGGCTCGTTTTCGCCCTGCTCGGCTTCTCCGCGGTTGCGTTCATCGCCCTCGGACGATTTCTCGTGATGAAATTCGAGCAGCGGTGGTACGCACGCGGAAGAGACCTCAAGCAGGTCATCATCGTCGGGACGAACCTCACGGCGAAGCGGGTCTACTCCTCTATCATCACCAATCCCTCCCTCGGATACCGGATCGCCGGCTACTTCACCGCCAACGGCGATGGCGAGATGGCGCAGAGCGGATCGATGCGGCTCGGTTCAATCGGTCAGGTACCGGAATATATCAAGGGACATGGCGTCGATATCGTCTTGATCTCTCTGACGTATCAGGAGCATCCGCAACTCTACGAGCTGGTCCGTGACTGCGAAGGCCTCAATACGGAGATTATGATGGTTCCGGACATGCTTGAGCTGATGACCAGCGGCGTGCGCGTGAAGGAGCTTGAAGGAATCCCATTCATCAAAATCAAGGGAATGCCCCTGACCACGTGGAATATGATTCTGAAAAGGTCATTCGACATTCTGTTTTCGAGTCTCGTCTTGCTCCTCACCAGCCCCATCGTTGCCATCGTTGCGCTCCTCGTCAAGCTCAGTTCGAAAGGCCCTGTGTTCTTCACCCAGGAGCGTGTCGGCCTGGACGGCACGCCATTCAAGCTGGTCAAGTTCCGGACGATGAGGGCGGACGCCGAGAAAGATACGGGGCCGGTGTGGACAAGCAAAGGTGATCCTCGCAGAACGGCTGTGGGGGGATTTCTGCGACGGTTCAGTATCGACGAGCTCCCCCAGCTCATCAATGTTTTCAAGGGTGAAATGAGCATCGTGGGACCCCGGCCGGAGCGACAGCATTTCGTCGAGCAATTCCGGAATGAAATCCCCCATTACCTGGATCGGCATCGCGTGAAGACCGGGATGACGGGATGGGCACAGGTGAACGGCCTCCGCGGGAATGCGCCTATCGAGGAGCGCACCAAGTACGACGTCTACTACGCGGAAAACTGGTCCTTTGTCTTCGATTTGAAAATCATCCTGAAGACTCTCCGCGCGGTTGTGTTTGGAAAGGATGCCTACTGAACAGCGGATGAAGGGATGAACGGAAGATCTGAATATCTACTGCGATTCATCCGCTGAACAACCGGCGCGTCAAGAGAAATCTCTTAGTTCCTTATTACGCCGTCATGGTCGCTGCGTTCGTTCTCGCACTTCATTTCATCGCCGCGCTCTACGCCTTCATTAGATGGAAGAAGGCGGAGGGGCTGGCAGAGGGTCTGCTGGCCGTGGCGTTTTTCGTGATTATTTTCGCCGTCGGCTGGACGATTGCCACAATGCTCACGAATCTCCTGTTCACCCCGGATATCGTCATACGCTGGTACTACGGCGAGACGAGTTCGTTCTTCCTTCGGACGCTGAGAAAGGAGATCAACAGAGATACGATTTCTTTGCTTATGTTGACTTTCGGCGAGGTGGGGTTCTACTACTTCTATCTGAGAACTGAAAAGCGGGGGGGGTAAAACCGACGAGGGCGGAAGGAAAACGTCTTAGGTAACGCGGAGGTAAATGAACGCTAGCCTCTTACAGATCAAGTGCCACTGCTTTCATTTCAAGGTAAACAGGAAGACGATTTCACACCTCTGCGGGATTTGAGGTTGAGATAATTTCAGCGGCTCGAACTTCCAATAGCGCACCTCCTTTATCGCAGTCTCCTCGAGTCTTGTATTCCCTTTCTGCACCGGCTGCAACGCCTGGATGGAGCCATCCGGCGAGACGACTGCCAGAAGCTTGATTTCAGCCTCCACCTTCACACCTTCAGGGTACTTGGGCAAATCGCCGGAGATCTTTTTTCTCATACCGCCCTGCAACCATCTCATCGAGAATCCAACTCCGCCTCCTTCACCGTTCCCGAACAGATCAGAACCTCCCCTGCCTCCCACTCCATACAGACCGGGCGCCGGCTTGGCGGCGGAACCGACTCCTGAGGCTCCTGACCCGCTGGGCAAATCGGCCTCGCGCGACGGGATCACTGCTCCACCGCGAAAAGTATTCACGTCGTCTGCGAGGCGGCCCCCGACCGGGTCATTGCGCGTGTAGTCTGCCGGGGTCTCGGGTGCAAGGCTGTTGGCGTTGATCTTGTCATTCGGTTTCACCGAGGGGAGATCCCCGATTCCCAGACCCATGGCGCGGGGCCGGGATCGCTCTCCTTTGGTGAGCGGGCCGCGGGAAGGCACACCTGCAGTGGGCATCTCGCTCTGCAGATTATCAGCCGTCAGGACAATCGGATACGACCTGAGCCCGAACTCTCTCTGCCCGATCACCGGCGTCGTCGGCAGCTCCTCATAGCGCGAGATTCGCGAGGCCGGCGTCGGGTTCTCCTCACGCTGGAGATAGCGCACCCCCCAATAACTGACGAAAAACAGCAGATGAAGCCCAACCGCGAGTTCAAGTCCTCGGCGCAGGTTCTGGCGGTAACTTCGAACAAGCTCGATTCTACCATAGAGCCGGCGTCTGCCGGAGAAATAGATCGATTCTATCATGCTGTCTACCCCCCTCTCAATCCTGAGGAGTCGAAGATAAAGGTATCAACTCCCGGATTTACGTCTCCATGCTTCCGAACGTCCTCGAACAGGACGCAGCTCATACCTCGTTGCCACTCAAAAACTGTGAGATTTGCTTCACTGTGCTCGAACCCGGGCAATCACATGGTTGGATCTGATTTCCTCAGCAAAACTCTGAACGGCATTCTGGGCTGCTTTTCGCGATGGATACCGTCCGATACACACGGTGAATAAGATTCTGCCTTTGTACGGGCGTTCCTCAACGTATGCGGGATAGCCCGCTTCACCAAGTCTCGTCACCATTATTTCAGCGACAGATTTATCGCGCCACGCCGAGACATGAATGGTGTACTCCCCACTCATCTCTCCAAGTCTTGGAGCTACGGTCGACGTCGGCATTTCTCTCACCGGTGCCGCGGCACTCGGTTTCCCTGCGGGCGTGAGTGCAGTTTTCGCAGCGCCATGCCCAGCTTCCTGGAGTGGCGGGGTCTCAATCATCTCCGTCCCCGCCGTGTCGGCGGCGCGCTCGCCTGGAGCGTTGGAAGGGGTCGGCTCTTGCAACTGGACAACTTGAGGAGTTGCTTTCCTTCCGGGCAGCTTGATGATCCCTAATCTATTCAAGAGATACACAGCGCCAGCGCCGACAACGAGCATCGCGAGCAACACTACCAGTATCGTCGCACCCCTACCCTTGCCCTTCTTCTTTGGTCGTTCTTTCCAGGCTTGCGACTCACCCTCCTCCAGATTTTCAAGGTTATCGAACGATCCTTCGTCTTGCAGGTTTAAGTCTGGCATTGATGGATCCTCCTCGTATGATGGAGAATGTATGGTGCGCTTGTTTCGACCGGAGTTCTCCTACCACTGATAGCTCACCCCAACGGAAACCAGAAAGGGCGCCGCACGATATCCCCCCCACTCCTCATACTTCTTGTCGGTCGCATTCTGCACATCAAGGAACAGGTGCAGCGATCCAAGCCCTGAGTAGTCGGCCTTCAACCCCACGATCAGGTAGGAAGGCAATCTCAGGCCACCTGAAAGATCGACTGCCCGCCGACCGACGAAACTCCACCACGGAGAAAGACTCAATCCGGGCAGGATCGGTCGCACGTACATCCCGGTCGCCTGAAACTCCGGCACGTACGGAATCTCAAGCTGCGTGATTGAGTTTTTCGTCAAACTCCAGACCACGCTCAATGCAAAATAACTATTAGAATTGAAGTTCGCAAATAGATCAGCCCGATAGGTCATCAACGAGGTGGTCCCTCGATAGGCCATCGACCAGATGCCACGCTGCCCCGCTTCGGCGTACAGCGGGTAGTCTCGAATCGATTGGAACCGTGCGGACAATCTTGTTCGCCACACTTCGTCCCAGTCCGTCTCCAAAGCTCCTGTAACATCGACGGGAGCGTCCGAATGGCGAATCACGGAAGCCCCGGACAAAAACGGATGAGCGCGGACGAAATCCGTGAGCGCATTGTAACGCACTCCTCCCGCGTACGATAAGCTGAGGACTGTCGATTCCGGGAATTGACAACCGATAGTCGCGTTCGGATAGATCTTCCCGACGCTCTGATCCAGCATCCCTTTAGCGAGGAACGCATGAGCCGACACCTGAGCGAAGAACCGATCCCACGAGAGCCGGGCGCTGCCGATCGTTGCCTCCAGGTACGGAAGCGACGCCGACGACGATCCTGTCAGCGAGGATGAGGTGAACTGAATCCGACCGACTATTGAAGTCGACCACACAGGGATCGAAGTTTCCGCACTCAAGTCGAAGCGAAGCTCTGTCACATCCGCGGATGAGTCGGTTATGACGGCGTTTGAGATGCCGAGGCCCACATCGTACGGAAGGGCACTCTCAGTGGAGGACGTCAGATCGCCTCCAAGAGCAAGCCGCGAGATGCTTCGCGTGAGCGATGGGGTGCTCGACCCGAAGAAACGATACGTCTGGCTACCATAGCTGGCATTCCCCGTGCCGGTCGCATGGTCTAGCCACGGCGATGGAGCATAGATGCGCATGCCACCCTTTGCCTCGAGTGCACCTTCGGAACGGTTTGCGTAGGGAGCGTAGCCCATGGTCGACGCGTAATGCGCTTCGCCAAGGTAGAAGTACTCCGGACGCCGCTGCCCGACCCGCAGCCAGACGACCGGCGTGAAGTGCGTCCCTATGCTCGCGAGGATCTTTCCGTATCCTGCGACAGGACCGCTGGTCTCCTCGCCGAGCTTCCCGCTGGCAGCAATCTCAACAGTGCCGCGATCCCGTTCGGCAGCCATCGGATCCGCTAGAGGTAGCAACAAGTCACTAACGTGCTGCTCTGGCTGCACCTTCTCAGTTTTCGGCAGGTCGATGGTCGCAGTTCCCGTGATTACGAACTCCGGCAAATCGATCTTCGGCAGCTCGGCTGTTTGGCGTCCCTTGCCACCCGACTGTTGCGGTTTCGTCTCGGTCCGGGGTTGCGCCACCGCGGGGCGCCGTCTCCCAGGCTCCAGCTTCGCTGGCACGGACTGCTTCTCCTGTGCAGTCGAACCACAGACGAGCACTGCTATTATGAGGAGGACGGTATTGAGAATCCTGCGCAAATTGGATTTCTTCACTCGAGTGCCTTGAGCCGCTGCGATGCCACTGAGGCAACTTCACCTTGCTTTTGTATCTTGAGCGCACTCTGGTACGCCTCTTTCGCCTTCAGACGATTCCCAAGCTGCTCATACACCTGACCGAGCCCCACCAATGCCTTCGCCACCCAGGTGTCGTAGGAAGGGAAAACGTAACGGACCCTCAAGAACGCTGTGACGGCATTCTGCCAATCTTTGCTCTGCAGGTACGATGCGCCGCTGAGGTATTGCGCTTCGGCACCGACCTGGTCCGTGCGGGATGTGGCAACTTGCTGGGCGAGGGATTGCACGGCTGAGAAATTGTGAAGGGCCAGTAGGATATTCGACAAACCGACACGGGCTTTGTCAGCCTGGAAGGTTCCAGGATGCCTGGAAGTGACGAATTCGAACTGGCTTCTCGCCTCCTCCAAAGCTCCATTCTCGTAGAAAAGCATCCCCTTGACATAGCCCACCTCAGCCGCCGAAGGTGTATTCACCAGCTCCTTCTCAGCCTGGGTCAGTAGTGCAAATGCCTGGTCATACTGCTTCTGTGAGCGGTAGATGGCGATTGCCTCCAGGAAGGAACTTGAAACAATCTGGCCAGGTGCGTTCTTGACCTCCGCCGCCTGAGCGTAAGCGGTGGCCGCTTCCGCGAGCTTTCCCGATTCTGCCAAACTTCTCCCGAGCCAGTAGAAGGCTGCAGCGCGTTGAGCCGAATTCGGATACTGCCGGATGAACGTACGGTATTCGTTGGCTGAGGCGTCGAACTGCTTTTGGCTGAAGAGCAGGTCTCCTTTCTTCAAGGAGAGTTGTTCAGAAGCTGAGGAATCGGAGTTTTCTTGTTCATAGGTTTCGATCACCCCCAAGGCGTTCTGGGACTTGCCCTGTGCGGAGAGAGAATACTGGATGCCTGTCAGAGCGTCCATAGCATAGCTGCTTTTCGGAAAACGCCGGATGACCTCGCGGTATGATTTCTCCGCGGCCGCGTATTGCTGCAGGTTGTAGTACGCATCGCCGATGCTGTAGTACGCCCGCGGCGTGACATCCCCGTCAGGATAGTTCACGGTGACTTTCTGGAACTCGTTGATCGCAGCGAGATAGTTCTTTTGCTGGAACTTGATCCAACCGAGGGCATATTGAGCATCATCTGCGAGCGAGGAGCGGGGGAAGGTTTTGATGAGGGCGGAGAATTGTTGTGCCGCCTGATCACGATCCTCCGATCGGAAATAGGTCTGCGCAAGCTGGTAATAGGCGTAATCTATCCCGTCCTTCTTCGGAAAGAGCCGAATGACCGCACGGTAATCGCCGGCCGCCTTCCCGTAATCCTTCTGCTGGAAATAGCAGTCCCCAAGACGCAGCCGGGCGTCAAACGAAAACTTGCCGTTCGGATATGCGACGATGAGGCGTTCGAAGGCCTCGATTGCCTCGGGGAAATTATTCATCTTGAAATGCGACCACCCAATACCGTACGACGCTTCCTCCCGCCGCGCGGTCCCCGGCCTTCCGAGAAGATTCTGATAGTGCGTCAAGGCGGATTGGTAGTCGCCTCCTTCGTACTCCGATTCTGCCATCCAGTAGGATGACTCAGCGGCGCGAGGATCCGCCGGATACGCAGAGGAGAATTTCGAGAATTGGCCTGCCGCCTCCTTGAACCTGTTTGCCCGGTAGAAGCACCAGGCGATCTGGTAGCTTGCGGTCGCCATCACCTCGGGCGATGCACCCGCCTGGCCCAGAGCCTGCCCGTACGCGGTGCGGGCAGCCTCGTAGTTCGACTCAGCGAACAAGCATTCACCGAGCATCTCGTAAGCGTCGGCGACCACATCGCTCATTGGGTATTCTGCCGTGACCTTCTCGAAAAACTTCTCTGCCTCCTGAATCTTCTTGTCTTCAAACAACATCAAACCGAGGTCGTACAATGCATTGTCCGCGTAGTCGCTTTTCGGATTCGTCCTGTAGAGCGAGTTGAACGTCCCAGCCGCTTCATCTCGTTTTCCCTGCAGCTTCTCCGCGACACCTTTGCGATACATTGCTGCCAGGGCGAATGCATCGTTCCCGCCGGCGAGCCTCGAGAACATCTCGGCGGCTGCGCCAAACTCTTTTTGCTTCAGCAGCGTCCATCCGAGGGCATATGTGACCTCCCGCGCCAGCTTGTTCCGGGGGTATTTTGCCAGGAACTCCTCATAGTACTTCCGCGCGCCGGTGAATTGATCCAGATGGTAGTAAGATTCCCCCAACAGGTAGTCGGCTTCGGCTTTCTGGTCCAATGACTCTAAATTCGACCTCGCAGCAAGTAGCTTGTCGATCGCCTTTCCATAGTCTTTCAAGCGGTAGTAGCACTCTGCATCCGCCAGCTTCGATGAATTGGCCAGGCTGCTGAGAGGATACTTGGTTGCCAACGTCCAGTACCATTCGGCTGCCTTTGCATAGTCCTTCTTCTGTTGATAGGTCCACGCAATGGAGTACATTGCATAATCACGCAGTCGGTTCTCGGGGTAATTTTCATACGACAGGGTGTAGTACTTGATTGCGTTGTCGTAGTCCCCGCTCTTGAGGTACGCTTCGCCAATCCAGTATGCCGCCTCTCCTGCAATGTTGCCACGAGCGTAGTTGTCCAGCACGGCTTTGTACGCAACGATGGCATCATCACTTCTGTCCAGTTTGAGATACGCATCCCCCAGACGAAGCGAAGCATCATCCGCAAGGTTCGAGGAAGAAAATTGACGGAGGAAGGAAGACAGTTCCTTCGCGGCAATGTCGTAGTGGCCGTCTTGGAACAGGCATTCGGCCTTCAGGAAGAGTGCATCCGGAAGCCTGGCGCTCGTCGGATAATGTTGAATGAATCTCTCAAACTGCTGTGTCGCCATCTGAAACAGACCATCCTTGTAAAGGCCGTAGGCAAAAGCGTAATCCTGCTCCTCAGTGATGGAGGGTGTGGAAGGAGGAGAAGTGACCTGCGCGAACGCTTCCTGATTCAGGAGTTGGATAGCCAAAAGGACCAGGACAATCACTTCTGCAGCTTGCTGAATTCTGAGCCCCAGTTTCTTCCCGTCAACGCCCATTGGTATTCCAAACACCTAAGCCTCCAGGCTTAAAGTATAGTTTCAGAAGATCGACTTAACGTTCTAATTTAAGGCAACGCACGCCTTAAGTCAAGGACTCGCCCGCAAGATGTTAATCTGGCGCAAATTTCAGGTCATTTCCATCTATGCGCAGAACGACACGCCTCGACCTGACCGGGAATCGTGATGATGCAGGCAGACTCTGAGGTTTCCTCACTTAGACGCTTGCAAGGCTCGAATTGGCCAATTCGAGGGGGAGGAGAGTCTTTCGGCGAAAACGAGAAGGGTCACGCCACGATGCCGCTATGATACTCTTGAAGGCTCTTCACTTCAAGATCGTGGTGTTTTTCCGTCTCGATTCCCTTTACCGCGGCGGCCGCGGCGGAGAGGGTTGTGAAGAAGCAAATCTTGTGCTCGAGGGCAGCCCATCCAATCGCATATTCATCGTATCGCGAGACCTCGCCAAGGGGGGTATTGATGATCAGCTGAATGCCGCCGTTCTTGATCAGATCGACTACGTTCGGGCGCCCCTCGTTCACCTTGAAGACATTCGCACACTCAATGCGGTAGGACCTGAGGAACTCTGCCGTTCCCTCGGTGGCGACGAAGGAGAATCCAAGCCTCACGTAGTCGCGGACAATGCTCAGGGTGATGTCGTTCTTGTCGCTATTGTTCACACTGATAAAAACCGTTCCTTCACTCGGCAATGTGTTACCCGCTCCCATCTGGGCCTTCGCAATCGAGGCGCCGAATCCCGACGAGATCCCCATAACCTCTCCTGTCGATCGCATCTCCGGACCCAGGAACACAGGAACGCGGGGGAACTTAGAGAATGGGAAAACGGCTTCCTTGACGGAGATATGCTTCACCTTCTCGAAGTCGAAATCCCTCACGCCGAGATCCTCGAGCGTTCGGCCGACCATGACCTTTGCCGCTATCTTGGCAAGCGGGAGCCCGGTCGCTTTGCTCACAAAGGGGACGGTCCGTGATGCACGGGGATTGACTTCAAGGACATAGACCACCCCATCCTTCATCGCGTATTGCACGTTGATCAGCCCAACCACCTTCAACGCCTTCGCCAGCCTCACGGTGTAGCCTTTGATCTCTTCGAGGCTTTTCTCGGAGATCATATACGGAGGGATAACGCAAGAGCTGTCGCCGGAGTGAATGCCCGCCTCCTCGATGTGCTCCATCACGCCGCCGATCAGTACGTCCCTTCCATCGGCGACGGCATCCACGTCGAACTCGAACGCATCCTCGAGAAACTTATCGATGAGCACGGGATGCCCGGGCGAGACGTCCACCGCCTTCTTCATGTACTCGCGGACAGCATCGCTCGTGTAGCAGATTTCCATCGCTCGGCCGCCGAGCACATACGACGGTCGGATCAGCACGGGGTAACCGATTTGTTCGCCGACGAGGACAGCGTTGCTCACCGAATACGCAGTGCCGTACATTGGGTGGGGGATCTTGAGCTTCCGCAGAAGCGCACCGAAGCGCTCGCGGTCTTCCGCGAGGTCGATCCCCTCCGGCGACGTGCCGAGGATGCGGACTCCATGTTCCTCGAGCGCCTTGGCGATCTTCAGCGGCGTCTGTCCGCCGAAGCTCACGATGACGCCATACGGCTGCTCATGGTCGTAAACGTTGAGGACGTCTTCGAGTGTGAGAGGCTCGAAGTACAGCTTGTCAGTCGTGTCGTAATCCGTCGAAACGGTCTCCGGATTACAGTTGATCATGATCGTCTCGATGCCCTCCTCAGCGAGCGCGTAGACGCCATGGACACAGCAATAGTCGAACTCTATCCCCTGGCCGATCCGGTTTGGCCCCCCCCCGAGAATGATCACCTTCTTCCGCTCGCTGCGGACCGACTCGTTCTCCTGGTCATAGGTCGAGTAATGGTACGGCGTGTGTGCCTCGAACTCGGCGGCACAGGTATCGACGGTCTTGTAGACGGGAATGACCCCGAGCTGGTGCCTCAGGTGCCGAATGGCTTTCTCGGTCGTCCCCCACAGGTGGGCGAGCTGCCGGTCAGAAAACCCGTACTGCTTGGCCTTCAGCAGCACCTCCTTCGTGACTCGACCTGGTACTCCCTTAGTCTTGAGGCTTGCTTTCATGTCCCCTCAGTTCGCTGTATCGCTTCATCTGTTCCGCCGTCAGGATCTGGTTCATCCGCAAATGACCCCGGAGATGAACGAAACGGAGATCCGCACGAAGCTTCCCAACCTCCTCCAGCTTCTCGCGAAGCGCTTTCTCACTCACTGCTCCCTCCGCAAAGAGCTTGTCGAGCTCCTCTTCAGCCTGAACGATCTCCTCTCCTTTCACAACGGCGGAGATCCTGATGAGCTTCACCAGCGCTTCAGTTTTCATCAGTTGGTCGTACGTCAATCCAAGTTCATCCTTCAGGTCGAGCACGTGCTGCGGCCCAGGATAGCCATTTTCTTCGGCATAGGAAGCCATCGACATCCCCATGCCCTTCAGCAACTCTTCGCGGTCCGAAGGAATGACCGTCTGGGCCGGCCCGGCTTGTCCAAACATCAGCGAACACAAGACGATCGCGAGGCAAGATACCAGGCTCGCTCGAAGCAAATGACTCGGCTGTTTCATGGCTCCCTCCTTAGGTGCGCCCGCAGCTTTCACGCGCTGTAGCTCGATAGCTCCTCCTCAAAATCGACGATCTGTTTCATATTGTGAAGAAACCAGGGATCGATCTTTGTAATCTGGTAGATTTCGTCGATGGTGGAACCGAGCTGGAAGGCATACCGGATGAAAAAGACGTTGTCCGGCTTCGGCATTTTCAGGCGATCTAAGACCTTCTTCTTCCACTCATCCCGCTTCTGTGAGGACATCCCTCGTACCTCGAGGACATCTTTTCCGTCAGCGCCAAGGCCGGACCGACCCTGCTCGAGCGATCGAAGAGCCTTCTGGAACGATTCTTTGAACGTCCGTCCGATCGCCATCGCTTCGCCTACCGACTTCATCTGCACCCCCAGCGTGTCGTCGACCCCTTTGAACTTCTCGAAATCCCAGCGGGGGATCTTCACCACGCAGTAGTCGATCGTTGGTTCGAACGAGGCCGGTGTCTCTTTCGTGATGTCGTTCGGGATCTCATCCAACGTGTACCCGACGGCGAGCTTCGCGGCAATCTTGGCGATCGGGAAACCCGTCGCCTTCGACGCCAGGGCCGAGGAGCGTGACACGCGCGGGTTCATTTCGATGACGATCATCTTTCCGGTTCCCGGGTGGATGGCGAACTGAATATTCGACCCGCCCGTCTCGACGCCAATTTCTCGAATGATCCTCTTCGCCGCGTCACGCATCACTTGATATTCCTTGTCCGTCAATGTCTGCGCGGGAGCCACGGTGATCGAGTCACCGGTGTGCACGCCCATCGGATCGAAATTCTCAATCGAACAGATGATGACGACGTTGTCCTTGAGGTCACGCATCACCTCCAGCTCGTACTCCTTCCACCCGATGACCGACTGTTCAACCAATACCTGACGGATAGGACTGCTGCCGAGCCCGTGCTCGACTTTCTCCCGGAACTCCTCCATGTTGTACGCCGTCCCTCCTCCTGTTCCTCCAAGCGTGAAGGAAGGCCGAATGATGATGGGCAGGCCAATCCCCTCGACGACCTTCAGGGCTTCTTCCAACGAGTGCACGAATCCGCCCCGCGGGGTCTCAAGCCCGGCGTTGCGCATCGCCTGCTGGAAGAGTTCACGATCCTCGGCTTTCTTGATCGCCTCGAGCTTCGCACCGATCAGCTCGACGCCAAGCTTCTCCAACACACCGCTCTCGGCCAGCGCCACGGCCGTGTTCAGAGCCGTCTGCCCTCCCATCGTCGGCAGGATCGCCTCCGGCCGCTCCTTTGCAATGATTTTTTCCACCACCGCCGGCGTGATGGGTTCCACGTACGTGGCGTCGGCGAGGTTCGGATCAGTCATGATCGTCGCCGGGTTGCTGTTGATGAGGATAACGCGAAAGCCCTCTTCACGCAGCACTTTGCACGCTTGCGTGCCTGAGTAATCAAATTCGCACGCTTGACCAATAACAATGGGGCCTGAACCGATGATGAGGATGGACTTGATATCCGTGCGTCGAGGCAAGTTGCGCTTTCAAGCGGGGGGTTTTTTCGAAGCTCGTTTCACGTCGGGTTGAAATATACCAAGAACGAACAACGTAATCAACGGAAACTCCCGCACAGGGAGTTCCCCCGGCCGGGCCCGCGGAGTCGAACGGCGGCCGGAGAATCTAGAAGAGAGGAAAGGGCCCAGGTCCTCACCCTGAGCGTTCAACGCAGATAGATCATCTTCCGAACTTGAGCCGGTTCCCCTGAGACGGAGAGGCGGTAGTAGTAGACGCCCGATGCCAACCGCCTACCGTCCTCGCCCACGGGAGAGAACTCGATTGTGTATCGGCCTGCATCGTAGATCCCGTCCAGTCTGATTGAACGAACGACCTCGCCGAGGGTATTGTAGACGTCCAGGCTGACTCTGGAGGCGACTGGAAGGTCGAAGCGAATCGTCGTGCTCGAACTGAATGGATTGGGATAGTTCTGCAGAAGGTCGAACTCTTTCGGGGGAGGAAGGAAGGCATCCTTGAGGATCCAGTTGTCAGGGTCGAGCCTAACAGTCGTCGGTGACCTCGGGAAATTGAAGACGAAGGTCTGGTTCTGAACGTCGTTGTAGACCGTCACAGTCGTGTCGAATCCTGCACCGGAGAATCTCAAATCTACCGGCATGGTGAAGAACGGCGGATTTCCCGTTGCCGCAGTCTGGTTGATCGTTACAGTGACGGAATATGCCTGACCGATCCGATGAGACTCCCAGTCATACTGATACCTCGGATAGCCCACCCTGTAGATCCACTCATTGAAGAAATAATCCAGACTGTGATGATAGACGCTCTCACACACCGACTGGAAATCCTTGGTGGAAGCAGTCTTGAATCTGAACCGAGGATCACTAGCGTATTGCCTCATAGCCCCGAAGAACAGCGAATCTCCCAGGACGTGCCTTAGCATATGCAGGACGGTTGCTCCTTTTGCATACACCAACGCATGGTTGAAGAGGACCAATACGGAAGAAGTATCCTGAACGTGTATCGATCCTGCGGCCGACCGCGCGGCAGTCATTTGACCGGTCATGTAGGACCGGTAATCGGCTTGACTATATCTTCTCTCTCTGTACAGTGCCACGCAGTATGTCGCAAAACCCTCGTTGAGCCAGATATCCGGCCAGGTGCTCATGGTGATCATGTCGCCAAACCACTGGTGAGCCAGCTCGTGCGCAACGAGGTTCTCGCCGAAACTCCCCAATGATGTCATGGTCTGATGCTCCATGCCGCCCCCCCACCCGAACTGAGAATGACCGTACTTTTCCGTGTAGAACGGATAGAGTCCGAAGAGGTCCGAATAGATGCGCAACATATCGACAGTTTGGGGAAGCGAGCTTGTCGCAGCGGCAAGATATTGGGGAAGCGCATAGTCCAGGATCAGCATCGAGTCGGTCGGCGTGTACCGGAACCAAGACGTGGCCTGCGAGTAGTTCGCGATAGCGACGGAAACAAGATACGTCGCAATCGGGTATCGATGCCTCCACTGATGGGTCTTCGTACCGTTACCGTTGTCGACGACCGCGACGAGCTTCCCCTCCGAACCAACCTTGAAGGCCGAATCGCATGTAACCCAGACATCCACGGAATCGGCCTTGTCGCTCGGATGGTCTTTGCAGGGCCACCAATCCTTGGCACCGTATGGTTCGCTGCGCGACCAGATCCATGGGGCCCCGCTTGGGTCTGTCGCAAAGGCAAAGCTTCCAAAACCTGAGCTTCCCGGCACGCCGTGATAGTAGACGAGCGTCGTGATCAACTCCCCGCGACTGTAGTTCCGGTCCAGGTTGAAAGAGAAATATGTCGGTTGCTGCGTGGCGTTCACCCGGGAACCACCGACGAGGACAGAATCCACCGTCATGGTGTTCATCAGGTCGACCGAGATCGAAGAGAGGTTGTCGACGGTGCAGGTCGCGGCCATCGTGACCGAACCGCTGAGACTTGGAGGTGCGGCTGAGATACGCAGGTCAAGCTTGTAATACGTCACGTCATAGCCCTCTTGACCCGGAGCGGCACGTCGGGAAGGTTGAGCGAGTACCGCGTAGCGCCGAGCCTCCCCCATCCTGAGCTGCTTGAGCTGGTACTCCTCCGATTCCTGAGCGTACGAAACCTGGAAGGCAAGGGAGGAACACGCGAGCCACACAAAGAGTCTTCTCAACTCAGCCTCTCGCTCATCGAAAGGATCCTGCTAGTGACCACCATCCCAGAGCATTTTGAAGGCATGCAAGAGCCCGGGCAGCAACGCATCAAGAGATTCCTCCACGCCCCTCTTCGAGCCGGGAAGGTTGACGATGAGCGTCTTGCCGCGAACGCCAGCCTTCCCGCGCGACAGCATCGCAAGGGGGAGCCGTTCCTGTCCGTACGCCCGCGCGGCCTCAACGACTCCCGGTATCTCCTTCTCGAGGACCTTCGCCGTCGCTTCGGGCGTCACGTCCCTGGAGCTCAGTCCCGTTCCACCGGTTGTGAATACCAGATCGAGCTTGAGACTGTCGGCGTATCGAACCAGGTTTTGTTCTATCTGGCCGGCGTCATCCGGAATCACTTTGTGCTCGGTCACCTCAACACCCTGCTCCTTCAACCTCTCGACAATATGTCGGCCGGAGGAATCCTCTTTCTTGCCCGAGGCAATCGAGTCCGATAGAACCAGGACCGCAGCGCGGAGAGGCTTTTCGAGCGATTCTGCAAAGTCCGACTTGCCTCCCTTCTTACTGACCAACCTGATCTCGGCGATCTCCATCGAATCATCGACGGCTTTCGCCATGTCATAGATGGTGAGCGCAGCAGCAGCCGCGGCCGTCAACGCCTCCATTTCAACGCCTGTCTTGTAAACCGCCTTCACTTCGGCCGTGATTTCGATCGAATTCTTGTCGAGCTCGAATTTGCAGTCGACGAAGTCGATCGGGATGGGGTGACAGTACGGGATGAGCTGGCTGGTGTTTTTCGCCGCTTGAACCGCCGCCACCTTCGCCACCGGGAGCGGGTCTCCTTTCGGAATTTTGTTCTCCCGGATGAGTCGAATCGTTTCAGAGCTGACTCTCAGAACCGCCCGCGCCTTCGCCGTGCGAAATGTTTTGACTTTGTTTGAGATGTCTTTCATACTCTTGGGGAAAATATACTGAGAAGAAACCTGAAAGTCAGCCATCGAATGAATCATCCGACATTCTCTTCTGCTCATTCTGGCGATTGTCTGGAATTTTTTCATATATTGGACAGTTTTAATTAACTGGAGCCACTGAGCGCCTATTCAACACAAGTGCAGAGGCATCGTCCGCAATTTTGGAGGAGATCATGCAACAGAAGGACAGTTTTCAAACGAAATCAAGCCTGACGGTCGGCGGTAAGAGCTATTCGATCTTCTCATTGAAGCGCTTGGAGAAGTGTTTCCCGAAAGCTCTGGATCGGCTGCCGGTTTCGTTGAAGATCCTGTTGGAAAATCTCCTCCGACAGGAGGACGGCAGGGCGGTTCGCCGCGAGGATATTGAAGCACTCCTGCGCTGGGACGCAAAAGCAATCCCGGACAAGGAAATAGCCTTCATGCCGGCCCGTGTCCTTCTTCAGGATTTCACGGGTGTTCCTTGCATCGTCGACCTTGCGGTGATGCGTGATGCGATGGTCAAGCTCGGTGGTGATCCGAACAAGATCAATCCGCTACAACCCGTCGACCTTGTGATCGACCACTCCGTGCAGGTGGATTACTTCGGGTCCACATCTGCTTTTGGGCTCAACGTCGAAACGGAGTTCAAACGGAACAAAGAACGGTACGCGTTCCTGCGCTGGGGGCAACAGGCCTTCAAGAATTTCCGCGTCGTCCCCCCGGGGACCGGCATCGTTCATCAGATCAACCTTGAGTACCTCGCCAAAACGGTCTTCACGGTTCAGACGAATGGGGAGACGTGGGCCTATCCTGACACCCTGGTGGGCACGGATTCGCACACCACCATGATCAATGGCCTCGGTGTGCTCGGGTGGGGGGTCGGCGGCATCGAGGCAGAGGCAGCGATGCTCGGTCAGCCGATCTCCATGCTCATCCCGCAGGTCGTCGGATTCAAGCTCGTGGGCAGGCTGCAACCCGGGGCGACGGCGACCGATCTCGTGCTCGTCGTGACACAAATACTTCGCAAGAAGGGCGTCGTCGGGAAGTTCGTGGAGTACTTCGGGCCGGGGCTTTCATCACTCTCGCTTGCCGACCGGGCAACGATCGCGAACATGTCTCCGGAGTACGGTGCCACCATGGGATTTTTCCCTGTGGACGAGGGGACGCTGGAATATCTTCGCTTCACCGGGCGCAGCAAGGAGCTCGTCGCCCTCGTAGAGGCTTACACTCGCGAACAGGGGCTCTTCCATTCGCACGACGCTCCCGAGCCTGAGTTCAGCGATCTGCTGGAACTCGACCTTGGTACAGTCGAGCCGAGTCTGGCCGGACCGAAGCGCCCGCAAGACCGCGTACCTCTCTCGCAGGCAAAGGGGGCATATCGGAAGTCGTTAGTGGAGATGCTCGAAGCGAAGGGGGTCTCGGTCGACAAACAAGCCGCGGCGGCCTGGATCAACCAGCCGAATGACGCCAAGAATCATCCCTCCGAGCAATCTTTTCTCGACACTGTCCTTAGGACGGTACCTGTTCACAAGAACGGCTCCCAGTTTGAATTGAGCAACGGTTCCGTGGTGATCGCAGCGATCACAAGCTGCACGAACACATCGAATCCCTCTGTCATGGTGGCGGCGGGACTTCTCGCAAAGAAGGCTGTCGAGCGAGCATTGGGATCCAAGCCGTGGGTGAAGACGAGCCTCGCCCCCGGATCGAAAGTGGTCACCGACTATCTGCGAGAGTCCGGGCTCGACGAATACCTGAATCAGTTGGGGTTCACTCTCGTCGGCTACGGGTGCACGACGTGCATCGGCAACAGCGGTCCGCTCCCGGAGCCGGTCGCGAAAGCACTTCACGACAATGATCTCGTCGCGGTCTCGGTGCTCTCGGGCAACCGGAACTTCGAGGGGCGCGTCCACGCGCAGGTTCGGGCAAACTACCTCGCTTCTCCACCGCTCGTTGTCGCCTACGCACTTGTCGGCACGATGAACACGGACCTTCAGAGCGATCCGATCGGAACGGGAAGAAACGGGACCCCGGTGTTTCTCAAGGACATCTGGCCGACACCCGGAGAGGTCGAATCGACGATCCGTTCGTGCGTCAAGTCGGAGATGTTCCACAATCAATATTCGAACGTCTTTGAGGGAAGTCGCGAATGGAAATCCCTGCCCGTCCCGACCGGCCCCCGCTACGCGTGGGACACCGCGTCGACCTACATCAAAGCGGCACCGTTCTTCGAAGACTTTCCCAGAGAGCCGCAACCTCGTCGGGACATCGTTGGAGCAAGAGTACTGGCGCTTCTCGGTGATTCGGTGACGACGGATCACATCTCGCCCGCAGGTTCCATTTCAGCTAAAGGTCCCGCGGGGAAATATTTGATCGAACACGGTGTTCAGCCCCTCGATTTCAATTCCTACGGCGCTCGCCGCGGAAATCATGAAGTGATGATGCGCGGAACCTTCGCCAACATTCGCCTGAGGAATTTGCTCGCCCCGGGAACAGAGGGGGGCGTCTCCGTGCATCCGTCATCGAAGGAGCCGATCCCAATCTACGACGCGGCGATGAAATACAGAGCCGAGGGGATCCCCCTCATCATCATCGCTGGGAAGGAATACGGCTCCGGCTCGTCGAGGGACTGGGCTGCAAAAGGTCCGCGGCTCCTGGGGGTCTGCGCGGTTATCGCGGAGAGCTACGAAAGGATTCACCGGAGCAACCTGGTTGGGATGGGCGTTCTACCGCTCCAGTTTGAAGCGGGCCAGTCCTACAAAACGCTCGGCCTGACGGGGTTTGAAACCTACACGATTGAGGGAATTTCGAAGGGACTGCAGCCCCGGCAGAAGATGACTGTGAAAGCAGCGGGCGCGGACGGTACGACCAAGATCTTTACGGTCCTCTCCCGGATCGACACGCCAAACGAGGTCGACTACTATGGCAACGACGGCATCCTGTCGTTTGTGCTGCGCTCGTTACTCAAAGGGTAGTCGCTGCAGTACGCCGAGCCTCCCCTCGTCGAAGATCGTGGAGAGGCTCATGGACGTCCATGTCAGTTGGTGATCGCGAGGTCGCCGATCGGCTCCGCCTGCCGGTCCCCCCTCGTCAGTTCCCGGGGCTGAAGGGCAATCTGAAGAACTTCCTCCATCTCCTTCACGAAAAAGAACTGCAGACTCTCCCGCACGTGTTGGGGTATTTCCTCCAGGTCGTATCGGTTTCGCTCGGGCAGCAGCACGTACTTCAGCCCCGCCCGATGCGCTGCCAGCACCTTCTCTTTCAGCCCACCGATCGGCAGAACGGCTCCGCGAAGCGTGATTTCCCCGGTCATGGTGAGATCGTTGCGAACGAGCCTCCCCGTCAACAGGGAAGTCAGAGCCGTGAGCATGGTGACGCCAGCCGAGGGCCCATCTTTCGGTGTTGCACCCGCCGGAACGTGGATGTGAATATCGTAGTGTTCGCGGAAAGACTCGTCGATCCCGAGTCTCTCGGCTTGTGACGAAATGTAGCTGAGAGCCGCTTGCGCGGACTCCTTCATGACGTCGCCCAGTTGGCCGGTGAGGATGAGGTTCCCTTTTCCCTTCATCTTCGTCGCTTCGATGAAGAGAATTTCTCCTCCGACCGGCGTCCAGGCCATGCCGGTTGCGATCCCCGGCTTGTTCAGACGCTCGGCGACATCCGAGAAGAACTTCTGCTGTCCGAGATACCTGGTGAGGAGATCGAGGGTCACCTGCGTTCCTTCACTTTTTCCCTCCACAACTTCGCGAGCCACGCCACGGCAGACGTCGGCAATGCGGCGTTCCAGCGACCGGACGCCGGCCTCCCGCGTGTACCCGGTAATCATCCTTCTCACCGCATCATCATCGAATCGAATCAGCTCGTCTGTAAGGCCGTGCTCCTTCCGCTGCTTCGGGATCAGGAAGTCCTTTGCGATCTGCAGCTTTTCCTCCTCGACATAACTCGGCATCTCGATGATTTCCATCCGGTCCCTGAGGGCGGGTGGAATCGGATCCAGCATGTTGGCCGTCGCGATGAAGAGCACATTCGACAGATCAAACTGGAGCTCGATGTAGTGATCACTGAAGGTCGAATTCTGCTCGGGGTCGAGCACCTCCAGCAGCGCCGATGCAGGATCGCCGCGGAAGTCCATGCCGATCTTGTCCACCTCATCCAGCATGAACACCGGATTGTTCGAGCCCGCCTTCTTGATGCCCTGAATGATGCGGCCCGGGAGCGCACCGATGTACGTTCGCCGGTGTCCCCGGATCTCCGCTTCGTCGTGCACGCCACCCAGCGACATCCTCACGAATTTCCGCCCGAGTGCGTTGGCGATCGAGCGACCGAGGGAGGTCTTGCCGACGCCGGGAGGGCCGACGAAGCACAGGATCGGACCGCGCATACCTTCCTTCTGCTTCAACTTCCTGACCGCGAGGTACTCGAGTATCCGCTTCTTCACTTTGCCGAGGCCGTAGTGATCGTGTTCCAGGACTTCGCGCGCCTTGGAAATGTCAAGGTTGTCCTCCGTGGAAACGGACCACGGGAGCTCGAGGAGCCATTCGAGGTATGTGCGTGACACCATGTACTCCGCCGCAGCGGCATTCATCTTGGAAAGCCGCTCCAGTTCCTTCTCCACTGTCTTCCGCACCTCGTCCGGCAGTTTCACCTTCTCCATGCGCCTGCGGAATTCGCATACTTCGACGTTGTCCGAGTTTTCACCCAGTTCCTTCTGGATCGCCTTGAGCTGTTCGCGAAGGTAATACTCGCGCTGCGTCTTGTTGATCTCATCCTGCACATCAGACTTGATCTTGGCTCCGAGCTCCAGCCGCTGGACGATCTCGCTCAACAGAAAATGAACCTTGTTGAGACGGTCCTTCACGTTCAGCAGTTCGAGGATCTTCTGCTTCTCGGTCACTGGCAGAGTGACCAGGGATGCCGCGGAGTCGGCAACTGCTCCGGCGTCCTCCATATTCAGAACGATGGAAAGATGTTCGTCGGTCAATTCATTGCTGAGCTCGACCAGCCGCTGGAACACTGACTTGACTGTCGTCGCCAGGGCCTCAACCTCTATGCCTGCCGCCTTCTCATCCTCTAACCGCTGTGTTGCTGCCCGGATCACGGGGTCGAATTGCAGGAATGTCAGGACGCGCGCGCGGCAAAGGCCTTGAAGCAACACGTTCTTCGATCCATCGGGAAGGTTGAAGATCTTGAGGACTCTCGTCACCGTCCCCACCAACTGGAGATCGCCTTGCTTCGGAGTCTCGACGGTGCTCTCCTGTTGCGCCAGGATCAATACGTTTGTGTTCTCCCGCTGCGCTTCCTGAAGGACCAGGAGGCTTCCCTCCCGTCCGACCGCAAGCGGGAAGATCTGCTTCGGGAAAAAAACGGAGTTTCGCACCGGGATAACAGGGAAGGATTCAGGTATGTTGACAACTGTTCGCTCCCGGCTCTCCTCAGGCTGACGCGAGTCTTTTTCCTTCTCTTCAACACTCTTCTTTCGTGACATGATAGATTCTCCTCAACAGTGATGATCACATCCTCTTATGAACACTCGTTAGAGTGGTAACTTGTCCCTGAAGGATCCTTCAGATCTTCCATCCTTGTCTGAAGTCCTGGCCCTCGGAACTCTCCACCTCTCCTCCTCAGGGCAAACTGTGTGCCACCAGGGTCTGGCAAACTTTCTGCATTCTCTGCATTTTTGTTGGGTGCTCTTTCGTCACTCTGACAGAAATGGGACTTTCTGTCACCTGAAATGATGACCTCATGCATCACTGTCAGGTCATTCTGTCTAGCATCGGCCTGCGACCGGGATGATATGCATGGTAGATCTGACTCTTGTCTCTCGATCCTCTTGAACCTTTTCCGAATATCCCGCATCTTACAAGAGGAAATCTTGTCCTCACCTACAAAGGGCGAACCAAACGAGGAGACGTAAGTTATGCCTGTTTTCGACTACAAGTGCACCGACTGCGCAAGAACGTACGACGTGTTCCACAAGGTCCGAGAGGTCATCGATGATGTCGTCTGTCCCCGCTGCGGCTCACCAGATCACAAACGACTTCTGTCCGTCCCGTCGGTGGCGATCGCTGGTAAATCGAGTACAGACTCCGAGACGAGTTCACCGTGTGGTGAGGGAGGAGGATGTTGTGGCGGATCGTGTGACCTGAACTAGCTCACAAATTGGATGACGACAATGCGTGCCCCTCTCCTCGCCGGCGTTCTGCTGAGCCTTGTTGTGGGCAGCGGCTGCATCTCAATCCGGAGGAACGAAACTGTTGTCAACTCCATTTCCGTTGCGCAGGCGCTTCGGTTCATGGAATCTGACACCACCGTCGTGCTCCTGGATGTCCGAACGGAGCAGGAGTGGAAGAGCGAGACGGGTCATCTGAAGGATGCCCTGCTCGTCCCCATCCAGGATCTTGAAGCCCGAATCAAGGAGCTTGTTCCCTTCGAGAAGAAAACCATCATCGTGTACTGCCGCTCTGGCGGTCGCAGCCAGAGGGCGGCCAAGATTCTGGCAGAGAAGGGTTACAGGATTCTCAATATGGAAGGCGGGATGCTGAAGTGGAACGCTGAACAGTTGCCGATCGTGAAGGAAGGCGGTCAATGACGGAGCAGGTCGCGTTGTACCTCCTCCTCGGTCTAGTCCTTTTGCTCTTCCTTCGCAAGACCCTTCTGGCCCGCTCCATCCGGCACTATTCCTCCAGCGAGCTACAGGAGAAGCTTCGCACCGGCACAGGCGTGATCTTGCTCGATGTGCGGTCAGATCGAGAGTGGTCAGCGAGGCACATCAGAGGTGCCGTTCACATTCCGCTGCACGAGCTGCAGCGCAGAATCGACGAGCTGGAGAAATTCAAGGGCAGGGAGATCGTCTGCTACTGTCAGACGGGCAGCAGAAGCCTTTCTGCATCGATCAAACTAAGAAGGCAAGGTTTCACCACAGCGAATCTGAGAGGAGGCATGGGCGAGTGGGATTTTCAGGGCATGCGATAGGCTTGCAGCGGCTCAGGCGCCTGCTGCCGATCTTCGTCGGCGCGCTTGGAGGCTTGGCGTACTACTCCTTCATCGGCTGCACGACCGGCTCTTGCCCAATCACGAGCAATCCCTGGATCAGCACAGCCTATGGAGGACTCATGGGTGCGATGCTGGTATTCGGGGGTGGATCGAAATCGAGAAAGACCGAATAAGGAGATCTTTTCATGGCATACGGATTTTCGAAAACTTCGGCGCTCCCCTATGAGCGAGCGGTTGAGAGGGTGACTGAAGAGTTGAAGAAAGAAGGATTCGGTGTGCTGACCACGATTGACGTTCGAGAGACGCTCAAGAAGAAACTAAATGTTGATTTTGACAAGTACATGATCCTCGGGGCGTGCAATCCGCCATTCGCGTACAAGGCGCTTCAAGCTGAGGAGCAAGTAGGCCTGCTGTTGCCGTGCAATGTAATCGTGTACGAGAAGTCGGGAAAAACGGTTGTGGCCGCCTTCGATCCGATGTCGATGACCAAGGTACTCGACAACGACAGGGTAAGGCTGGTTGCTGAGGAAGTGAAAGGGAAGCTTCAGCGGGTTATCGACGCTCTGCCGTGAGCCGGCGACCGCTAGGAATCCATCTCGTCCAGTTCCTTCTGTGCCCGTTTGGCAAAATCGGAACCAGGGAAAGTAGAGATCGCCTTCTGCAAGAGTTGGCGCGCCGTGTCATAGTCATCCGCCCTCTTGTACGCCACCCCTCCATAATAGTAGATCGTAGCCTTCAGCTGACGCGTCTGCTCGGGAAAATCCGGATGCCTCAGCAACACGATGAAATCCTCAAGAGCGACCGCCAGTCGGCTGAACCGTCCGGGTAGGCTGAGGCTGCTGATCCCCCGCATCAGTCTCACCATCATGTTGTACGGCTCCATCTCGACAGCCTTATCCAGGTCGCGCCCGCTCTGGCTTACGTAGTTCAGCTTCGACGGAGGCCACCGTGCGTCCAAGGCGCGATACGTCCAAAGGCTCCCACGATATGCGAGCGCAACGGCGTTCGACGAATCGATTGACAGGAGCCTGTCGAAGCATTCGAAGGCTTTCTCTATCATCCCATCATCCCCCTCCGCAGCTCGATCATGATAGATCCGGCCAAGTTCCATCAACGTGGCTTCGTCGTTCGGATTTGCCTTGAGTCTTGCTTCAAGGTCTCGGAGGTTGTCTTGCCCAAAGGAAAAACCGACGAATGCAAGCGACAACAGCGAGATCCACAATGACATCAGGCTGAGACGAAAGGGCCCGGAATCTGAGGGAACCGCAAAGTCGCCTGAGGTGATCCCGGTCTCTGGAGGGAATGATTGTGGTGACAGCACCATCGTTATGACCGGAGTTCTGCAGCGCTGATGAGTTTCGGCGTCAAGCGGGCTCCGCCTCCTTCCGTGCAGCGAGACGGAGCTGAGCGAAACGCGGCCTCACGTAGAACCAGGCCCGGAAGCCCAGGAGCACGGCGAGAATCGCTGCATACGCGAGCGGCGGCCGTGTGTCCGCTTTCACGAGCCAGAGATAGTGGATTACGCCAGCGGCTGCAATCGCATAGACGAGCCTGTGCAGCCTTCGCCACCTTTCCCCCCCCATCCATTTTGCTATCTTGTCCATTGAGGTTGCGGCAAGGGGGATCATGAGAACGAACGCAGTAAACCCAACTGTGATGAACGGCCGCTTGGGGATATCGTGCAGGATCGAGTTGAAATCAAGAAACTGATCGAGATAGAGATACGTCATGAAATGCAGCGAACCATAGAAGAACGCAAATAGGCCGAACATCCTCCGAAGGCGCTGCACGCTGCTCCAGCCGGTTATCCTTCGCAAGGGGGTCACTGCCAGAGTAATCATCAGAAATCTCAGCGTCCACGTCCCGGTCTCGTTCGTGATATCGCTGATCGGGTTCGCACTGAGCTCCCCATGGAGCCCATGCCAGACAAGAAAACCGAGCGGCAACAACGCGGCAACGAACGCCACAGGCTTGATCACACGCTTCATCCATTGAGCTTGCGTCATATCATGCCGCGGCTAGTAGTACTTCCGAAGATCCATGCCCGCGTAGAGGTGAGCGACCTGGTCGGCATAGCCGTTGAACATCAGCGTTTTGCGCTTGAAGAACTCACCGATGCGGCGCTCCGTCTTCTGACTCCATCTCGGATGATCGACCTCCGGGTTGACGTTGGAGTAGAAGCCGTACTCGTTGGGGGCGGAAATGTTCCAGGTCGTGGGTGGCTGCTGCTCGACGAACGAAATCTTGACGATCGACTTGATCCCCTTGAACCCATACTTCCAGGGGACCACCAGGCGGATCGGGGCCCCGTTCTGGTTCAGAAGATCCTTGCCGTACAATCCGACGACGAGCAACGTCAGGGGATGCATCGCCTCGTCCATGCGGAGGCCTTCAACGTAGGGCCATTCGAGAACCGATCGCTGTTGGCCGGGCATCTCGGCAGGCCTGTAGACGGTTTCAAATGTGACGAACTTGGCTCTTGAAGTCGGTTCCACCCTCTTGATCAGATCAGCCAGCGGGAAGCCGCGCCACGGGATCACGATGGACCATCCCTCGACGCACCTCATCCGATAGATTCGGTCCTCGAGCTTGTAGGGCTTCACCAGGTCCTCCAGATGATACACGGCAGGCTTCTTTACTGCGCCGTCGACCTCCACCGTCCACGGTCTTGGCTTGAAGTCGCCCGAATACTCCGAAGGATCACTTTTGTCCGTCCCAAACTCATAGAAATTGTTGTACGTGGTAATCTCTTTGAAGGAGTTGACCTCTTCATCAGTGTCGTACGGCCCCTTCTTCCCCCTCGGCCATCGATCCTGACCGAGGATGCGGCCCGGGACGAGAGTCTCCATCGCCAGTCCGATGCCCGCAGCCGAGGCAGCGCGCATGAACTCTCGTCGACTGTAGTACGAACCCTCCGGCGTGATCTGTGAGGACCGGATGTCGTCTTGGTTTCTGATCAGCATGGAAATGGCCTCTTGAGTGCGTTAGTATCAGTGTCAACGCACCCGAGCTGGTTTTTGTTCCACCAGGTCAAGGGCGTGGCTGTACGATGCGCGGGCTTCCGAGAACGATCAAGCTCTCACCTGCTTCCACCAGCGATTGACGACTTCGGGTATATCCGTCTTGAAGTCGCTTTGCCTCCATTTGTCGAAGAACATGATATCGGCGCTGGAGGGCTCGGGATTTGGCAAGTCAATTTGCACGCGAAGCGGCATAGGGATCGCCTCTCCGACGATCAGCGCTTCGCCCTGACGGAGCGACGGGAGGGTGTCGATCAGGCCGGCGAAGGTATCGGACACTAGTTTGCGGACATAGCCCTGGTCGACGGGGTTCGTCAGACGCAGGATCACGAAATTGTTGCACTGTGAGAGGATCGTTTCCGAGACCTCGGCAGGCCGCTGGCTGACGATCATGCAGCTCACGCCGTACTTCCGCCCCTCCTTCGCGATTCGCTCCACCGTGCGCCGGGCGGCACCGCTGCCGGCCTCACCGCTGGGCAAATAATTGTGTGCTTCCTCGAAGACGAGGAGGATCGGGAAATCGCGGCGATTAGCATTCCAGAAATTGAAGTCGAACGCGAGGCGCCCCAAGAGCGAGACGATCGTGTTCACGATATCGAACGGGACGCCGCTGAGGTCCATGATCGTTATCTGCTCGCCCTCGCTCGCCCCGAACATGCTCAACAAGAGATCCTTGAATGAAGATGATTGCACGTAGGACTTCGGCTTGAACATGAACGAATAGCGCGGATCGTTCAGCTTGCTGTCCAATCGGACTAGGAAGCGTGAGAACTTTCCGTAGAACGGTCCTTCCTTCGCGGCAGTCCCGAGCCCGGAGATTTTCTCCGTGTCAAGGTACTGGACCTTTGCGCGCACCTCCGAGAGGTCAAAATAGACAGGCGTGTCGATGGTGAGAACATCGGCAAGCTGAGGGTTCTTCCCCTTCTTGGCGGCGACGATCAGGTCTTTCAAAACGGTCGTCTGGCTCGCCGCGTTTTCATCGCGCGGATCGACAAACGTCTCCTCCAGCTCCGCCAGGTTCATCAGCCAGTACGGAAGCTCGAGCTCAGCGATGTCCAGGCGCTTGCTCGATTCGGGAAATGCCGCCTTGTACTCGTTGTGAAGGTCCAGGATGATGACATGGGTGTCCGGGTAGTTTGCCACCTTCTGAATAATCGACGATACCGTACACGATTTTCCCGAGCCGGTCGAACCCAGGATCGCAATGTGCTTCCCGAAGAACCGATTAGGGTCGAGGAAGGCCCGCTCCCTCTCAAACAGCGAGAGCTGACCTACGGAGAACCCGTATTTGCGGAAGACGGAGAACACAGCAGTTAAGTCCGCGTCCTCAGCAATGAAGATCGGCGAGTCGACCAGCGGGATCATGGAGACACCACGCTCATAGCGGCCAGCTTTCACCGTTCCCGCAAGGCTCATATCCATGATGCACCGTTGACTGAGCTCTCCATTCTCGGAGAAATCGATCTTCTTGAACCCCGACACCATCGAAACTATGATGAGCTTCCCCACCGGTACCAACACGTACGTCCCGATCTGTCCAATGTAGTACAGCCTCCCGTTGATCTCGCGGGTTAGGTTTTTGATCTCGGGATCAATGACAGCCGTCAACGTCGCGCTCGTGACACCTGTGACGACGCCGATGCGCTTCTGTTCAGTCATGCCACCCCCCCCCTTGCATAGATGTACTGGAACCTGTCACTTGCATTCAATACATTCGCTTGATAACCACGAGGGTCTTGTCATCGCTCTCTTCGGACCCCGACGAGAACTGCAGAACATCATCCAACAGATGCTGGCAGATCTCCTTCGGGGTCAGCGATGAGAACTCTTGAATCTTGTCCGCGAGCCGCTTCTCGCCGTACATTTCCGATGCACCCCTCGCTTCGGTCACACCGTCCGTATAGAGCACAACCAGGTCGCCTTTCTCAAGATGGGTGTTATCCACCCGATAGACTCCATCGGGGAAGGGACCTAAAAGTTGACCGGTTGCTTCAAGTGCCTCGAACTTCTCCTCTCTCGCACGATAGAGGAGCGGGCTGTTATGACCTGCGTTCGTGTACAGCATCAATCCCTTTGGATCGTCGGACAGCTCCGCATAGAACATCGAGACGAATTGCTCTTCGGAAAACGTCCTGTTGACCAGCTTGTTGATGTGCGACATCAACCACGAGATCTTCGTGTGAAACGACAGGCCCATCCGCAATGCTCCGACGACATAAAGAGCCTGGGCCGCAGCTCGAAATCCTTTGCTGGCCGCATCCCCGATGACGACGATCAGCCGGTCCGTTTCCTCCTCACTCCGAAGGTAATCAAAAAAATCCCCCCCCACAATGCGGTCAGCCAGGGAAATACCGTGGAGCTCGTAGTGGTGGAATTTGAACGCATGTTGCGGGAGAATGCTCTGCTGGATCTCCCTCGCTTTGTCGAGCTCTTTCTCGAGGAGGTCGGCCTTCCGCTCGAGCCTCCGTCTGCGCAAGAGCGTCGTGGCCGCAAGGCTGATGATGTTGAGGTCGGGCAGGAGCGTCTCGTCGAGCGTATCAGAATTGAACGCCAGCACGTACTGGAAGACTTTGCCTTTCTTCGTGTCGATCTTCTCTCCGACGCCGGTTGCGGAATACCGGATGATGCCCTTCTTGCGGAGGTACCGATCCGTCTCGGTCGCAAGCACGCTTCGATGCTCGACGAGCCGGTAGAAAACCTGGTAATTGGCGGCTCGGATCTGATATCCTGGCTCCAATCGGTCGATCACACCGATCTGGTGGATGAGCCGATACGACTCAGTGGAGGGGTCGTACTGCCAGACTCGCCCTCCTTTCAGAACGATCGTCTCATCCTTCACGATTTCGTTGAGGACGTGCTTCAGGAGATCCTTATCGGTCTTGAAACGTTCGGATGCAAAGCTCTCAATCGTGCGGTAAAGCCTGCGTTGATTCATCATAGCTATCAAGCACCTCAATCAGTTCGAGATTCTGCAGGGCCAAAGAAGGTCTGGGATCAGCTCAAGACGTCTTCCCGGAGACCCTCAGATCTACAAGAGCTCCCTTCCGCGTGACCGCCGGAGATCTGATGCTCATGTCGACGTTTGTCACGACAGAGTCCGTGACCAGACCGCAAATTCTAAACCGAAGGCGAAAGAGGTCAACGAGGCGGAGGATTCGGTGTTCGCACCATGTCTGGATGGCTTGTACCAACCTGCTAGTCCCTTCCTCCGGTGTGGAAGGAGACAAAGGAAAGGTTCACGCGTTCGTGCTCTGAGTCATGGTAGCGAAATGTCGGCAGAAAATCAAACTTGAGGATCGTCCGCAGCGCATACTGCATCGGCGCTCTGGATCTCGAGCGCGTGGCATCAATCGACCTTCTTCTTGAACCGCAGCACGCTCGCCACCAGAATGCAGATGCCCATGGAGAGAAGCATGAGCGCTTCCGGCCACAGCGTGCCAAGACCCACCCCTTTCAGGATAATCGAGCGAATGATGACGAGGTAGTACCTCATCGGGATGCCGAGCGAGATGTACTGCAGGAGCTTCGGCATGTTCTCGATCGGAAAAACGAAACCCGAAATGTACATCATGGGCATCATCATGAAGAAGATCGCCGTCATCATCGCTTGCTGTTGGGTACGGGAGATGGTGGAGACGAACAGGCCGACGCCGAGCGATGTGAGGAGGAAGAATCCCGAGAGAACGAAGAGGAGGAGGACGCTTCCATGGATCGGGATGCCGAAGCCGAAAACCATCACCGAGATCACTACCCCGACGTTCGTGAATCCCACGATGGTGAAAGGAATGAGCTTTCCCAGGATCAGTTCGTACGGCTTGATCGGCGTGACCATGATCTGTTCCAACGTTCCGATTTCCTTTTCCCTCACGATCGCCATCGCCGTCAGGTTGGTTGTTGTGATCAGGAGGATGAGGACAAGAACTCCGGGGACCATGAAATTCCTGCTCTTCAGCGAAGGGTTGTACCACGCGCGGGTTTCGGCATCGACCCGGCCGACCGGAAAATTCCCGCCGAGAACCTCGGTGAGGATCTGCGTTGATGACCGGACGATAATCTGGTTCACATATCCCATGGTCATCGCGGCGGTGCTGCCGTCGCTGCCATCCAGGAGGATCTGCACCGTGGCAGGTTCCCTTCGAAGCACCTTGTCGCCAAACTTCGGCGGGATGACAAGGGCCATCGACGCCTTGTTGTCATCCAGATACCCCTGAATCGACCCGTAGTCGTCGGTCGCGTATTCAACGCTAAAATATCCTGAGTTCGTGAAGCTTTGGATGAACGAGCGACTTGTCGCCGTCTTATCGAGGTCGCAGAGAACCATCGAGACATTTTTCAAGTCCAGGGAGGCGGCAAACCCGAGCAAGGTCAATTGGATCACGGGCGCCAGGAAGACGATCGGCAGGAGCCTCCGATCCTTGGAGAGCTGGCCGAATTCCTTCCTCAACAAAGCAGTGATGCGCTGTATGCTCATCTTCTCACCCGATGGTCTTCCTCAGCCTCACGGTGCTGACGGTCAGCAGAACCGCGGCAAAGATCACGAGATAAACGATCTGTTCCCAGAAGGCAGCGAGTCCCACGCCTTTCAAGACGATGCTTCGGAGAATGACAAGGTAGAACTTCGCCGGCGTGATATTGGAAAGCGCCTGCAGCCACCACGGCATACTGCGGATCGGGAAAACGAAGCCTGAAAGTATGATCGATGGGAGCATTGAGACAATGGCGGCAATCTGGAATGCGACCTGTTGACTATCGGAGATCGTCGAGACGAGGAGCCCGATGCTCAACGCCGCAACAATGAAGAGAAGCGTCGCGCCAAACAGAGCCAGGATGCTCCCTTTGATCACGACATCGAAGAGCACATAGGCCGCCAGGAGCACGAGGGCCGCCGCGACCAACGAAATGATCGCATACGGAATCAGCTTTCCGAGGATGAACTCCAACGAATGGACGGGCGAGACATTGATCTGCTCAACCGTATTGCGCTCCTTCTCGCGAACAATCGAGAGCGACGTTGCGATCACGGCCGTGATGGCGAGGATGAAGCCTATGAGTCCCGGCACGAGGAATTTGGCGCTCTTCAACTCGGGGTTGTACCAGATGCGTCCTTCGTACTGAATTGGTATGTAGTTCCCCCTCCCAATGCGCGCGGCGCTCTTGAGCATGATCTTCTGCGTGTATTGCAGTGTCACCGCCTGAGCGTACGCGACCACCGTCGTCGCCCGGCTTGCATCCATGCCGTCCACCAGCATCTGAACCGCGACCTCGTCATTGGCCAGGAGCCGCTTCGAGAAATCCGGCGGGATCACGAGGACCATCCGGACCTCCCCGTCGTCGATCAGCCGAGTTGCCTCAGCCGAAGTCTGGAGATCACCCACGTACTGGAAGTAGCCCGAGGTGACGAAGGAATTAACGAACTCCCTCGACTCGGCGCTTTTCTCGAGGTCCACCACCGCGATCCTGATGTTCGTGACATCGAAGTTCATGGCGTACCCGTTCAGCAGGAGCAGAGCTGCAGGAACGAGCGTCAGAACAGCGAGAACGCGCTTGTCGCGCCTGATGTGCCTGAACTCTTTCTTAATGATCGTCAGTATCCGACGTCCCATCTGAGAATCCTTCAGGCTGCTTTCTTTGACTCTTGGTCGAGCAGGTAAATGAACACATCCTCCAACGAAGGGATGATCCGATCGATCTTGTTGAGCCGGACTCCGCTTATCGTCAGCACCTCGGGCAGTTTCGCACGCGCTATTTTTTCGTCTTGAACAATGACGTGCAGGCGCGTCCCGAACACGGATGTCTCGAGGGCCCAGGGCTCCCGTTCAATGACCGACATCGCCTCAATGACGTTTGAGCACTGGATTTCGAGTATCGGGGTCTTGATATGTTCTTGTTTGAGCTGCTGAGGGCTTCCGCCGGCAATGATCCTTCCCGCGTTGATCAGAATGATATCGTTGCAGTATTCCGCCTCCTCAAGGTAATGCGTTGTCACCAAGACGGTGATGCCCTCAGCCGACAGATCGTTGATCAATTCCCAGAATTTTCGGCGCATCAGCGGATCCACCCCGCTGGTCGGTTCATCCAGAAACACGATCCTCGGCCGGTGCAGGACAGCACATCCAAGCGCGAGGCGCTGTTTCCAGCCGCCGGAGAGAGTACGCGTGATGCTCTTCTCGCGACCCTGTAGATTGGCAATCCCGAGTACCCACTGCTTCCGCTCCGCGATCTGACCGTTCGTGAGCCCGTAGACCCTGCCGAAGAAGTTGATGTTCTCGTCGACGGTCAGGTCCTCATAGAGGGAAAACTTCTGCGACATGTATCCGATGTTCTCCTTCACCTTCTCCGGCTGTTTGTTGATGTCGAATCCTCCCACCCGTCCGGTGCCTTCGGTCGATTGCAAAAGTCCGCACAACATCCTGATCGTCGTCGACTTGCCCGCGCCGTTCGCCCCGAGGAAGCCGAAGATCTCCCCTTGTTTCACCTCAAAGCTGATGTGATCGACGGCGCAAAACTTGCCGAAGCACTTCGTGAGGTTGTCGACTTCAATTGCGTTGGATGCCATATTTCATGGGAGACGTTTCATGGTTGTGAGAGGTCAATTCAGCGTGCCGATACCTTTTTCGAGTCTGGCCTCAGCCAGCTCATAGTCGACCCGCGCCTGGGTGAGTTGAAGCTTTGTCTGGAGCAGCAAGACCTCGGCGTCGAGCAGCTCCGAATTCGTCGTTAGCCCGGCTTTGAATTTCTCCGCTGTTATACGATAATTCTCATTCGCTTGCTCTACCCCCAGCTGCGAGAGACGAATTCTTTGCTTGGCTTGATTGAAGTTGAGGTAGCTCTGGGTCACCTCCAGCGTGATTCCGTCCTTCATCGTGGCCAGTGCGTCCTTCGTCTGCTCATATTGCGCTTTGGCCGCGCTTGTCTGGTGCAAGGCGGTCAGGTTGTTCCAGAGGTCAATCTGGAGCGAGATCCCAAGATCCCACGAATCCTTGAATTTGTCCTTTGCCGGAAAGATCCGCGAGTTCGGCCTGGCGTAATAGTAGTTGCCTGTCAGAAAGATCTGAGGCAGCCACCCTGCCCTGGCAGCCGTTATCCCCGCATCCAACGCTTGCAGCCGCCACTCCATCGCTTGGACGTCCGGACGCCGGGTAAGCGCTGCCTCCAGCAATTGCTGGACCTCCGGAAAATCTCTTTCGGTGGACGTCAGCGGAGAGCTCGGGACGACATCGCTGTTCAGATCGATGCCGATCGTCGAGTTGAACGAAAGCGCCGCGATCCGCACGGCGTTCTCGGCATCACTCTGCATGATCGTGGCATTGGAAAGCTGGACCCGAACTTTCAGGACCTCATTATTCGTCGCCAGGCCCTGATTCGACAAATTTTCGATGTCGTTGAGATGAGCCGTAATGCGAGTGACGTTCTCATCGGCGAGCCGCTTGACATCACTTGCCTGGCACAGATTCCAATATGCAGCCCTGATCCCATAGATCAGCTCCGCTTTGTCGCGATCAAGATCCCGGTGTGACGCCTCGGCCTGGTACGACGCGTTGTCCGCCATCGATTGAAGCCGCCACCCGGTGAAGAGCGGCTGCTGAACCGTTGCCCTCGCGCTGTAGTAGTTGAGGATGATCGGGAACACCACGGCGTTGCCCGGAAAAATGCCCGGGGGAAGGGGTATTCTGAACTCCGGCACCGAGCTGAGCTTCAGATACGCCGCCTGCAGCCGTAAGGAGGGATAGAGCGACGCTGAAGCCTCGCTCTCCTTTGCATCCGCGTAGTCCGCTCTCATCAGGGAGGCGTGCAGGATCTTGCTGTTCTCCAGCCCGATCTTGACGCTTTCCTCAACCGTGAGCATTCGCTTCTGAGCAAGGGAGTCCGAATTCGAGAGGGTGACGATGGCGACCGCCCACAGCCCGATCATTTGTTTCTTCATAGTTCCGAAGCAACCTCGCTTTCTCTTGTGCTGTGTTGTTGTGATAGAAGGGAGATGAAAACGTTCTCAAGAGACGGGGGAACGGCCCTCCAATCAGCGACGCGAATCGAGTTCTTCTCGAGGAACGATGTAACCTCCGGCATATCGGCGTCCTGTTGGCCCACGACGATGTTGAGACGGTCACCGAAGGCCTGCACTTCACGCACGGCCGGGTACGCTTTGAGCAGGAAGAATGCCTTCCGGATCTCCGTGCACACGAGTTCGACAATCGTGCCCCTCATGCGGCCCTTCAGGCGGTCCGGAGTGTCGACCATTAACAGCTTCCCTTCATTCATCATGGCTACCCGCGTGCAGCGCTCGGCCTCATCAAGATACGGGGTCGTCATGAAGATCGTGATGCCTGTTTTCAGCAGACCTGAGAGAATTTTCCAGAAATCCCGTCGTGAAACGGGATCGACGCCGGCGGTCGGCTCATCGAGGAAGATAACGTCGGGAGTGTGGATAAGGGTACAGGCGAGGGCGAGCTTCTGTTTCATACCGCCGGAAAGCTTTTCGGCAAAGCGGTCCCGAAAGGGCATCAACCGGGTAAACTCGAGCAGTTCATTCCGGCGGGCACCGTAGTCCCGCACGTTATGAATTTCGGCGAAGAACTCGATGTTCTCATCGACCGTCAAGTCGCCGTACAGGCTGAACTTCTGTGACAGATATCCTATCCGCCTTTTGACCTCCGCCCCTTGTTTCTGTGCATCGAACCCGCAGACCGTCAGTGTGCCGGAAGTCGGCGGTACAATTCCGCACAACATTCGGATGGTCGTCGTTTTCCCAGCCCCGTCAGGCCCGACCAGCGCGAACATTTCCCCCTTCTCCACCGAGAGAGAGAGCCCGTCAACAGCGGCACGTTCGCCGAACGTTTTCGATGCCGACCGTAACTCAATCGCGCTCATCCTGCCGTCCGCTCTATTGGACATAGGCATCCGCCGGCATGCCGGACTTGAGGATGCCCTCCTTGTTATCGACCTGAAGCTTCACACCGAAGACGAGCTTTGTGCGGTCCTCCTTCGTCTGGACGTTCTTCGGCGTGAACTCGGCGATCGGCGAGATGAAGATCACTTTGCCGGCGAACGTCGTGTCAGGGTAGGTGTCGATGACGACATCAGCCTTCCCCCCGAGCTTTACCTTACCAAGCTCGTTTTCATTGACATAGATCATCAGGTTCATGAGCTCCAGGCGGGCGATCGTGACCACTACGGCGCCGACGCCTATGAGTTCCCCCTTTTCAACGGGCTTCTCAATGATCGTGCCTGAAACGGGCGCAAGGATCGTCGCGTCGGCGAGCTGCTGCCGAAACAGATCAGCCGATGCCTTTGCTTGGTCCGACCGGGCCTTCGCGGCGTCCAGCTCCTCTGGGCGTGCGAATCGCTGCAACTTCTGCAGGTTTTGCCTCGCTGACGCCAGTTGCGCCTGAGCAATTAAGTGGCGCGATTCTGCATCGTCAAACTGTTTCCGTGTGACCGTGTTTGTGGCCAGGAGATCTTTCATCCGAACGTAGTCATCGCTCGCGATCTTGTAATATGATTCTGCCTGCCGCAGAGCTTCCTCAGCTACGCGAACGTCCTCCGACCGGGCTCCGTTCACCAAGAGGCGATACTGCGCTTCAGCTGCTTCGGCACCCGCCTGCGCCTGCTTCCACTGCAATTCGAGAGTCCTGCGATCAAGGGTGATCAGCGTGTCACCCTCCTTGACCTGTGTCCCCTCCTCGACGCAAATCCTCTCGATTTGGCCGGGGACCTTCGCTCCGATCTTCACCTCGGTCGCTTCGAGCGTTCCGCTCGCCTCGATGGTTCCTTTGCGGTTGTTGCCGCACCCCCACAATGTGAGGCCGGCAACTAAGATGATCATCATCGTCTTCATGGAGTTCATTAATCGTTGTCCAGGAGTGCAGTTGGTTGGTCCAAGAGATGAAATTCTTTTCGTGCTGAATCTGTGAGCGCGCCTTCAAAGATGATCCTGAAGATGTTCCGGGCGCCTTCCTCGAGGGAGAACGAATATCGCGCCAGCATTTCTGGATTGAGGACGCCCTGAATGGAGGTGACAAACATTTGAAGCAGGACTTGCTCGTTTACATCGGGGCGGAAAATATTCTCACTCCTTGCCTGGGCAATCATCGTGATCAGCTTGCTGACGATGTGCTCCTGGCGAAACTTGTCGAGCTCCCGCCAAAGACTTGGAACGTTTCGTTGAAAGTCTGCTATGCTCTCTTTTCGAAGCCTTTGGATGTAACTGCTCATCACCACCAAAGCTTGAGTGACCTTCTCAACGAATGGTTTGTCGGAAGCCGAAATTCGCTCCAGATCCCGTCCGGCGGACTGCATCATCGCGTGGAGCGATGCCCGCAACAGCTCTTGCTTGCTAGGATAGAGAGCGTACAGAGTCTTCTTGCTGATGCCGAGCTCCGACGCTATTTCGTCGACAGTCACCTTGCTGAAACCGTGCGCGAGGAATTGCCCTCTCGCGTGCTGCAATATCCTTTCTCTCAGTTCGAGGTCCGTGGCCATGCTCTCGCTCCTGGTTCAGAAACTCTAGACGTTTCTAAGGTTTTCATTGACAAATTCAGCATATGAATCAACGTGCACCACGCCCTGCCAATAGGATCGTCGAAAACCAATATGGTATCTTCAGTTTCCAAAATACGTAAGTCGTTTTTGAATGTCAAGGGAAATCTTGGGAGGAGATCAATCGATGGAAGGTGGCTTCTTTTCAGCCAAAGAAGCCCGGTGCTCGCACGGAGTGACTCTGGCTTCTGTCTGGGGCTGTCCAGGATGGCCGCCTCGCCTCTCCGGACGAACCTGCAACTCTGCCCCAGGTGAAAAGCTCAGCAATTGACCACGTCCGTGAGCTTGGAGAGAGTTTCGTCAACTCCGGGTCGGGGGGGACAAACGGCTCCGCGTCTGTAAAGAGTCCGAGGTCAGATCCGTAAATCAGGGCGATTTCTGACGATAGTACGTGATGAGATCGGTGTTCACTGCTTGCGCACCAAGCTGTCGCAGCATCGCGGCAACTTGACCCCGATGATACGTGGAATGATTGACAAGATGCTGCATCTGCTGGATCAGAAGTTGAGAGTGAGTTCTCCCCTTCGTGTCCTTGTAGGAGAGCGGAGCCTGCAGCTGATCCTCAGGAAGGGATTCGAGGAACGCTCTCAGCTCTGTCCGCAGATCGCTCCACCGATTCCTCAGAGTCTCGAGGCTGAGCATCTCCGTCTCGAGACCACCCCCATCATCCCGGCCCAGCCAGCGATCAAGCCAGAGCCGACAAGCGCCGTGGATGTGCACGAGGGTGCTGCCGACGCCTCCAAAACTGGACCCGATGTTTTTCGTGTATTGCTCTTCTGACAGCGCGCCCACAGCCTGGAGGATTCGCTCAGTAGCCCAGGCGTCATAGTCAAGGAGCGTGAGCATATCCTGCTTCGTCATACGTTCATCCCCTCACTTCGTTCCGAGTCGAGCTTCTTCTTGACCTCCGCAAGCTTCTGAAGCGCTTCAAGTGGCGTCATGTTGTCGACATCCAGTTTTCGAATCTCCTCCCTCAATCGCTCATCCTTCATCTCGAACAACGTCATCTGCATGTCCGGCGGCAGGATTCTTCCCCTGACCTTCTTGCCGCTCGAATAGACGTTCAGCTCAGACTCCTCCAGGTTCTTGAGGATGTTCTTTGCACGGTCGGTCACCTCCTCCGGGAGTCCCGCCATCTGCGCAACCTGAATCCCGTAGGAGTGATCCGCGAAACCCGGCACGACCTTGTGGAGGAAAATGACCTTGTCGCCGCACTCGCGAACATCAACCTTGTAGTTCCTGATGCGCGGGTAGATCTCTGCAAGCTCGTTGAGCTCGTGGTAGTGTGTGGCAAACAGCGTTTTCGCACCGATCCGATTGTGAAGGAACTCGGTCAGCGCCCAGGCGATGCTGATCCCGTCGAACGTGCTCGTCCCACGGCCGATCTCGTCGAGCAGGATCAGGCTCCGCTGTGATGCCGTGTTTGCAATATTGGCAGCTTCGTGCATCTCGACGAGGAACGTGCTCTCCCCAAGGGCAATGTTGTCGCTGGCCCCGACCCGGGTGTAGATCCGATCCACAATACCAATCGTCGCTTCCGAGGCGGGCACGAAGCTCCCGGTCTGCGCCAACAGCACGATGAGCCCGACCTGCCGAAGGTAGCTTGATTTGCCGCTCATATTCGGACCGGTCACGATCAGGATCTGGTTCTGCTCCGTATCCATCACTGTGCTGTTCGGCGTGTACCGCTCGCCCGGGGGCAGGAGCCGCTCGATGACCGGATGACGCCCGTCTTTGATCACCAGTCCCTGGGATTCGTCGACCTCAGGAGCGACATAGTCGTTCTCAACCGCTACGTCCGCTAGCGACACGAAGCAATCCAGCGTCGCCAGGACATGTGCGTTCTCGAGAATCGCATCCGCTTGTTCCGCGACGGTAGTCCTCACCTCATTGAATAGTCGGGTCTCGAGCGACAGGATCTTCTCCTCTGCGTGCAGGACCTTCTCTTCGTATTCCTTCAACTCAGGTGTGACGTAGCGCTCCGCGTTAGTGAGCGTTTGTTTTCGAATGTACTCCGCGGGGACCTTCTCCTTATGGGTGTTGGTGATCTCGATGTAGTATCCGAAAACACTGTTGTATCCAACCTTCAGGGAAGGAATTCCGGTCCGCTGCCTCTCCTGCTGCTGGAGTTTCGCGATCCAATCCTTGCCGCTGAATGCAAGGGCCCGAAGATCATCCAGCTCAGTGCTGAAACCCTTTCGAATGACGCCCCCGTCCGCCAGAGCCAGCGGGGGCTCTTCTTCAATCGCCTCGTGGAGTGCCCGGATCACCTCCTGCAGTGGATTCAATCGGGCCCGCAGGTCTTTCATCGTTGAGGAGGAAAGCCCGGTGAGGGCCGACTGCACGGCCGGGATGTGCGACAGGTATCGCTCCAGTTGTTTCAACTCCCGCGGGTTGGCTCGCGCGGTCGCAATCTTCGCCATCAACCGTTCCAGATCGCCGATCTGGCCCAACAGCTCCCGTAGCGCGTTCGTTGCCGTCTCGTGCCCGAACAACTCTCTGACCGCTTCCAGCCGTGCGTGGATCGGCGCAAGCTTCCTGAGCGGCCGATTGATCCAGGCCTTCAGCATTCTGCCGCCCATCGGCGTTTGCGTGCGATCAAGCACGGAGAACAGCGTTCCATCCGCCTGACCCGAGATCGACGACGTAATCTCGAGATTGCGCTTGGTGGAAGCATCGAGCACAATGTAGTCACTGATGTCGTGCGGCGTCACCTTCCTGATGTGCGGTAGATTCGCCTTCTGCGTCTCCTGCAGGTAGTTCATCACCGCGCCGGCTGCGACGATGCCGAGCCGGAGTTCCTCGACGCCGAAACCCTTCAACGATTGCGTCTTGAAGTGATTGACCAGCAACTCGTACCCGTAGTCGACATTGAACACCCAATCATCGACCTTCGTGTAGAGACCGTGAAACCTGTCCCTCAATAGACTCTGGATCCCTTCCACGTCCCTCTTCTGAATGAGCAGCTCCGAAGGCTGCAACGTGCCGATTTGTTCCGCGAGACTCTTCAAAGGAAACTCGGTGACGCCGAATTCTGCCGTGGAGACATCGATGAATGCGAAGCCGATCGTCTGGTCACCCGTCGCCAGCGGGGAGGGCAGGGCGATCGCCGCGAGGTAATTGTTCTGTTTCTGGTCAAGGACCTTTTCCGAGAAGGCTACCCCCGGCGTGACAACCTCGATCACCTCGCGCTTGACAATCCCCTTCGCGAGCTTGGGATCCTCCAGTTGTTCGCAGATCGCGACCCGATGGCCCGCCTTGAGAAGCTTGGGAAGGTACGTGTCCAGGGCGTGATGGGGGAAGCCGGCGAGCGGAACCTCGCCCGCTGCTCCGTTGGCCCGTTTGGTGAGCGTGATGCCTAGAACCTTTGCCGCGATCTTCGCATCCTCCTCGAACGTCTCAAAAAAATCCCCCATCCGAAAGAGCAGGATCGTATCCGGATGCTTCGCCTTCACCTGCTGATATTGCCGCATCAATGGCGTCGACATGAGAACGGGGCAAATTTCAAGAAAAAAGGGAGAATGGAACAGACGGAGATTCTACGATTCCCGCTCACCCGGGGCCTTTTCCCGGGGGACTCCGTGGCTCCCAGGAAAGATACTGAATCTTCGAGAAGGAGACAACCTTGCCAGACTTGGGAATCGAAGCTGCGACCATCGTTGATATTTGGCAAAAGTTTGGCTAGGTTCACGCACTTCGCCAAGAGAGGAGCAATCAGACGATGGGTTTCTACCCTCAACCAAACCTATGGCAGTGCGGACCGTTCGCGCTCAAGCACGCCCTCGTGATGCTCGGAATTTCTGCCGATGAGGCAGAGATATCGGAACTGGCGGGAACGCGATGGTGGTCGGGGACCGATGAGTTGCAGCTTGCGAGAGCTGCCCGAAAATTCAGCTGTGCCCTCCCGATGACCCGCCGATACGACTCCGACATCGCACGGCGAGAGCTCGTGGCATTCCTGCGCCGAGGGATCCCGGCCCTGCTGTGCGTTCAGGAGTGGACGCATTGGGTCACAGTTGTGAAGGCAGAGAAGGGGAAATTCATCATACTTGACAGCAGGGACAAAGCCGTGCTCTCGATCCTCTCGTGGCGGGAGCTGAAGAAACTGTGGGCGTATCACGCGCGGGATGAGATAGACAAGACAGCCGTGCAGACGATCTTCGATTTTCACCCCGTCGTCCCCAGTTTCCGTGTGCTGACCAAAGCGAAATTCTCCGTTGCCCGGGCCCAGTTCCTCCGGAAACCGCCCAACCGTGGATTCTCGCGCCTGTGGGATCAATACCTTGCTGATCTCCTCCACCTGTGCAGGCCGCGGACGCCGCTGAGCGAAAAATTCATATCACTGGGTGAATTTCTCCGCCGCCACGAAGCGATGATCGTTGATCAGGTCGATTTGTGGCACGGCTGGATCGAGCGACGTCAGGCGCGGAGAATTCTCAATCAGCTTCACTTCGTTGCCGACACCTACGGCCTGGTCATTCCCGCCCAGGACGAGAAGCGCGCGATCGCTGGCTTGACGGCCATCCTCACGCTCTGGGCTGCCAGCGAGTATGGGGTACTGCCCGTCTACCGACCGCCACCTCGAATGCGTAGGAAGTAGAGATCGACTCGATCCATCGCTTCCTGGTCGGAAGCGAGATGAACACTTGCGCAACTCACCAGACCTCCCGCCGCAGTGAGAACAAAACGAAATCCCGTTCCTCGAGGACGGGATTGTCGCATCCGGCGAATATCATGCGGCTGTAGGCCGCGACGTGCACCGCGTGCTAGTAGAGAAACATCGGCTTGCCAAGCAGGTGGGCGACCTTCGGCCGGTAATTTTCCACATCATACAGCTCGTTGACGTCCACGCGCTTCAGGCCCTGGGTCAGCGTCTCGATCGGCACGGTCGTATACTTGCCTTCGCGCAGGGCAACCATCTTCCCGTACTCCTTCTTGAACGTGAGATCGGTCGCGAGGTTTGCGTAGCTGATCGCTACCATCCGGTCGAGAGCGTCCGGCTCTCCGCTGCGCATCAAGTACGCCACCTGCTGATAGACCGTACGCACACCGAGTATCTTCTTCAACGCCTGCTCCGTCACCGAACCGATGCCACCCAGCTTCTTGTGGCCGTAAGCGTCCTCCTCACCATACTCCACGATCTGCCCCCCAACGAGATGCGCACCCTCAGAGATCGTCACGATGGCGTAGTTGCTCGGATTGTGCGCCTTGTCTTCAGCGACGAACCGCGCTAGCTTTTCTACGTCGAACGGCACCTCCGAGATCAGAGCGCGGTCCACACCGGCGAGGTAGGCTGAGATTAGCGAGGTTTCTCCGGAGTTCCTGCCGAACAGTTCGATGACAGCCACGCGCTCGTGTGAGCCCGCGACGGTCCGAAGAGCGGTAATGAAATCAACGCTCCGGGTCACAGCGGTCGAAAACCCAATGCAGTAGTCCGTCCCATACACGTCGTTGTCCATCGTCTTCGGTATCGCAATAACAGGAACCCCCTCCTCGTGCATTCGAACCGCGTAGCTCTGCGTATCGTCACCACCGATGGTGATCAGAACGTCGATCTTCAAATGTTGGATCACCGTAAGGATGTGTGACGTGAGGTCTACCCTTTCATCCTTCTCGAGCTTCCCGTGCTCGGGCTTCTTCAGGAATGCCGGAATCTCCGCACCCCTGACCTTCCCCGGATTTGTGCGTGACGTGTGCAGGAAGGTTCCACCAGACCGATCAATCGTCCGCGTGTTCAGCTTGTTGAGAGCGATGATGTTGGAATGTTGACTCTCCGGTCGATCGAAATCATAATTCAGCAATCCCCCCCATCCCCTCCGAATTCCCACCACCTCACCCCCCTTGTCAATAGCGCGGTACACCGCAGCCTTAATGCACGGGTTCAGGCCCGGAACATCCCCACCACCTGTTAGAATGCCGATTCTCATTGTGTGTGTCCCTTTTGTTCGTTCTCATTTGAGTTTTTGAATCCCCCACCTGCTCATCGTCTCCACCATCTTGTAGTCCGTCAAATCATATTGGATGGGGGTAATCGAGATGTAGTTACTGCGAACTGCAGATTGGTCGAAATCGATCCCTTCGTCATTATCCTCAAGGGCTCCCGTCAACCAGTAGTATTCGTTGTTCGCGGGGTCGCGTCGAATGTCGAACGAATCGTTCCAGACGGCCCTGCCTTGGCGGGTGACGATGACCCCTCGGATCTCTTCCTCGGGCAGTGGCGGAACATTGACATTCAGCAAGGTCCCGTCGGGAAGTCCCTTCTTTGCCACGAGCAGCGCTAGCCTTCGAGCGAACTTCGCGGCATAGCGAAAATCGGGCGGGCCGTACGTGCTGAGAGAAATGGCTATCGACGGTATGCCGAGGATCGTTCCTTCCGTCGCGGCGGAGACGGTGCCAGAGTAGATGATGCTGATCGCCGTGTTGGAGCCGTGGTTGACACCCGAGATGAGCAGATCCGGCTTCTCCTTGAGGAGAGCCTTGACGGCCAGTTTGACGCTGTCGGCGGGCGTCCCTTCCACTGCATAGCCGAACAAGACCCCGTTCTTCCTAAACTCCTTGGCGCGCAGCGGGAAGTTCATCGTAATGGCGTGACCTACCGCGCTCTGCTGCTTGTCCGGAGCAACGACCGTGACGGAACCGATCTTCCTCAACTCCTGCACGAGGGCGTAGATACCCGGTGCGTCAATCCCGTCGTCATTGGAGACGAGGATGTTGAGTTTTTTCTGTCTTCTTCGTGTCTTCACGCGAGCCAGAGATAGAGGGTCCGTACGTCGTAAGCGCGTTGCAGAAGAAGCCAAGAGCCCTGATCGTCGTCAAGCGTCCGCCGCAGCATCGGGGGGAATCAGCGACGGTTCGTCTGGCCTCGCTCGAGACCTCATCCGTAGCTTTCATTCCTTGACGGGAAATTCTCCCCCTTCACATCCTTCACATATCGTTTCACTGACTCTCGAATTGTCTCAGCAAGCGTCGCATAGCGTCGGACGAAACGAGGTTGAAAATCCTCGTACAGCCCCAGCATATCCGAGACCACCAGCACCTGGCCGTCGCAGCGAACGCCGGCTCCGATACCGATCGTCGGGATCTTGAGTGAGCGCGTCAGTTGTGCGGCGAGTTTGGCCGGTATCTTTTCCAGCACGACCGCAAACGCCCCTGCCTCCTGAAGCATCTTCGCGTCCTTCAGGATTGCCCTCGCCTCCCCGGCTGTCACCCCGCGGGGTTGATAGCCCCCGAATTGATGAATCGATTGGGGTGTGAGACCGAGATGAGCCATCACGGGGATTCCCGCTCTCGTTGTCCGGTACACAAGATCGGCGATCCGTTCGCCTCCTTCGAACTTCACTCCTCCTGCCCCGGTTTCCTTCATCACCCTCCCGGCGTTCCGGAAACCTTCCTCGGGGTGAGCTTGGTAGCTCATGAAGGGCATGTCGACAATCACCATCGCTCGCTCGACGCCACGCACGACAGCCTTTGAGTGATAGATCATCTCGTCAAGCGTCACCGGGAGAGTGGTCTTATGTCCCTGGAAAACCATGCCGAGAGAGTCACCAACCAGAATGAGGTCGACCCCAACCTGATCCAACAGGCGAGCGGTCAGAAAGTCGTACGCGGTGAGGCAGGCGATCTTGGCCCCCTCCTGCTTCATCGCCGCGATGACGCGAGTCGTCACCCGCTTCGGTCCAGATGTGATCGTTGAATCCTTCATACCACAACCGATGTTTCAATACCCCCCGTCGACGATGCCTCGGATTCGCCCATCGCCGCAAGGGTCCTGATCTCCTGGAATTTGATCCCCCACGAAAGCTCGAACCCGCGACGGAGCGCTTCTTCAACTTCATCAAACTCAACCTGCCGACCACATGCCCTCGAGAGATCAGTCGTGAGGCTGTGCAATTCGCCCCGCATGCGTTCCCTGGTCTCCTCATCGGGCAGGTTCAGGAAATCAACAATCCGCAGATGATCCGGGCCGAGGAGAATGGACCCATGCTGGAGCACCACTTCCCGCCCATCAGCACCCACTAATCGTCTCTGGGCGCTTCCCACGAGCTTTCTCCCTCCGACGTGAATTTCGTATCGTGCCGCGCTCGCAAAGCATGCGGCCGATGACGGCGTCTTGTAGAGAGAGGGAAAGTGCGGCTGCGATTTTTCCAGCATCGCATCGACACCGATGGAGCTTAAACCGATGATTAATGCTTCACTGATCTTCTGGTAGGTCGCAAGGACGCCCTGGCCGCCTGCAGCCATCACGACGCAATAGGTCACCTCGTCGGAATGGAGAATCGCCCGTCCACCAGTCGGCCGGCGGACCACATCGATGCCGGCCTCGGCGCATTTCTGCAGGTTCACCTCGTCCGGAGACTGATGCCAACCAAGGGAGATCGCGGGTGGTCGCCAGCCATAGACACGCACAATCGACGGCCCGTCGGGCGCGCGGAGCGCCCGCGCAAGCCGCTGATCGTACTCCATGTTGAATGCGCCGCTTCTGAATCCTGATTGTTCGAATCGCCAGGTCATCTGCTAATGCGCGTGGCCGGGGATGATTCCACGCTCGCTCCCCGCAATGAACTTAAGAACATTCTGGACTTCGGGGGTCTGCTCGACTTCTTCTTTGATCCGGGCGACGGCTTGTGTGACGTTGAGGTTTGAACGATACAGTAAGCGGTAGGTCTTCTCGAGAAGTTCGATCGAGTGTGCGGAGAACCCCCTGCGCCGCAGACCGATAGTATTCAGCCGCTCGAACATCAACGGTGCATCCCCTGCCAGGATATAGGGAGGGACATCTTTTGTCACCCGGAATCCTCCCCCTATCATCACGTGATCACCAACGTGGCAAAACTGGTGGACGGGGGTCAGCCCGCCGATAATCACCCACTTCCCCAGCGTGACGTGCCCGCCGAGAGCTACACAGTTCGCGAGGATGGCGTTTTCACCCACGACGCAGTCGTGGCCCACATGCGCGTACGCCATGAACAAGCAGTCGTTTCCAATGACGGTTTTGCCGGTCTCGACCGTCCCGCGGTTGAGCGTCACGAACTCTCTCACGACAGCTCTATCGCCGACCTCAAGAACGGTCGGCTCCCCCTTGTACTTGAGGTCCTGGGGCGGGCCGCCGACCGCCGCCGCTTGATGGATCTTGCATTCACGCCCCAGCCGCGCGCCATTGTGAACAACCGCGTGGGCACCAATCCAGGTTCCGTCCCCTATTGAAACGTCATCCTCGATGATAGCAAAAGGACCAACGTGAACGTTCTCCCCAAGGGAGGCTTTTGGACTGACAACTGCGTGCTGATCGATCTGGACAGGCATCAGGATGAGGTGGAATTCTTGTTGAGGGTCGAGAGTTGATGGGATTCAGGCTGCTCTTCGAACTTCGGCCGATTGTTATCGCGATCGACGATCGCCGCCGTAAAGTCTCCCTCCGCCACCAAGTTGCCGTCGACGTACGCCTGACCGCGCACCTGGATAAACTTCGACCGACGACCGACCATCTGAACGTCGAGGACCAGCTGGTCCCCGGGCACGACGGGTTTGCGAAACTTTACGTTGTTGATTGACATAAAGTAGACGAGCTTGTTGCCGGGGTTCTCGAGTCCGTTGAGCATCAGCACGCCGCCCGCCTGCGCGAGCGCTTCGAGGATCAGCACCCCGGGCATCACGGGCTGACCCGGGAAGTGACCCTGGAAGAAGGGCTCGTTTGCCGTCACATTCTTCACTCCGACCACTTTCTCATCAAGCCGGAAATCGATGATCTTATCGACGAGGAGGAAGGGATACCGATGGGGGAGGATCTTCTGGATCGCGTTCACGTCGAAGACGATCCCCTCCTTCCTGACGTACATGTACTTTCTAACCAGCTTCTTCTGCTGATACAGCTTCCGCACCTTCCGTGCAAACTCGACGTTGCTGGCATGTCCCGGTCGGGCGGCCAGGATCTGAGCCTTGAGCGGTACACCGATGAGGGCCAGATCGCCCATTAGATCAACGAGTTTATGTCGCGCCGGCTCGTTCTTGTAGTGGAGCTTCTTGTCATTCAAAATGCCTGACTGGCCGAGGATAAGGGAGTGATCGATCCGCAGCTTGACCGCCAGCTTCTTCAAGTCCTGATCGGTGAGCTCGCGATCGACAATGACGATCGCGTTGTCAAGATTTCCTCCCTTGATGAGTCCCTGATCATACAGCATCTCGACTTCATGGAGAAAGCAGAACGTTCGCGCCTGCGCGAACTCCGTCACGAACTCTTTCTCGAGGTTGAACAATCCGGTGTGCTGGCTGCCGAGCGCCGGGTTGTGATAATCAACCAGGACGGTCACCCGGTAGTCGTCCGTCGGAAGCGCGACGATGTCGACGCCCTTTTCCTCGTTGATATATTCGATCGTCTGGTCGATGATCAGATAGTCTTTCGGCGCCTCCTGCTCCTGGACGCCGGCTTCCAGCAACATATCCACAAAAGGCTTGGTGCTGCCGTCCGCGATCGGCGGCTCGATGTTGTCGAGCTCGATGATGATGTTGTCGACCTGCAAGCCCACGAACGCCGCGAGGACGTGCTCTACCGTGTGCACCCGCGCATCACCGATGCCGATGGTCGTGCCCCGTGCGACCTCGATGACGTGATCGACATCCGCGGGGATCTCCGGTGCGCCGCCCATGTCAATTCGACGAAACCGGATCCCGTAGTTCTCAGGCGCCGGCTTGAACGTCATCGTCGTCTGCACACCCGTGTGCAAACCAACGCCGGTCATCGACACCGGCCGCTTAATAGTATGTTGCTGAACGAGCATGCTCTCTCCTGCTCAGGAAGGGTTCGTCAAACGTCCTTTTGTTCGATTCTGTCGCGCAACGCTTCGACCCTCTTCTGAAGCTCGCGGACTTCCTGCACCAGCTCGGGGAGCGAACGGAGCGCTGCCTCAATCCTCAGCGCTCTTCCGTGCTCTTTCGCCGGGTAACCGAAATAGGTCTTCCCCGGCTCGGCAATCGATTTCGGGACACCCGATTGCGCCATGATAATGGTCCGATCCGCGATCTCGATGTGCCCCACCATTCCGACCTGGCCGGCGATCATGCAATTCTTGCCTATCTTCGTGCTCCCGCTAATCCCCGTCTGAGCAGCGATGACCGTATGGTCGCCGACTGACACGTTGTGTGCGATGTGCACCAGGTTGTCGAGCTTCACGCCGCGGTGGATCGTCGTCTGTCCCATCGTCGCCCGGTCGATCGTGCAATTCGCACCGATCTCCACGTCGTCCTCAACCATCACGATGCCCAACTGCGGTATTTTCTCATAGGTGCCGTCCGGCTGCGGCGCAAACCCGAAGCCGTCACTTCCCACGACTGCGCCGGAGTGAATGATCACCTTGCTGCCGATCCTGCACTGATGATAAACGGTGACACGCGGGTAGAGCAGGCAATCCTGGCCGATCACCACTTCATCGCCGATAACGGATCCATGGGAAATTCTCGTGTTATCGCCGATCACTGCATTCTTGCCGACAACGACGTGCGCTCCCAGGGCCACGTTCGACCCCAGCTTCGCCGTTTCGTCGACGACGGCTGTGGCATGCACTCCCGTGGGCAAAGGATCCGGGATCCGGGTGATGGTCTTCAGGACCTTCAGGAAGGCCAGATAGGGATCCTGGACTTTGATGAAGGTGATCGGCGGCTGCCGGCGATAGCGGCTCGTCTCGAACTGTGCCGAAACGAGAACGGCCGAGGCCTTCGTTGTCCCGAGGAATTTCTCATACTTCGGATTCGCAACGAATGTGAGATCGCCGACTGCGGCCTCTTCAATCTTCGCAACTCGTGCAATCTCTATGTCTTCGTCGCCAACAATTTCGCCCCGCACGAGAGTAGCAACGTCTCGAACATTCATGCGAGATTTCGCCGTCATTTGGCTCCGGTCGGGACGATGTTCAGCTTGGCGAGAACTTTCGGGGTCAGGTCGAATTTCGGGTTCGCGTACATAAGCAGGATTTGGCCGCTCTTATCGAAGACGTAATCGTACCCTTCCTCCAACGCGACGTCCTGGATCGCCTTGAAGACACGATCCTGCACAGGCTTCATCAGCTCATTCTGTTTCGCGAACAACTCCCCGTTTTGGCCGAACTTCTTGTTGCGATAGTCAGCGATCTTCTGGTCAAGATCCCGCAGTTCGCGTTCAGCATCCGAGCGACGCTGCTCGGTCATGATCAGCTTTCGCTGGTCGTACTCATCGAGTTTTTTCTGCCAATCCTGCTGCATCTTGTTGAGCTCGCCCTGCCATTGCACGACAAGCGCATCCAGCTGCTTCTGAGCATCCTGGGCGTCCGGCAATTGCTTCATGATCGCTTCGGTGCTCACGAAACCGATTTTCGCTTGGCCGATCGCAACCGAGCCAGCCGGGATCAGCAACACAATGCAGGCGAACGTTCGTTTCATCATAGCTTCCCCTCTCTTTTCCATTTCGTAGAGCGAATGATTCTTACCCACACCGACATCCCGCCCCGTTCGGAGCCTACTTTCCTTTTGTCGAGGCTCCCCTCTTGAGCCGATCGAGGACCCTGTAGGTGAGATCGACTCTTGCGTCCGCGTACAGCACGTTCACCTTGTCGAACACAAATGTGTACCCGTCCTCTTTCGCCACCGCCTCGATGGCCTTCAGAACTTTGTCGCGTATCGGCGCCAGTCGCTTCTGTTGCTCGACCGCAGCCTCGCCTGTTCTCGGATCGAGCTTCTGAGTATAGAAATCTCTCCATTTCTGATCCAGATCTTGCAGGCGCTTTTGCTCCGCGTCTTTCGTTGCCGGTGGCATCACGGCCTCCCGCTTCTGATAGTCCGCAAGTTGCTTCGAAAGATCGTCCCTCATACTCTGAACGGAGTCCTGCCAAGCTTTGACCAGGGTTTCGAGGGCCTTGGAGGCTGCCTGAGCTTCGGGGAGTTCTCCCAGGATCTTCTCTGAATCCACGAAGGCCGATTTGCCCGATTGAGCCGCCGCCACCGTCACAACAAAGATCGACGCGACGACCAGGTTCCAGACGAAACGATAGTTCTTCACGATTTCCTCAAGTTGAATGGAGTTGATGTGGTACGTAGTTAAGAGCTGCTGGCTAAAACGTCTTTCCAAATTGGAAATGGAACTTCCACCCCGAAGGCTGCCCTCCGGGCGTTGGGGCGTCAAACCCGTACCCGTAGTCGAAACCGACCAGGCCGATCGGATTGATCAACAATCGAACGCCGACGCCGGCTGATCGTCTCAGGTCGAGCGGATTTTCGACCGTGTGGTTGAGCCAGACGTTCCCGGCCTCCGCAAAAAGCAGGGTGTAGATCGGGATGGGATTGATCGCAAGAGCGAAGCGTAGCTCCGCCGTGTGCTTTATGAGAGACTGACCGCCGACAATCGTGCCGCCCGCCCTTCGTGGTCCGACGCTTCGATCGTCGTACCCTCGCAGCGGCGTCGTTGAGAATTGGCCGAGGCCGGTCCCACCCATGTAAAAGTACTCATACGGCGGGATCAGCGGATTCTTCTCAAACCCAAAAATGAATCCGATCGTGCTCGACGCCATGAACGCGACGCGCGGGCTCCCTCCGATCGGGATGTACCACTCCGCACTGAATACATGTTTATGAAAACGAGAGTTGCCGGGCAAGAACGGACCGCCGTTGATCGCGGTCGAGAGCGAGAAGCTCGAACCCCTCGTCGGGAAGATCGGGCTATCCGTGCTGTTGCGGGAGATCACCTGGCTGATTCCGACTTGGGTTGTGATCCCTTCCGGGAAGTAACCTCCGCCGTTGACGACATTGTTCCGCTGAAAGGTGGCCGTCCAGTCGCCCCGGAACAGAAAGTCCGGCCATTTGAACCGTCGGCCCACGCGGATCGAGCCGCCGGTCATGCGCATGTCGTAGTAGAACATCTGTCGTGAATCAAACAGGTTCACGCCGAACAGCGTGGGTGTATCGAACATCCAAGGTTCCTGGAAGCCGATGCTGAATGTGCGAAACCGGTTCCCTTCGCCAAATTCCCAGTCAAAGGACATCACCTGGCCCGCCCCTCCCCGAAAAGGCTCGCTGAGAGAGAAATTGTTGAAGGTGAGCCCGATCGCACCGTTGAAGCCGTAGTAGCCGCTATAGCCGACCGACATGTTGAACGTGTCGCTTGACTTTTCCTCGACGGCATAAATCAGGCCGACCGTTCCCTTCTCAACATCCAGGTCGCGCGTGTCCGGTTTGATCTTTTCAGGATTGAAATAGTTGAGCTGGGCAAGCTGGCGGGCGCTGTTCATTACGGCCTGCCGGTTAAAGAAATCCCCCGGCCGAGTGTAGAGCTCGCGTCGAATCACTTTCTCATAGGTTTTCGTGTTGCCGGTGATCAGGACCTGACCGATGCGAAATTGCTTCCCCTCCCGCACCTGCATCGTAATATCCACGCTGTCGCCTGGCACGCGGTTTTCCTCCGGCTCCACCTGGAACATGAGGTAGCCGTTGTTCATGTAGAGCGAGTACACGTCGGTTTCTTCCTCGCTCCGATATACATTTTTCTCGAACTTCTCTTTGTCGTAGACGTCCCCTTTCTGGAATCCGAGGCGTGCGTTTAGGACCCGCGACGGGTAGACGGTATTGCCTTCCCAGACGATGTTTCGCACCCGATACTGCGGCCCTTCGTACACCCAGATATCGATCGTCAGGTACCTTTTCGATTCATCATAATGGAGTGAATCGGTCAGGATCTCTGCGTCGATAAATCCGTTCTTCCGATAGAAGTTGAGAATCAGCTGTTTGTCCTCTGGATACTTCTTCCGATCGAACTTGTTGGTTGTCCAGAATTTCCACCAATGGCGCTCCGACGTCTCCTTCATCTCCCCTTTCAGATCACCGTCATCGAAGTGCTTGTTGCCGAAGAATTGGATCCGGTCAACCTTCACCTTGGGCCCCTCGTCGATCAAAATGCTCAACACATCACGGCTCCCGCTTGAGTCCACCGCGACGAGCTTGGGCGTCACCGTCGCATTGAGGTACCCGTCCTCGTCATACTTCTGCTTGAGCACGCGTTTGACCGTCGAGAGGTCCTGCCTCGTGACGAGCTGTCCCCGTATGAGATTGATCTTCTTCAAGATGTCATCCTCGCTCAGCTCATCGTTTCCTTTCACCTCGATCCGTTCCAGCCGCGGGTTCTCCCTGACTCGGATGAGCAGATAGATCCCCTCCGGCGTTCGCCGCTCGATCAGGATCTGGATCTCATTGAACAATCGAAGGCCGTAGAGGCGCTCGATCGCAGTGCGCGTCTGCTCCCCGGGGATAGTGATCTCATCACCGACTTTCAAGCCTGTGTTTGCAGTGATCGCGGCGGGATCGGCCGAATGCTGACCCTCGACCGAGATACCGAGGATCTTGTACGTCTCTGGCCGTTGCTGAGCAAACGCTGCGACGAACGGGACAAGAGAGCAGAGCAACAGAAGTAGGAATCTAGTGCTTCGCGACACTTTTCAAAAACCTTTCCATCCCTCGGAGGGGGACCGCACGATTTCGTTCATCCGTGTGAAGCTGTTCGCTCACCATCCCGAACCGCCGCTCACGGTGCTGAAACTCTGCAACCGCTGAGTACAAGTCCTTGCGGCGGAACGAAGGCCAATACTGCTGCGAGATGAAGAGCTCGCTATACGCGATCTGCCAGATCAGGAAATTGCTGATCCGCAGCTCTCCGCTGGTTCTGATGAGCAAATCCGGGTCCGGGAAATCCTTGGTCGAAAGGTAGCCGGCGATAAGCTCCTGGCTGATATCTTCCCATTTGACGGTTCCCACCCGAACTTCGTCCGCTATGCGTCTCACGGCATTGGTGATATCCCACCTCCCGCTATAGCTCAACGCAAGAATCAGCGTCAGGCCGGTGTTTCGTTTCATCTTCTCGATGCCGTCCAGGAGCTCATCCTGAACGTCCTGCGGGAGCACGGCAAGGTCGCCGATCGCCTTGAGCTGCACCTCGTTCTTGTGAAGACGGTCCTTCTCATCACGAAGCGCCTTCAGCAGCAAACGCATCAGCATCGAAACTTCATCCCGCGGCCGCTTCCAGTTCTCCGTGGAGAACGCATAGAGTGTGAGAAACTTCACATCGAGCTGTCCGCACGCCTCGACAATATCTCGGACGGAGTTCACGCCCTCCCGATGACCGGCGATTCGGGGCAAGCCTCTGCGCTGGGCCCATCTCCCGTTGCCATCCATGATGATGGCGATATGTTTCGGAATCTCACCCGATTCCAAGAGGCGTTCTTGGAGCTTTCGATCGTGACCTGTTGCCTTCCCCAAAGCCACTCTGGTTTCTCTCTTCTCAAAAATCGTTGTAACGTGGCAAAAAATTTAACCTTTTTTGCAAAGAAAGTCAAAGAAAACCGCGGAAACGCGCCTCAAAAGGTTACGCAGATGAGCTAAAGAAGAATCAAGATCCGACGACGGAATTGCTAACCTTGACTGCCCTTCCATTTTTGGTTATATTCACCCTGGAAACGGATCTGTCGGATTTTGCGTTAGTACCTTTACGGAAGATGGTAACCGTGTCACTAACATACGAGAGTCTCGATGGAAGGTAATTTTTCAAACAGAGTCCAGGACGTCATTCGCCTCAGCCGGGAAGAAGCACTCCGTCTCGGGCACGACTACATTGGCACCGAACATTTGCTCCTCGGAATTATCCGCGAGGGGGAAGGGATCGCGGTGAAAATCCTCCGGAACCTGGGCGTCGATCTGTACAAGTTGAAGAAGGCGATCGAAGACACCGTCCGGACATCGGGAGGAACGCTGACCATCGGCAACATCCCTTTGACGAAGCAGGCGGAAAAGGTACTCAAGATTACGTATCTGGAAGCTAAACTGTACAAGTCGGATGTCATCGGCACGGAGCACCTTTTGCTTTCGCTCCTTCGAGACGACGACAATATCGCCGCGCAGATCTTGCATCAATTCAATGTCCACTATGACGTTGTCAGGAATGAACTTGACAACATCATTTCGGGGAAACCCTCAACGCCTCCAGCTGCCCACATGTCCGAAAAGAAGCAGGAGAAATCAAAAACTCCTGTTCTGGACAACTTCGGGCGTGACCTTACAAAGCTGGCGCTGGAAGACAAGCTTGACCCGATCGTCGGCCGTGAGAAGGAGATCGAACGGGTTGCCCAGGTGCTGAGCAGGCGCAAAAAGAACAACCCTGTTCTCATTGGCGAACCCGGCGTTGGCAAATCAGCCATCGCGGAAGGTCTGGCGTTGCGGATCGTTCAGAAGAAGGTCTCGAGGGTATTACACGACAAGCGCGTCGTGACGCTGGATCTGGCAGCCCTCGTCGCCGGGACGAAATACCGCGGCCAGTTCGAGGAGCGCATGAAGGCCGTGATGAACGAATTGGAGAAGGCAAAAGACGTCATCCTCTTCATCGATGAGCTCCACACGATCGTTGGTGCCGGCGGTGCGAGCGGGTCCCTGGACGCCTCGAACATGTTCAAGCCTGCGCTCGCCCGCGGCGAGCTCCAGTGCATCGGGGCCACCACCCTCGACGAGTACCGGCAGTATATCGAGAAGGACGGCGCTCTCGACCGGCGGTTTCAGAAGATCATGGTGGATCCGACGACCGTCGACGAGACGATTCGAATCCTTCAGAACATCAAGCAGAACTACGAGGGGCATCACGGCGTGCGGTACTCCGAGAAGGCCATCGATGCAGCCGTTCGGTTGAGCGACCGGTACATCACGGACCGGTACTTACCGGATAAAGCGATCGACGTGATGGACGAGGCCGGTTCACGCGTGCACCTGGCGAATATCGTTGTACCGAAGGAAATCCTGCAGCTTGAGGAAGAAATTGAGAAGATCAAGCAGGCGAAGAACCAGGTCGTCAAGAACCAGAATTTCGAGGAAGCAGCACGCCTCCGCGACCTCGAGAAGAAGTTGCTGAGCGACCTGGAGATCGCGAAGCGTGAGTGGGAATTGAAGTCGCAGGATCTCGTGTTTGATGTCAGCGAGGAGAATTGCGCCGAGGTCGTATCGATGATGACCGGCATCCCGGTCCACAGGGTCGCCCAGAGCGAGTCCGAGAAGCTTCTCACGATGGAGGAGGCGCTCAGGACCGTGATCGTCGGTCAGGACGAAGCCATCAAGAAGCTCACCCGTGCGATCCGAAGGACCCGCGCGGGACTCAAGGACCCCAAGCGGCCGATCGGCTCGTTCATTTTCCTCGGCCCGACGGGCGTCGGCAAGACCGAGATGGCGAAGGCGCTCGCCCGCTACCTCTTCGACTCCGAAGATGCATTGATCCGGATCGACATGAGCGAGTACATGGAGAAGTTCTCCGTCTCCCGGCTGGTCGGAGCACCTCCGGGATACGTCGGCTATGAGGAGGGGGGACAATTGACGGAGAAAGTGCGCCGCAAGCCGTACTCGGTGGTCCTGCTGGACGAGATTGAGAAGGCTCATCCCGACGTATTCAACATCCTGCTGCAGGTCCTCGACGACGGCATTCTGACCGACAGCCTCGGGCGGCGCGTGGACTTCAAGAACACGATTCTCATCATGACCTCCAACATCGGCTCACGGGACATCAAGGTGACCGGAGGATTCGGCTTCGGGACGCAAACCCACGAGGACAAATACGCAGCCATGAAGGGGCACATCGAAGATGCCCTCAAGAGGGTCTTCAACCCGGAATTCCTCAACCGCGTCGACGACGCGATCGTGTTCCACAATCTTGAACGGGAACATATCCTCCAGATCATCGACATCGGCTTCCAGGACCTGCTGAAACGCATGAACACGATGGGGATCGAGGTGGAGTTGACCAAAGCCACAAAGGAGTTCCTGGCGGACAAAGGCTTCGATCCGGCGTTCGGCGCACGTCCGCTGAGACGGGCAATTCAAAAGTACGTTGAGGATCCTCTCGCGGAGGAGATCCTCAAGGGGACCTTCGCCCAGGGCAGCAAAATCAACGTCAAGTTCAGCAAAAAGTCCGAGGAGCTTGTGTTCGTCGACTCCTCGAAGGACAAGGGTGGGGACGAACTGAAAGAACATGACGAAGAAGTTGCTGATGCGACCTAGCTTCGTCCCCCCCGGAAGCAACGATACGATCCCTCGCTAACCCCGAGGGATTTTTTTTCTCTGGTCCCCAACGCGGCGCCGGGAGTCCTGAGCCTTGAAGCCGTTCAGTTTTCACTACACGCTTTTCTACAAGCCGTACGGAGTTCTCTCCCAGTTCACCGGTCAACCCGGGCAGAAGACGCTCGGCCACTTCGGGCCGTTCCCACGAGACGTTTATCCCGTCGGAAGGCTCGACGCTGACAGCGAAGGCTTATTGCTCCTGACGAACGACAACGAGCTGAAGCGCCGGATGCTCGACCCGCGGCACGGACATCCCCGCACCTACCTGGTGCAAGTTGAAAGGGAGCCATCGCTCGATTCGTTGGCGAGGCTGAGAGAGGGGATCGTCGTGGATGGAAGACGAACCCGACATGCGCAAGTGGAACTCTTGACGAGAGAACCCGACCTTCCCCCCCGGTCCAAACCGATTCGGTTCAGAAAGACCGTGCCAACCGCCTGGCTTCGGCTAACGCTCACGGAAGGAAGAAACCGGCAGATCCGGAAAATGACGGCCTCAGTTGGACATCCGACCCTGCGAATCGTCAGAACCACCATAGGGCCCTTCTCGATTGGAGGATTGCAGGTGGGTGGATTTCGCGAGCTCACGCGGGGCGAGGTGGCGAAACTCGTCCAGCCTTTGCGAAACCCCGGAGCCAATCGCCGCCCCCGCAGGTCCCCGCAGACAGTTCCCTAACCAACCAGAGTCTCTCAGAGTCCCTTTGGCAGATCTGCGGTGCTCAACCTGGAAATTCGCCGACGGACGTGCCCCAAGATGCCTTGGTCGTTGAAGACGCGCTATATCCTCAGACTTCATCCCGCCCGAGGACAGCGCGCTAAGGAATTGTACTGAATCCCGCCAGCATACGGTACCTGACATTTGTCGTGAGCACTGGACAAGTCGTTTCTCGATCGATCATCGTAGCCTAGGGCATTCGTTGGACTCGGGAGTCCCCGGAGGAAGAGCACAAAATAAAAACCCCGACGCGCACCGTAAGCGTCGGGGTCAGGGAGGTTGTTATGAAACCCGCCCAAGGTAGGACAACGAGCGGGTCTGTATCAGTGAACAGATAGGGGCTCAAAAATGTTCCAGGGCGAGCAGCAAATTGTTGAATCCATGAACTGCTGTAATATCAATAAGTTACGGATGATTCATAGGGGCACTCCCGAGATGATCGCAAGAATTTCTTCAGTCAGATCTGATATTTTCCCCGCCATTAGGCCCCCAGGTTTCCCCTCTTGCCAAGGGGTCCCACGCGCGTTGCTGGATTGCAGCGACAGTTTCAGACATCGCATCATTGTGAGAGAGGCAGATGTGGCGGCGAAGAGATCTTGCAGGAATCTCCCTCGCGAGAATCATAGAGCGGGCGACAGCGGGGATTGAACTAGACTGTTCGAGAGAAGAGAGGCTTCCCTTTTGGCGTTCGGTTGACGTACGCGTCGAAACACATCGCGATATTGCGGAGGAGAAGCCTGCCTGCGCCGACGATGGAGATCTTGTCCAGAGTGTTCCTGACAAGGTCGAGCCGGATAAACTCACTCACCTGGCCGAGCGACTCATCGAAGTATTCATCGAAGGAAATGTCGAACCACTCCTCGACGTCGGATTTCACAACCTCGAGATCGCACATCAACCGCATGATAACGTACTTCCGAATGATGTCGTCTCGGGTCATCTTGTACCCGACGCTCGCTGCAAACTGGCCGTTCTGGATGGCTTCGTAGTATTGCGGGAGCGTCTTCGCGTTCTGCGCGTAGACGTCGCCAAAGTGCGAAATCGCCGACATGCCCAGGCCGAAAAGGTCCGCCCCGGCTCGTGTCGAATATCCCTGGAAATTCCTGTGAAGAGTCTTCTCCTTCTGAGCAATCGCCAGTTCATCATCGGGCTTGGCGAAGTGGCCCATTCCGATGTATTCGTAGCCGGCAGAGGAGAGGGTCTCGATCGTCGCCTTGAGGAGCCGCAGTTTTGTTTCAGGTGAAGGGAGATTCTCAGGATGAATCAATTTCTGATGAGCTTTCATCCACGGCACGTAGGCGAAATTGAAGACCGCGATGCGATTCGGGGACAGCCGGATGACTCGCTTCAGTGTGTCCTGAAAAGTCTCGAGCGTCTGCAGCGGGAGTCCGTAGATCAGATCGACATTGATGCTGTTAATGCCAAGAGAGCCCGCCCACTGAATGACATCCACTGTGTCCTTCTCCGGCCGCACGCGATGAACCGCTTCCTGCACGCGCTGGTCGAAATCCTGAACCCCGATGCTGATGCGGTTGGCACCGCCTTCCCGAAATGCCTTCAGATGATCGAACGTGAGCCCGCGCGGCTCAATCTCCACGCTGATCTCGGCGTCCGGCGCGAACCGGAATCTGCCCCGCAGGAAGCTGGAAAGGTCCTCGATCTCGGCCGGGCTCAGGTACGACGGCGTCCCCCCTCCCCAGTGCATCTGCGTGACCAGCCGTTTCTTTCCGACGTAGTGCGCGAGGCGGTCGATCTCCTTCTTCAGCGTGAGCAGGTATTCCGAGATGTGCCCGCGATTTCGGGTGATGACTGTCGTGCAGCCGCAGAAGTAGCAGAGCGTGTCGCAGAAAGGGATGTGCACATAGAGCGAAATCGGCGTCGTGTTCTCATCGTTGTTGCGGATGAGATCGACCTCAAAGCGCTTCTTGTCATGCTCCGCTGAGAACAGCGGCGCGGTCGGATAGCTTGTGTAGCCCGGTCCAGGTTTGTCGAATCTCTTTAGCAGGCCGATGTCAACGGTCGCGAAAGCGCTTTTCATTCCTTGATTCCCCCATCGCCCACACTAGTGCAAACGCCATACCAGCTTGCCTGCCGAGATTTCGTCACAAATCCCCGGAATCCTTGGGGCCCTTCGCAGAAGAGGGAACGACTTATCGCGCCATTCGCAGAGTTGAGAATGCCCCATCGGATTGCCAGAATTCCACGTTTTTCCCCATCACTCCAGGATCTTCCGCACGGTGAGGAGGAGCTCATCAGGCCTATACGGCTTCTGAAGGAAGCCCTTCACACCCGACTCAAGAATCTCCTGTTTGAGATCCCGGTCCACATAACCGCTCGCCAGCAGCACAGAGGCCTTCGGATTGATCTTTGTTACCCTCTTGAATACCTCCCAACCGTCCAGTTTGGGAAGACCTAGATCTGTAATCACCAAAGCAATCTCGTCCTGGTGGCGGGCGTACACTTCCACCGCCCTTTCACCATCAGCGGCCCCCAAGACACGATATCCCTTCTGCTCGAGGAGCGTCCCAACCAATTCCAGGAGCATCTCCTCATCTTCCACGACCAGGAGAGTCTCCGTTCCTCCAGGAATCTCCGCCCCAGGTGGTGCTTCTGTTCGAGGTTGCTCGATGATACCTGCGGAAACAGGAAGGTAGATCTTGAACGTCGAGCCCTCTCCCGGCTCACTCTCAACGTCTATGAATCCTTGATGAGCTTGAACGACCCCGAAAACCACCGCCAAGCCTAAACCCGTCCCTCTTCCTTTTTCTTTCGTTGTGAAGAAAGGATCGAACATTCTGCTCTTCGTCGCCTCGTCCATGCCCACCCCTGTGTCTGAAACGCTGATCAGAACGTAGTGGTTTCCGATGGCCTTTGGGAAGCGTGAAGCGATGTCGCTCCCGGAAATAGATCGAGACGCAATCATAAGCGAGCCGTGATCCTCCATGGCATCTCTGGCATTGACGCAGAGATTCAACAGCGCCTGGTGGAGCTGCGAATGGTCCATCGATATGACCGGCAGCGATTCCTCCAGTTGCAGCGAGAGGGAGATCGTCTTGGGGAAGGTCTCACCGAGCATCTTGGCCAACTCGTTAATCACCATATTGACCTCGAGGGGCTCGAGGTTGACCTCCGTCTTCCGAGCGAATGTGAGTATCTGCCGGACAAGCCCGGCGCCCCGGTCAACAGCCTTCGCAATCGCCTCCAGGCTCGTGGCAACCCGAGGGGAATCTTCGGCGGCCCGATGCATCAAGGAAGTGTAACCGAGGATGATCGCCAGGATATTGTTGAAGTCATGTGCGATCCCTGCGGCCAGCGTGCCGATGCTCTCCATCTTCTGGGCCTGCCAGAGCTGCTCTTCGAGCCCTTTGCGCTCCGTTATGTCTTCCTTCACCGCGAGGAAGTGCGTAGTCACCCCGTTGGGATCTCGGACCGGCGAGATGCTTGCAGACTCCCAAAAGAGCTCCCCGTTCTTTTTCTTGTTGTGGAATTCGCCTCGCCACTCGTTCCCGGACTTGATTGTCTGCCATAACTGTTTGTACTCACTGGAAGGAGTATGGCCGGACTTCAGGATCCGCGGATTTTGGCCCAGCACTTCGGCGGGATGGTAGCCGGTGACTTGCGTGAACTTCGGATTCACATACACGATATCCCCCGCCGTATCAGTGATCATAATGGACGCAGGGCTCTGTTCGACAGCGCGGGAGAGCTTCCGCAGCTCTTCATCTGCCCGTTTCTGCTCCGTAACGTCCGTCACCAACCCGAGGATCGACTGCTCTCCCTCATAATCGATCAGCGTCGTGGTCTGAATGCCTTCGAGCTTCTTCCCTCCCTTTGTGACGAGAGCATACCCGTAAGGCGCAACCTCCCGACCTTCGAGATGATTCCGGAAGTTCTCCTTGACAAGCTCGAGGTATTCAGGGGCGATCAGTTTCATGAAATCGAAATCGGGCGAATAGAATTCCTCCTTGCTGTACCCCAACGTCTCGACAGACTTCTTGTTGACATAGACGATCTTCCCCCTCTTGTTGATGTAGATCATGTTCGGCGACTGTTCGGAGAGCGTCCGGAACTTCTCCTCGCTCTCGCGCAATTTCTTCTCCGCTTCTCTCCGCTCGCTGATATCTCGGAAGATCGTCAGCACCCGCGGCGACTGGCCGGGCACTTCTAGGACTGAATGTGAGAGATCAGCCACGATCAGCTTTCCCGCGCGCAGCGGAAGCTCAGCTTCCAGACGGGGCTCGATCGTCCGGGACGCGAGCCTTCCCCGGTAGACATCGATATCGTTCTCGCTATCCCCAAGAGATCCAAACTGGTAGGCTACAGTGAACGGCTTACCCTCCAATTGCTCCCGGCCCAGGCCCATCAGGCGGCAATAGGCATCATTGACCATAATGATGGTCCCTTTCTCGTCGAGAAGCCTCATCCCATCACGAGCGTTCTCCCACACCTGCCGGAACTGGGCCTCGGACTTGCGGACCGCCTCCGCCGCCTGCTTGTGCGCAGTGATATCGCGCACCACAACTTGCATTGCCCTCCTGCCCTGAAACGTGATCGGGATCGAGGTGACCTCCACATCCACCAGGGAACCGTCAATCCGAATGAACTTTTCCTCCAGAGGAGGAGCGTCCCGTTCCTCGCCAGGACGCTGAAATTCCCTCGCTTTGACAACCTCCCTGTAATCAGGATGCACGAAATCAAGGATCGGTTTCCCGATGAGATCCTCCGCCTTTTCAGCGCCCATCAGCCTGAGACCTGCTTCGTTCGCAAAGACAATCTTCCCTTCGCTGTGCACCGCCAGCGTGATAGGCAATGACTCCACGAGCCGCTTGTACCGCTGTTCGCTCTCTGCCAAAGCTGACTCAGCTTTCTTCTGCTCCGTAATGTCCTCGACAAGCGCCATTGCCCCGCGAGGCCCGCCTTCACGGTTCCTCACCGTTGCAGCAAAAAGGCGGACGTCAATCGGGCTGCCGTCCCTCCTCTGCCGCTTCAGCTCGAGGCCGGTGATCGGTTCCCCCTGAAAAATGCGGTTCACGATGCCACGGGATTCCCCTCGTTTGTCAGGCGGCACAAAAGGGATGGGTTGACCGCGTGCTTCCTCATCGGACCAGCCGAACATCTGCTCCGCCGCGCGGTTCCAGACCTTCCGAATCCTCCCGCTGGCGTCCAAATCGTAGATGCCGAGCGGCGAGGAGGCGATGATCGCATCGAGCGTTTCATTTGTCTCCCGCAGCATCTCCGCCTCTTTCCGCCGGGCCTCCTCGACTCCGATGGCAGAAGCGATGATGCTCATCAGCTTCTCGTCATCCTTCGTCGGCACATAGTCCTGCCGGTACATGACGCAAAGGGACCCAATGTCGCTGCCGCCGAATCTCACCCCTTTTCCGACATAGGTTTGAAGCTTGAGCCCCTGGACAATCGGATCCGTGTTCGCGTACTTCGTTTCAGAGAGACGCGGAATGGTCAGGATTCCATTCGTCGTATTTTGGAGGACATCGAAACAGAGATAGCCTTCCCGTTCAGATCCGGCACCATAATCCTCCGGCAAGTTCCACCCGCCTGCCACGGAGAGCACACCATCTTCACGGCGAATGTAGAGCGCGCCGGCCGCATCCATCAGTTCTCCGCACAAAGCCACCAGGCGTCCGATGTTGTGGCCTTGATCAGCCCCAAACGAGAGAAAGCTGTCGTTCAACTTGGTGAGCCGCTCCTCGCTCTTTTTCCGCTCGGAGATGTCACGAACAATGGCCTGAAAGAACTTCTGCCCTTCGATGTCGATAACACGGGCGCTAATCTCGACCGGGAAGGTCCGTCCATCTTTTCGCTGATGAAGGGATTCGAAAATCATGCCCCCCCTCTCCTCAACCTCCTGGATCTGGCGGCGAAACTGCTCGGCAGCCTCGGGCGCTCGGATCCGCTCCATCGGCATTGCCAAGAGTTCCTGTCTGCTGTAACCGTACGTCAGGACCGCCCGGTCGTTGGCTTCCATGATCACGCCGTCCTGATCGACGAGCAGGATGATGTCGTTCGCGTGCTGTGTGAGAGTGTCGAGGTGTTCAAGAATGGCACGGCGCTCGAGCTCAAGTTGATACTGCCTCCGGTAAAACCGAGAGCTTTGGTGCCGCCACGCAAGGCCCAGTGCTGAAGCCGCAGTCATGATGATGCCAAGCATCAGCAGCAGCGTCGTCCACTGCCGCTCCTTCAGAGGCGCGTAGACTTCCGACAAATCTACCTTCGCCACCATGAACCACGGCGAGTCCGGAATCTTCCGGACCGATCCAAGAACTTCCACACCGCGGTAATCAACCCCCTCCGTAACTCCTTCCTCACCCCTGGCAGCGATTGCCGCGAGCAGCCGTTCGCTGCCGATGGGGAACCTCAATGAGAGCGCCGTGTTCTTCCGATGACGCAATTCATTCAGGAAAACTATTTCATTCCCTTGCCGCTCGATCAGAAGGGACTCGGAAGATCGGCTGGGCGTTGGCCAGGCCTGGACGAGTGGATAGAGCACCTTGTAAGGATCGATTTGAAATAATAGAGCCCCGAGAATTTGAGACTCCTTGCCGTTCCCATCCATGACCGGAACGACGACGTCGATATGTATATCCCACCGGTTCTCCCCCCTGTGGAGCGATGAGAACACAATCTGCCTTGTGCGGAATGCGGCCTCAACGAGGGAGGTGACGCACCTCCCAACCGCTCCCTTGGCCTCGCCAATCACTAATCTTGTTCTCATCCGGCTGTCGAGGAGGGCGATCATGTCGTAATCATGGTTCTCGGCGAGTGGAGTAAGCAGCTGTTCCAGCCCTCGCTTGGATTCCGCCCCGCTTCCCCCATTTGTGAGGAACCGTTCAACGAATTCCGTGAAGGGCTGGTTGGAAGAGAAGAACCGTGCATCCGACAACCGTTCCTTCCGCCACTGCATGATCTCACCAATCTTGAGGTCACCGATCGCAGCGAGCTCGTTCCTTTTCTCGCGCTCGATTTGCGCTCTCTGCTCGTTGTAGTACAGGTAACCCGTCGTGCCGGTGCCGATGGTCAAGAAGACCAATAGGAGGGCGAGGTTCCATGGAACCTTCATGCCCGTTGCTCTCTCCTCCATGGACATCATCTCCTTCTGCACCTTGGACTTGGCTGGCAACGTGCGTGATAGAGGATTTTTGACGCAGCCTTTTCTCTAACTACTAAATACAAGAAGAATTTGCGTGGAAGTCAATAATTTTTGCGAATGTGTGATGGAGGCCCATGCCTCATTTGTATTGTCGCCACTATTCCCATAAATGAGAAAGCCTTCCGTTTTGACAGTATCCAGATGCAGGGACGGCAGATCGCCTGCATAGCGCCAGTACCAGTTCAAACCCCGGCTTCAGATCCCATTCTTGGGAGCGCCACGATCAAGGCATTGACTCTGTGACAAAACGAGGTGAGAATTCACAATTGAGGCCAGTTGATGCGCTGGTCGAACGCAAGGGAAGAAAACTCAAAAAAAACTGGAAGATTCAGCCCGGAGTGAAACGTAACCGAGAGTTCCAGCCTGATTTTTCCCGTACGCCGACCTTCAGGCCGAGAGAACGTTCGCCCCAAGTGACGAGGGGAGAGATCCTACATCAGATGCTCCGCCGCAAGAAGGAAAAGACCAAATGATCGCAGGAACTGCGAGTCCTCCTTCAACCGTCAGAGAAGACGCCGATGCCAGACCGGCTCGAGTCGGAAGTTCGGTTTGCGCCTGCGCAGCTTCGGTGCGAGATTCTTGACCGTGAGTCTCCGACGCCTAGGGGGTGCCAGCGTTGCTCCGTCGAGCTTAGCCCTGTGAAGCCGACTCCCTTGCTCGACGGTTATCGTTCCTGAAGCATCTCCCGCAACCGATAGTCCGTATTCCTGGCCCAACATCATGTCTTCTCATTCATCTTGAGACGTTTCGTGGAGATTCGATGATCAACGGCGCGTCCCCATGGCCCCCGTCAGCCACGCGAGGCCGCCCTTTCGGTTCTCCCTCACGGAGAGGGTCCACTGGGAAGTCTTGCGAGATTCTCGGCACCGGATCAACCCCTCGGTCGTTGTCGTTTCCCCTTCCAGCCAGGAATCACGATATCTTGTTCTCTCCCGCGCGATTTTACGCCGCTGACTGAAGAGGACGTTCCTCTTATATTCGGACTAGTTTATCTTAAACTGGCAATTTCATTTCTTTGTGTCAAGCGAGAAGTCATTCCCATTTATGGAAATCCCATTCCTCAAACGAAGAAAGCCGGGTTCTATTGCATCTCAAGTTTGAGAATGAGTGTATGGGGGAGGATCCGCATTCACAGAAGACTGCGTTTTCAGGCGGTCTTCTCCTGTCGGTCCGATGGCCATTTCTTCAGGCGCACCAGCTGCTCTGGCACGAGCGTTGCAGTTTGCGGATGACGGGTTGCGAAAGGCAACCGACTCTTGAAAGAAAATCTGGCACAAGGAGCTCACATGCCGAAGTACAAAATCGCCTGGCTGCCCGGTGACGGAATCGGTGTTGATGTGCTGAACGCCGCGAAGACAGTTCTGAAGAGGATCGGCCTCGATGCGGAGTACATCCACGGTGAGATCGGATGGGACTACTGGTGCAAGGAAGGAGACGCGTTTCCAGAACGAACGATCGAGCACCTCAAGAACGTCGATGCCGCTCTCTTTGGAGCGATCACATCGAAGCCCGCGACCACGGCACAAAAGGAGCTGGCACCTTCGCTGCAGGACAAGGGGCTCTCCTACCGTTCCCCCATCGTCCGGATGCGCCAGCTCTTTGACTTGTACATCTGCCTGCGCCCGTGTAAAGCGTACCCTGGCAATCCGCTCAACTACAAAGAATCCATCGACCTCGTGGTCTTCCGTGAGAACACCGAGGACCTTTACTCCGGTGTGGAGTTCTTTCCGGTGCCGCAGGAGCTGTCCGACAAGCTCTCCCAGTTGACCAAGACGTTTGGGCCCTTCAGCAAGCTGCCGTTTGATCAATACGCCATTTCGTGCAAGATCAATACCCGCACCGGATCGGAGAGAATTGTGCGTGCGGCGTTTGAGTTCGCCAGAAAGCACCGCCGGAAGAAGGTCACGATCGTCCACAAGGCGAACGTTGTCCGGGCCACCGACGGATTGTTCCTGGAGGTCGCGAAAGGAGTCTCGAAAGAATACCCGGAAATCCCGATGGATGACGCAAACATCGACGCGATGACGATGTGGCTCCTCAAGAACCCCTTCAACTACGATGTGCTCGTTGCCCCTAACCTCTATGGCGATATCATCTCGGACCTCTGCGCGCAAATGGTCGGGGGCCTTGGCTTCGGTTGCTCAGGGAACATCGGAGAGAAGCTTGCTGTCTTCGAACCGACACACGGCTCAGCACCCAAATACGCCGGCCTCGACAAAGTGAATCCGATTGCGACGATTCTGGCTGTCAAGATGATGCTCGACTGGTTGGGAGAAACTCGGAAGGGAGTGGCTCTCGAGAGGGCGGTCGCCGAAGTCATCAAGGAAGGAAAGGTTCGGACATACGACATGGGAGGCATGAATTCAACAAGCGAAATGGCTCAAGCGATCGCGGCCAAGCTGTGAAATTGAGGGGAGTTTGAAGGAAGCAGGAGCCTCAGGAACGAATCAGGAGTTTCGGACGTGAATCGGATCATTATCCACGAAGTCGGTCTGCGGGATGGATTGCAGATGGAAAAGCAGGTCGTCCCCTTCGACCAGAAGATCAAGTGGGCTGAAAACCTCATCGAGGCAGGCGTAGACGTCATTCAGCTTGGCTCGTTCGTCCATCCGGAAAAGGTCCCTCAGATGGCCGATACGGACAAGTTGTTCGAGCACTTCAAGGCTTCGGGGCGTCGACGGACAGACGTCATGCTGTCGGGGCTCGTTCTCAACGAGAAGGGTTTGGAGCGAGGGTTTGCATGCGGGGTCGACATTTTTTGCATGGGGGTATCCGCCAGCGAAACTCACAGCAGGAAGAATTCGGGAATGTCGACGGGGGAGGCGACTGAGCGCATCATCGCGATGGCAAAGGGGGCGTTGAGCCAAGGGAAGAGGGTACAGGTTTCAGTCCAGTCGGCCTTCGGATGCGGCTTCGAAGGAGCGGTTCCCCAGGAAAGAGTTCTGGCGATCGTCCGCAGCTATCTGGAGGCCGGCCTGCGAAACATCAGCCTCGCGGACACGGCAGGACACGCCCTGCCCGACCAGGTTGAGCGGATGTTTGAAGCGATCCTCAAGCTCGATGCTTCCGTCGAATGCACGTGTCATTTCCACAATACGTACGGGATGGGCCTGGCCAACTGCGTCGCAGCGCTTCGGACGGGCGTTACGTACTTCGAATCGTCGTTCGCGGGCCTCGGCGGCTGCCCATTCACCAAGGTGGCAGCAGGCAATGTCTGCACGGAAGACTTTGTCCACTTCCTCCAGCGCAGTGGACAGCGCCCGGATATCAACCTCGAGAAATTGATTGAGACGGCACGCGATGTCGCGAGGTTCTTCGGCAGGGAAATGCCGGGCCTCGTCTACAAGACCGGCCCGATGCTGTCGAATGTTCAGAACCGGTAACAACAAATGAGCACGCAGAGGACGGATGGCACAATGAGACTCTTAGAGGGTATTCGTGTCCTTGACCTGACGAACGTCTTGTCCGGTCCATTTGCGACCTTACACCTCGCGCTCGCGGGGGCAGAGGTCATCAAGGTGGAGAATCCAACCGAAGGCGATCTCGCACGGAAACTCGGCTGCGTGCCGGAGTTCAATCAAATGCTGATGGGCACCAGCTTTCTGGCACAAAACGCGAACAAGAAATCGCTCACCCTCAATCTTAAATCACCGGAGGGAACGGAGATCTTCAAGGAGCTCACAAAGACCGCGGATGTCGTCGTCGAGAATTTTCGCCCCGACGTGATGACGCGGCTGGGGCTCTCGTACCAAATCCTGAGCGAGACGAATCCGCGCCTCGTCTACTGCGCGATCTCCGGCTTCGGTCAGACGGGACCCGATGCGTTGAAGCCCGCCTACGACCAGATCATCCAGGGATTGAGCGGAGAAATGGCCATCAACGGGGACGAGCGTCTCAATCCCCTGCGCGCGGGCTTTCCCGTTTGCGACACCGTCGGAGGGCTGAACGCGGCATTCGCGATCATGGGCGCCCTCTACCACCGGGAGAGAACAGGCGAAGGGCAGTTCATCGACGTGGCACTTCTCGACTCTATTATGCCCCTGATGGGTTGGGTTGTCGCCAACCTCATGATCGGCGGTCAGCAGCCCGTTCTGATGGGCAATGACAACTTTACCGCTGCACCCTCCGGCACGTTCAGGACGAAAGACGGGTTCATCAATATCGCGGCCAACAAGCAGGAGCAGTGGGAGGCGGTCGCAGACGTCCTCGGGGTTCCCCACCTGAAGACCGACCCGCGCTTCCAGGAGCGTGACACTCGGAAGAAGAATCGCAAGGAGCTCACCCCCCTCCTCGAGGCAAAGCTCGCGGAGAAAGAAACTACGTACTGGGTTGAAGAGCTCAACAAGAAGGATGTCCCCTCCGGTGCCATCCTAAGCCTGGAAGGGGCGTTGAGACAGGAGCAGGTTGAACATCGCGACACCTTCGGCACGGTTTACCTGAAGGGCATTGGAGATTTGAAGCTTTTCAATCTCACGGCGAAATTCTCGAAAACACCCGGCTCTGTGGAAATGCCTCCTCCCACCCTCGGTCAGCACACGTGTGAGATACTGAAGGGCATCGGGTATTCGGGAGACCAAATCAAGAAACTCAAGGAATCCAAGATCATCTAACAAAGGAAGTACCTATGGGAATGACGGTTGCGGAGAAGGTCCTTGCTCGAGCGTCCGGACTTGCGGAGGCAAGAGCAGGCGACGTCGTCGAGCCGAAAGTCGATCTTGCCATGTCGCACGAGAATGCGGCATTGGTCCTGAACCAGTTCCTAGAGATCTTCAGGGGAACGACGGTTGCGGCAAGAATCTGGGATCCGTCAAAGGTGACGATTATTTTCGACCACCGGGTCCCCGCGGAGTCTCCCAAGACAGCCACGAACCAGAAGAAGATACGGGAGTTTGTCGGCGATCAGCGGATCGCGAAGTTTCACGATATACGGGGAGATGTCGGCGGGATCTGTCACCAGATCCTCCCGGAAAGCGGATATGTGCGACCGGGGTATGTTGTCGTAGGAACGGACTCACATACGACCAGCCACGGTGCCCTGGGGGCGTTCTCGTTCGGCATCGGGGCGACGGAGATGGCGAGTGTGTGGGCTCTCGGAACGGTGCTCAACGTCGAGGTTCCGCAGACCATCAAGGTCGATGTCAGAGGGAAATTCAGGAAGTTTGTCGGCCCGAAGGACCTTATTCTCCATCTCATCGGCACACTAACAGCGCAGGGCGCGAACTTCAAGGTGCTCGAATTCCACGGCCCGACCATTCGCACAATGCCGACATCCGGTCGCCTGGTCATCTGCAATATGTCCGTAGAAGCCGGCGCAACCGCGGGCATCGTTCCTGCCGACCAGGAGACGATTCGATATCTACAGAAAGAAGCAGGCGTGAGAGGAAGGCCCGAGCTGGTAACCCCGGACGCCGACGCAAGCTACGACAGGACGGTCGAAATCGACGTCTCGAAGCTCGATCCCCAAGTGGCCTGTCCGCATACCGTCGACAACGTGAAACCGGTCTCCTCGGTACGGGGTACGAAAATTGACCAGGTTGTTATCGGCTCCTGCACCAACGGCCGATTGGACGACTTGGAGATCGCGGCTGGAATCCTCAGGGGCAAGAAGGTCGCAAAGAACACTCGGATGCTGATTTTTCCAGCTTCTGGACGAATCTATGCCCAGGCGCTGGCGAGAGGCTACATCGGGATCTTCATGAGAGCCGGAGCAGTGGTGATGAACCCCGGCTGCGGCCCCTGCCTCGGGGTCCACGAAGGCGCGCTCGGCGATGGCGAAGTCGCTCTCTCCACAACCAACCGGAATTTCAAAGGACGCATGGGAAACCCAAAGTCCGAAGTCTATCTTTGCTCGCCGGCCGTTGCGGCAGCCTCGGCGATCAAGGGGGTCATCGTGGATCCCCGGAAAGGAGTGAGCTGACATGGCAACCGTGGTGCTGAGATTTGGGGACGATGTTTCGACCGATGTCATCTACCCCGGCCGATACATGGCCACTGTGCTCCCGACCGAGACGCCGGAATTCGCATTTGCTGACAATGCTGAATTCAATGCGAAATTAAAGTCGAAAGGGGTCCCGGCGGGCAGTATCATCGTTGCCGGCAAGAATTTCGGTTGCGGATCCTCGCGCGAGCAAGCTGTCTCGACACTGAAGGGACACGAACTCGTGATTGTCGCCGAAAGCTTCGCCCGCATCTTCTTCCAGAACAGCATAAACCTGGGCCTGCGGACTGTGACCTGTCCCGGCGTTGAGGCATCGGAGGGGGATGAATTGGAGATATCCTCCGATGAAGTCACAAATACCACCACAGGCGTGAGGTTTCGTGTGGAGCCTCTGCCCAAAGCACGGCAGGCGATCATCGATGCAGGTGGGCTCATTTCCTACACACGTCAGCGCGTGCTGGAAAGATCGGGGACATCTTAGCCCTCCGTTCGCAGTCTTCTCTACCACTTGCATCGCATGGCCAAACGAAAAACCCCCGGCTCACCGGGGGTTTTCGTGTAAGGTGCGAAATCAAAAACGCAGTGATGGGTCAAGTGCCGACCTTGTACTCGGGCTTCTTCATGTCCCTCGCCATTTGAGCGATGCTCTTGTTGACAAGCATCCTGTAGATCCCCTCGCGCAGCGAACCCCACTTCTCGTGGACCGCGCATGGCGTCTCACCCGAGCACTCGGGAAAACCAAGGATGCAATTCGACTTGAACTCCGCTCCGTCAATGGCCTCAACGATCTGATACAGTGTGATGTCCTTGGCGGGCATCCTGAGCGCAAACCCACCGGTCGGCCCTTTCAGTGAGGTCAGAAGTCCCGTGCGTGTCAGGTTTTGGAGGATCTTGGCCAAGAAGTGATAGGGAATATTGATCTTCCGCGTCAATTCTTTGATGGACGTCATCTCTCCGTCCGGTTTCAGCGCCAGGTATATTACGGCCTGCAGGGCGTATTCACATTGTCGACTGAAGAAGACGCTCATATGCACTCAGTCTGTCTCATTTCACAGCGTTGGAAGAATAGTAGGAAGGAATTTTCAGAGTCTGCCGGTCGCTCGCGATGATTACATCGACCGGCAAGGCCAGCACTCCGTTTCGCATTTCGCGGTCCGAGCCCCGGGCAGCGGCACATCCGCCGATCCCCCTCGCGGATGGAGACGTTGAGCACAGAACGGCTAGGTCGCCCCCTGCGGTTGTTATGAACCCTCGGAATTGAAACTGGAAATCACACCATCAAGGATCTCTGCCCGCGCGCGCAGCTCGTTGAGCTTTTGGTTAATCAAGAGAACCGATCGGCTGCGTGCCTCCATGAGCTCCTGCAGCATGTCGTGGACGTCAGGGTAGTCGCATTCGGTTCTCAACTTTTCGTAGAACCGAACCATCTCACTCTCGTCCCTCAACGCCTGGCTCAGCATGCCGCAGGTATTCCTGCATGCATGAGCGCACTTCACATTCACTTCATTCATACTCTACCCTTTCCTCTTGCCTTGAGATCGGCAAACCTCTCTTTGGTCCCTCCACCAGCGTGGCGATTATCGGCCGATGGGCTCCGTTATCGCTTCCAGGATAAGCTCTTTTCCTCGCACGAGCGCCTGTTCGTTGATCGGCAGCAGGTGTTGACGATGCGGCGGGAGGACCTTCTTGAGCGCTATGATGACATTCTGAGGGTTGACGATCGGCCGGCGCTCAAGGAACGCACCTAACAACACAACGTTGGCGACTTGTTTGCTCGTAAGCCGGTGGGCCTCGTCAATCGCACCGATACTAGCCACTTCGATATCCCTCCTTGTGGGAGGGCTGATGATGGTCGATCGCTCGAACAGCAGAAAACCACCCGGCTTGACGCTGTTGACGAACTTGTCAAGCGACGGCTGATTCAGGATGATGGCTGAGTCGAACTTCGACACAATCGGCGAACTGATACGCGACTCGGACACGATGACCATGCAGTTCGCGGTTCCCCCGCGCATCTCGGGGCCGTAGGAAGGCATCCAGCTGACCTCTTTGCCCTCCTGCATAGCCGCATACGCCAGCAGCTGGCCCATCGAAAGAACCCCCTGACCGCCGAAACCTGCAATAATAATCTCTTGCGAAACCATAGGAGGGCCTTTCCTCAGTTCATGGATTGTGATGGCGTCTTCAGATCGCCCAGTGGATATGCGGGGAACATATTCTCCTCAAGCCACTTGTTGGATTCAAGGGGCGTCATCTTCCAGCCGGATGGGCAATTTGAAACGACCTCGATGAAGCATGTCCCTTTGTTGAGCTGCTGGTACTCAAACGACGCGCGCACGGCTTTCTTCAGCTTGCGGACTGCGGTCGCCGTGTGAGCTGCCTGCCGGGTCACATAGCAGGCCCCCGGCAGCTGCGCGATGAGGTTTGTGATCTTGAGGGGGTGTCCCGCTGTTCGAATCTCCCTTCCGTACGGCGTGGTCGTGGTCTTCATGCCGAGGAGCGTGGTGGGGGCCATCTGACCGCCCGTCATGCCGTAGACACCGTTGTTGATGAAAACGAGGAGAATGTTCTCGCCGCGATTCGCCGTGTGAATGGTCTCCGCAGTCCCGATCGCTGCAAGATCCCCGTCCCCTTGATACGAGAACACGATTTTGTCCGGAAGCACGCGCTTGATGCCCGTGGCAACCGCTGATGCTCTCCCGTGGGCGGCTTCCTGCATGTCGATGTTCATATAGTCATACGCGAACACGGAGCAGCCGACCGGGGCAACTCCGATGGTGCGATCCTGGATGCCCATCTCCTCAACGACCTCCATAAGGACACGGTGGACGACGCCATGGGCACATCCCGGGCAGTAGTGCATCGGAGTCTCCGTCAAGGTCTCGGGCTTCTTATAGACAAGCTCAAAACCGTTCGTAATTGGCGGCAAATCCATAGAGACACCTCTTAGAGTTCAACGTTCTGTTTTTGCGCGACCGTTTCAATCGCGTGGAGTACTTCTTCAGGCGAGGGGATCATGCCGCCCATCCTTCCGGCGAAATGCACCGGACATCGCCCCTCGACGGAAAGTCTCACATCCTCCAGCATTTGACCCGCATTCATCTCGACGACAAGAACCGAATCCACCTTCGAGGCAAGGGATGCGATCGGTTCCGACGGGAACGGGTAGAGCGTGATCGGACGCAAAAGACCAACGCGCAATCCACGCTCTCGCGCAAGCTGGAGCGCTTTTTGGCAGATGCGCGACGCCAGACCGAATGCCACCAACAGGATCTCCGCGTCCTCCGTCTCGAGCGCCTCAAAGCGGACTTCCGTCCTCTGGATCTCCCGGTACTTCGCCTGAAGGGTTTTGTTAACTTCCTCCATCTTCTCCGGCTGAATGAACAGCGACGTGACGATGTTCCTCTCCCGGTTTTTCGGTTTGCCGGTCGTGGCCCACGGCTTCTCCGGATAGGGCAACGAACCGGCCGGGGGCAGCGCCACCTTCTCCATCATCTGGCCGAGCGCGCCATCGGTGAGTATGAACGCCGGGGTCCGGTACTTTTCTGCGAGACGAAATCCGTCAAAGACGAAATCCGCCATCTCTTGTACCGATGAAGGCGCGAGGACAATCACGTGATAATCTCCGTGCCCTCCACCTTTCGTCGCCTGGAGATAGTCTCCCTGCGAGGGCTGTATCGTCCCCAATCCCGGGCCGCCACGCTGAACATTGACGATAAGGCAGGGCAGCTGCGCCGACGCCATATACGAGATGCCTTCCTGCATGAGACTAATGCCGGGACCCGATGAGGAAATCATGACGCGAGCGCCAGCGCCTGAAGCACCAAACACCATGTTGATGGCGGCAAGTTCACTCTCCGCCTGCAGCACAATACACTGGTGTTTCGGCTGCTCGGCCATGAGGTACTCTATGACTTCTGACTGCGGGGTGATGGGGTAACCGAAGTACGCCTGCATGCCTGCTCTGAACGCAGCCTCTGCAAGCGCCTCGTTTCCCTTCATGAGACGAACGTCTGCGGTTTCTTTAGATTTCTCCATGACTCTCTAGACCTTGAGAAAGTTTGGGTCGAAACATTTGGCGCAGCTACGTGGCAAGTTGAACCTTCGGGCCGGCAGCTTTCGCAGGCTTCTTCTCGCGATAGACCGTAATCGCGGAGTCGGGGCAGACCAGCGCGCAATTGATGCAACCCGTGCAATTGTCCTTGACGAGAACCACGAACCGATACCCTTTGAGATTGATCTTGTCTGAAAGGCCCAGGCTCTCCTGGGGACAAGCGTCGATACAAAGTTCACAACCCTTACAGATTTCTTCTGCGATGATCACTGTTCCATGGATCATGTTGCATTGCCCTTCACGATTTCTAGGATGATGTGTCTAGGATGACGGCTCTTAGAGCATTTTCCATCACGGATGACTTGACAACATATATGCCAATTTGCTGATCCTTTTGAGCGTCCCAGAAAGCCGGAACTCTCGTCCGTCATCGCGTCCCGTTACCGGAAATGAGAACAGAGAGAGCCTGCTTTCTTGATTTCGCCAATTTCGCACCGTTGAATTCCTCAACGCGGCTGATCCAGCTTTGCCCGGCAGTCGGCACAGAGCCAGTTTCTCTTCAGGTCGATCTCCTCCACATACGTAGACGATCGCATCACGCATTCGAAATGATGACAATGGTAGAGGCCGAACGTATGTCCGAGCTCATGAACGACCTCCTTTCCGAGGCGATCGAGCAACAGCCGGTCATCCCTCGGAAGCCCGTAGAATTGGTTCGTCAGCCGGTGAGTCGAGACCACGGCAGCAATCCCATCGAGTTGTGCCTCGCCGAAGACGAAGGTGAGCACCGGGACATAGAGGTCAACAGCAACGATCGCGATATTTTTCTCTGGTGATGCAGAGTAAGACCTCACAAGCTGGGCGAGGAGGGCGGTGGAGTTGTACTGTTGTCGAGAAGGATCAAATGCAAGGTCGAGCCCCAGATGTGCCGGCGTGACGACTGTCCTCAGTCCGAAGATCTGGGCAACGGCTCGCAAAACCCCCAGCAGCTGCTCATCCGGTATCGCCGATGCGTTCAGGATATGGATTGCAGAAGCCACGACAATTTGGCTATGCTGCGCCTGGTTTCTTCAAACCGTATTTTTCGATTTTGTTGTAGAGCGTGACCCGGTCTATCTGCAGGATTTCGGCAGATCGAGAGATGTTCCATCGATTCTGTTCGAGAACGGATGCAATATGAGCTTTCTCGACAGCTGCGAGCGAGCCGGTCGGCAAGACGTGGTTTTTCTCGGTGAGTTGGTATGGCAAGTCTTCAGGGCGAATCGCAGGGGCTTTGCCGACAACCATCGCGCGCTCGACGGCATTTTCGAGCTCTCGAACGTTGCCAGGCCAATTGTACCTCACGAGCGTATCCATCGCCTCAGGCGAGAGGGAGCTGATCGATTTTCCCATCGTGCGGGCGTACTTCTGAACGAAGTAGTTGGCGAGCACGGGAATGTCCCCTTTCCTCTCCCGCAGAGGCGGAATGAAGATGGTGAAGACGTTGAGCCTGTAGTAAAGATCCTCCCGAAACGTTCCATCGGAGACCGCTTTTTCGAGGTCCTTGTTGGTCGCGCAGATGACACGAAAATCGACCTTGATCATCTCGTTGCCACCGACCCGGGTGAATTGTTTCGTCTCGATTACGCGCAGGAGGTCCATCTGCGTCTTCGAGTCGATATTGCCCACCTCGTCGAGAAAGAGCGTGCCCCCGTCTGCGAGCTCGAGTTTCCCTTTTCGCTTGTACTGGGCACCCGTGAACGCACCCCGCTCATGCCCGAAGAGCTCGCTCTCGAGGATTCCCTCCGGCAGTGCTCCGCAATTCACTGCAACGATCGGGAAGTAGCGCCGATTGCTGTTACTGTGGATTGCCCGGGCGATGAGCTCCTTCCCCGTCCCGCTTTCTCCTCGTATCATCACCGTTGTATCCGTCTTCGCCACGGTCTGGATCATTTCGTAGACCTTGTGCATCTGAGGCGACTCGCCGATGATCTCGTCAGCTCTGCAGATCTCCGATATCTGTTCCTTCAATTTGACGTTTTCGGAAGCGAGCGAGCGTTGTTTCAATGCGTTGATGACAAGATGGGAAAGGTAGTCGGGATCGACCGGCTTGGTGACGTAATCAAACGCGCCTTCCTTCAACGCCTTCACGGCCGTGTCGACGGTCGCGTGCGCAGTGATAAAGATGATCGTCGGAGCCGAATCGATCTCCTTGATTCGTAGTTGCAGTTCCATTCCATCCATACCGGGCATCTTGATGTCGAGCAGGATGATGTCCCACCGCTGGACCTGCAATTGTTGGAGGGCTTCCGCAGCACTCGCAGCCGTGGAGACCTTGTATCCGTCCTCGCGAAACCATTTCGAAAGGGAGTCTCGCACAACCTGCTCGTCATCGACGATCAAAATTGTGGGATTGGGATTCATACCGTCCCCCGTGAGGTTGTATGTTGACGTTCAGAAGAATCCTCGCGAGAGTCACCAGCGGATCGAGGCTCCCTTTGCTCCGTGCTTGACGTCGGTCGCGAGAATCTCAACGTGAAGCGTGTTCCTTTGCCAACCTGAGAAGTGACCATGATCGTCCCGCCATGACGCTCGACGATGCCGTACACGACGGACAGGCCGAGCCCTACACCCTGGCCATTCTTCTTCGTGGTGTAAAAGGGTTCGAAGACATGCTCAACATCCTCGGCCGGGATGCCGACACCTGTGTCTTCCACAAGGATCTCGATATTGCTATCGGCTCCGGCCTGGGTTACCCCAACACGGAGTCTCCCGCCGTCAGGCATCGCCTCCACGGCATTGACGAAGAGGGCAACCAGGGCCTGCTCAATCTGATTCTCATCACACAAGAGCATGACTTCGCGTTCCGGGAATTCGGCTTCGAACTGCACGTTCGAGATCTCAAGATGATGTTGAACCAGTTGCTGGGCCTTTTCCACAATCTGCTTCACCGGAACAAGAACGAATTCACCCACCTGCTTCTTCGAGAACAGCAGGAGATTCTTCACGATCGTTCCACACCGCTCGGTTTCCCGCTGTACCAGTTCGATGTCGGCGAGCGTTTGCTCCACTTCGTCTGGTCTGCCCACGAGCTTCCGAAGCCTCCGACCGATGAGCTTCGCATACGTCAGGATCCCCTCGAGCGGGTTATTGAGCTCGTGTGCCACTGTTGCCGAAAGCCTTCCCAGGGAAGCCATCTTCTCGATTTGTAGGATATGTTGATGGATCTCCTTCAACTCTTCGGTTTTTTCTCTGACACGATGCTCGAGTGTCGCCGCCCACTCACGGTTTTCTTTCTCGGCCCGCTGCAGCGACTGTGTCATGCGATTGAACGAGCTTGCCAGCAGGCCAATCTCATCTTTCGCACTCATCTTGATCTGATATTCAAGATTGCCGGAGGAAATCGCTTGGGTCCCTTCCATCAACTTCTTGACCGGGCGGAGCACCGTGAAGGAGAGAAACGCGACCGACCCGATCGCCACGAGCAGAACCAACGCGACCGCGACGACGACGATTTGCCACTGGGCTTTCGCAATGGTCGCGTCGACCCTATCGAGAGACATTCTCACGTCAAGGACACCAAGCACGGTGCGTTCCTCAGGATGTGAGTGACATCCTGCACTCGAACATGCTGACTCGTTCCGGATTGGGTTGATGAGGCCAAGAATGCGCCGGCCGTCAGGGCCCGTATAGATCCGCGTTCGAGTTCCCACAGGGACGGATTCGAGCGGCCGAGCTTGATCGTGGCATCCGTAGCAAGCCTCCGCCTTGAGATCAACCACCGTCCGCCGTTCAGACTGGTCGGTCGAGAATGTGATCTCCCCACGCTTGTTGTAAATACGGATACCCTCTATTCCCGCTTGGCTCCCGATCGTTCTGATGATCTGATAGACATCCTCCTTGCGATTCTGGAGCATACTGTAGTGCGTCGAACTCTTGATGAAATCACTGACCCGGTTCGCGCTTTCCAGAACCTGGGACATCATCTGCCCGGTGTAGAAATGCACGGAGAAATAGGAGTAGATCCCGAAAAGGATCACCAGGAGGAGCAGTGAGCCGACAAGGAGACGACCGCTAAGAGTCTGATACCAACGCATGGGGATCTATCACCGCGGCGGCAAGGGCAGAAACTATGCCATGGACGCAGTGCCGAAAGGAACGCGATTGCGACGAGTACCAGTTTCAGAAATGCAATCTTGAGAAGGTTTCGATCAGCTTTTTGCCAGAAATGAGAATGCTTCCCGAGGATCTCCGCCGCAATAGCGCCCCTCTCAGCCCACAAGGCTAGGAGAATACCTCACGCACCAGACGGAAGTACTTCTTCGAGCCGAGCATGGAGCTGACCGTGTGAAGCATTTGCCCTCCGTCGGCAACTGTGACGCCCGTTGTCGCACCTTCTTTCGAGAGCTCAGCCGTGATCAGCGATTGGAACTTGGCTTCGTCCCCCGCATAGACTTTTGCCGCATCCGCAATTGCCAGTAATCCCGCCTGCTCAAGGCCCTCAAGCTCAATTGAAAGATCGAACAGCCACCCATCTCCCATCGGAGCTTCGCATATCGCATGGGGATTCTCGCCGAGCCGTGCGTTCGTCGATCGGACCTGTCCAGCGAGAGGAGCGAGGATAGGCAGTGTTCCTCCCTCTATGACGATCCACGCACAGACTCTATCCCGATGCACCCGTTCACCCACCGAGGGAAGGACAGCCGCCCGTGGCGAGATCAGGGCCGCCGCGAACGACGGTTCGATCCCGACCCGTGCAGTGCTGTGATCTGAAACCCTCACCCACGTGTGCCTGCGCCCATAGAGATACCCCTCAGGAAGCCCCGGCTTCCGTATACCCTCGGACTCTATCGGCTTCTCTTCCTGCGTGGGCACCTTTCGTTCCGGAAATCCGGCGCGCAGCGCCCGATCGAGGGGACAGCGCTCACAATCGAACTCCCGCTCGCAGAGTTGATAGGAGAGAATGCCGGCTGTCATCCAGATGCACCTCAGTTCATTGGGCGGCACCAACGGATAGTTCTTTGCATCATCCGTCTCACTCATGGTAGGCTTCCTCTAGGTTGAGTTTCGAAACCGTTTTGAGATCCTTCATCCATTCGGACTCGCGCACAGGGGCTGGCGCGTGCTCAACGTGCCCGAAGAGCGCCAAGTGCCGCGCGGCATATGCGAAGAGGATGAAGCCGCCCGTCACGATGGAGATCGTAACAGAGATCTCCATCCATGTCGGGAAATAGCTCCTCCCAGCCCACCCCTCCATGCCCGTGATGCTGATGTTCATTCTGTTCAGGATGAAGCCAAGAATGATCATCACCGCGTTGAGAAAGAGAGCGGTCTGGTTTTCCCGTATCTTCTTTCTCGCGAGAAGGACCAGCGGAGCGATCACACCGACGACCATCTCCAGCCAGTACAGATACGTCTCCGTACGGGGGGTGAAGAGCAAGCCAAACGCGTGACGGTCAGCGAGGTCGACAACCTTCATAGTGAGGTACACTCCCAACATGACGACACCGACCCGCGCGACCTCTGCCAGAAGGGGGAGCTCCAGCCCCCTCTTGAATGCGCGAGAGCTCAAGAACGATTCGAAGATAATCATCGCGCAGCCCGCGGCGATGGCAGAGACGTAGAAAAACACCGGAAGGTATGCTGAGTACCAAAGTCCGTAGAGCTTCTCCGGCACGATCAGATAGAGAGAGCCGAGCGACGATTGATGGAGCGTGGAGAGAAGGACACCGATGATAATGAGAGGAATGGTGATCTTTTTTATCACCTTGATCGTGCGCGTCATCTTGAATCTCTCCATAACGACGGGTGAGAACTCCAGGGCCAGCACGGTCGTATACAGCATCACGCACCATGCGACTTCGAACATCACGGACCTCGGATTCCACATGACGATCGCGTGCCAGATCTGGAGCGGCCGACCGAGGTCGTACATCAAGCCCACGATCACGAGCAGGTAGCCGAGAAACGCTGTGAGGATGGTCGGCCGGACGATAGGTTCGAATCGCTTCACATTGAAGATATAGACGATAGCCGCCAGCGTGAATCCACCGGCCGCCAGCCCGACACCGCACAACACGTCGAACCCGATCCAGAGCCCCCACGGAAATTCGTTGGTCAAGTTCGTTGCTGCACCGAGCCCTCCGAAGTACCGCACGATCGTCGAGTAGGCCCCGGCAAGCAAAATGACCCCAGCTGTCACCCTCCAAAATGTCAGTTTTGAAAATGGATTTTTCATGGTCATCACCGGAAGAAGTCGTTAGGAAGTTGTGCCGTCGCCGTTGGATCGATCCTCAAGCTCCTTCAATTGCCTCTCGTACTCCTGGACCTCGGTACGACGATTCGTAATCCACCATATGCCGTACAGCAACGCTCCACCAACCGTCACGACGCCCGGAACCTTGGAGAGAGCATTCCACGTGAGCGTCGGCAAGGCCGCGGTCTGCAGCTGCGTTTTGAATCCAAGCTTCTCAAACGGCACACTGGTAATGTAGAAGATGGACGTGCCGCCTACCTCGTGTTGCCCGTAGATCCGATTCACATATTTTGTGGGGTCTGCCTTGATGCGCTCGATGGCCTCGCGGAGGAGATCATCACGATTGCCGAACTTCGTGGCTCCGGTCGGGCAAGCTTCTGCGCACGCTGTCTGCAGCCCTTGCTTGATCCGCGTGTAACAGAGGACGCACTTTTGTACGCGCGGAAACGTGCTGCCCCATTCGTAGCGCGGAACCTGGAACGGACAGGCCTGCATGCAATACCGGCACCCGATGCACTTGTTTTCGTCATAGAGCACGGGTCCTTCCGGCGTCTTCGTGAATGCTCCGACCGGACAGACGGACACACACGTCGGTTCGACGCAATGTTGACAGAGACGGCGGACATACACGCCGTCGTGTTCCTCCAACGCTGTGTGGGCCGTTGCCGAGAGGGCGGTCTCTTCCCCCTTCGGCAGATGATTCGCCTCTTTGCAGGCTTCCTGACACGAGTTACAGCCAATGCAGAGCGTGATATCGATGAGCAATGCCTTGTTGTCCATCATGGTCTCCTCCCCTTATCGCACTTGGAGGAACTCGTTCTCAAATCGCTCCCAGACCTCTTCATTCATCTGCTTCATGGCCCCAGCGATCGGGGGCCCTCCGTCCTGCAAAAGTGCCGGAACCAAGCCGCCACTGTCCCCTGTGCCGGCGAAAACATCGCGCAGCCGCCTGAACTCTGTCCCAACCCATTTGCTCGTTTCCTCTCCCAGCAGCATCTGCCTGAGCTCGGAGAGTCTCCGGGGCCTCAGCATGTAGGCCCATCCATCCGTAAAGAGCATCTCCTTGAGGAGTTCGGGGCGGTTCCTGATCGAATCATTCACTGCGAGGATTTCTCCGTCCATCGGTGCGCGGATCGTGAGGGAGCGATCTCCTTCTTTCAGCATAAGGATCGGATCTCCCTTCCGCACCTCGGCGCCAGCGGATTTCAACAAGACCACCTCCGGGTTCTCGAGGAGGCGCCCGACAAAATCATCCACCCCAAGGCGCACCTTCCCGGACGGGAAAAGACTCAACCACGTGTGCGACCGGGCGAAGAAAATGCCCTCCGGAATCCGCACAGGGTATGATTGCACAGGTAGAGCGTGCACTGCCACCGCCCCCTGCACCCCTCGCCTTGCCCTCGCATGTCGTACGAGGGCTTCGATCGTCAAGAATACGATGATTGTTGCTACGACAAATAGGACAGTCATGGTCTTTGCTCCTTTAGGTCATTGGTTCTGATGAGTAATGTCTGACGCGAGTACAGGAAAGAAATCGTGCACGAGCCGCTCCCAGTCTTTATCATTCACGAGGCCGCTCACGTTATTTATCACGCCACCCCCGTCTTGGAGAACAGTCCCCAACCGCGGCGCAAACCAGCGGACCAGCTCTGCTCGGACAGCCTCTTCCCATCGCTCCGCGACGACCCCCTTCAAGAGGTTCCGCAATTCACGACGCAACGAGGCCGGAGCGAGCTTGACGATCCACCCACGGTCGTACGGGGACTCGTTCACCAATCCTGGACGACGTTGAAGCTTGTCATTGACGGCAACCACGACACCCGAGACGGGAGCGACCTGCGCCAGCGCCTTGCCCCCTCGGCGAAGCGTCACCATGACCTGTCCTTGCGTCAATGGATGTCCGAGAGGCGGGAGTTCAATCGTTTCAATCGTGCCGATCATCCTCTGGGCGAAATCATCGATGCCAACGACCACCGTATCCGACTCACTGGTCAAAACCCAGGAATGCGCAGGATGAAAGTACCGCTCCACGACTCCTGCTGGAGGAGGGACCTCAGTTGATTTCGATTGTAGCTTCTCGTCCATCCTGTTCCTGGATCCCCTAATGAGCTCCAGAATGACAAAGATTGCGATGGTCAGAAGGATTAGGATGAAAGTCACGTTCGCACCTGCGGCAGTTGGACCACTTCTTCGCTTCGGCTATAGCGATTCCTATGCCGCTTTGCAGAACGGAGTCGCAGGAATGACAAGGATAAATAATTAATCACTAAGGGATTAGGAGGAAGGGAATAGTGTTGAAAAAGCTGAACGCAGAGGCTGTAGCGAAACTCAACACATTCCGCTGTCTCACGTCGCTCAACTCCATAAGGCACACCGCCACAGAAGCTTATGGCGTTGCAGACTTCCTCAGCACGGTCTGTTTAATTGCTCAACAAATCTGCCGTCAGCAGATTCTCGGGAGCTGCTCGCCTGACAACATATCGACAACCCTTGAGCCTCCTATACGGCTTTTCATGATGACTGTACCTGGATGTCCGTTTGTGACCTCACCGATTACTGCCGCTTCTGTCCCCAATGGGTGAGCCCGCATTGCTTCGAGCACCTTTGCGCTATCTCCCGCAGACACGAAGGCAAGAAGCTTGCCTTCGTTGGCCACGTACAACGGATCGAGTCCGAGGATCTCGCAAGCCCCTCGAACTCCTTCCGTCAATGGGACGCTGGTTTCAGAAATCACAATGCCAACGTTTGAGGATTCCGCAATCTCGTTGAGAGCGCTCGCGACCCCGCCTCGGGTCGGGTCACGCAGGACGTGTATGTGCTTACTAGCCCGGAACATGGCCTGAACGAGCTCATTGAGAGGTGCTGTATCGCTCTCGATCTCGGTGCTGAATTCGAGCCCTTCACGAACAGACATGATCGCGATTCCGTGCACTGCTATGGCTCCGCTGAGAATGATCTGATCGCCGGCGGTCGCTCGCTTCGAACTGACGTCTATTCCTTCCGCGATGACCCCAACACCCGAGGTATTCACAAAAATCTTGTCCCCTTTCCCGCGATCGACCACCTTCGTATCCCCCGTTACAAGCTTCACGCCAGCCCTCTTTGCAGCCTCCTGCATCGATAGTACCACGCGCCAGAGCTCCTCCATGGGCAAGCCTTCTTCAATGATAAATGCAGCCGAAAGATACAGCGGTTGTGCGCCGCACATTGCGAGGTCGTTAACTGTCCCATTGACCGCCAGTTCACCGATATCACCTCCGGGGAAAAAGATCGGGCTCACCACATACGAATCTGTCGAGAACGCCAGGCGAACTCCGTCGATCGAAAATACGGCGCCATCGTGCAGAGGCTCCAAAAGTTCATTCCGAAACCGCGCCAGAAACATCTTCTGAACCAGTTCCTGCGTGAGCCTTCCGCCGCCACCGTGTGCGAGCAGCACGTTTTTGTAATCCGTAATCGGCAATGGGCATGAAAGGCCCATGAATTCAATCCCTGGTCTTTTCTCCATACATGCTCCGTCTCTAGAATCAAACCTCGCTGAAGTTAAGGAAGAAAGAACCTAATGTCCAAAGTCTTCCTGCTTGTACCAGTCTGCACATGTGAGCGGGATCCCGCGCTTGCCTTTGTCAACTTTCAAGAGAAGCGACTGATACGCATCGATCTCATTTGAACTGAATTGGCAAGCCGGGGCGGACATCAACAGTCGCCAGACGGGGTAGGTCATCTCATCCGTCAGCTACCTCGCGCGCTCGTGATGAGCTTCGAATCGCCGAATCCACTGCCGCACTAAGAACGAATAGTGTTCCCGCAGACTTTCCAGATGTACACCTCGAAGCCCTGGCCTTCAGCCACTCGCAACGTCGTGTCGATCGGAAACAGCTCGCCACCAGGGAAGACGTGTCAATCGGAGAACAATGGGCCTCGATCCGACGGACCACTCACGTCGGGGGCGCGGATTGAGCGCGGCGGGATCCATACATCCCTCCAATGCTCGATCGATAAACGGTCAAGTGCTCGAACGCAGCGGAGCGTTGTTTCTCTTCTCTTCTACAAACAAGAGCATGGCGCTCGAAAGTGCCGTCAACACCAGAGATAGATAAAGAGGTGCCGTCGTGTCGAGCTGATACCAAAGCAAACCGGCGACGAAGGAAGAAGGAAAGGCGCACAGGCCGACGACCATTTGGAAACCGCCCAGGGCACTGGCACGGAAGTCCGGTGGCGTCAGCTCAGCGACAAGCGTTTTTTGCACCGGTTCCAGCGCCGCCCGATGGACGCCATAGAGCACGAAGCATGAGAATGCTCCCCATACGCCTCGTAGTACGACGAACCCGAGGCACGTCATCCCCCAGGCAAGAAAAGAGACCAGCATAACTCGCTTCCTTCCGATCGAGTCCGAGAGTCGCCCAAAAGGGAGCGAGAGAAGCGCCGCCACCAATGTGAAAACCAGATAGAGAACCGGGAGGGATGACTCGCGTACGCCAAATCGTTCTGCGTAGATGAGCAGAAACGAATAGCTGAACGAGCCAAGTGCGAAGAGCGAGCTCAGAACCAGAAAGAGCCAGAAGTTCCTGTCGAGATGCTTGAGGGAAAGCCCTTTGAAAATCCTTGATTCGCCCCGGGGGGCCTCCTTGATCAGCGCAAGCACCAGGCCGACGGCGATCGCCGAGGGTAGAGCAGCGAGAAGGAACAGGTTCCGATAACCGAGATGGAAGAAGGCTGTGCAGATGAGAATACCACAGACCGCCCCCAGGTTATCCATCGATCGGAGGATGCCGAAGTTCTTCCCCCGGTTCTGATCCGTCGAGAGATCGGCGATGATCGCATCTCGCGGGGCGCTGCGGATCTTGCCCATGCGATCGAAGACTCGGAACGGAATCAGCTGTTCCCAGAGCGTCGAGAGCGCATATCCAATCCGCGACAATGAGCCACATGAGTATCCGATCCAGATGAACATCTTCCGCTTTCGAATCCGGTCGGAAAAATAACCCGATGCCGCCTGGGAGACCGAGACGATGGCATCACCCAGGCCGTCGATGAAGCCAAGGACTGCCATGTTCGCCCCCAGAACGGAAGTCACAAAAAGGGGCCAAACGGGGTAGATGATATCGGAGCCGAGATCATTGAGGAACGACGCAGCGGCGAAAACGCGAATCGTCTTTCTAGCCCCGTGCCGTTCTGGAGAGGGATCGATCACCGCATGCTCGCCGGTCGATTCGACTCGCGTCACTTGACCTTCCTGCTTTTCAACATTGGGAGCCAGGGTACGATGATACGCCCCAAGTGATCAAAGCCAGACTTGCCGCGAATGAGAATGTCGGTCAGCCGCCCTGAGGATAATCTCGCCCAGGGCGACAGGCCTACTGGTTCTTTTCTTTCTTCTCAAGCGCTTCCTCGCGCTTACGCAGCTGCTCCTCTCGTACCTTCAGCTGCTCGGATTCAGCTTTGATCTGGTCCTGCAATTTCTTCAGGGCGGTGGTCTGCGTTTCGAGTTCCTTCTCGAAATCGGCCTTATCCCAGTACCCCCTATCCTCGAAGTAGCCTTTGAAGAACCAGTTGTGCTTTAGTGCTTCCATGTCCTCGTCAAATCTCTCCGCTCCCGACCTCGCCGCCTCCGCCATCACTCGTATGTTCTGCACGATGACGAGGAGGCTGTCGTACATTCCTCTTTCCACAACCAGCGCGCCCAGCGTTCCCTCACCGCGATTCACTTTGTCGATGATACCCCTGGCACTGGCGACGGTGGAATCAACGTCAGCGATCATTTTGCTCAGATTGAGGGTTACTCCGTACAGGTTTTCGCTGACACCGCTGATGAATCGCGGAATGTTGGAAAATTCTTCTGCGGTTTTCCTCAGGCTGGAATCGGCCTGCGCCGTCGCTCGCTTCAGCGCCTCATAGACGTCTTCGTCCGTGATGAGCTTTCCGAGCGTGCCGCGGCCGCGATTGATCGAAGACAGGATCTTCGTAAACTCGTCAGTTGCGCGGCGCGTGTTGGCAATCATCCCTTGAGCATCCTCGACAATGGCGCTGAACCTGAACGGCTCCCTGCTGAGGATCACTTCACCGTCACTTACCTCTTCTGATGAAGCCGAGCCGACAGTTACGCCTACATATTTGTTCCCTACAAGACCTTCTTGTTCAATCGACGCGTACGAGTCTTTCTTGATGAAATTCCTGATGTTGGCGCTCAGTTTAATGTCAACACGCACTTTGTTGTTCTGCGGCGAGATGGCGATTCGATCGACGACGCCGATATCCACCCCCGACAGTCGGACCGCCGCACCGGTCCGTAGACCCTCGATCGTATTGAAATAGGCCGTCAGCCTGAACGTCTCTCGGAACAATCCCTCTTCCTTCCCTACCAGAAAAACCGCGACGACGAGGGCAGCAACACCGAGGACGATGAAAATCCCAAGCCGTATGACCGATGTTCGTTTCTCCATGGTGTCTCCCTAGACTGTGACAAAGAAGCTGCTCACGACCTCATCGGCAACGTGCTCCAGCTCCTGAATCGTTCCCTCGTGCTGAATGACCCCGTCGTGCAGAACCGCGGCCTTGTCTGCGATGATCCGCGTGCAAGTCATATCATGCGTCACGGCAATGGAGGTCGGGCGGTAGCGTTCCCGCATCTCCTTGATCAGGTAGCTGATCTCGCGGGCTGTCACCGGGTCGAGGCCCGTAGTCGGCTCATCGTACAACATGATTCGTGGATTTGTGATCAGCGCCCGTGCCAGGCCGATTCGCTTTTTCATTCCACCGGAAAGCTCGGAGGGCATCTTGTCGACCGCTTCTTCGAGTCCCACCGATCGGAGCTGATCGAGGATTCGTTCCTCGAGTTCGGCTTTCGTCAGCCGGGTCTGGCGTTCGAGGGGAAAGGCCAGGTTCTCGCGAACGCTCATTGAGTCATAGAGTGCCGCTCCCTGGAACAGGTACCCCATTTGCCGCCTCAAGGAATCAAGGGCCTTTCGCTTCATGCCGACGACCTCCTGGCCTTCGATCCGGACGCTCCCTGCATCCGGCGGGATCAGACCGATGATCGTCTTCAACAACACGCTCTTCCCGACTCCACTTTTCCCAAGGATAACGACCGTCGATCCTTCCTCGACGGTGAGATCCACATCCCGCAGGACCGACAACCCATTGAACGACTTCGCAAGTCCACGTACTTCAATCAACCCCATACCCACACCGTGATTTTCACGAGAATCATATCCACGAAAATGATCAGGAGCGACGACAGGACGACCGCCGTCGTCGATGCCCTGCCGACGCCCACCGTCCCACCTGTCGTCTTATATCCCTGGTGAGACCCGACGATCCCGATGATGAAGCCGAAGATCAGCGTCTTGGCAATCCCCGGCACCAGATCGGAGAATGTCAGGGATTGCGTCACACTATTCCAGTACAACTGCCACGACATGTCCGATTCGATCGCGACAGCGACGTAGGATCCGATGAGCCCCAGCCCGTTGACGATGGCAGTGAGCAACGGCTGGAGAATAATGCACGCCAGCACGCGCGTCACAACAAGAAATTTGAAAGGATCGATACCCGAGACTTCCATCGCATCGATTTGTTCTGTGACGCGCATCGATCCGAGCTCGGCACCGATGCCGGAACTCACGCGCCCCGCGACGATTAAGGCGGTGATCACGGGACCGAGTTCTCGCACGAACGAGATGGCGACCATAGCCGGCAGGTAAGCATCCGCGCCGAACCTGAACAGCGTGGGACGCGTCTGCATCGCGAGAATCAAGCCGACGATGAAGCCGGTGACGCCGACGAGCGGCAGGGAACGGGAACCGAGCTCATCCAAATGCCGCCTGACCTCTCTGAATTCATAGGGAGGCAGAAAGACACTCCCCAGGAACCGAAACGAAAAGATCGTCAGACTTCCGACCTGCTCGAAAAATCTCACCACGAGAGCCCAGACACCGAGAGTTGCCGCCCCAAGTACGTATGTATCATTCGCCATCGTTCTGCTCCAATCAGGGGTTTTGACGAGCACCCGTACCACGTTGATGAACCTTCATGCCTCTTCAGCCAAGGGAAAACTCATTTCGCCGACAAAGATCTCCTGGAATTGTTCGTCGGCATTGAGGCTGACATGCTGAGCGATCTGTCTGATCTCGGAGAAGACACGCTCGTCGCCGCTGAAGAGGGTGAGTTTGGCCCCCAGAAGAGCGCTGTTCCCCGCAGGCTCGATCCTCTCCGGTGGGATGCGGAGCAGGCCGATCCGGTGCGCATTTGTCCGGTCAATGTAATTGCCAAACGCACCCGCAAGATAGAGTTTGGCCACGTCGTCGACCGACCTGCCGAGATCCTTGAGCAAGATCTGCACCCCGGCGGCGATCGCCGCCTTGGCAACTTGAAGCTCGCGAATGTCGCTCTGCGTGATCTCCACCGGCGGGCAGAGCATCAAACTTCCATTCCCCCTCAGAATCTTGCCGTCCTCGCGCACATGCTGTGTTGCGAGACCGACCGCGACGGCATCAACCAAGCCGCTCCCGCAAATTCCACGCGGGGGGCCGGAGCCGAGCACCCGACAGTTGAAACTGCCGTTCTTCGCCGTCACTTGAGCGACCGCCCCCGTCGTCGCACGCATGCCCATCTTGATGCATGAGCCTTCAAACGCAGGCCCGGCCGCGGTCGAGCAGAACAGCAGCCGCTCGCGGCTTCCGAGAACGATCTCACCATTGGTGCCCAGATCAATGAGGCCGACCAACGCCTTGCTTTGATGAACACCTGTTGCCAGGATGCCGGCGAGAATGTCGCTTCCGACGAAACTGCCGAGGCAGGGGAGAAATCGCACGGTAGCATCGGGGAGGATCCTCCATCCCAGGTCTTCGGCGGGAAAGCGCTGAAGCTCGTAGGTGGCAGATTCGAAGGGGTATTGGGAGAGCGGTGTGACATCGATTCCTGAGAAGAGGTGATGCATCACCGTGTTTCCGACGATAACGACGTCAACGATCCGGGAGGCATCTATTCCTGCGGACGCCACGAGGCTTGAGATCATCCCCCTCAACTGAGTCCGGATCGAGTCCTGCAGCACCTTCTGCCCGTGTTCAGTCACCGCATAGAATATCCTGCTCATCACATCAGCGCCGAAACGTCCTTGCTCATTCAGCGCCGTCTCTACAGCCAGAACATTGCCGCTCGACAAATCGACAAGCTGACCCGCCAGGGTCGTCGTTCCGAGATCAATTGCCACACCGAGACCCTGGCGCGGCGTGAATTCGAACCTGGTCTCATCCGTGAGGACGCTCGCTTCCCACTGCGCGAGCTCGAGCGTGATATTCTCCGCCGCGCTGCAACAGCAAGCGAGGCGCCATCCTTCTTCAATCTCCTTCTTCGAGAGGATGTTTTCCTGCTCAGGCGTGACGGCGAGATGGCCAGCGAGCACTTTGATCTTGCACCCTTCGCACACAGCATTGCCGCCGCAAGGAAATTCCACTCCATAGGTGAAGAGGATGTCCCTCAACGCCGTGCCACGCTCGACTGTGAATTCGTGGCCGAGTGGCTTCAGCACGATGCGAACGAGATCAGCCATCAAGCTGGTTCTCCGACCATTAACCGGGTAGCTCCCACCACTATGGTACTCAGAAATACGGAATTATGGAATCTCCGCTCAGCACATCGCGCACGACGGAGTGCTTGTGAGCGGGCGTGCGAATCGGATCGGTGAACGGAGAAGTAAATCGCCCATTGGACGAAGGATTTAGGGCACATTTGCGCCGGGTTCAGATGTCTTTGAGTCACTTCAAGGTCTCTTTGACGCGTTCGCTGGCGGTTTGGCGGCCGGAGCTGACTCGACGCATGAGCAAGAACATGGGATAACCCGCGGCCAAAATGATAAGCCCGATGGCAATCGATCCGGGCTGTGACAGGACGACGTTCACCGTTATGCTGAGCAGGAAGAGGACGAAGAATCCCGGGAGGAAGGGGTAGAACGGCACCCGATATGGTTCTCTCCCGACCTCCGATATGCCGCGGCGTCGAAGGACGAAGATCGTCGAGGCGACGAGAGCGTTGTTCAGGCTATCGAAGAACATCACGTAGTTCAACAGCCTTTCAAATGTCCCGAGGAAGAAAATGCAGACCAGAATGGTACCTCCGAAGAAAAGGAGCGTGAACTCCTGCGCCTGGGTCTTCTCGTTCACCTTCATGAATATCGCGGGCAGTGACCGGTCCTGAGCCATGGCAAAGTACGCACGCGGCACCTGCATGAGCGTCACGTTTAGAAATCCCATGGCTGACAGGAAGATTGCGATCGAGACGATCAAATAGGCTGACTGGCCGAAGCAAACGCGGGCGACCTCCGCCGCGACAAGCTTGGCGTCCGCCACCCCCTGGAGACCCAGGACGCTGCAGTAGGCGGCGTTGATGATAAGGTAAAGGGAAATGATAATCGCAATGCCGAAAAAGATGGCTCTCGGCATGTTGCGTTCGGGCGACTTGATATCACCCCCGAAATTGAGCGTGCACTGATAGCCGCCGTAGGTATAGAAGACCGAGATGAGGCCGACGCCGAGCGCGATCCAGAAGGGTTCTGTCGTCAGGCTCTGCGCTGGTGCTGAGGGCCGGGCTCCTGAATAAGAGAAGGCAACGTAGGCCAGCATCAGGATCATGCCGATCTTGATGACGGTAAGGATGTTCTGGGCCCACGCACCGGTCTTGATGCCGAGATAGTTGATCGCAAGGAGGAACAGGACGAGTACAGCCGCTGTAAGCTGCGTGCCAAGCTGGGTCTGCAGGTGTTGGGGCAATATGATCGGAACGAGATACTCTGCGCCGATCATCCCCACCGCGGCAGCGCCTGCGCCCTGGACAATCAAAACGTTTGTCCAGTTGAGCATGAACGCAACGGACGGGTGATAACATTCTGCAACGACTTTGTAAAACGCTCCGGGCCTGGGAAACCTCGAGCCAACCTCGGCAAATGTCAAGGCCCCGAGGAAGCTGATGAACCCGCCCAGGATCCACGCCGTAAAGAAAAGTGCTGTCGTTCCGGTCGTTGAGGCGACGATGGCCGGAGTACGGAAAATCCCAATCCCGATGACAAGGCTGACAACGATCATCGTTGCGTCGAACGTGGTAAGCTTGGCTTTGATACTCACGGGGTATAGTTCCTTCTCGGCTGAGATGGTGTCTGGAATTTTTCTTGCTAAGGAAAGATCCTCGGTCAGGCAGCTCTTTGAGCTGTGAACACGTACTTGCCGCTTCCGACGACAAGGAGAATATTCTTCCCCGTCACTCCGCCATGCCGAACCGCTTCTCTCCCGGGCTCTTTGGCCCTCCCATTCTCCCAGATCACCACTTCTCCCTCCCTCACAATGCATGGTTCCCATAAGAGCGGAATATGAACCTCTGCCTCCGAGTTGACGGGGACAAGAACCTCGAGCTTGAACAAATCTGACTCTTTTTGCCACGAGGCTCGGACATCTCCTCTGATCGTCTCGAGGGTCGCCGATGCATGCTCAAGATCACCCGTGACAAGCGGTTTGATCTGAATTCTTTCCCATCCCGCCGACAGAGTCGAGATCCCTGCGATCGCCCGGTAGAACCACGCATCGACGCTGCCGAGCATGATGTGGTTATGGGAGTTCATACCGCCGCCGGCGATCTTCTCCCAGCGCTCCCAGAGCGTCGTGGCCCCCTCTTCAACCATGTAGCCCCAACCCGGATAACTCTTCTGCGTCGCGACCTTGTACGCCACATCGCCGTACCCGTTTTCGGTCAGAACGTCCAGTAGATACCGGGTGCCGATGATCCCCGTGTCAAGGTGATAATCTTGTTCCTCGATCACGCTGTCCAGCAGCCGCTTCAGAATGCTCTCTTTCTGATCCTCCGGCACCATCTTGAGATACAGGGGGAGCACGTTGGAGGTCTGACTCGGGCTGCGATCGACCGGCGCGAACCTGTTCGCCTCATACTCGCCTCCCCTCAAGAACCTCTTGTTGAAGGCATGCTGAATCTCTCGTGCCCGGTATGAATAGAGATCCGCGTCCTTCTCCAGACCTAAGACCCCCGCGATCTTCGAGAGCAAGAACGTATCGTGATAGTAATACCAGGTTGATGTCAGTTCGACGGGCGTCCTCTTCGGCGCGATGCTTCCCGGAGGGCACCAGTCCCCATATTTCCCAAGGACTTTGATGATATGCTCGTCTGCATTCTCTCGGAGGAATTCGACGTATCCCTTCAGTGAATCGTAGTGCTCGTTGAGGATGCGGCGGTCGCCGTAGAACAGATACACATGCCAAGCGAGGGCGACGTACGCGGCCCCCCATGCTGGATCAGCAGGATAGAGTCGGCTCAAATAGGGCGGGACCGTATCCGGAAGCGAACCGTCTTCCTTCTGCGAGAGCCGGATATCCCTCAGAAATTTGGTGTAGAACGCCGCCATATCGAAGTTGAACATCGCCTCTTCGGCTGCAAGGTGAGCATCTCCCAGCCATCCGTGGCGCTCATCCCTCTGCGGGCAGTCGGTGGGAATGCTCATCAGGTTCGAGAGCTGGCCCCAGAGAATATTCCGATGGATTTGATTGAGAAGCTGATTGGAACATTCGAACGAGCCTACTCGCTCGACGTCGGTATGAACGAAACACCCTTCGAGGGCCTCAAGAGTGGGTGTGCCTGGAAATCCGGTGACCTCAACATATCGAAATCCGTGGTATGTGAACCTCGGTTCATAGACTTCGACCCCCTCACCCCGGAGGATGTAGACGTCGGTCGCTTCGGCGTTCTGATTCGTGGAGATGTTCAACGTGCCATCCTCGTGGATCAGCTCGGCGTGACGCAGCCGCACTTCCGTTCCCCTTGGCCCCTGGACCGTGAGTCGTACCCATCCCGTGAAATTCTGGCCGAAATCATAAACGAAGACACCCGAGCGAGGGGTGTGCATCGCTTTCGCCGTGAGCCTTTCGGCGACCCGAATAGGTTGCATCGTCTGATATTGCGGTTCCGCCCCCTCCACCTCTATGGCATTTTGCCAGCCAGAATCATCGAACTCCGGCGTATCCCATCCGATCATTTCCAGGCGGGCATCGTATCGCTCGCCGAAGTAGATGCCATTCTCCTGCAGTGGGCCGTATGAGGTCCTCCACGTACTATCAGAACCGAAGATCTCCGTCCTTCTATCATCACCTTCCACGACAAGTTGAAGAATGAGTCTGGGATGGCCGTACCCGTAGTTCTTGATATGCCGGCCGTTGCCCAGGAGAACGCCAACGGCGAATACGGTGGTTCCGTGAGAGCCCTCCCTTCTCCTCAAGTCATCAGTGATGTCATGCGTCGAATAAAGCGCAAGTTTGCGGTAGTCTGTTTGCGCGGGATCGAGAACTCGGTCGCCGACCTTCCGCCCATTGATGCGGAGCTCGTACAGACCGAGGCCGCAGACGTACGCGCGAGCCCTTCGAACTGATCCACCGAATGAAAACTCCTTTCTTATGTAGAGAGCGTGCGACTGAACATAATCTCCCAGAGGTTCACCCAGGAGGCTCGTCCCCTTCGACCGAAATTCCTTACACTCCCGCTTGCTGATCCATTTCGCCTTCCAGTCGCTGCCGCTCAGGAGTCCCATTTCAAAGAACGCTGCGTCGCTCCAGTCGCTCTCACGATCGTCCTTATCCCACCACCTGACCCGCCAAAAGTACCGCGCGCCGGATTTCAGTGGCTCACCGGCGTAGTCGATGTCGAAGGAAATAGGAGATGTGACCTTGCCACTGTCCCAGACGTCGCCGACGTTTCTCTCAGCCACTTCGGCGGAGGTCGACACAAGAATCTGATATGCACGCTGACTCTGCCCTCGCTCCTGATGATGAAGAATCCACGAGAAGCGGGGAGAAACCGAATCTATCCCCAACGGATCCCTAAGGTATTCACAGCGCAGGTTGGTTGGCGGCGCGATATTCACTTCAGCGATTCCTTATCCGCTGTGAAGAGTCCGACGCGACGGACCGCGGCAACAGCGTGGAATGGCACTGCAAGTTCTACAGACGACCGTGCTCATGGATCGTCTCGTACATTGCAATGATGTTCTCTGTAGGAGTGATCGGTTGAAGATTATGGCAAGGTGCGCATATCCATCGAGCGTTGGAGAAGATCCCAATGTTTTCAAGCACTTCCGAGCGAACATCCTCCACAGTCCCAAAGGGGAGCGTCCGCTGGTTGTCCACGGCACCATGGAAGATGATCCTATCTCCAAAATCTCGAACCAGCTCCTGCCGATTCATCGATTGGCAGCGCCATTGGATCGGGTTCAGGAGTTCGATGCCTGTGACGTTGATGAGATCCGGGATGACAGAGCGAACATCTCCATCTGTATGATAGTAGACATGGACTCCGTAGCTCCGGGCGAGATCCGCCATCCTCTTTTGGTTCGGGAGGATGAACGTCCGAATGTCCTGCAGGCTCATCAACAATCCTTCCTGTGCACCCAAATCCTCAGCCAGGTACGTGATATCGATGATACCCTCGCCAATTTCGTAGATTCGCTGATTCAACTCGTAGTGGTAGTCGAAGATATGAGTGAGCGAGGCCTCGAGGATATCCGGATGCTCGAGGAAATCCATGAACCCCTGCTCAAGACCACGCATCGCGCAATAGAGGAGGAACGGTTCGAATTCTCCGGAGCGGATCATCCGGTGGCGCGGCGCCCTCTTGATTTGTTCCTGGTACAGCTGGAAATCGTGATCCTCGGCGCTCGGCCACTTGAACTCGTGGACCTCTTCGACGGAGTTGACGTGCGCAAGCGGATGAGTCTCAAATTCCTCATAGACGCCGGAACCGTAGGCAATGATCCTCTTTCGAACGCCCCAGATGTCTGCCGCCGGGTCATCGGGGTGATGCAGCCTGAGGCGGCGAGGCTCGATGCGGGTCAGACCGTCGATGTTCAACCTGCCGTACAGCCCTTCGAGATCCTTGCAGCGCAGCTCGCGCAGCAGGCGATCGGTTACTTCGTCCGTCGCCCAATAGTCTGTCGGGACGCGGTCCGGTTTCTCGTTTGCAAAGAGCGCCAGCCAGCGTTCTCGTGGTGTCATGGAGAATGATTCCTCTAGATTCGCTTGCTCAGGACTTCCTTCTCGTATCGATCGACCTCATTCATCCAGCTCTCGGAAGGAGGCACGTTCATTTTCAGGCAAAAGTAATCCCACACCGATCCGGCAGGTAGGGTCTTGGCCTCTTCAAGAAGGGCGAGCCGCGCAAAGTAGTTTCCGTCCCGCTCAAATCCCCTCAGCTTTTCCGTCGGTTCGAGGAGGGCTCCCAAAAGCGCTTTCAGCGCCGACCGTGCACCGATCACCCATGCCCCGACCCGGTTGATGCTTGCATCGAAGAAATCCAATGCAAGATGCACTCGTCCGAGGGCGTTGGACCGCACAATTTCCTGCGCAAGAGCCTGCAGGTCGTCGTTCAGGATCGCCACGTGGTCGCTGTCCCAACGAACACCCCGACTGACGTGAAGGAGCAGCTCGTCGAAGAATTGCAGGATCGCGGAGACCTTGTCGGCAAGGGATTCCGTCGGATGGAAATGGCCCATGTCCAGGCAGAGCATCTTCTTGCGCGAGAGCGCGTACCCGAAGTAGAACTCGTGGGACCCGACCACGAACGATTCGCTTCCAATGCCAAACAGTTTGCTCTCCACGGAATCCTTCATCTCGGCTGGTTTGTAGTTTGTTTCGTAGATGGCATCAAGGGATTCTGTCAACAGGGCGCGGCGCAGCGATCGGTCCAACGAGGTGTCCTTCGAGCCGTCAGGGATCCAGAGATTGTGGATGCAGGGACTTTGGAGATCCCGTCCCATCACCGAACTGATCTCGCGACAACGCGTAACGTGGTCGATCCAGAACTTCCTGATCGATTTGTCCCTGCTGCTGAGAGTGTAGCCCAAGCTTGCCTTTGGGTGAGAGAAGCAGGTCGCGTTGAAATCGAGTTTGAGGGCGTTCCCCCTCGCCCATTCGATCCACCCTTTGAAATGGTCGGCGGAGATTTCGTCGCGGTCGACAGGCGTCGAGCCAAACTCACCGTACATAGCGTGGAGGTTCAAGCGGTGACGTCCGGGAATCAGGGAGTACGCCTCCTGCAAATCCAACCGCAGCTCATCAACGGTCCTCGCTTTGCCGGGATAACTGCCGGTGACCTGGAGGCCGCCCCCGGAGAGTGCTGCGGCTGGTCGCTCGAAACCGCCGACGTCATCCCCCTGCCAACAATGTAGCGAGAGTGGGACCGTAGCCAGGGAGTCCAGCGCTTTCCCGGTATCGACGCCGAGGGCTCCGTACCGCTCGTGGGCAAGTTCGTACGCTCTGGTGATCTTTGCTTCGTTCATCATATTCCCTGGTCTCAGATTGTGTTCGTCCTTTGTCCAATTGCTGTGAGTTTCCTGTACCTCAGGTAGGCCGATTCCCATGCCTCGACCTCGCGGGGCTCATAGGAAACGGACTGAAACGAATCCCGAACAGTCTTTCGCATATCGGCAAGTGATTGGACATCGCCGGACGCGAGGGCTTGGACCATGATATTGCCGGTCGCCGTCGCCTCGATGGGCCCCACGAGCACCGGTAGGCCTGTCGCGTTCGCCGTGAACTGGCACAGCAGACCATTCTGCGCACCGCCGCCGATCAAGTGGATCCTCGACATTGCTCGCGGATTGAGCCGTCGCAGTTGATCGAGCGTGGCCCGGTACTTCAATGCGAGGCTTTCCAGTATGCAGCGGACGAAATCGGCATGGGACTCCGGGCTTGGCTGATCTGTCTCTCTGCAGTATTGCCGGATCGCTTCCGGCATGCTGGGTGGGTTGAAAAAGGCCGGATAGTCCGTGTCAACCAGAGAGCGAAAGGGTGCCGCTTGCCCGATCAGCTTCGTGAGATCATCGTAGGAGTATTGTTGTGCCTGCGACCAAGTCTTGCGGCACTGCTGAAGGAGCCACAAGCCCGTGATGTTCTTCAGGAACCGAAATGTCCCCTCTACCCCTCCTTCGTTCGTGAAGTTCAGCTCCAACGCGTCTCGCGTGATTATTGGTTGCCTGGTCTCGATCCCCATCAGGGACCAGGTCCCCGAGCTGATGTAAAGCCAATCGTCTCCTTCAGCCGGAATCGCTGCAATCGCCGACCCCGTGTCGTGAGAGGCTACGGCGACGACCCAGACCCCGCCGATCGACGTTTCTGCGGAGATGGCCTTCTTGACTCGCCCCAGAACCGTTCCCGGCGCGACGATCTCCTGCATAATCGATCTAGGAACCCCCAGAGCCGAGAAGAGCTCACCTTCCCACGCACCTGCCCGTGGATTGTAGAGCTGCGATGTTGTCGCGAAGGTGAACTCGGTCTTGGTCAGCCCTGTGAAAAGGTAGTTGAAGATGTCGGGCATGAAGAGAAGGCGGGTTGCTTTCTCGAGCAGGATGGGATCCTGGCGTTTCGCAGCAAAAAGCTGGAAGAGTGAATTGAGCTGCATGAACTGGATTCCCGTCAGCTCGTAGACACGCTTCCGCGGAACCAATTTGAAAAACTCCTCCATCATACCATCGGTTCGGTGATCACGATAGCTGTACGGCAGTTCAAGAGCGGAGCCGTCCGGACCGAACAGGCCGAAATCGACACCCCACGTATCCACGCCGATGCTCAGGGGCTTTGCGCCCACCGATACGCAGGCTGCCAGCCCCTTCCTCATCTGCTGAAAAAGCCGATCGATATCCCAATGCAGATGTCCACCGACGGTGACCATTTCATTGGGAAACCGTGTGACCTCCTGTATCGAGAGCTGCCGGTTCTTCAGAGTGCCAAGAATTGTCCGACCCGACTCAGCGCCGAGGTCAAATGCGATATAGGTGTGTTCGTCCATCACCGAGCGTACAAGCCGCCGTTGCTCTCCAGCCAGTCCGCAATCGAGTCGACGGCGCGGCCCACATAATTGTCTGAAATGTCCAGCTCCATCTTCGTCAGTCGAGATTCTTCCACGACTGCGCGCATTGCTTCCTGCTCTCTGATGAAGATCTGGAGGTCGTCGTACTGCGACGGCTTTCCGGAGACCTTGATTCTCTCAGCCCTCGCGCGCTCGAACGAATTACGCTTCCGTGTGCAGAACACGAGGTGAAACCCCAAAGCCTTGAGTCTCTCTTCCAGCCAGCCGAAGTCGTACTCCCGGCCGTGGATAACCTTCTGGTACAGTTTGGTTGAGAGATGAAAGCGATCAACAATCCACGAATAGTATCTCAGCAGCTCGAAAAGGCGCACCCACGTAGCATAGGTTTCCAGCGCCTGCGCCTCCTCATGAGGCTCGAAATTGATCAGGCCTCGGCCCCATGGATAGTTCGTGAACGCGCACCACTCCGCCGAAACGAGGGGAGAATGATAGCGATACTTTCGCGGACCCACAATGCGCGGATGCTCGTTCAGCGCGAAGGCGATTTCCGTTTTCAGGGTCAGACGCGTTCCTTCAAGGATGATCTTGGGACAAAGCTTCTGAGACATGAAATCCTAGCGGTTAGGCCCGGCCTAGTTCTTCATCTTCGATATCAAATGCTCCAAATAGCGCGATTTGACCTGCCGACTTGCCATGACCTGTTTCACCGGCGGCAGCCTCAGGATCACGCCCAGAATGGCTGCCATCGCCCGGTGATTCCACATTGCCTGGTTATCGAAGATCAGGTTCTGCAGCTTGCCCCGCTCGATCGCCATCACGACGTAGCGGTGAGTGGAGTTCACGGGCGTGATCACTCTCTCGGGGCGCGAGGTCAGGCGGACGCTCTTCTTCGGACAGGTTCGTACGCAGAGCCCGCATCCCAGACAGATATCCTCGTCGACGCGCGCCTTCTTCCTCCGCTTCTTGCGCGGGTCGCCTGCGGAGACGAGGCTCATCGCCTCGACGGGACAGGTGTCGAGACATTTCCCGCAGCCGTTGCAGGTCTCTTCATCGATCGCCGGCAGAAAATTGGTCGTGTGGATCGGATGTAGCGTCCCGAACCGCTTCGCCGCCAGCATCGCCTCACAGCAGCAGCCGCAGCAATTGCAGATGAAGCTCACCTCGTTCCTCACGTTCTCACCGAACTGAACGAGGTTGCTTTCATACGCTTGCTGGAGGAGCTCGAGCCCTTGCGAGACCTCAACGGAACGAGCGATGCCATGCTTCGTGAGCGAAGCCGCGGTCGTGTGAAACGTCATGCAGATGTTCATCGGGGCGCTGCAGGCACGGCCGAGATGTTCCATCTTGTGCCGGCAGTAGCAAACACCGACAGCGCGGTGACGTGCCGTCCTGATGACCTCCGAAGCCCTCTCGTAGTCCAGCACGTGGAGCGAGTTCTCGGAGCCGAGCGCCGGCTCGTGCACGAACGTCCGGCCGAGCTGCGTTTCCCCGCTCACAAAGAGCGCCTTGATGAAATCCTCCTCCACATTGAGGTACTGATAGAAAAGCTCGGCGAGCAGCTTCTGATCCAGATCGGTGCGGACTCTCATCATCGAGAACTCGAAAAATCCCGCCATCGGAGGGGGCAGGCTATAAACGGAGCTTCCATCCTTTTCAATGTCAATCAAGAGGCCCCGACCGGCGAGCGTTTCCAGAATCGTCTGCGCTTCGAGCCGGGAGGTCTTCCAGACGCGGGCAGCCGCCTCAGCCGTGAACGGTTTGATCGGAAGAAGCGAAACGTACTGCGCCTCCTGCTCCGAAAAAAGCATGCGCAGGATCTTGTAGAGGAGCTCCGATGGAGGCGCACCCTGAGGGAAGCGATTCAGGCGATCGACCAGATTCTGATAGCCAGATCGAACCGCGATGTGAGCCATTTGATCACTCGATCGTTCTGCGGACGACGGGAGCAGCGACGAGGCGCATCCCCTTCATCGAAAGTTCTGGCGGCATCAACCCCACCGCTCCACTGCTTCTCTCAGCAAGAGAAGCTTCTCGCGCTCGACATGGGGTGCCACTGAGCAAGCCGTGCTGAAGATGAATCCACCCCCCTCCTTCCCGATCTGGATTCTTCGACGTGCGTCCTCGAGAATCGCCTCCGTCGATCCACGCAGAAGGGTATTCACGGAGTCCACGTTCCCCTTGATGAAGCCCCGGCCGCGCGTCCGCCGCTTGGCATCCTGAAGCTCCACGTTCCCGAGAGGCGGAGGATCGAGGCATTCGATCCCGCTCACGCCGGCGTCGAACATCATCTCTAGGCGATCCGAGATCGCACCACAGGTGTGAGTGTATATGTGGATACCATGTGCTCTCACGGCTTGGGCGATTTCCCCCTCAAATGGCAAAACGAACTCCCGATAGAACTCAGGGGAAATGAAGCCGGCTCCGGCAAATGGCGAGGAAACCTTGATCGCATCGACCCCGGCGGAAGACATCTCTACCGCCAGGTCCTTGATGAGTGCCGTGAAGTGGGCGAGCACCCATTTTGACTTCTCTGGTTCGTTGACCAGATTGAGCAGCGCTTCCTGGTATCCGAAAAAGTCGACAAAGTAGTCGAAGGGAGATGTGATCTCGCCGTGCAGCGAGTAGTCGGCCCCTACCCTCTCTCGGACGCGAGAGAAGATGTCAACTCTGTGGCCCGGATGAATGAAAAAATGCAGGCCTTGCGAGACAGGGATGTAGTCGAGTGAGACCGGCAGATCGGTCTCCGTCAGCGTCGAGATGGATGGTTTGGCCTCCTCTTCACCGATCGGCTGAGGCAGATCATCGAGCAAATAGAGCGCCTTCCGCCCGTCCTGCCAGGTGACTTCTTCCCCCTTGGCCGACTTCTTCCTCTCACGGACCGATTTCCTCCAGCCCGGATCGTGCCCGTGCAGGCTCACGAGAATACCGTCGAAATCGTACAAGGCGCGCAACGTCACCAGGCCGTCGGCGAAAACTCCGGCATCGTGCCAATACTCAACCGGCGAGATCCCCAGCTGCAGCAGCATGTGCCCGATGCTCAACTGGCACATCAGCGGGACGCGATCGGGAATCCCGAGATTCATTGCCGTCTGGACTCGCTCGCGGGGCGTGCTCATAGTCTCACGGCGTTCGCGTCTCTGAGCCGTACGCGTGAGATCGTTGCGTCTTAGTCACTGTGCAGACCGCCGAAGAGAAAACCGATCCCGAGCGAGAAATCGGGACCGCTGTAGTTGGACCTCGCTCCGACGGGCGTTCGGAAATCCGTCATCGTATTGTATCCCACGCTCGCTCCAAGCTTCAGCCAGCTTGCCACGAGGAAATCAACTCCTGCCCCCACCCTCGCGCCGAGAGCGCTTTCCGAATGAGCCGATTGTGAGAAGATGGAACTGCTTGCCTCGAAACCGAGGAATGATCCAACGGCCGCAGCGACGTACGGTCGGACCGCTTCGCCGGGCTCCGGTTCAAGAAGATAGTATTTCATCCCCAGGAGGATCGGAATCACGGAGCTTGTACGCTGTTCGATGAGTCCACTGAAAATCACCGAAGAACTTGCCTCACCTGCTATGACCCCCGTGGTCAGAGTAAGAGCCACTCGCTCTCTCAGCCAGTAGCTATAGGAGAGGCCGCCGAGAAATCCGCTGCTCTTCGCTGCTGACGTCACCCCGGCGGGGGTAAGCTCATTGCCGGCTTTCATTTCGTTCCAAAGGCCAAATTCGATCTCGATGCATGATTTCCCCCGCATGCCGGCGTCCTGAGCCAATGCCGTGGAGACAGCGACAAGCAAGGTCAACATCAAGACAATCAGTGCTCGGTAAGATATCATACCCACCTCCTGTGATAGTGGTTCTCTACGGGAAAACCGCTTGCGCTAATGTTCTTGGGTCATCTCGTCATACCTTAGTATGAACCCGCCCGAAGTGGTAGTAAGCCGCACAAGCCCCTTCCGAGGAGACCATCGGCGCTCCCAGCGGGTGCTCTGGCGTACACTGTTCCGCAAACGCGCTGCATTCACGCGGCTTCTTCAATCCCTGAAGCACGAGACCCGCGATGCAAAGAGGGGATTCGTCCGCCTCGATCTCCCCCACGTGAAAGATCTTTTCTGCATCATATTCCGCAAACTCATCCCTGAGTCGGTAACCGCTCATCGGTATCTCACCGATCCCGCGCCATTTGCGATCGGTCACCGCGAACACCTCGGAGATGAGCCGCTTCGCCGCCACATTCCCCTCGCGCCGCACGGAGCGGGCGTACTGGTTCTCGACTGCGACGCGCCCTTCCTCCAATTGCTTCACAGTCATGTATATTCCCTGCAGGATATCGACCGGCTCAAATCCGGTGACAACAATCGGCACCCTGTACTTCTCTGCGAGGGGGATATACTCTTCATACCCCATCACCGTGCAGACATGCCCGGCGGCGAGGAATCCCTGAACCAGGTTTGTCGGAGAAGAAAGGAGGACCTCCATCGCCGGCGGCACCAGGACGTGCGAGCAGAGGATGGAGAAATTCTTCAATCCCAGTTTCCTCGCCTGCCACACGGACATCGCGTTTGCCGGCGCTGTCGTCTCGAACCCGACCGCAAAGAAGACCACCTGTTTCTCAGGATTCTGCTGCGCGATCTTGAGAGCATCCAGCGGTGAGTAGACCATCCGAACATCACCACCTTCCGACTTGACCGTAAGGAGATCTTTTCTCGATCCCGGCACCCGCAACATGTCTCCGAAGGAGGTGAAAATGACGTCCGGCTTCGACGCGATGATGATAGCTTTGTCGATGATCTCGAGCGGTGTGACGCAGACCGGACAGCCGGGCCCGTGAACCAGCGTTATCTCTTTCGGTAACAGCTCCTCCACTCCGAACTTCACGATCGTGTGCGTCTGGCCGCCGCAGATTTCCATGATCGTCCACGGGCGCGTCATAATGTCGCGGATGCGTGCGGCATAGTTGCGCGCAGCGGCTTCAGTTCTATATTCATCGATGTAGCGCATAGTTGAGCACACAGCGGCGGGTGAGGCAGTGGTTGCGCGCGTTGAGGTCACCGTCGGCACGGCGCGTCAGATCGCCGATAAACCTACGGTCTGAGCATCTTGACTGTGGCAATTTAGAATATCGAAGAGTCATTGTCAATGCCGGCACAACCCCTGCTCAGCCACCTGACCTAGCGTGAGAGTTCCTCCTTCCGGTCAATCTTTCCGTCCCGGAGCAAGAAAAGCCTCCGACCGCGTTGAATGACCTGAGGATCGTGAGAAGAGAAGATGAACGTGATGTTCTTCTCCCGGTTCATCCGTTCCATTAGATCGAGGAGAGATGCGCCGGTTGTCGAGTCAAGGTTCGCCGTCGGCTCATCCGCAAGCACGACGGAAGGATCCGTGATGATCGCCCGCGCAACCGCGACCCGCTGCTGCTGACCACCGCTCATTTCGTGAGGACGCTTCTCCGCAAGTTCATCAATCCCGAGATCGCGCATCAGATCCAGTACTCGCTGCGTTCTCTGCCGCTCCGGAACGCCCATCAGTACCATCGTGAATTCGATGTTTTCGCGCGCCGTCAGCACCGGGATAAGATTGTAGGCCTGGAAGACGAATCCGAGCTTGTGCAGCCGCATGGTCGAGAGCTCGGCGTCAGACTTTCGGCTTAGGTCTTCTCTCTCGAAATACACCGCACCGCGCGTCGGCGTGTCGAGCCCCCCGATCAGGTTCAGCAGGGTCGTTTTCCCCGACCCGGAAGGCCCCGCGATGACGAGGAAATCTCCTTTGTTCACAACGAGGTCGATCCCGCGCAAAGCATGAACCGGCACGCCGTTCTCTGAATAGACCTTCTCGAGACTCTCGGTTCTTATGATTTCAGTGGCCATATTTGTTTCTGCGAGCATAGAGTCTAGATTTGGTCTGCAGCAATGATCGCGTCTGTCCGTCACACATATCGCATTGCAGCGACGGGCTCGAAGCGAGCGGCCTTGAGCGCCGGATAGATCGCTCCGAGGACGGCAATGAGAGGGATGATCAGAAGAGCGTTCAAGACTCCATCCACGGTAAGAACCGGGTAGATGATCGCCCCGACCCCAAATGAGTTCAGACTCGCCGAGAACATACTCAGATTGACCCCGGAGTGAGAGAGGGGAAGATAGATGAAGTACCCGACGACGAATCCGCCGACGCTCCCGATGACGCCGAGAAAGAGCGCCTCCAGAAGGATCATGACGACGAGTCGTCCGTTCCTCATCCCGATCGCCTTGAGAACCCCAAACTCGGTCATCCGCTCAAACACCGACATCAACATCGTATTGATGATCCCAAAGATCAAAGCTATGCCGATGATGGCGTAGAAGACAAGCATCGATTCCTGGAACAGATCCAGTTGTAGCACGAGGAACGGAAGGATCTCTGGATACGTAAGCACCTCGTAGGAACCGCCGAGTCCACGTTCGAGCGCCTGCTGAACCTGGTCCAGTCGATTACGGTCCCGGAGGATGATTGCCACCTCCGAGACATCGCCGTCCAACGCCAGCATCTCCTGAGACTCCTTGAGAGGGACATAGATGTAGACCTTGTCGAACTCCGAACTGAAGGTCTCGTACAATCCGACGATCCGAAAGACATCGGAACCGATATGTCCATCAAGCGCCGTCGCCATCGCGACAATCTTGTCGCCGACCCCTACTCCAAGCTTCTCTGCAAGCTTCTTCCCGACGATCACTTCGTTTCTTCTTGCCGAGAGATACTGCCCAGCCACCAGCGATTTCTCTATCGTCGTGACCCTCTCCTCCCGCCGAGGATCGATCCCAACGATCGTGACCCCCGATGAGCTCCGGGCGCTGCTGATCAGTCCGAACGTGATCGTCCTTTCACTGTAATACTCAGCTTCCGGAATCTCGCTGACGAGCCGCTCCACCTTTGTCCGAGCCGGGAGGTAATTCTGGACCACCTGATTCGCCTCAAACCCCTTTCGGTGTACCTGGATATGGGCAACGTGTGAGCCGATTTGATTCTCGAGCATCTGGAGCATCATGCCCCTCGAAAGCGTCTCGGTCAGCAGCGTCGCGACGATGCCGATAGCGACGGAAATGATCACAATGACGGAACGCCGGCGCTGCCTCCAGATATTCCTCCAGGCGATCTTCAGCAGCATCACGTGTACCGGATTCCTTTCAGCGGCTGAAGCCGGTAGACTTTCATCAGTGGATAGAGGGTCGCGAGGAGAGAGATAATGATCGTCGCGATCGTCGAGTTAAACAACATGCCGGGCCTGAGCGTCGATTCAATCCGCGGGAGAAATCCGTATTCAGCATACACCTGTTCGTACTCCCCGCCAAAGACGATCGGGTGTCTCATGATGTAGTAGTTGATCCCGGAGCCGAGCATGTTGCCGATGACGATCCCGATCAGGACAATGAAGAGCGTCTCAAAGAGCACAAGCACCACGAGATATTCTCTGGGCATCCCGATCGAGAGCGCGACCCCGAATTCCCTGAATCGCTCCGTCACGGACATCAAGACCGTATTGGCGATCCCGAATGCCACAACGACGATGAGGATCCCCAGCATCAACATTCCGCTCACATTGTCCAGTTGAATGCTCTGCTCCAGATCGGGCAGGACCTCATTCCATGCCAGCACCGACAACTCCGTGCCCGCCAGCCCCTCTTTGAGTGAGGATTGCACAGATGGAATATCCTGAAGATCTTTCAGCATAAGGGCTACCATTGATACTCGGTTGCCCGCCGCCAGCAGCTCTTGGGCAGCTGAGAGCCCCACGAAGATTGAACCGCCGTCGAACTCCGGGGACCCCGTCTTCATGGTCCCGACGATCCTGTACTTGTAATTGCCGAGCGTGCCATCCAGACCTTGCGCAAGGACAACGACCTTGTCCCCGACGTGCGCCTTCAAGTTGTCCAGGAGTTGTGCACCGACGACAATGTCATGCGCTGTGTCTTCACGAAAGAAGCGCCCGCTGTGGATTTTGGTCATGATTTTCGAGAAAGCCCGCTCGCGGCTCGGGGAAATGCCGATGATAAGCGCTCCCAGAGAATTCTCTTGGAAGCTGATGAGGCCATCGCCGAGGAGCCTCGGCGCTGACGCGACAATTCTCGGATCCTGTTCGACGAGACGTCGAAGGCTGTCCGTGATGACGAAGCTCTTCTGCAGAGTCGGATTCTCCTGGTAGCCCTGACGTTGAATCTGAAGATGGCCGGTGAAGAGCTCCACGACGTATTTGATGTTGACCTCATAGGTCCCCAGTTGGATCCCCCTCATGCCGATCGACAGGGTGAGCGCAAACGTCACCGCGAGCATCGTGATGATCGTGCGACGCTTGTTGCGCCAGATGTTGCGCCACCCCATTTTGAGCAGGAGCTCGAGACTCCGCTTTTTCAAACCCGGGGTTTCATCCCGACGTAGTTCTTCGTTGTTCATAGCCTCAGCCAAGGTCCGGTCTCGTGAGCAGTCGACAGGACAGAATAGCAATCCATTTGAATATTTTCAAACTCGAAGCGGCCCGCCCAGAAGGTCGGTGCGACGATCAGTCCCGGCACGGGATTACTTCACATCGAACTCTTTTCCCTTCCTCGCCATCGCTGCAACGGAATGACGATTGAAGTTCTTCGAGTATCAGAAATAGAAATCCGCTTTCAGATAAATTGCCTCCGGGTAGTACCAAAACTCCGTGAAATCGTCCCCCGCATACAATTGACCACCGAGCGCCACCGCAAGCTCGTCGGTAACAGAGCACAAGATCAAAAGGCCGAGGAACTGGCTCTTGTCATCCAGGTTTCGCATGCACAACAGCGTCGCGTTGACGAGTGGGTGAACCAAATAGGAGGCTTGAAGAGCGAGATAGTCCCTCCCCACGTTGATGATCTCGCCCCTCGACAGGCGAAGAAGGTCGTACCCCGATTTGTCCTTCGTCCCCTCCCCATTGAAATGATACTCCAAGAGGCCGTAGAGTTTCGACGTGAACTGATAGTCGATGCCGAGGATATACTCGGCGAAAGAGGAGCTTAGATTGTGCCGATCCGCCGAGAGGATACCTTCTCCCCGGACTCCCGCCTGGAAGAGATTGCCGGCGAAGTCACCCCCCACCACCGCTCGTTTGTCGAAGTGCCCGCCGACGATCGCCATGTCGTATTCATCATAGTTGGTGCGGAAGCGAAATCCCGTATTGCCCGTTTTCCACCCTTCCTGCGGATTATACACGAGCGTAAGGTCCGTGAAGTCTCCGAACGTCAGCTTTGTCAACGCTGCGTCGACGCCGTCCTTTTCGATCTTCGCGAAGCTCGTCGGATTGATGGGATTGAAGAGGTCGGTGGGATTCCAGATCCGGCCCGTCCCCCAAGCGATGCGCTGCCTTCCGATCACGATGTCGGCAAATCCGAGGCTCTGGTCGAAGTGGAGGCGGTCGACAAAGTGGATCACGCTGTACTTCGACTGGTGGATGGGATTCCAGGTCATGTCGACCACCTGCCGCTTGTTCCTCGTGGTTTGAATATCAAAGAAGAGAGGACCGGAATGGTACAGCGAGGTGATCTCATACTCCAGCGACAACCGGGCATTTCCCCAGAGCGACGCTGTGGGCCGGAGCCTAGCACGGGCAACATTCAGCCATTGGTCACGGTCCCTGCCGAAGGACCGCGCCAAGGTGCCGTTCACCCGCTGGTAGACAGGCACATTCATCACATACCCGGAGAATGACAGCCAGTCCTGGGCCTCCGCGCCGCGAACTCCAAAAGACGTAAGCACGAGCAAGATCCAAACGCGGTTCACTTCATGGTCTCCCGTTCGATCTGACCATCCCTCAGGTAGACAACCCTTCGCGCGTGTTCAAGAACCTGATGATCGTGCGACGAGAACACGAACGTAATCCCCTTCTCTCTATTCATTTTCTCCATGAGATCGATCAGGTGGTGAGCGGTGATGGAATCGAGGTTTGCCGTGGGCTCGTCGGCCAGAACAATCGGCGGAGTGTTGACAATCGCCCGGGCAACCGCCACCCTCTGTTGCTGTCCGCCGCTCATTTCGTTGGGGCGCTTGTCTGCCAGCTCGACGATGCCAAGTTCATCCATAATGCTGAGGGATCGCGCTCGGCGTTCTTTTTCCGGCATGTTCAGGAGCATCATCTTGAACTCAATGTTCTCGATCGCCGTCAGAACAGGAATGAGGTTGTACGCCTGGAAAATGAACCCGATTTTCCTTAGTCGGAGCGACGCGAGCTCCGAGCGTTTTTTGGCGGCCAGTTCTTCTCCTTCAAGCAGGACCTTCCCGCCCGACGGGGCATCCAAAGCGCCGATCAAGTTCAGCAGCGTCGTCTTGCCCGAGCCGGATGGTCCGGCGATCGCCAGGAACTCGCCCGTCCGGATCAGAAGGTCGATGTCCTTCAGTGCCTGCACCGGCACGCCATTGTCCTGGTAGATTTTGTCGAGATTCATTGTCCGGATGATTTCCATAGTCGACTCCGCGAATGACAAAGAGCGACACACCTAGACGTAGTAGATTGCTCGCACCGGCTGCAGCCGTATGGCCTTGGTCGCCGGATAGAGCGCCGCGACTACCGCGACGAGCGGAATGATAACAGCCATACGAATGACAGCACCGACGGTCAGAATCGGATAGACGACGGCGCTCATTCCCACCATCGTCAGACCCTCGCTGAACGCGGAGAGGTCAAGACCGTACTTCCAGAATGGGAGATAGATCGCAAGCCCGACTCCCATCCCGATGAGCATGCCGAGAACACCGAGGTACGACGCCTCAAGAACAATCATGGAGAAAAGCTTCCCGTTCTTCATACCCATCGCCATCAGCACGCCGAATTCACGAATCCGCTCGAAGACCGACATCAGCATGGCGTTCACGATGCCGAAGATGGTTGCCGCGCCGATAATCAGGTAGTAGATCCCCATCGCTTCGTCGGCGACGTCGAGGATCGCCATGATCGCCGGCAAGAGCTCCCGGTAGCTTAGGACCTCGTAGGATCCACCCAGCTCCCGTTCAAGCATTACGTCAAGCTGAGGCACAAGCTCCATTGTCTGCGCGAGAACCGCGAACTCAGAAATCTGGTCGCCGAGACCAAGCATCCTCTGCGCATTTCCGGTCGGAATGAACACGTAAAGCCGGTCGAAGTCGGAGCTGAAGGTTTCGAAGAGGCCGACGATCCGAAAAACATCAGAACCGACATGGCCGTCGAGCATTGAGGCCATTGCGACAACCTTGTCGCCGAGCGCAACACCCAGGCGCTCCGCGAGGTTTTTCCCAAGAATGATCTCGTGGTCTTTTCCACTCAGATAGCTTCCCTGTACGACCGACGCCTGTATTTTGCTGACTTGTTGCTCCTGCGCAGGATCGACGCCTACCAGGGACACACCCGAGGAATTGGACGCGCTGGAGATCAAAGCATAGGTCACAACCCGCTTGCTGTGACGAAGCACTCCAGGGGTGCCCTGGAGAACTCCTTCGACGAACGAAGCGTTGGGGATAGTGCTCTGGATGATCTTGTTGTCACTGAATCCCTTCCGGTGGATCTGGATATGGGACGTGTGAGATCCGATCTGATTGTCCAGCATGCCCTTCAGCGATCCTGCAATGAAGCTCTCGGAGAAAACGAGCACGACCATCCCCACGACGATGGCCGCCAGGACGATCAAGGACCGGCGCTTGTTTCGCCAGATATTTCGCCACGCAAGTTTCGCCAGCATATCAACGGATCCTTTCGGACGGCGCGATGCTATGTGAAACGCAAACCCTTCAGCGGTTCCAGCTTCCTCACCCGATGCACGGGATAAATGCACGCCAGTAATGACATTCCGAGAACTGCGACCGAAGTATCCACGAAAATTGCGGCTCGCAGGCTTGACTCGATCTGCCACACGAAGCCAAATTCTTCCTGAAGACTTTCAACCCCCTGGATGACGATCGGCTGCACCGTGAGATAGTAGTTCATTCCCGCACCGAGCGCGTTTCCCGCCGCCAGACCGACGACGGTGATGAACAGTGTCTCAAGAAACACCAGGGCGGCCAATTTCCCATTGGACATTCCCATGGAGAGTACCACGCCGAACTCACGATATCGCTCAGTGACCGACATGAGAAGGGTGTTCAAGATTCCAAACGCGACGATGGCGATCAGGACCCAGAGAAACAGAATGCTCCTTGCCTGATCCATGTCCAAATGCTTCTTCAGATCCGGCGTGATCTCATCCCACGCGAGCACGGCCATCTTCGGATCCGCGACGGCCCGTTGCAGCCGTTCTTTGACCGCGTCGATACGGTCTAGGTCCTTGAGGGCGATCGCGACGCTATGCACGCGGTCGGTCATTCCGAGAAGTTCCCGGATGGACGACAGCCCCATAAACAGCGCCATCCGGTCGAACTCCGGCGAGCCCGTCTTGATCGTCCCCGCGATCCGGTATTTCATATTGCCCAGCGAGCCGTCGTACCCCTGGGCGAGAACGACAACCACATCGCCCACCCTCGCCCTAAGATTCCGGAGCAGCTTGCATCCGACGACGACGTCATTCGAAGATTCCGACGCCACGAAGGAACCTTCCTCGATGCGATCGTCGAGATTCGAGACCAACCGCTCACCCTCCGGGGCGATTCCGATGACCATAGCACCAAGCGATTGGTCTCCATAGCTCACGAGTCCATCGGCATGAATCCGGGGGCTGAAGGCCACGATCTCCGCCTCGCTCGAGAGCGCCGATACCAGCGTTTCATCGTAGGGAAAGCTCAGATGCAGCGATGGATTCTTTTGGTAACCGACGCGCTGGATCTGAATGTACCCGGAGAATGTCCTCACGACGTTCCTGATATTGAGCTCAAACGTGCCGATGAGAATGCCACGCATCGCGATCGAAAGCGTTGTGGCAAACGCAACCGCCGCGATTGTCAAGATCGAGCGCCTCGAGTTCCGCCAGATGTTTCGCCACGCGAGTGTCAGCAGCAACTTCACGGTCAGTATCTCCGTTCAAGTTCTTGAAACGAAAACACCCGATCGCTGATCTTGATGTCGAAACTGACATCAAGGATCTCGAACTCAGTCTTGTGCCCGGGGTCCGCATCGTTGATCATTGTCCACGTTGCCGGCAGCTTTCGGCCTCCCATCACCTTGTACGCCGAGAAAGCCATCGTGCGCATCAGCTTGCCCCGCTCGTCATAATATTCGACCCGTGCCGGGAGATCGTCCGCCTGGCGCACCCAGTAGTAGAGTTTCCCCCACACGACAGGAGCCTCTGGCTTCGGTGTCAGCTCAATCTTCCAGCATTTCTCCCCCTCGACGATCTCGGTGGAGACGATCTTATGAGCATAATCAGCAGCCAGGCTCGACTCCCTCACCAGATCGTCGTTGGTGAAATCCGAACCGTTCCACGATTGGAGCATCATTGACGGCGGGATCTTGATCGTCGTTTCGGTGTTCTTGAGGTAACTCCAGATCTCGTTCTTGATCTTCAGCGTCTTGTTCCCTGCCTCCCTCTTCGGCGACCGGATCACGATCAGAGCCTTGTCATTGCCAACCCACCAGCTCTCCATCCGCATCTCCCGCGTATACTCCGGCGTGATCACTCGCATGATGAACGTCCCCTTACTCGACTTTCCTTTGAGAAGGTCTTCCGCACGGCGGATGATCGCATCTGCGTTTTGAGACATCGCGGCCGGGACGAATGCGACGATGAAGAGGACCGATGACGCCAACCCGACGATGCTGGTTCTTCTCATAGTGGCCTCACTTCCTGCTTGCCTGCTTTTTGTGATCCTCCCACCTGTCAAGGAGATCCGCGAATTCGTGCTCAAAGAACTCATAGAATTCATGCATCTCACGGAGCCTGTTGTACGGCCCAGCCTCCTTCGGCGTCACGATCTCGAGCGCTCGTTCGATCATGTTATGAAACTCAATGATCTGTCCCATCCTCACCTTCAGGATCCTCGTCCACGTGTCGGGCTTGATTCTGAAGTAATCCCGCCTCTCGCCGGACCTTCCCACGCGGTCCACCATACCCAATTGGATCAAGAGACGCGTCATGGTGCTGATCGAGCCCCGGCTGGCGCGAAGCTGCTGGACGAGCTGATCGGTCGACACTTCTGACTCAGGCGAGAGGAGGAGGCAGCCGAAGATCTTCCCCGCCATACGAGCGATTCCCATGTGCTCCAGGACGATCCCCATGTCCTCCACAAACTCCTCTCTTTCTCGCACTTCCATTTGAGATGCCATAGGCGACCTCCATCTGCATATACTGCAGTAAATATAAAAAGTTTCAAACGTTCAGTCAATACAAGACTTACGAAATCGACCACTGATGCCGCTACGGAGGGGCCTAGACTCGCTTAATCGTGAGAGATCTGAAAGATTCCTGGCAGGCGTGAATATCGTGCAGAATCTGGCGTCCTGGAGGGCTAGAAAGCGGTTGTACGACAGAATCTAGAGGTTGAACAGATAGGTAAACTTGAGCATGACCGTGCGGTTGTTGGTCCGGAGTTCCTTCCCGCCGGTGGACAACTCCTCGTTGTATACCAAAAACAGATCGCTTCCAGGCGTATGGATGAAGCTGACGAGGAAATTCCCGCTGACCGCGTAGTTATCACTGTTCCATTGAATGAAGGCCTTCGCGAACAGTTTGGGCGAAAACGTGTAGAGGACCCTCGCGCCAAGGATCGTGGTCGTAAATGGGCCGGCGGAGAGCTTCACCTCGTTATGATTGAACTGGAGATTCAGCGTGAGTCGAGACCCTAGCTTGAGGTTCGCGCCGATCCCGTAGCCGTACAGCGTCCCGTCGTAAAAGTCGCCGGCGTTGACGCTCAGCGTGGCGGAGAGGGATTTGCTCATGTCCGATTGGAATTGACTCATAAGATTCGTGAAGCGATAGTCCCCCGGGACAATATTCACCCCGTCGTGGATCTCGAAATCCTCCGTCAGCCACTCATAGTTCGTGCTGAGGATAGCAAACCACCAGGATCCATCCTGAAACTGCGAGTAGAACCCGGTGTAATTCCATCGTGATTCGAGCTCGCCGCGTTGGTTTGTGATGTAGTAGAAGTCGTCGAAGAGCGCGAGCTGCCGAATATTCAAGAACTTCGGGCGCGGTGAGATCCCAAAGCTGAGCTCGCTTTTGCGGATCCCCGTCCGAGGGAAAAATCCCATCTCAGGATTGAAGTTGTCCTGCACGGTATTCTGCGTGACGAGTAGTGTCCAGAAATCGTCATTGTAGTAGAAATCACCGTAGGCTGCGAGATCCCGCCCTCTCATATTGGGCGTTGAAGTCTTCGCTAGAAATCCGCTGACCTGGGTGTTGGGCGTCAGATAGATCGTTGCATCGAGGCCGACGTTGCGATTGAAGTTTGCGTCATCAAGCGACTGCTTGTTCAGCGCGATTAACCCGATCGAAGAATTCGCCAGGATGTCCTGCCGCAGTCTGAGCACGCTGAAGTTCGTTCTCGGAACGACCTTGAATTCGTCGTCTTCATTCGTGTAGCGGCTCCGTTCGGCCGTCATGTTCAGAAGGCCGACGTTCAGACTCCCTGCCTTCCCAGTGATCTTGACGCCCCCGAGCAACGGGATCATCGTGTTGTCTTCCGACAGGCCGATGCGGCGGCTGAAGAAGAGGACGCTCGCGGGCAGGAAGGGGGAATAGAATCGCTCCCCGAACCGGAAGATCGCAGCTCCCTCAAGGAAGAAATCGCGCTTCTCCGGATAGAAGAGCTCGAAGCGCGTGAGATTTGTTTGCTCCTGGTCTGCTTCAACCTGTGCGAAATCGGTGTTCCAGGACAGGTCGACCGTCAGATTCGGCGTAAGATGATACTTCGCGTCGATGCCACCCATGAGCTTTCGCTCCACGGGGCCCCCTTCCTCGAAATCCCGCTGCGTCCCGACGAGCGCGAACGGCTTCACCTCAAGGTCGCCAGGCTGCATCAGTTCCCCCAATCCGATCAGATGCCCATAGACCTCCACCCGGTATTTCCCCGTCCAGCCGAAGTCTCTTGAGATCGGCGACCAGTAAGCCTCCTCCCTCTTTCGAGGAATCACCCGTGCCAGGTTGATCCCCCAGATCGTTCCCTCTCCCGACTGAAACCTCAGCGTCTGGAATGGGATCGCAATCTCGGCCGTCCACCCCGCGCCGTCGATCGAAGAGGCATTGTCCCACACACCGTTCCAATCCCAGTTTTGCTCCTCGTCGCTGAGGTTCGCGGTGATAATCCCGTCCCGCTGCGCGCCGAGAGGGTTCGTGGAAAAGTAGAATGCCGTTCGGTGATCGTGATACGTATCCAGGTAGATCTCAATGCAGTCATTATCCAGGAGACTAATGTCGCGTCGCATCTCATTTGCGACGACGTTCCTTATATCAGAATCCCAACACCGAAAGGCGATGTAGAGGTTGCGCTCATCATAGAGAATTCTTACTTCCGTTCGTTCCGAGCAAGGTCGGCCTTCCTGCGGTTCTCTTTGGATGAACCGATCGATAACAGCTGCCTTCTCCCACGCCTTTTCATCGAGCTGCCCGTCGATCCGAATACCGCCTTCAACTCTCACTACGTGGAGGGACGGAGGCTTGATCGGACGTTCTTGGGAAAAGGTCTCCACCGCGTCCAGAGAGAAGACCAAAGCAGCCAGGAGACAGAAAGGGCTCAGACCGGTCATCCGGTTCGCCCTTCCGATGGAGGAGGAGAAAGCACGGTATTCATTGCAGGGAGTTGCCACGATGGCGGTCTGACCGATGCTTTTTTTTTCATCAAAGATTCGGCAATAAAGCGCAAGAATCAACAGCCAATTCCCAAGGAAATCCTGCCGTCCGCTTCGCAAGATTGCAGACGGCCGGCCTCTCCACCGTTTGTCCAAATCAGAACAGGAGCTGGTGGGGTTGCATTTAGAGATGGAGTGCAAGAATGATCACGGCAGGACGGGTTGCTTTCCACGAAGTGCGCGCAAAATGAAGAGTTTTTGACTCTTTCTCCATATGAATCAGTGGACGGGGGGGCGAGTTTCTTCGAGTACCCTGAGCATCTCCGCGGTGAATTTCTTCGGCTCTTCGAAGAATGGGAAGTGTGCAGAGTGCTCAAACCACACGATTTGCTTCCGAGGAGCTCTGAGCTTTTCACAGTATGCCCAAACCAGTTCGGTTGGCGTCACGTAGTCGTACCGCCCGGTGAAAAAGCAAACCGGGAGGGCGAACTCCGTGACTTCATCCATTATCTCTCCCTTGATGGCATTGTACTTCATGTGTTTGCCCGAGAACTGAGGGCCCTTCGCGACGTTCATCACGTCGTGGAGGGTGTACTGCGGAGAGAACAATCCCGCGGCGAGGAGCGGCAGCCAACTCGTCTTGTCGTAGAGCTCGTTGCCAAAGGCGAACAGCCACGTCTCATGAGCATTTCGCCCCTTGGCTTCCAGGTCCCGAAGCGCTTCTTGGTTGCCCACTTCGTGGGCATGCGCGCGAAGATACGTCCCAGTGATCTCTCGAGCCTTCTGGACATCGACGATTTGCCCCATGCCGACGTAGGCAGAAAACAGCTGTGGGTACCGCTTGGCCAGCAGAATTCCGAGATAGCTCCCCCAAGAGAGCCCGGCGAGGTAGATCTTCTCTTTGTTGAACCTCTTCCTCAGGATTTCGACGAGTGCGTGGGCGTCGGAGATGAACTGCGCGACATTCGTCGTCTCGACCGGAGTGTTTTCGCCAAATGATTTCCCGGCTCCCCGCTGGTCCCACTGCACAGAGACGAAATGGTTCTCCAGCTCTCGTTGGAACGCGTGTGCAAGCTACATCATCGGCATTCCAGGACCGCCGTGGACAAAGAGAAGAACAGGCCTCGTCGTATCACGCCCGCGGATCAGGATCGACTGCTGCCAGCCGCCGAGACTCGCCGTTTCCAGGGATGCGATGCTCTCCGGTATGACACGATCGTTTTCATCTTTGATGGCCGGCGTTGTCGGGCGAGCAAGGCTCATGTAAGCGACGAGCGAGAGCAAGCCGATCGCTGTGGAGGTCGCGACAACAAGCGTGATCTCGAGGAACTTCTTCATCATCTTCTCACCTCATCGTTTCCAGAAGCGCGGGTCCCGGTGCCGCGAGCAAGCTGTCGACGAGTGGGATTCCTCACAGTGGGTGGATCGGGTGATCTCAAAAAAGATACGGAATGAACATCTTTGTTCGGCCCATATACTGAACATACTCGTCACCGAACCTGGTGACGTTCTCGCGTTCCTCGAACTTCGCTGTCGCATACAGACTCGCCGAGGCAGTCAGGACAGCAATGCCCGTCCAGAATGTGACGTCCTTCAGAAATACGCCCCACGCGAGCAGAAGCAGAGAACAATAGAGCGGATGTCTGATGAAACGGTAGGAGCGACTTGTCACAAGATGTGTTGTATTCTCAAAGCCCAGATTCGCGGAGCCTTCAAATGGCCCGCTCGGCTTCCCCGTCTCGTTGAGCAAGTAGAATCCGTCGATTGCCAGGGCCAGAGAGAGCAACAGGAGAAACCAGGATGCGATATGCGCGACGGAGAAGGGATCGCTGAACCATCGATCGATGTTGAGCATAAGGAGGACGAGGATAGACTCAAACGCGAAGAAACGATAGAATCCGTGCGAGTGGTGATTCTTCAGGGATCTCCACGAAAGGGCAACGACACCCACCGAGAGGATGGCGAACACAACCACTTGTATTATCATCCTTGGGCCTCCCGATCCCAATTGTTTGCGTGACTAGATGAGAACCGCTCCCTCGACAATCCGGGATCTGAATATCACATCGTTCTTCATAGACCGTTTTCGGGCGCGCTCAGTTCGTCCAGCCAACCCTCAATTTCCTCGAAGAGCTTGAGTGTCTCCATCGCTTCCTTTTCATCCATCTTGCTGATCGCGAAACCGACGTGCACGATAACGTAGTCCCCTACCTGCGCATCGGGAACCCACTCGACGCAGACATTCTTCTCGATTCCGCCGAAACTTACTTGCCCCATCGCGGGCTCGACACTTCTGTCGATCGAGAGTAGCTTTCCGGGAATCGCAAGGCACATAGAGTTGTCCCCTATTTCTCTTGTGAATATTCCGCTTCAACTTTGGGAATGGTGACCCCGGACTCAATCAGGATCATATCTCCGACCTTCACATCGATCAGAAACGTCTCCGGCACTCGCAGATATCCGCCGTGGACCCGAACGTTCGCCATCATGGTCCCCGACTCAACGTAGATTTCATTGATCTCGCCCTTGACGAGATTCATCGAACCTCCTGTTGAACAGAGCCACTCTGCTGCTCGGAGTGGCGCTTCATTCTCGCCAGCGCAACGACTTGGCCCAGCGAGATCCCACCGTCGTTCGGCGGAACGCGTTGATGCCAATAGGGACGGAAGCCGCTCGCCTCCAGCCGTCGAATCGTTCGCTCGGTGAGGTACTTGTTCTGGAAGCAGCCCCCCGTAAGCACCACTCGCTTCAGCCCGATGCGACTCGCGACATCGACGACGACCTCCGCGAGCATATTGTGGAACTTCGAGGAAATCATCGAGAGAGAAACTGACCGCTGAACATCCTCGAGGATTCCTCTAATGGCCGGCGACCAATCCACGATCAGCAGAGATTGCCGATTTCCGATTGTCAAATTTCGATCGCCGTGTTTGGATTCATCACGAGACGACGCCACACCGGAAACTGCAAATCCGTAGGCCTCATCGGAGCTTCGTCCAGCCATCGCGAATTCCAACTCCATTGCCGCCTGTCCCTCAAATGTCACTCTCTGACGGAGGCCGCCGATCGACGCCACTGCGTCAAACAACCGGCCGACGCTCGATGTCAGGGGGGAGTTTAGGTTGTTGCGGAGCATCTGGTGGAGGACGTCAAGCTCAGGTCCAGAGAATACGTTCTGTGGCAACAGCCCGCGTTGATTAAAAGCATCGTCTCCGAAGACCTCAAAGAGGAGACCGAGTGCGCTGCGTCGAGGCTCCTTGATTGCCTGTTCGCCTCCGGGAAGCGGAAAGCGTCGAAAAGTGGCGACGCGCTCGAAGGACTCCTGGTTGACTGAAAGGAATTCGCCTCCCCAGATGGTCCCGTCGAGCCCGAAGCCCGTACCATCCCAAGAGACACCAAGCACTTCACCGTCGAGCTGGTTCTCCCCCATGCACGCCATCACGTGGGCATAGTGGTGTTGGACCTCAACAACGTCCATGGCAAACTTGCGTGCATCGCGAGAAGAGGCATAGTCAGGGTGCAGGTCGCACGCAACAAGTCCGGGCTTCACATCATAGAGCGCCTGAAGATCCTTTGTCACCTTGCGAAAGGCTTCCAGCGATTGCTGCGTCTCCAGATCACCGATGTGCTGGCTGATGAACGCATTGCCGCCCGCAGTGATCGCGACCGTATTCTTGAGATGAGCACCCACGGCCAGAATGGGGGGCTCCATCGGCAACCTCACTTGAACCGGCAGCGGTGCGTATCCCCGGGCACGCCGCAAAACAAGCTCCCGCCCCATGATGACGCGCACGATCGAATCATCCACGTGCCTTACAATCGGACGGTCGTGAACCAGGAAGAGATCGGGAATTCCTTTCAGCCTTCCGGTCGCCTCATGCTCCTCGGTGCAGATTGGCTCATCGGAAAGGTTGCCGCTGGTCGCGACGACAGGGAAGCCGATCTCCCTCATCAGAACATGATGCAATGGCGTGTACGGCAGCATGACTCCAAGGGTAGGATTGTTGGGGGCTACAGAAGCCGCAATTGTAGATTGCCCGTAGCCTGCGGGCGCCTGTCTTTGCAAAAGGAGGATCGGAGACTCCGGAGAGAGCAACAGACGGCTCTCGAATCCTGTGACAACGCACTCAGCTTTGACCGATCCAAGCGACGGGAACATCAGCGCGAACGGCTTCTCTTCTCTGTGCTTGCGTCTCCGAAGGCGCGTGACGGCTTCGTCATCGCGAGCATCGACGAGCAACTGGAAACCGCCCAGTCCTTTGAGTGCAACGATCTTGCCGTTCCGAAGACCTTCGGCGGCACCTGTGATGGCGGCGTAGTCCCTCAGCAGAAACTCTCCGCGCTCGCTCCAGAGCTCGACGTGTGGACCACAGAGCGGGCACGCGTTTGGTTGAGCGTGAAAGCGGCGGTCTAGCGGGTCCTCATACTCTCCACGGCACGTCGGACACATCCTGAACTTCTTCATCGACGTGTTCGATCGGTCATACGGGAGGGCTTCGATAATTGAGAACCGTGGACCGCAGTTCGTGCAGTTCGTGAACGGGTAGAGATACCGACGATCGTCCGGATCAAAGATCTCCCTCAGACAATCGGGGCAGGTCCCGATGTCCGGCAAGACGATGGCAGTTTTCGCTCCCCCTCCATCGCTGCTGCGAATCTCAAAGGAGGTGAATCCGACGGGATCGAGGAAGGAGGATTCCAGGCTCTGAATAAATGACCTTGGGGGCCTTTCGCGCTCAAGACGCAGCAGGAAGTCATCGAGCGTCCTTTTCGGTCCATCGACCTCGATGAAAACCCCTTGTGTGGTGTTCGATATCCATCCCGGAAGGCCCAACTCGGTGGCCAGCCGATAGACAAACGGCCGAAAGCCGACGCCTTGCACAGCGCCGCGAATAACCACTTTGAGTCGGGAGACGCGAGCTGGATCATATGACGAAGCGCTGGCTTGCACGATTTTCAATTCCTCAGGTGGTCGCGCCATTCGAACCCGCGATGCAGCCCGAGCCTATGCGCGTACTCGAGAGCCTCGTCATACTCTTTCATCGTAATGCCTCGGCTTAATTCGCTGTACCGAATCGCCCTGTACGCCGGGCGGTACTGATCCATGATGTTGACGTAGGAATCGACCGATACGTTCCTTGCGATAAAGTCGAGCACTGCTCGAGATCCCGCAAGCCGATTCGGGAGCACGAGGTGGCGAATCAGGAGCCCACGGCGCGCGACACCTCCTTCGTCAAGAGAAAGATCGCCCACCTGTCTGTGCATCTCCGAGATCGCCGGGCGTACGACGTTCCAGTACGATGTCGCGCCGGAATACCGGCGAGCGATCTCATTGTCGCCGTACTTGATATCCGGCATGTAGATGTCCACAACGTCCTCAATCAATTTGAGAGTCTGCGTTGACTCGTAACCGCCGCAATTGTAAACGAGAGGGACCGACAGACCCCGCTCAGCCGCCATCGCGACGGCCTCCACAATCTGCGCGGTCATATGCGTGGGCGTGACAAAATTGATGTTGTGGCAGCCTCCCCGCTCCAGCCCCAGCATGATCTCGGCGAGCTGAGACGGCGTGATGCGCCGACCATACCGCATATGACTGACGTCGTAGTTCTGGCAGAACATACACTTCAGATTACAGGATGTGATGAAGACCGTGCCCGATCCTCTGCGGCCAACCAGAGGGGGTTCCTCACCGAAGTGGGGCGCCGCGCTGGATATCATCAGCTCAGCTGTTGAGCGACACACGCCGTACCTCCCCTCGAGGCGCTTCGCGTGACATTCCCGTGGACACATAACGCAGTCCCTCATCAACTCGCGCAGTCGGCCCGCACGCCTTCTCAGATCCTCAGGCGACAGCCGTTCTCGGTACGATGCCAGCACCATGACGGTCAGCGCGATAGATGTGTCTCAAGCCATCGGCACCATTCGGGCACGCCAGCGTTCGAGGTGCACGACATTTCGAAAACCTTCAGCGCCGGATTGATCTTCAGCGCGTTCCCTTTCAGCAACTCAAGGCTGCAGCTGACGTATGGCAGCAAGTCGATCTTGTTGATGATCAGTGCCGATGCGTGGAGGAACATGCCCGGGTACTTCAGCGGTTTGTCGTCTCCCTCCGTCGTGCTCGCCACGACCACCTTCATCGCCTCGCCGAGATCATAGTTCGAGGGGCAGACAAGGTTCCCGACATTCTCGATTACAAGGAGCTTCACACCCTTCAGGTCGAGATTCGTCAGAGCATCCTCGACGAGCTTTGCCTCGAGATGGCATCCTCCGTTCGTCACAATCTGGACGACTGGCACGTGGTAGCGCGCAATTCGCTGGGCGTCCAGGTCCGTTTGCACATCTCCCTCGATCACAGCAAGATGCACCTTCCCCTTAAGAAACTCGAGCGTCCTTTCCAGGACGCTCGTCTTGCCGGAGCCCGGAGAGCTTACCAAGTTGATGACGAACGTCCCCTTCTGGGAGAAACGCTCACGATTACGGCGAGCGATCTCATCATTCTTTTCCAACACCTTTCGGTGAATCGTGACAACACTCATGGCGCCTCCGCTTTAATATCCTCCAGCTCAATCTCGACCACCTGGAGTTCCAAGCCGGAGAGGATCTTCGTATCTACGCCTCCGCACGTGGGGCAAAGGACGAACCCGATTTCGTTCGTGAAGCTCTTCCCGCATGAGTTGCACATAACCGCAAACGGGATGTGATCGATACTAAGTCTTGCGTGCCGGAGCGGTGTATCCGTCGTGAGCACGGTGAACGAGAAGTCCAACGAGTCCGGTACGACGCCTGCAAGATGCCCCACCCGCAGCTTCACGACGCGAACGCCGGGGAGGTCGTGTGGCGACACACTCTCGCGGACGATGTCAAGAATGTTCTGTGCGATCGAGAGCTCGTGCATACCACCGTGCCTTCTTGCTGATGAAGATCCGTCGGATCAAGCTTTCAAGAATGGTGCCAGGCAAAAGCCTCAAAAACAATTCGAATCCAAGGCACTATCTCCCAGAAATGAGAATGCGCCGAGCTTAGCATACCGCCCTTGGCCGCTTTGATGAATGTCGGGAGAGCCGTCACCCCATCCGGAATGCGTTGTCGAGAGCTCTCGCGAAGAAGTGTGGCGGCAGCGACCGTCGCGACCCGGCCGATGCGCAAGAAAAAAAGGCAACCCGCTCGTCCATGGATTGCCTTAGGTACATTCTCAGTCGTTGCAGCCGCTTTCGTTAGAGTGATTGCACGCTCCAACCCTTCGAGATACGTCCACGCTCTATCGACGCGGTCGTGGTGAAGAAACAGATCAACGTGGGGGAGTATGCCAACCCCTCTGATCAGCTATCTCCGATTTCTTTCCTGAACGCCCGAGCCAACTTTGCCCCCCAGTTGTTGAGCGGCTCGAGTCTCCCGAAAAAGAATCTCAGCACAGGCGGCTCCTCGACGAACGTGAGCCCCTTCACCAGATCTCGATGTTCGTGGAGCCATTTCAACCGATCGACCACATATTCGATTTGCGACATGGTGTAGACTCGTCGAGGGACTGCAAGCCTGGTCAGTTCGAGATCGGAATAGATCTCTTTGCCTTCCTTATCGCGATCGCATGAGATCGTTCCCCGCTCCATGCTCCTGACACCGGACGCAAGATAGACGGCCGCGGCAAGCGCTCCTGACGGGTACTCGGACTGAGGCAAATGCGGCAGAAACAGTTTCGCATCGAGGTGGCACGCCAGACCGCCCGGCGGCGTCACGACGGGCACCTTCTCCTCGATCAATCGTTCTGCAAAATACTTCACGAACTCTGCAGCACTTCCGGCGACGTTGAGATCGGTCATCTCCCGCAAGCCCACCGCCATCGCCTCGATCTCCTTCGTGGACATGCCGCCGTAGGTGAGAAATCCCTCGTAGACAGGGAGCCACGGCTTCAACGCCTCATAGTACTTCTTGTTATTGGTAGCGATGAAACCGCCCCTGACGCAAGTGCTCTTTCTCCCGGAGAGATAGAAAATATCCACAAGGTCCATCATCTCCCAGATGATCTCCTGAATCGACTTCTTCGCGTACTTTTTCTCTCTCTGCTTGATGAAGTACGCGTTTTCGGAAATCAGGCTTCCGTCGAAGACGAGCGGGATCTTGTGCTCCGAAGCGATCTCCTTGACATCCCGCAGATTCTCCAACGAAAAGGGCTGGCCGCCCAGCAGATTTGTCGTCGCCTCCATCCGCACAAAGGGGATTTTCTCACGGCCGTACTTTTTAATGGCGCTCTTGAACTTTTGAAGATCCAGGTTCCCTTTGAACGGGTGCTTGCTCTGCGTATTCAAGGCTTCGTCGGCGAAGATCTCAAGGACTGTTCCACCGGCAAGCTCGAAGTGCGCTCTCGTCGTCGTGAAATGGTAGTTCATAGGAATGACGTCATCGGGCTTGACGAACACTTTCGCCAACAGGTGTTCGGCTGCTCTCCCCTGATGCACGGGCAGAACGTACTCGAATTTCAGCACATCTATGATCGCAGCCTTCAGCTTGTAGAAGCTTTCGCATCCTGCGTACGCGTCGTCGGAGACCATCATCGCCGCGAGCTGATTATCACTCATCGCATTTGTCCCGCTATCAGTCAGCATGTCGATGAAGATGTCTCGCGTCCGGAGAGCAAAGGTGTTGTAGCCACCTTCTTCAAGAGCACGAAGTCTTTCAGCAACCGGCACAAGGCTTGTCTTCTGTACAATCCGCACCTTGTGCATTTCGACCGGAATCTCTTTCCCGTTGGAGAGCCTCACATTCATAGGAACCTCCTCAAGCAAAGGTTAGTGATTGGGTTGGGAATTGGGAGAGAATGAAAGTAGTCTGCAGAGAGAGCATCGGTTTTCCGCTGGATGCATGCCGGGACCTGCAATCGAAGAGATTTCCGAATTCCAAACTGTGTAACTCAGGGATCTCTCCCGTGTCGCCTCACCCAAAAAGCACAGATGACTGTACTCTTCTCCCCCCAAGTCGAGGGGCAAGCGTGAGTAACGGTCATCTGATAAACCTCCCTCTGGTCCACCCGACTCTTTGCCGGGGCCGACCTCAATGGATGGAGAGCGTCTCTCTCATACCTGGATCGCGTTGAAGATGTCAGTATTACTGAGGATTCCGACGATCTCCGTGCCGTCAAAAACGACAGCTCTTCTGATCCCGGTGGTATGCATCAGCCGGGCGCAGTATTTCAGGGCAAGGCCGGGAGAGAGCATGACGAGTGGCTTGGTCATGATCTCGAACACCTTCACTTCATCGGGGTTTCTTCCGGGGTCCACGATCTTGTTGACCACGTCCTTGCGAGTGACGATCCCCCAGGCATCGTCGGGAGTTCGCCGGTTCACAACGAGGCTGGAGACCCGCCGCTCCCTCATAATTTTGATGGCTTCGGCCGCAGTGGCAGCCCCGTCGATGAACGCGACTTCACGGGTCATCACATCGGCGGCCTTGGCGAACCGAACATCCTTGAACATTTTCTCAGCCATCGTCTTTCTCCTTTCAGAGGATGATGAAGACACCGATACCGCATGCGGGCTTCACGAGACGAGAGCACGTTCCCGACTATTTTCTCTGTTCGATCGGGACAAAATCCCGTTTGTCATGCCCAGTGAAAACCTGACGCGGCCTGGCGATCTTCTGGTCTGGATCGAGTAGCATTTCCTCCCACTGCGCAAGCCATCCGGACGTTCGCGGAATCGCAAACAGCACCGTGAAGGCTGCCGTCGGGAACCCCATCGCCTCGTAGATGATCCCCGAGTAGAAATCGACGTTGGGATACAGCTTGCGCTTGACGAAGTACTCATCTTGCAGCGCGATCCGTTCCAATTCGATCGCGATATCGAGCAGCGGATTTCTGCCGGTCACCTCGAAAACCTTCTCCGCCGTCTGTTTGATGATCTTGGCGCGCGGATCATAGTTCTTATAGACGCGGTGACCGAACCCCATGAGCTTTCCGCCCTCGCCCGACTTCACTTTCTTGATGAACTCCGGCACTTTATCCTTGGAGCCAATTTCCCTCAACATGCGCAGGACCTGCTCGTTCGCCCCACCGTGCAGCGGACCGTACAATGCTGCCGCTGCGGCTGCCGTCGAGACAAAAGGATCTGCCTGCGAGCTGCCGACGCTGCGCATCGTATTCGCGCTGCAGTTCTGCTCGTGATCCGCATGGAGAATGAACAGAACGTCGAGCGCCCGCTCGAGGATCGGATTGAGCTTGTACTTCAACTCCGTCATCTTGAACAGCATCGCAAGGAAGTTGCCCGTGTAGCTGAGATCATTATCCGGGTACACGTACGGGAGCCCCAGGGTGTGACGGTATGCATGCGCCGCGATCGTCGGTATCTTGCCGATTAACCGATACATCTGAAGCCTTCTCGATTCGGCGTCCTGGATGTTCTTCGAATCCGGGTAAAATGTTGATAGAGCCGCCAGCGTGCTGACGAGTATGCCCATGGGATGGGCATCATGGTTGAAGCCGTCCATGAACTTCTTGATGTTCTCATGGATCATCGTATGGTACGTGATATTGTGTACCCAATCATCGAGTTGCGATTTCGTCGGCAGCTCCCCATGAATAACGAGGTAGGCGACCTCGAGATAGGTGCACTTCTCGACAATCTGCTCGATAGGATACCCTCGGTATCGCAAGATACCCTTGTCACCATCAATAAACGTGATCTTGCTCCGGCACGAGGCAGTGTTCATAAACGCTGGGTCATACGACATCATCCCAAAGTCGTCGTCGGAGACTTTGATCTGACGCAAGTCCATTGCCTTGATCGTGCCATTGGTAATGGGGAGGGCGTACTCCTTCCCTGTCCGGTTGTCTTTGATCGTCAAGTTATCTGGCATGTATTCCTCCTTGCTATGATTGAGAGTTTTCGCGAGGATAGACTAAATAGATGATGGTCAGGAATGTCTCGGCTCCGATGCTGCAATTAGTCCGCGCTCTCGCGGGGCGATGTCTGGCACCATGCATCGGCGGCACCATCAACTCTGGTCGAGCGACTTTTCTCCCGCGGCGAAATTCTGCGCTCGATCTTGCGTTCGAAGACGTGCTCAAAAGGCTCAATTATCGTGCCATTGCCGAGTACTTTCTCTGATTTAGAATATGGAAAACTCGCTGACTTCACCCGCTTATGCTTCTTAGGCGTGACACATTCTCAACAGCCCATTCCCACGTATCAGAAATGAGAACGTGGAAAAAGCGCTTGTGCAGCTTGAGCTTCTGCCTCTGCTATTTCTGCAACTTGCTCAGAAGGCTCGCGACCGCACTCTTGTGGGCCATGAAATCAAGAATCTTCAGCTTCACGTAGTCTTCAGTGTAGAAGTAGTATCCAGCATGCTTGTTGTTCCGAGAACCGGCTCCGGAGTCCTTGATGAGGTACCAGTCTTTTCCGTCCTTCTCCAGATAGCCGACCATGTGAATGCCGTGGTCGTCGCCAGTCGTGCCATTGGTAAAGCGAAATTGTCGTGCGCTCTCGTCGATGTACGCCGAGGGTATGTCAAACGTAGGCACGACTCCGATCCCCGCATGCCCCTCATAACCCGGCTCCGACACGTCACCGCCGATGCACACGGTATATCCGTTCCGGATCGCGCCTTTGATTGCGCTCATGAAATCGCCAAGGGGGACGTTCAAGTATTCTTTGCTGTGCCACCAATTATCCGGCACTTCGTACTCGACCAGCCGGTAGTACGGTTTCTCCATTAATGACATAACATCAATGTAGTCATCCAGGTTCAGCCTCACAACCTTCTCCAAATACTCCTTCGGCGTCATAGACTTGCCGTCGACCACCACTGTTGTTGGCGGCTCGCCAATGTGATGGTTCAGAATTGATTTGATCGAATCGATCGCTTCGTCCTCATTCCACGCGTTGCTGGTCTTCAACGACTGCAGATAGGTATTCATCTCTTCGAAGAGCTTGCCGTGATCGTGGAACTTCTGACCGGGCATCAGTCCCGTATAAGCCGACTCAGGAACGGTACCGTAGGTCTTCCAGATACGGCGCACAGCATTTCCTTCTGAGCCTTCCCCGAAAACCGAATTCCCACGCTCACGCACAAACCGCCGAGCCTTCTCCACGTATTCCCAGTAGACGGTGTACAACTCCGAGAGTTTGATTTCGCGCTTTGTGAGCTGGTAGATCTCCGACTCGAAAAACGATGTCGCAGAGAAACACCAGCACATCCCGGTCAGCCCCTGCGATATCGGTTTGCTGTGCCAGTACTGAGTGAACTCGCCAACGGATGACGGACGGGCAATGCCGGAAAAGTCCAGCTGGAACTGCTTCCTCGGCTCCTGCGGTTTTGCGTTGAACCTTCCCGACTCAGCCTTGATCGAGTCCAGGAATTCGTTTCTCGGTGTGACGAAAACGGCACGGTCCCTGCGCTCAACCTGAGCGAGACCGCTCGTAACAATGAAAACCACGGCCAAAACAACTTGAGTTGTTCTTTTCATAGCTCGACCTTGGTGATTGCTGGGAGTTGTTTGTTGCACTCTGACGTACTCAGGATCCACGCGTCGCCCCAGCACACTCTACTTCTCGCTGGGTTGAATGGCGCTCGCTTTTTGAATCGGCTGGCGAATGACGGTCTTCATCTTCTCCGGCTTCACCCGTCGTGGATCGCTCAGGTAGATCTCGTGATGCTTGCCGGAGAGGTCGTACCCGCGCTGCCTGGCGAACGCGTGAAGTTTCTCGATGGTCGGTCCCTCCTCCGCGTAGGTGCCGACGTGCAAGATCTGAACTGAAAGCCCTTCGTGATACGGTTCAAAGCGAATCGTATCGAGAGCGGGGAATCCTTTCTTCTCCTTCGCCTCTCTCAGTGCCTTCTTGAAGAATGCTTTCGTCACGACACCCGGCTGAAGAATCATCAGCCGCCACTTCCAGGCTGACTTGTTCTCCGCACTGAAGTTCGCCATGTCGTCTGTCCACCACAAGCCTTCGAGCGCCATCACCGGATAGTCGATCTTCTTTTCCTTCTTGATCATGAACTTCAGGGTGTACGCGACCGCATAGAGGGCCTGTATGGCCCCTCGGAACTCTTCTGATGTGTTGGGGTCGCCAGCACCATCGATCGTAAGGTAGTTGAATCTCGGGACCCGGACGACGGTCACCTCTTTGGCCGAGGGCAGATAGAGGTGTTTCAGATCTTTCTTGAGATCGAGCTTTCTCATGTTCGTTTCACCTGGGAGCACGCCCACAATTTGATCATGAAGGATGAGATGAGGAGAGAGGTCTTGAGGTCGGGTACTTGCCAATGACTTTCCACACCCACCGGTGGAATCGATGAAAGGAGGTCACCGGCTCGGCGAACATCAGAACGCACTGCCCGGAGACCGTGCTCATTTCGTTCTTCTCGCAATACCGGATCGCCGCATAAGACTCCGCCCCCTGCTGAAACCAAATACGTTGGATACCCGATCGAGCGGCCTCCTGCGCCACCTGTTCTGCCTGATGCGGCGGAACGCAGACCACGACCCCGTCTACTTTCTCAGGCAAAGCGCCCAGGCTGTGATAGCAAGGATCACCTTCCAGTGTCTCAGCATTCCGATTGACGGCAAACACCCGGTAACCCTTGGCCTTCAGCGTTCGATAAATCGTATTTCCGAATTTACGCTCGTCCCGCGAAACCCCTACGACTGCAAGCGAGCGCTGCGAAAGAAAGTCGGCGATGGTGGTCTTAGACGTCATGGCTTCTCGCGCCTCCTTTGCGTCCGAAAGGACTTCATGATAGTGTATGTAGATGTCGACTCGATGATTCAGATTGTCCGACTAGTTCCTCAAATCCAGCCTCTTCAACACGCGTTCCGCCTCCACGACCTCCTGGCACGGCACCATCACTTTGATTTCATTGATGATGTGCCCATCGTATTCTCCTGAGGCGTTAAAGAGAGTATAGTCTGCTCCCCCAAGCGAGAGCGGACTCGCCTTTCGTGAATAGAGGATGGGATGCAGCCCCTCCTGCTCAAGGCACTTACTTGCGTACTGCGCTGTGACTACGTCGCTCAGACCGAGCACTCGAGCCATTCCCTCGTAGATTTCATAGCCTTCATGCTTCCGGCAAAGGTAGAGCTTCCCGACCCGCCCTCCGCAGCCGGAGCAGTACGGAAGACAGCAGATGATGCACGCTCCGTTCGCTTCCTTATGCTGATGATGTGTGCATCGAAGGTTCGCCTCGAACAGACTCCCACAGTGAGGACAGAACTGATCGTCCGCGTTCACTTCCTGATGACAGTCGCTGCACGCGGGAGTCTTGTCGGATGAGTCGACCATGATTGACCTCCGCCTGCCGAAGGCGGGAATTGAAGAGACAAAGAACCGCGAAGACCTGTCGCTCACATCGTGAGCGAGATGTCCTCACAGCACGACCGGAGTCATAATACGATTCTTTAGGATTGAACGCAATTGGGATGCTGCTGAACGAGGTAGCTGCAAACAACAAGTCCGTTGCGCCGATCTACCGACAACGCGGAAGAGAATCGATATGGGGAAGCCGTCCGAACGGACTTTCTTGCGCAATATTACGCAGAGACAAATCCTGAGGTCTCCTGTGCGCTCAGAGCCTCCTGATCTCCTGAAGAATTTCTCCGTCTTTGTCACGAATGCGAACGACGAGCGGCATTTGCCCCGGAAGTGTGTGTGTTGCGCACCCGAAGCACGGGTCGTAGGCTCTGAACGCCATCTCGATCATATTGAGCACCCCATCCGTCACCTGAGACCCCTTCTTGATCAAACCTTTCGCCGCCTTGTGGATCGACATAGCGATCGGAGCGTAGTTGTTCGTTGTCCCCACGATCAGGTTCACTTTTTTCAGAATCCCCTTTTCGTCGGTGATATAGTGGTGCGTCAATGTTCCGCGTGGCGCTTCGACGATGCCGACGCCTTCTGTCGGCACCTCCGTCGGAATGTTTCGGATATGCGTCCCTGTGATCTCGGGGTCACGCACGAGGTCGAGAGCCATTTCCGCGGCGCTGAGCAATTCAATGATGCGCGCCCAGTGCGTCGCAAGCCGCGCGTGCACGGGTTTCCCACCAAGGGTGGCGTACATCCGTTCGTACTCTGCCTGGGCGAGCGGAGTGGGCATTGCGTCTGCCGCGTTGAGCCGCGAAAGCGGTGTCGCACAGTACACGCCGCTGTCTTTCCCGTCGACGAATCCCTTCCAGCCGACCTTTTTCAGGAAGGGGAATTTCAGGTATGTCCACGGCTCGACGTGTTCAGCCACGTTATCCAAATACTCGTTCGGCGCGTACTTCACGAACTCCTTTCCTTCCGGATCGACGACCCGTACCTTTCCTTCGTAGAAGTTCACCCGATTCTCTTCGTCGACGAGGCCCATGTAGTACGTCTTGTGCGAGTAGATGTCGGAGAGGATCAGGTCGACGTACGCCTTGTTCTTCAGGACGATGTCGTCAAATAGCTGAATCGTGAACTTGCCGAACTCGACGAACCACTTGCAGTGCTCCTCGATTTGCTTCCGTTCATCTTCCGTCAGTCCCTTACTGATCCCGCCGGGGAGAGCGGTCACCTGGTGCGTCTGCTTTCCTCCGATCGTCTTGATAACCTCCTGGGTCCTTTTCCGCATCTCGATGACCTTGCCGCCGATCTCCAATCCGACCTTCTTGACAACGCCGAGGATATTGCGCTCGGCAGCCGGGGCATCGGGCCCGACCACAAAATCGGGCCCGCCGAGCGCATAGAAATGCAGTGTGTGGTCACCGGCGAAGAAGGTATTGTACAAAAGCTGACGGAGCTTCTTGCCCGTTGGCGGTGGATCGACATGGAAAACGGCGTCACAGGCCTTCACGGATGCCATATGATGCGCTTCCGGGCAGACCCCGCATATTCGCGTCGTGATGCGTGGCATCTCCTCAACCGGCCTGCCGACGCAGAACTGCTCAAACCCGCGCAGCTCCGGTATCTGAAAATACGAGCTCGTGACCTCGCCGTCGTCGTTGAGGAAAATGTCGATCTTGCCGTGACCTTCCAGGCGCGTAATCGGATCAATTTTGATCTGTCTCATGACTTTTCAACCCTCCGCAGAATCGAGTGAGCAAGTGAGAATCGGTAGAATGTGCCCATCGGATCGGCGATCCGATCGAGGATCTTCTCAATCTCTTCCGGTTCCTGCGCGTCGATGACCGAGCTGAGTGCGCTGACCATCTTCGCGCCTTGATCCTTCACATTGGGGGGTGGACCGTAGCAGCCGCGGCACGGCATGTTCGCTGCCGGGCAGAGCGCGCCGCAGCCGTCGCGCGTCGCCGGCCCCATACAGACAATCCCCTGATCGAGGAGGCACTCCTCAGGCTTCGCTTCGATTTCATAGGGGCGGAAGAATTGCTTGAGCTTCTTTTCCTTCCGCTCGCGCTTGCACTCGTCGCAGCAGGTCTTCACGCCGGCGCCAAGTATGGAGCCCTTCGGTGGTAATGGCTTGCCGCTCACGATGTGTTCAATGACGCCCCAGATCTGGCTCGGCACAGGTGGGCACCCAGGGATGTAGTAGTCCACGTCGATGACCTGGTCGAGCGCCTTGACGGTCTCCCACATTTCCGGTATCTCAAGCCCGCCGTCCGCCATCGTGTTCAACGGCTGCGGATAGACGACGCCTCCATCCTGTAGGAAAAGGGAAGGTGACTCTTTGTACACAAACTTGAAGATATCGTCTTTCGTTGTGAGGTTTGCGAGACCAGGGATCCCGCCCTCGAAGGCACATGAACCGAACGCCACAAGAGCCTTGGACTTGGCGCGAAGCAGGTAGGCGATCTCTGCATTCTCAGAGTTTCGGATTGCCCCGTTGAACAGACAGAGGTCGATGCTCTTGTCTTCCATCTTTCGGACGTCATCGTATTTGAAATCCATCGCGACGGGCCAGAAAACGATGTCAAAGGCATTGGCGACATCGAGGATCTTCTCGTGGATATCGAGCACTGCGATCTCGCAGCCGCCGCAGCTCGCCGCCCAATAGAGTGCTAACTTCGGTTTCGACATGGTATTCTCCTTGCGATGAGGAACTCTTTCACACAGCAACCGCCTCGGGGGTTTTCTTTCGCAGCTCAGTATGCACCGAGAGCGTGAGCGGGCCCAGGGATCGGATCTCTTCGGTGAACTCGTTAACGAGATGGGCAAACCTGTCACCTTCGGATGCGGATACCCACTCAAGCCTCAGCCGTCGCGGATCAATCCCGAAATCCTTCACCAGACGTTTCAGAAATGGGATGCGCCTGATCGTTTTGTAGTTTCCCTCCTGGTAGTGGCAATCGCCGAGATGGCAACCCATCACCACAACGCCGTCAGCGCCGATCTGGAACGCTTTGAGGACGAACGAGGGGTCGACTCTGCCGCTGCACATCGTGCGGATGACCCTGACGTTCGGCGCGGACTTGATTCGGGAAACGCCCGCGAGGTCTGCCCCTGTGTAGGAACACCAGTTGCAGAGGAACCCGATGATTTTCGGTTCAAATGCCATATCACAATGCCTTTCGTATGTTCCGATCGTGAGGTATCGTCGAGATCTTGTTCACCCATAACTACATTACACCATCAATCCTTCAAGCTCCGCCAGGATCTGCGCATCTGTAAAGCCGTGCCCTGTCATCGCGGACGAAGGGCATGCCGCCACACACGTTCCGCACCCTTTGCAGAGCGCTTCCTGCACATGCGAGATCTTCTTCTCTTCCAAGTACTCGATAGCGTTGTAGGGGCAGAGGCCATTGCAGATCCTGCACCCGCTACAATACTCCTCCTGCACCATGGCGCGGACGGGCTCGATTTCAACCTCCCCTTTCGCGAGCACCGAGAGAATGCGTGCCGCAGCAGAGCTTGCCTGGGCCACCGTGTCCGGAATGTCCTTCGGACCCTGAGCGCAACCGGCAATGAAAACGCCGTCGGTCGCCGTGGAGGTCGGGTCAAGCTTCGGATGCCGTTCGAGGAAGAAGCCGTCGGGACTCTTGCTGATGGAGAACAGCCTCCTCACCGCGTCGCTATCCCGCCGCGGCTCGATAGCATTGCAGAGGATGACCATATCGACGGGGATCTCGCGGAATTTGCCGATGAGCGTGTCTTCGCAGCGAATCATCAGCGATGGCTCTCCGTCACCTTGCCAGCAACCCTCGATCACCTCCGCCGCCTTCCCCCGAATCATCGTGATGCCTTCGTCGAGCAGCCGGGTATAGAATTCCTCGTACCCTTTCCCAAAGGCCCGCATATCAATATAGAACTGATAGATCGCTGCATTCGTCCGGTCGTGAACAAGATGGGCGAACTTCAACGCATACATACAGCAGACGCGCGAACAGTACGGGTGATAGTTCGTGTCTCTCGAACCGATGCAGTGGATGATACCGACCGATCGGGGTTCCCTCCCATTCTTCATCAGGACCTTGCCCCCGGTCGGACCCGTCGAGTTGAGGATCGCTTCGAACTCGAGCGAGTTGTACACATTATCCAGTCGTCCATAGCCGTACTGCGCCATCGGGCTCGCATCGAAGAGATCGAACCCGGTTGAGATCAGGATCTGGCCGACATCGATCTCGACGATCTCATCCTGCATATCGTAGTTGATCGCCTTCGGCTCGCAGACGTTCGCGCAGACCTCACAGCCCTGCGTCTTGAAGTGGATGCAGGAATCCGTGTCGATGACAGGCACGCGCGGAACTGCTTGCAGCGTTGGGACGTAGATTGCAGCCTTTGGCCCAAGGGTGAAATCCGGCTTCTTTCCCTTGTAGTCTTCGAGGACCATTTTGATGTGGCCCGTCGGGCAGACGTGAGCGCACGCGCCGCAGACGATGCACGTTTCCGCTCGCTCGCTGAAGGGGAGAACAACCTCACGCTTGATACCCGAATGCGCGAATCCAAGGACGCCGGCCTTCACAACGTCATTGCACATGTTCACACACATGCCGCAGAGGATGCATGCGTCTTCCGCTTCGTCTCGTTCCAAGCTGGCAAAGCGCGGCTTCTCAATCCCCAACTGCTCCGCCATCTCCCGCACAACTTTCACGTTCGGCCACCGGGAGAGCATCAGCTCCATGATGAGCTTCCGGATCCACTTCACTTTCTCCGAGTTGGTGTGAACCGAGATGCCGCCGCGGACCGGGAAGTTGCACGCGGTCACGATTCGACTTCGTTTGCCGCGCACCACTTCGACGCTGCAGAGGCGACAGACACCGTACGGCTCGAAGTAGTCGCTGTGGCACATGGTTGGGATCCAGATGCCAGCTTTTTCGGCTGCCTTCAGGATCGTGGTGTCTTCCAGGACCTCGACTTGTTTTCCATCGATGTTGGCAGTTACCATGGTCATCTCTCTCATTACTCGACGTAGATTGCGTTGAATTTGCAGACGTCACGGCAGATACCGCACTTGCCACATTTCGTGACGTCGATCGCGTGCACCTGCTTTGTCTCTCCGATGATGGCGCCGTCAGGACAATTCCTCTTGCAGACACTGCAACCGTGCCCCTTCTCCAGACAGATCTCGGGGTCGATCGAATACGTGATGAGCGGCCGGCACACGTGAGCCGGACATTTCTTCTCCTTCACGTGCGTCTCATACTCCTCGCGGAAGTACTTCAGCGTTGTCAGGACCGGGTTGGGTGCCGAGCCGCCGAGTGCACAGAGTGAAGACTCAACGACCATATTCGAGAGCTCTTCGAGGAGAACGAGATCTTCCTCGGTGCCTTCTCCGTTGGTGATCTTCTCAAGAATGTCGAGCATGCGTTTCGTCCCCTCGCGGCACGGAATGCACTTTCCGCACGATTCCGTCTGGGTAAACGAGAGGAAGTACTTCGCCATATCGACCATACAATTGTCTTCGTCGGTCACGACCATGCCGCCCGAACCCATCATCGAACCGACCTTTGTCAACTCCTCATAGTCGACGGGGAGGTCGACGAAGCTCTCCGGTATGAAGCCTCCGGACGGCCCGCCGGTCTGAACAGCTTTGAACTTCTTGCCATCCCTGATCCCTCCACCGATATCGAAGATGATCTTCCGCAGCGTGATGCCCATCGGTACTTCGATGAGACCGGTGTTGTTCACCTTTCCACACAAGGAGAAGACTTTCGTGCCTTTGCTTCCACCCCACGGATCGGTCGAAACATCGCCCGTGCCAATACTCGCGAACCATGCTGCACCACGCAGCATGATCTGCGGGACATTCGCCCAGGTCTCGACGTTGTTCAGGCACGTCGGTTTGTCCCACAAGCCACGCTCAACCGTGTGGATGTACTTCGCCCGCGGTTCACCCGGCCGTCCTTCGATCGACGCCATCAATGCTGTCGACTCCCCGCACACAAATGCGCCTGCCCCTCGCGCAATTCTGATGTCAAAGTCAAATCCCTTATCGAAGATATTCTTTCCCAGCAAGCCGTACTCCCGGGCTTGCTTGAGAGCAATCTGGAGGCGCTCCAGCGCGATCGGATACTCGTTGCGGATATAGACGTATCCCTGCGACGACCCGATGGCATACGCTCCGATCAACATTCCCTCGATGACGGCGTGAGGATCCGACTCCACTGTGCTGCGATCCATAAATGCCCCCGGGTCGCCTTCATCGGCATTGCAGATGACGTAGCGAACGTCTCCCGGTGCATGCTTGCAGGTCTCCCACTTCACGCCTGTCGGGAAGCCACCGCCCCCGCGCCCCCTCAGACCGGACGCCTTGATCTCCTTGATGACCTCGTCCGGAGCCATCGTCGTGAGGACTTTCGCCAGCGCTTCATAACCGCCCCGAGCGATATACTCATCGATGTTTTCGGGGTTGATGAGTCCACGGTTGCGGAGGACAATCAGCGTCTGGTCCGCAAAGAATGGAATATCGGACATCTTCGGGATCGGCGTCTTCTCCTTCGGCGGTGTGTACATCAGTTCCTTCACGGGGCGCCCCTTGATGAAGTGCTCCTCCACCAGGTACGGCACGTCGGTCTCCTTCAGGAGTTGGTAGAAAATGCCGTCGGGGTGAACGACCATCAGTGGACCGACCGCGCAAAACCCATTGCACCCGGTGGTTACGACACTCACCTCCTCCTGCAAGCCCTTCTTCTTGATCTCCCGCTCCAGCGCATCTTTGATCTTCAGAGACTGGTTGGCCACGCACCCTGTCCCCGCACACACCATCAGGTAAGTTCGATACGCCATTTCAGATTCTCCTATATGAGTGCCGCTTCGTTAACGGGTCGTCTCACTGCCGACGGCCAGAGCGTACTCCTTCGCAATCTGACCTTTGAGGACGTGCGAATCGATAATCTTGCTCACCTTGTCAGGCGTGAGAGAGACGTATTTGACCGGCGCGGGCTCCCCGAGAACCTCGATTGTCATCATCGGCTCCTTGCTGCACAATCCAGCGCAGCCTGAATTGGTGACGATCACGTCGTGGAAATTTCGTTTCTCGACCTCCTTCATCACCGTAGTCAAGATCTCACGGGCACCCGCCGCGATGCCGCACGTGCCCATATGGACGTTGATCCTGACTCGGCCCGCGCCCTCTCGTAGTGACGTCTGGTAACGGGTCGCTTCCCGTATTTTTGCCAGGTCTTCGATCTTAATCTTGCCCATTGCTGATCCTCTCTATTGGTACTGCTTGAGAATTTTCGTCACTTTCGCCAGAGGAACTTTGCCGTGCAGGTTCTTCCCAACGGTCACCACCGGTGCCAGCCCGCAACACCCGAGACACCTCACACACTCGACGCTGAACTTGTTATCCGGAGTCGTCTCACCTTCCTTGATATTCAGCTCACGCTGTATCTGGTCGAGGATCTTGACCGCGCCCTGAACGTGACACGCCGTCCCGGTGCAGACTGAAATGGGGAACTTGCCCCGGGGTTTCAGACTGAACGCTTTGTAGAACGTCGCGAGGTGGTACGTTCTGCTCAAAGGCACGTGCAGGTAAGCGGAAACGTATTGAAGCACGTCTCTCGGCAAGTAGTAGAGTTCATTTTGGACGTCAAGAAGGACCTGTATGATAGCGCTTGGATCCCGGGGATGTTGATGAAGAATCGTGTCGACAACCTGTGCTTCCATTGATGCTCCTTAGGCTTGTTCTGAAACGATATGCTCTTCTTCCTGGCTCAAATAATCCCTGATAAAGTTGAGAGTCCGGACCGAATTGAGAGGTAGCCCGTCGAGCCGATCCCGAATCTCCCGCGTGTCAAAGGCAAATGACCTCCCGTCGCGCTCTCGTTCGTAGCTGACGTTGATGTCAGACCGAGCTGCGATCAACGCTGTAATGGTGTCGGCCAGCCGTCCCAGAGGTTTCCGGTCGACGTGGCTGAGCTGAAACGTTGCCGTCACCGTTGTCCCAAGATGAGGTGTGGAACGAACATTCACAGTACCATTTGCCGCCACGGCGGCTTCGTTCAAGAGCGCCAATCCCAAGCCAACTTTTCTGGTCGTCCTTGTCGTGTAGAACGGGTCGGTGGCCTGTTCGACGACAGCGGCCGGCATACCCTCGCCGTCATCCGATATTTCAAGCGTGAGCAGATCGCGCGCGGTCTCCTCGCGTACCACGATGGTTATGTGTCCGGCACCGGCGGTGATCGAGTTCTCCGCGATGTCCAGGATATGTAGCGAGAGGTCTTCCATGCCTATCCCGAGTAGACCGTTCGACCGTCTTCTTTCACGAGCGCTTTCGCGATCTCCTTGAACGTCGGCCCATCGAGCAAGTACTCACTGGTGTTCTTCCCAACGTCATCGAGAAAATGAGCGTCCGAATTCCTGACGAAGATCATGTCCTGATAATCGGAGAATCGCTCACGCGCCTGTTTCTCTTCGATGTGTGACGACAGCTCGAGCGCATCAAACTTGAGAGTTGAGGGGATAAACCCCAACTGTCCTATCACACTGTAACTTTCCCTGTCGATGTGCGAAGCGATGGCCAGCCCTCGCAGCCGGTGGATCTCCTGCACGATCTGGTCGATCGGGAGGTCGACGGCTCCGATCAACAATCTATCCTCCAACCGGACGACCTCATCGAACTCATTCGCGACGACCTGCAAACCGAACACGTCAGGATCGTTCTTGCCTGCCAGGTGTCGGTACACGAGTGATTGCAGGCTGAATGCCGATTCTTCGTTTTCAAAGATCGCCAGCACGTGCGCTTCCTCCCGCGTGCATACTTCCATACCCGGCAGCACCGCCACTCGCTTCGCCTCAGCAGCTTTCGCGACAGCACGAACATTCTCTGCCGAGTTGTGGTCACAGATTGCGACGATGTCAACACCCTCTTTCAAGAGCCGCGCTGTTATTTTCTGCGGCGACATTTGCAGATCGCCACACGGTGAAAGGCACGTGTGAACGTGCAGATCAGCGCGGTAACGACGCAGCATCGCTAGGTACTGCCGATCCCCAGTGAATACAGTTTCCCCGACGTCTCATACGCTGGATACTTGCTGACGAGCAACGTAACCTTTTCTTCCCTCGCCTTCTTCAAGGTCTCTTCCGCCGGCTCCCTGCCCTGGACGATGACGATCGCTGCCAATTCCTTCAGCACGGCCACCGCCACAATGTTGACGTGGGTCTGCATCGTGATCCAGAGGTTTCCCGGTTTGCTGTTCGCAATCACGTCGCTCAAAAGATCACTCGCGTATCCACCGCTCACATCACGCTCCAACTGATCCGCGGTGCATCGGACCGCGAGCTGCAGCTCATCGACGATCTCCTTAAGCTTAGTCATGGTGCGACTCCCGGTCGATTCGAACCTTCTGGCTGTGTTTGGCAACTGTCTGTGACAATTGATCCGAGATGGACTCAAACGTTTTCATCGCCAAGAAAACGCATTCATCAGCGTTCGCTTCACCCTTCACAACATCCTCCGCAAATGCCGAGCAGGTAGGCGCTCCGCAAGCGCCGCAATCGATCTTCGGAAGCATCTCATGGATCTGCTGCTTCTGATGCATTTTCTGGATCGCCTTCGCAATATCACCGTCAAGAGGCTGGACTGGTTGAGGCGCAATGCTTCCGACCAACGAAAAGAAGTTCTTCTGATAGAGGCTGCGGATGTTCTGGCGATCCTGGCACGGCTCAGAACCGTACTTTTCGACCATCCGGAGCACCCTCCCACGCGCAATGTACGGGTTTTCGACCGTCAGAGAGCCGCCCACGCATGCCGTCGGACAGGAGTGACACTCAATGTAGTGAATGTCCCTAAGCTTGCCGTTTTCGATTTCATCGAAGACTCTCATCACATCAGTCAAGCCCGCAAGGGCGATACAGTCCTCGGCCTTCAAACAGGCTACCTGTCCCCCCAAGATCGGCCAGCCTAGTCCCAATCCTCGCACGTCCGGCCTGCCGTTGTTGCCGTTCGAGCGGGCGAGCACGCGCATCAAGCTTGGATAGATCTCCGAAATCGGAATCACCCCGTCCAAGAACGAGTGCTTCTTCCGGGGCGGGTTCTTCAGGGAAATCATCTTCGCGGGACACGGGGTGAGGTAGATGACTGCGATGTCGTGCTCTCGAAGTCCCAGCTCCTTCATTTTGACCCGCTTCGCTTCCCGCGCCGCAATCTCCATCGGTGATTCAATGGGGATCAGATTATCAAGGAGATTCGGATACTTGATCTGGACCAGCCTCACAATCGCGGGGCAAAACGGTGAGATCAGCGGCCTCGGGCTTTCGCTGGAGTCAAGAAATTCCTGGATCGCAATACTCACCGACTCGGAAGCGCAGGCGACGTCGTAGGCATCGTCAAAGCCGACTTCCTTCAGCGCGTCCAAGATAGCAGACGGACGAATATCCTTGCCGAACTGGGAATAGAAGACCGGCGAGGGAAGTGCAATGGTGTACTTGAACTTCGAGAAATCGCTGAATGCGCTCGTCTGTGGGACAAACGCATGATTCGGGCATACGCGCACACATTCTCCACAATCAATGCAACGGTCCTTGAAGAGAACAGCCTTCCCGTTGCGCACACGGATTGCCTGCGTCGGACAGACGCGCAGGCATTTCATACGCCCTTGGCATCTCACACTCTCAATCCGCACGGAACGGAACTCATCTTGCATGGGTAGAGTCCATTTGGATGGTGATCGCTAGGCTCGTCCCTTTGCCAACCGCGGACGTGATCTTCAGATCGTCCGAATTCCTTTTGATGTTCGGAAGCCCCATCCCCGCGCCAAAACCCATCTCCCGCATCTCGGCTGTGGCAGTCGAGTACCCTTCCTTCATCGCAAGATCGATGTCCGGAATCCCCGGACCCCGATCATCGACGAGGATCCGGACTGCCTCGGGGGTCACCTCAACCGTCAGAGTAGCTTCCTCAGCGTACATGACCACGTTCATCTCGGCTTCATAGGTGGCGATGGCGACCCTCCGCACGATCGCCGGCTCGACACCGAGTTCTTTCAGCATCGTCTTGATCTCAGTGGAGGCCCTCCCCGCGTCGAAGAAGTTCCTGCCCTGGATCGTAAACGATTGTCTGAGCGGCTCGTCCATCGCTCATGGCTCGTTACGTGCCCGCCAGTGAGACCGGGCTCGATGTGAACTCCATCGTCGATGGCAGTCCGTTGCGATACATAATTCCGCATGCTTCGTACATTGAATACGCAGTCCCGAGCAGCGGAATGCCCTTCTGCTTCGCGCATTCAATCACAACGTCGTCCGGCTTCTTTCGCCTGACAAAAACGATCGCGTTGATCTCAGCAATGAAGGCGGTTTGTACCGTCTGCACGTTCACCAAACCCGTCAGGAGGATAGCGCCAGTTCGCGAAAACGCGAGAACATCGCTCATCAAGTCGGACGCGCACCCGTACTGGATGTCACGAAGCAGGAGCTTCTCTCCACAGAAAACTTCACATGCCAACAGGCGCTGAACATCGGAGACGAGCATGGTGCCTGCCTTCAATCTTCCGGACGGGTTGAGATCTCATTGACCAGTTGGTCGCCGATGAAGATCGACCGGCCCGACGGGATCCTGGTTGCCGGACAATTGCTCCAGCATTGTCCGCACCCCGTGCATTTCTCAGCGTCAACATAGCCTGCTTTCTTCCGCACACGAATCTTGAAATTCCCGATGTATCCGGAAACGCCCTCAACCTCCGAGTAGGTCAGAAGCGTGATGTCCTTCCTGTGACCGACAGAGACCATCTTCGGCGTCAGGATGCATGCAGCACAATCGAGCGTCGGAAACGTCTTGTCAAACTGACCCATCCTTCCCCCGACTGTTGGCTCTCTCTCCACGAGGTAGACGTGGTAGCCGGCGTTCGCGATCTCCAGGGCTGCCTGGATTCCGGCGATGCCGCCTCCAACGATGAGCGTGTTCTTGTTCACAGGCTGTCGAGTGATCTGGAGGGGCTCATGGAGCGCAACCCGTCTGACGGCCGCGTTGATGAGCGCGCATGCTTTCTTCGTCGCCTCCGCCCTATCGTCGTGAACCCACGAACAATGTTCTCTGATGTTCGCGATTTGAACGAGGTAGCGATTGAGGCCCGCTGATTCTGCTGCAAGCCGGAAGGTCAGCTCGTGCATCAGCGGCGAACAGGCGGCGACGACCACCCTGTTCACACCGAGGTTTTTGATATCTTGCTTGATCAGGTCCTGGCCCGGATCCGAGCACATGAACTTGTAGTCCCGCGCAACCAGCACGTTCGGCTGCCGCGCGATGAAATCGCGGACCTCGGCAACATTGACCGTCGCTGCGATATTCACACCGCAGTGGCAGATGTAGACGCCGATCTTGACACGTCCGTTTCCGTTTGACGGCTTGATGTTCTCAGGCATATTGGGTCTCCAGGAGCGATGTTATCCTCTGGCCCAGCGGGATGAACGACGAGTCTAGCCCGATGCTCTTCTCTGAGAGGCCGAGGACAATTCCGAGGAGCTGGGTGAAATACAGGATTGGCATGTTGAACTTCGTCTCATAGAGGTCGTTGATCTTATCTTGATAGCCTTCCAAATTGAAATGGCAGAGGGGGCAGGTCGTCACGATGAGATCGGCCTTGTTTTGCTGCGCGCACGCGAGCAATTCCTTGTTGAGCTTCAAAGCCGTTTCCTCGAACGTGGTCATCAGCATCCCCCCACAGCACCGGACCTTCATCGGGAAGTAGACGATCTCGCCACCGCACTTGCTGAACATCTTATCAAGGAGAACCGGATCCTCGCGATCGTCGAAGCCTTTCTCCGGGCGAACGATCTGACAACCGTAGTACGGCGCGATCTTCAGGCCATTGAGGCTTCGCCGGGATCTCCGGAGGATCGTCTCAATGCCGATATCGTTCATGAGGATATCCAGCGGATGCCGAACACGCGTCTTGCCACTATAACTCAATCCCCCTTCGGCCAGCGCCTCGTTGACGTCTTTGTGCATCTCGGGGATTTGGTTCAGGACGCGGTTGGTTTTCGACAGGACGGTGAAGCAGGAGCTGCACGGCGCGACAACATCGAGGCCCATTCGCTCGGCCAGGGCCAAGTTCCGGGCAGAGACGGCGAGGGAGACTGTTTCTTTGACGGACATGTAAACCGTCGCGCCACAGCAGTTCCAATCCTCAATCTCAACCAACTCTTGGCCGAGGGCCTTGAACACTTCCCTTACTGACTCGTCGTAGCCCCGCTGAGTTTTCTCGAGGCTGCAGCCGGGATAGTACGCGTATTTCAAGGTTATTCTCCTTTCCTAGCTTCGAGTTTCAGTTCGCCGAGACCTCTATAGCCGACGTACTCAGGCGAGTATGACAACGGCTCCGGTGCGTGGCGCATTTCAATTTCCTGTGCTTTCTCGATGATCTTGGAGAGAGTTTTGCGAGCTTTGATCCTCTTGGGAAACACTGCGATGCGTTTGGTTTGCAGCATCTTCCTTCCCAGAGGGATATACCCGAGCAGCTTCAGGACATTGGTTCTGACATAGTAATTGCCGATCAGCGTCCCCTCATGAAGTCGCCCGTTTCTCTTGAGGTTTTTCACGAAGAGGTTGGCCAGGATTTGGACTTGCCGCGCTTTCGACGGATAGTGCTTCTCCATCGCGGTGCGCTTCAGGGCGTACATGATGTCTGTGATCTTAATCCCTGACGGGCAGCGGGTCGTGCAAGCATAACAGGACGCGCAGATCCAGATCGTCCGGCTTTTCATGATCGTCTCCATCTCGCCGGCGCGAAACAATGCGATCAGTTCCCGCGGCGATATGTCCATGGCGTAGCTCACGGGACACGAGCCTGTGCATGTGCCGCACTGAAGACACCTCTTGATGCGCTCTCCCCCTGGGATATCTTCGACCTGCTTCAAGAAAATCTGCCTCAGCTCCGCCTCTTGCCGTGTCATCAATCCTGGTAGATAGTTGCCTGAGAGTTCCATAGGGTCTCCGTTAGGTCTCAATCAGTGGCTATGCGGTCAACGGTTTGGCATTCCGCACTTCGACTGCGCGAAAGGGCCGTCTCGTTCTCAATATCTCGGCAAATCAAGTCTACAAGCCGAGGAATTGCTTTCGATACCTCTCGGGTGCACTGCTCGCAAAAGGTCGTCGTGTCCTCCGGCTCGATTCCGTAAACGACAACCTTCTCGGGGATTGTCGCCCCGAGCATCTTCCCCAGCGCCAGCACCTGGGAAAGATCAACGTGGTGTGAGGATGACAAACGCATCGATGCGCGGCCGGGCTCCTGGACAAACCGATGTAGTGTCCCGGCGGGGCATTCGCCAGTGACCACAGCATCAACGAGAATGCAGCACCTGTACCCCACCAAACGGTCAAGTAGCTGAAGCCCGCTGACCGAAAGCTCTTCGAAGGCAATGTCGTCCGCAGGGAGGCGCTCCCTCAATTCACGGAGTACTCGGATGCCCACCCCGTCGTCGGACAGCAGCTCATTCCCAAGGCCGACGATGAGGATCGACGGCCCTTGTCGAACTATGCTTGGTCCCATGGAATTGTATCATTCTCCTCCGAATGCGAAGCAGTCTGCAACAATTGAGAAAAGTCGAGTGCGACTTCGCTGGGCCAGTTCGGTAACACCTTGGCTGCAATTTCGCTGTACAAACTCAGGAGCTTTTCCACTGTCCTTTTCCCCTGCTCCGTTAGCATCACGTGCTCCCTGCGATGATCCGACACATCGATCGCGCGCGAGAGAAGGCCCCTCCCTTCGAGATCGCGAAGGATTTTTGAAGCACGGGTTGAAGTCACATTGATGAGGTCGCTGAGCGTCTTCACTGAGGGAGGACTTTCGGCAAAGAGCACACACAGACAATGCATCTCATCGATGCTCAAGCCGGCACTTGCCGAGACATGCTTGTCGATGCCGCGGCACCGCCGCGTAAGACGTATCAGTTCGATGCCAAGTCTGGGTTCCACTTGTACCGTTGCGCAGGATGTATCTCTATTCTAGTTGCAAATATTGTGCAAGCGTAACTATTGCCAAGAGTTGGAGTAATTGTGTGTTTTACTTTCCCTTTGGTGATGAAAAACGTAACACTCGTTGACAAATTCAGCATTGGCAATTTTCGGAATCCGTGAAAGCGAAGCTAACTTGTCGAGTCTGCCCGGAGAACGAGATTGGGTACAGTATCGCTCGACGTCATCATTCGAGGAGCAAGCGGTGCCGGGCACGGACCCACTTCCTCCAGCCCGATCTTCCTCGGCATGCATCTTCCACGAGTCTTGTCGGAAATCAATTCTTGAGAACATGGCTCGGAGGGTATTCGCGGGGAAGAGATCGATCATGTCCTTCGTCGCACTTGCGCACGCGGAGGACCGGGCGACACATCGTCGTGACGCGCATCGTCTTGTGATCTGTGAAATTTGAAAACGTCGCGCCTTTTGACCATATTGGTTGCATCGCACAAACGACACTTGCCTTCTCCTCCCGTAAGACACGGAGAACCAACGTGGAAGCAACGGCTCTGACCTTATGACCTTGAAAACCATCCAATCGCAACTCATCCTTTCATTTTCGATTGCCATTCTCGTCCCAGCGCTCGTCACAAGCTATGTTGGGATCAGAATTATCTCCGATCAGATCATAACACAGGCCGAAACAAAGACGATTTCGGATCTGAATTCCGCACGAGAAATCTACAGGAACGCGGTTTCGCAGCTCCATGGTATTACCCGCCTAACAGCCACCCGCAGACTCATCCGTGGGGCTGTCGTTAATCGCGATCGCAGTTTCCTCACGAAGGATCTCGGAGTCATCCTGCGTCGCGAGAAGCTGGATTTCCTGACGATCGTTGATGACCGCGGCAACGTCGTCGCGCGAGGGCGCAACCCTGGACTCCACGGCGACAACCTTCTGGAGGACAGGTTCATTGAGCATGTAGTCAGGACGCGACAGCCGATGAGCGGAACGGATATCCTCCCTCGAGACCTGTTGCTGAAAGCGTCGCCCGATCTCGCGGCGCAAGCATCGATCGAAGTAATCCCGACACTCAAAGCCAAGGCAACGGCGACCCACCTTGCCACTGCCGGCATGGTTCTTAAGTCGGCGGTGCCGTTGTTCGACGACAATGACAGGTTCCTTGGGGTTCTCGTTGCGGGAGTTCTGCTGAATCGCAACTTCGAGATCGTGGACAAGATCAAAGAGATCGTTCACGAGGGACAGATCTACGAGGGGAAGGAAATCGGCACAGCCACCATCTTCCAAGGCAATCTCCGCATATCAACGAACGTCAAGAACGAGGACGGATCGCGCGCGATCGGAACGTTGGTGTCGAGCGAAGTCGATGACGCCGTGCTGAACGGCGGGAGACGCTGGGTCGGCGAGGCCTTCGTCGTCAACGCCACGTACATCACTGCCTACGAGCCGATCAAGGATCCGCTGAACAACATCATCGGAATCTTGTATGTCGGGGTGCTCAAACAGCCGTTCGACGACGTGCTCCAGCGAACACTCATCACCTTCCTGGGAATAGCGTTGCTGGGGATCCTCCTCATCGTGCTCTTCTCCGTTCATCTGGCGAGGCGTATCGCAACCCCCCTCCGGAAACTTGGAGAGATCTCCCAGAAAATCACCGAGGGGGACTACAAACACGAGTTCAAGGCAAAAGGGCCCATCGAGATCGAGCACCTCGCGAGCTCTCTCGATAAGATGGCCAAGCAGCTCGAGGCCGAAAAGCGTGAGCTCGAGGAGTGGGGAAGCACTCTGGAGAACAAGGTCCAGGAGCGGGCGGAGGAGATGAAGAAGATCAATTCTCAGCTCTTCCGATCCGAGAAGCTCGCCTCGCTCGGCAAACTTGCGGCGGGTGTGGCCCACGAGATCAACAATCCCCTCACCGGGATCCTGACGAACAGCAGCCTGCTTCTCGAGGATCTGGAGAACGACGACCCCCGCCGTGAGGATGTCGAGGTGATGGTACGAGAGACGATACGCTGCCGCGAGATCGTCAAACGCCTGCTCGATTTTGCCCGACAGACGAAGCCGCAAAAACGGCTGGCCAATATCAATATGCTCATTGAAACCATCATTCTGCTCGTGAGAAACCAGGCCTCCTTCCGCAATATTATCATCGAGAAGCAGCTCAGCGAGCGCGCGCCCGAAGTGCTCGTCGACCCTGACCAGATTCAACAAGTGTTTGTGAACATCATTTTGAACGCAGCAGAGGCGATGGCCAAAGGCGGAACCCTGACCATCCGATCGAAGGTCTCCGAGGATCGTCGAAACATCGTCGTCAGCTTCACCGACACAGGCCCGGGCATTCCCGAGTCACAGCGGGAGAGGATCTTCGACCCATTCTACACGACCAAAGAGCACGGTACCGGGCTTGGCCTTTCCATCAGCTACGGCATCGTCGAGCAACACGGAGGGACCATCAGCGTCGAGAGCCTCATGGGAAAAGGGTCCGCCTTCACCATACAGTTGCCCATCGTTACTGACGAGAGCGAAAAATGAAAGAATCTAGAGCAGAGATTCTTATCGTTGATGATGAACTAGTCGTCTGCAAGAGCTGCGAGAAGGTATTTCGCCGCGCAGGGCACTCGGTCTTGTACGCAACATCGGGGCGAGAAGCCCTCAGGATGCTGGAATCCGAGGTCTACGATGTCGTCTTCACAGATCTGAAGATGATGGACATGGGGGGTCTCGAAGTCCTCCAGGCCATCAGAGAGAAGTATCCCACAACTGTGGTCGTCATCATCACCGGCTATGCAACGATCGCATCGGCCGTAGAGACGATGAAGTCCGGGGCCTTTGACTACCTGCCGAAGCCTTTCACCCCGGGTGAGCTACTCGCAGTTCTGGAGCAGGCCATGGAGAGGCGAAGACTCCTGCTCATGGCGGAGCCCGATTTTGAGTATTCCGGTGACAAGGGGTTCGAAGGCCTGATCGGGAAAAGCCAGGCGATGAGAGAGGTCTACAAGCTCATCCAGAAGGTTGGACCGACAGAGAGCACCGTCCTGATCATCGGGGAGAGCGGGACTGGCAAAGACCTGACGGCCAAAGCGCTCCACGAGCAAAGCAAGCGAAAGGATGAAACCTTCTTTGCGATCGATATTTCGACGCTCTCGAGTTCCTTGTTGGAGAGTGAGTTGTTCGGTCACGTGAAAGGCGCGTTCACCGGCGCGACGACTGACAAACCCGGCGTCTTCGAAGTCGCCAACCATGGGACAATCTTCCTCGACGAGATCGGGAACCTAACGGTAGAAGCTCAGGCCAGATTGCTGCGGGTATTGCAGGAAAAGGAGTTCATGCCTGTAGGAAGCACTGCGGTCAGGAAGGCGGATGTCCGCCTGATCTTCGCGACGAATCAGAATCTGAAGGATCTTGTCGCGACCGGCAAATTTAGAGAGGATCTGTACTATCGCCTCAATGTCTTTCCGATCAAGTTGCCCCCTCTCCGCGAGCGAAGAGAGGACATCCCGGACCTCGCGTCTCACTTCCTGCAGAAGTACAGCGACTCCATGGGACGCGCGGTGCCTCGAATAAAGGCAGAAGCGATGGAAGCGCTGATGAACTATCATTGGCCAGGGAATGTGAGAGAGCTCGAGCATGCAGTCGAGAGACTTACGATACTTGTCGAAGGAGATGAGATTCAGCCGATCCATGTCTCCGCTGCGTTGTACAGGACCGACTCACCCATTCGGTCCATGGCCCCCAAGACAAGCGAGGAACTGAAGAATCTGAAAAAGCGAGTCAGGGAATCTTCCGTTCAGGAAATAGAGAAACTCTTCGTGGAAGAATCTCTGATGCGGAACAACTGGAATATTTCGAAGGCCGCTCGCGATGTCAACATGCAACGGTCCAACTTTCAGGCGCTGATGAGAAAATACCGTATCAAGAAGCCCACGCCCCCTGCATCATAGATTGTGCACCTGTGTACCGGTTTTGTGCACCTCTTTCCTCCCGTTCTGCTTCAGTCCTACCCGTTTTCGCCATTTCCATCTTTTTCTCGCGCCCCTTGAGCTGTTCTTGGTTCCCCAGGATGAAGCTATGATCCACTCAGACGTAAGCCCTTATCTCATTGATGCTTACAGCGATGCAGAGCCTCCGATTCTTTGCCTGGCATAGGGATTGATTGTCAAGAGAGCAGCAACGGAAATCGAAACCAACCCCCACAGAGAAAAAGGTACCGACAATGATAACCGAGAAAATCTTAGTCGTAGATGATGAAGAGAACGTTTGCCACAGCATCAACAAAGTTCTCTCGCGAAGAGGATACGAGGTCTCCCAGGCTTTGAACGTCGAAAACGCTGTCAAACTCATCAAGGAGATGACTTTCGATCTCGTCATCACCGATCTGATGATCCCTGGAACCAGCGGGATGGAATTGCTGCAGATCATCAGAGAACATTATCCTGAACTCGACGTGATCATGATTACCGGATATGCTTCGATCGAATCGGCCGTGAAAGCCACAAAGCTGGGAGCATCCGCCTATCTGCCGAAACCCTTCACGCCGGATGAGCTGACCGAAGTCACTCAAGAAACGCTCGCCAAGAGAATGAAGAAGACGAAGGAGCAATCCAAGAAGGTCATCGCGCCCCAACAAGACGAACCCTCAGACGATATGATCGACGTTGACATGCCGTTTCGCGAGAGCGAGGTCGCGAAGTACACGTCAAAGGAATACGTCGAAGCGCTGACGCACACGGATATCCCTCTCTCCAAGAAGGTGGCCGACAAGGCCTACTGCCATTCGGGAAAGCGGGAGTGCCGCCGGGTCGTGCTCGAAGGGAGAGAATGTGTTGGAGAGTGCCCCATCGTAAAGAAGGAAAAAGCGCGCGCAAAGTCCATCTCCCACATCAGGCGCATGACCTCGGATTATATCGACGTCGACCTGCCGTTCAGTGGGGCAGAGGTAGAGCGTGTGACAGGGACAGACTACATCAACTGCCTCACCCGATCAGACATACCGCTGGCGGCGCTCTACGGGAGAGACGCGAGCGCAAAGTACTCGGTGCTTGTGGTCGATGATGAGCCGATCGTGTGCCACAGCGTTCGGAGAATCTTGACGAAGCAGAGCTGCGCCGTCGAGGAAGCATTCGACGTCGACGCCGCATTGCTCAAGATGAAGCTTCACAAGTATGACCTGGTCCTCTTGGACCTGAAGATGCCGAAGCGGAGCGGGATGGAAGTTCTGCGGTCCATCAAGGCTCAATGGCCCAATCTTCCCGTGATCATGGTCACCGGCCACGGCTCGATCGAAACAGCGATCGAAGCGACAAAGCTCGGAGCATCCAACTTCATCCCGAAGCCATTTACCCCCGACGAGCTCGCCAAGGCCACAGCGGAAGCCCTGGCAGCTTGATCAAAAGCGGCCCATGCGTATCGAAGGGGGTGAACTACCGGCAGTGTAACTCCGGGGCTCACCCCTTCAGGTTTTTCCCACTTGTGCTCCTGTCGCTCCTCACGCCCTGAAATGTCACTCTTCCCTCACGGTCGCCTGACGGCGCGGAACGCCAAGTCTCCCATTCCGATGGTCCTGGGCAGCGCCTGGACGCCGCCGTTGTAGACTATCCTGTAAATATTCGCGCTGTCTTTCTGGGTCGCGGTCCACCAATAGATGATCGGCGAGTGCGTGTCCCACAATGGAGACTCCTTGTCGGGAGTTATTGTGTAGGTCGCCGAGCCGCTCCCAGAATCCCACACGCCGCCGCAGTTTATGCCTGATCGCGTCAGCGACCGGACAGCCTCGTCGATGGTCGGCAACCTCCAGATATTCTGGAGCGTGTCGGAGAGGGTCTTGCCGTCCTCCTTTAAGTGCGAGCAGGTGCGTTGAGCCTCTGCCCAGTGCACGCCCCTCCGAGGCCATCCAGGACCTTCCGGAGCCCAGATCAGCCGCACGCCGTTTCCTTCGACCAGCCGAGCCTCACGATTGCCGTCATCATACCTGCCGGCCACCCGAATCGCCGGCTCGATACTAAATCCGATGTAGAGCAGGAGCGGCAGTCCGACGGCGATCCTGTAAGCCCACCTCAGAGGCGATGGGCGCCCGTACATGTAGCCAAGTCCCAGAAGAACGAGAGGCACCCCGATGAGCAGAACCCCCGCCCCTCTGGCAAAGAACGCCCCGAGCCCTGCACCAGCCAGAATCAGGAGACCGCCTCCAATGAAAGGGAAGCGGAGCGAGAGCGACGTCAAGATCAGAAAGACCAGCATTGGGCTGGCGTACTGGATGAACATCAAACCCAGGTTCTGCCAGAACGAAGTATGATACCACCCCTCGTGGAAGTTCTCGATAGCGCCCCAGAAGGCCCAGAGGCTTGCGAGAAACGTCGAAATCCCGACTGTGATCCAACCGACGAGCCGTCGGGCGCGGGCTGGTCGCAACGGTTCCACAGGAGTGTGCGGGCTAGTCACGTCTCATCCATTTCGTCGAAGACGATCTTGCGCTCTGGTTTCCGCAGGCGTTGATTAGGCTGACGTCGCCCGCTATGCGTATCGTGGCGAAGAACATCCCGTCAATCACAACTTTGACTCCTTCCTCTCCGCGCGGAGAAGGTCAAGGGTCTCGACGGCATGCCTCAGATGGGGAATCACGATGCTCCCTCCGACAACGAGCGCCACGTTCAGAGCGTCATACAGCTCTTCATCCCTCCATCCCCCATCAACACACTGGATGAGGTGGTAGTCGATACAGTCGTTGCAGCGAAGGACGGAGGACGCAACCAGGCCGAGCAGCTCTTTCGTCTTCGGGTCGAGAGCGCCTTCCCTATACGCTGCGGTATCGAGATTGAAGAACCGCTTGATCCCCAGATTGTCGATTTGGAAAATGCGTTCATTCATCCGTACGCGATAGTCACGGAAATCATCAAGTTGGCTTGCCATGGATACTCCTTCCGGACCGTTATGAGATGCTTCGAGTTGTCGTTGGCCAAGATCTAATTCAAGGAATGAGAGGCGAACAGTTTCGCACACACCTTGCTGACCCTCTTCGCAAGCGCAATGATGGTGAGAATCGGAGGATTCCCCAGAGGCTCTGGAAGCAGGGTGGCGTCTGCTACAAACAGATTGTCTGGAAGCGACTGGTGGTGGAGCGATGACGCCTCTCTGACCGTTAGCGGGAGCATGCCCCCCGGATGCCCCGCGTTGACGGTCCCCAGGAAGATTTCCTCCTCCAAGGCCCCGTACCTGCACAGGATATCGCGACAGAGCGCTACAGCCTCCTGCAGCCTCTTCCTATCGAGATCGGTCAGTTTCTTCTCCAAGCCCCTCTTCGAGATGCTTCCATTGGGCGTATCCGCGAGCTTGATCATCAATCCGACCATGTCCCCGATCGGATAGCGCCACTCGCGATGAAAAAAGAAGCTGAGGTAGTCGAAGTACGGCGACACGATGTAGTGGTCTCTCTGGACGACAAACGGCATCGCAACCTCCAGGTGATACATGCTGCGCTTGCTGGGCGCAGCGACGCACAGAACCGGGTCGACGAAAAGGCGCCTCTGGCATTGCATGCCCGAGTTCTGCAGAATAACGGGGGTGCCCAAGCCGCCTGCAGCGAGGACTACCAGATCAGCGGGATAGAACTCCGAGGTCCACCCTTTCTTCGCCTCCACCCCCACGGCGAGTCCATCACTCACGATGACCTTTTCGACGGTACAGTCAGTGATCAGTTCGGCCCCGCTGCTCATCGCCTTCGTTACGAAGTGTCGCGTGTCCCACTTTGCACCCTGGGAACAGCCGAGGATGCACCGTCCGCAGCGAATGCACCGCGAGTAGTCTCCCATTTTAGGTGTGGGACGCGGCTCGAGACCCAGCTGCCGACAAATCTCGTAGAGGCGTCGAGTGATGGGATGCCACCGTTTCTGGTGTTCCGTCGAAATGGGGATTTCCCTCGAGATCTCTGCGAACTCCTCATCAAGGTCAATCCCAAGCGCTTTGAGGTCCCGATCCATCCGCATCGCATTCCCGGTAGCTATCGTCGTCGTCCCTCCGGTCCCGACGCCGTTGACCAGGATCATATTGTTCCCGGCTTTCCGTATCCGCATCGTGGGGAACAAGAACGGAATCTCTCGTTCATCGAGGAACAATCCCGTCTTTCTTAGCTTGTCGAGAAGGGAGAGGTTCATCGCGAACGGCTTGAACTCCCTCCCTGCCTCGAGGATCGTCACCGCGAATGCCCCCTGGAGCTCCTTCGCAACAGTGGCACCACCTGCACCGGTTCCGACAACGATCGCTCGTTTCACAGGTCATCCTTTTGGCACGAGAACGGCCGTGCAGCTGGGGTGTCCTTCGGTGATCCTCCGCGAGAACACGAGTGTCCGGCCGCCGGTAAGACCCGCCGCTATTCCTTCGTCCAGCGCTGACATCACACAGCACACGTCGACCGAGTAGTAGGCACTGAAGTAGCAGGAATTGATTGTAACATCGCCTGTCGCGCTGGCCTGGAAGTCGATCCCCAGCGCCTTGTAGAGTACCCTGCCTACTGAGGCTGCATCCACCGGAGCTGAGAGATGGAGCCGCGCGCGGATTTCCTCACCAAGGCGGCACGCATGCTCGTAGAGCCTTTTCTTGATCTCACCCATATCCTCTGCAACCCGAATCCGCTGTTCAATCTCCTCCTTGGTAAACCGTGCGTACCGGCGAAGGCACTCGTCAAACGAGAGGTTCTCCAGCTGAGGAACGGGCCGCCCGAAAGCAGCTGCTGTCGCCTCAAAGAGCTCTCTCAGCTTCTGCTTCTTGAGCGAGTGGGGGACGTGAATGCGAAGGGCAAGAGCGAGCAGATTCATGCGGCCTGCCTCGCCAGCTTTCGGTTCAGAACTAGTACAAAGGCACCAATGCAGCCATCAACAACACCGTTCGTAACATAGATCAGAAATTGATGATCGAGGAAGAAGAACGCAATCGACAGGAGGCTGCTCGCAAACTTGGCGTTCATCAGGAGCATTGGGAAAGAGCGGTTCTCTGGATGACGAGCCATCAACCAGGCGAGCAGAGTCACCAGATACATGTATCCGACGCCAAGGACAAGGAAGAAGTCGGTCGCATCAACCGGAGATGGGTCCAGACCGATCCCAACGGAGAGGCCGTTGAAGAATCGCAGGACGCCGCTCCCCGACGTCAAGAAGAGCAACCCGACGATGGCAAACACAACAGCCATGCCCATACTCGCAGTCCGGTAGACTCCGCGCCAGCGAATCGTGGTGCCGGTCCGGCTCCCCGCCTTGATGGAATCCCCTTCCATCATGCCTCCTTCCGGCCGTACTGAAGCTGAAAGAATTTCGCATACCCGCCGAACTGAACCTCGTCCATTAACTCCTGTGTGGCGCTTGCATTTATGGGTGACTCTCCTCGGTAGTTCCTTTTAAGCAGCGGGAAGTTGTTGTTGATGAAACAACGATTCTCCGTCGGGAATCGTCCCCTCATCTCGTGGTAGATTTGGGAGATGGGCGTTTCTCGCACGTTGCCGAACGTCATCGGTGTGAAAACGCAGGGGCTGACATACCCGAACGCGTCGACGTACACCATCTTGTGTCCGGCACAGCATCCGAAGTGCTCCCTCCCCTCAAAGTGTCCCAGGTAATTGACGGTCATTCCTCCTTCCCTGTTGCACCGATCCTGGAGCCGGACGAGCTCCAGCCGCTCCTTTTCTGTAATCACACCCGCTCCATCCCAGGATTCGGGAACTGATGGCTTCGTCTCGCTGAGCCAGGCCTCGTGGAGACCCAGTCCCCGCAAGAAGGCAAGAAATTCTTCAACCTGATGATTCCGGATCATCTCTGCGGAGAGGACTGCAGAAACCCCCACGTCAATCCCGCCGAGATCCTGAAAGATCCTGATCGCCCTCAGCGCCGTCCGGAAGGCTCCCTCATACCGCCGTACGCGGTCATGTTCTTCCTCTCTCCAATGATCCAAGCTCACAGAGACGGAGAAGAGCCCGGCGTGTTTCAAGTCGGCTGCAAGCTGTTTCGTGAGCGTGCATCCCGTCGTGAAGAGCTTCGTTGTGCAATCCTGCCCGACGCCCTCGACGATGTTGATGATGTCTTTGTTCAGAAGAGGTTCGCCCCCCGTCAATCCAAGCCAGAAGACACCGATGGACTTGAGGTCTCGTATGACTCCCTTGATCGCGGCGGTATCCATCACCGCGCCGGACCGGTTCCTGTTGTAGCAATACTCGCAATTCTGAGGACAAGCATTCGTGAGCGCAATCTGGGCGTGGGAAGGACCTGCCTTCACTACCAGAAGATGCTCGTTGACGAACCGGCTGTACGCTTTGCTGTTGAGCGGAGGGAGATGTGAATGGACCACGAGATGATGACCGACGATCCTCACTTTGAACTTCTTCAGATACCGGTACATGAACCAGTTGAGGGACGGCTTCGCCCTCAAGATCCCGGGATTGGAAAGGATCGCCTTGCCGATTTGAAAGAAGCCTGCCACCTGACTCATCTTGCCTTTTCTCCTCGCCGGGGCTCGCGTCCCGCCTTGAGCGCCACCAATCGCCGGACGTCAAGGAGGTCCTTCCTCGACTTGACGCGGATGAAGAGCCAACGGCCCTCTGGATACGGGTGCGCATTCTCCAAGACCTCCTTGACGTTCTTGCCAAGGTCCGACAGCTGAGCCTTTCGAACGTCCGCCTCGGCAACTATGATCTGAACCGTAAACCGATTCTTGTCCGGGTAAAGGGAGGCAAGCGCCTTACCCCCTTTTCGGAACCGTAACGCCCAGCCGTAATTCGTTCCGTAAAATTTGAGCTCACTCCTGGCCCGTAAGTCCTCCGATAGATAGCGGCAGAGCTCCGCCCAGTCGGGACGCTTTCCTCCGAGGACCACGAGGATTTGCCTCGTCGTCGGCTCATGCCCTTTGTCGATGAAGAAACCCTTGCTCATTCACGCTCCCAGACTCGACTCACGATGAATGTCCCCGCCACCGGTTTCGTCACCCTTGCTTTTCCTTTCCCGCACGGTCGAGCAACTTCTCTACTGCTTCCAGCACGACACCAGGTGCATCGAGGTGAATAAAATGGCTGCTGCTTCCCGCCAGGATCCACTCACTTTCCGAGGAAAGCGATAGATATTCGCGGACCAGTTCCTGCCAGATCTTCTCGACCCGCTCGGCATCTTCTCGACCCAAGCTGCTGCGGCGCACGATCTCATCGATCATCTTCTCCGGAGAGTGGTAAAGGACTTTGACGGGGACTCGCGGGAAAGCTCCGGACCTCTTAAGAATCTCGCTGTTGACCGCCTTGTGAGCTTCTCGGTACTCTCCCAGCATCGTCTTGTGTGTCTTGGGGAGAAGCAAGTGCCGCCAGAGCGTCTTGGCAGTCTCGGCAGGCAAGTCTTTGTGGTGAGAGAACGCAGCCGCTCTTTTGACCAGGGGCTTCAGAACTCTCAGAAGTCCGAACGCACACAACCTGGAAAGGGCCCTGATTCTCCCCGTCTTGTCGGCAACACTTGCCTTGTAGATGTGTGGAGGAAGCTCTACCCTGAGGCGGTCGTCGTCGGGCGAGAGGGGGTCCACAAATACGACCCCCGCAACTCTTTCCGCGTGCAGCCGCGCAAAGTGATTGACATACAAGCCCCCCTGTGAATGTCCCACCAGGATCAATGGGCCGTCGATCCCCAACATCGTCAGAAGAGCATCCAGCTCACCTGCGATGGCATTGCTGGTGCGAGCGTTCGGGTTGTATTCACTCCAGCCGTAGCCGGCCCGGTCGTACGTCAAGACCTGGGTGATGCTCGAGAGACTGTCCTGGATCTTCCACCACTCCGGAGAGACTGACCCCAGGCCTGCCTCAATAACGACTGTCGGAGTGCCACTCCCTTTCAGAGTGTAGTAGAACCTACGGCCATCCACCAAGATCGTAGATCCAGGTAGCGGAGGAATGTTGTACCACCGTAACCCGGCGATAAGATTGAATGCCCGCAGGAAGAGCAAGACTGCAAGGACGAGGAGTACAATTTGCAGGAAACTCATTTCACCTTCTCCCTATCCCTCGCCTGGTAGTTCAATTTCATTGCCTCGAAAACAGGGAGGCTACCCTGCAGCGTGCCGACAATGATGTCTGCGATGAAAGCGAGCTTGTGATACTTCGTGGCCGAATCCTTTCGGACGACTCTCTTGGAGAGGATAGTCGCGGTGACGCAAGTTGGCGCAAATATGCAAGCGAGGCGGATCGGATGCTGAAACGAAGAGGTTAGTGTAGGCAGTTGACCGGCAGCAGGCAAATCCGACATCGGGGAGACAGCGTCGTTCGCCTTTTCACCTCCTCTGTCTTCAGGAGTATTCCATGCAACCATCGTTGCCCGAGCCGGACAACAGGGACGGGCAGCCTTCGTTACCCTGTGACCGTCTGTACCGATCCTGGTGACTACAATCAACCGAGGTAATGCTCAAACACCCTGCGGAAATGAAAACCATAGATCGCAAACGTAATCGCCATCGGGAAAAGCCTAGGGCGCCTGAAGAGCGACCAGAAGAACAGCCTCCAGTAGTAAACGCGTTCCTTGCCGGCGATACCGAGCAGCACGACAGATTTCACGAGCGCTCGAACGTGCTCAATCCGTATCCGGACTACCTTGGTTTGGGTCGGTCGATACTCCCGCAAGAACCGCTTCACACGTGCATAGTACTGTTTCGGCGCGTAGATCTCACTCAGAATTTTCCGGTAACCGTCCAGGAGCGCTTCGTAGTTCATCTTCGGCTTGAAGTTCATCGAAAAATCCGTGTTGTTCCCGGTCATCGATGCTAGCAGCCTCCCCTCCTTCAACAGGCGATGATAGAGCTTCGTGCCCCGAGGCGCGTTCAGGAGACCTACCATGGCCGTCACGATGCCGCTCTCCTGGATGAACTGGATGAGCTTATCGAAGATCGATTCCGGATCCTTGTCGAAACCGACGATGAATCCCCCCTGCACCTCAAGGCCGGATTTCTGCAGTTTCTTTACGGAGGACATCAGGTCCCGATTCTTGTTCGGGATCTTCTTGCACTCGATCAGACTTTCCTCGTTGGGCGACTCGATCCCGACGAAAACGGCGTCGAATCCCGCCCGCACCATCAAACGCATGAGCTCATCATCGTCGGCGAGATTGATCGAGGCCTCCGTGTTGAGAACGAATGGGTGTTTTCTCCACTCCATCCACTCGATGATCGACGGTAAGATTTCCTTCTTCAGCTTCTCCTTGTTCCCGATGAAATTGTCGTCCACAAAGAAGACGCCGCCTCTCCAACCTCGTCTGTAGAGAGCTTCAAGCTCGCCCGTCATCTGCTCCTTCGTCTTCGTTCGGGGCGCACGACCGTAGAGGACAGTGATGTCGCAGAATTCGCAGTCGTAGGGGCATCCGCGCGAATACTGTATGTTCATCGATCCGTATTTCTTCAAGTCCACGAGCTCCCACGACGGAATCGGCGTTCTGGTAATGTCGGCCCAGCCGTCCGCCCGGTACAGATGCTTCGGGTCGTTCCTTGCGAGGTCGCTCACGAAGTCCGGCAGGGTGAGTTCCGCTTCGTTCAGCACGAGGTGGTCGACGTCCTCAAACTCATCGAAGTGCGACGTGAAGAGTGGGCCGCCGGCGACCACCGGGCGTCCCAACGCCTTCGACTTCTGAATGATCTGTCTCGCGGACTCCCTCTGAATCGACATTGCGCTGACGAGCACGTAGTCAGCCCACCGAACGTCTTCATCCTTCAGCGTCCGGACGTTGAGATCGACCAGCTTCTTTTCCCACTGCGGGGGAAGCATCGCCGCCACCGTCAGAAGGCCCAGCGGTGGGAAAGTCGATTTCTTCGAGACGAACCTGAGCGCGTGCCGGTAGCTCCAGAACGTGTCGGGATTCTCGGGATAGGTAAGAAGGATTTTCATAAGGCTCCTCTTGTTCGTCGGTCGTGGACAACTCCGCGGCAGTTCGGAAGCAATGTTCCGCCTACATGAACCACTTGTACTGGCGATAGACTGCATCGCCGAACGCTTTCACAAACTGCATCTCATCCTCACCCAGCGGTCCTTGACGAAGCGCAGCGAGGTTCTCTGCAAGCTGCCCACCGTTCCTGGGAGCCGTCAGACAAACGTGGACATGAGGGTTGCAAAGAACGAACCGGTAGATCTGACCTGCCGTAGGCACCGGGCCATCCTTTGGCCAGCCCTTTGGCCCCCTGAGCAAATAGGTCCAGCGGGTCGCCGTGTAGCTTATGATGCCTGGGTCGTGTTGTTCAAGATAAGGAAAAATATCTTGTTCCGCACCCCGGTGCGCCGCGTTGTAGCGAACCATAAAGACATCCAAAGCTCCTTCAGCCGCAAGCTGTCCGATGAGATTCCGATCGTGGCAGGAGATCCCCACAGCGCGGACCTTCCCTTCTTCGCGCAAGCGATACAACTCTTCCCTGGCCCTTTCTGGAAAGTCCTTCCCTCTGGTCACCCCAAGAAAGAGGAAAACATCAATATAATCAGTGCGAAACTGGCGTAAGCGCTTTTCCAGTGTGCGGCGGAGATTCGGATAGCCGATAATGAGGTTGTAGGCCCCGGTCGCAAGGACGTAGCGGTCCCGATGCAACCTCAGAACCTCGCGCATCACGGCGATCATCTGCGTGTCGACCCCAAAGGCGAAGAAGAAATTCACACCTTCATCTACGGCCTGGTGGATCGTCTGCCTGCCGGGCCAATAGGTCGCGGAAAGACCGAGCCGATGCACCGGAATACCTGTGCGCCCAAGAACCGTGTGTGTGAAATTGTCATTCACTGTGTCGTCTCCATCCCAGGTGCGTGAAGTATCTCGAGCTTGACCATGCCTAGTCGGCGATCTCCTTTCTTAGTCGACCGAAACGCAAGATCAGGAGGAGCATTCCCGCAGTGTACGGAAGAGCGGCAGCCACGATGCCGATCTCGAGGCTTTGATTTCCGAAGATGTAGCCGAGAGAGCCGAGGAGCCCGATCCCGCCGGTTGCATGCAAGAGCATTCTGATCCAGCGATCCAGTGTTCCGACGAGGAAGAGTCTTGCCCAGAAAAGACACGCGATGAAAAGAAAGACGTACGCGAGAACTTCCAGGGCGAATATGAACGAATGCGTATCGTCGAGAATGAAGTGTTCGACAGCTCCAGGGTGGCCGGAGGTGATGTTCTGAAACACGAAGGTCAGTTGCGTGAAATTGTTCACGCTCGCCAGCAGCGCGTAAGCTGCTCCGAAGAAGGCGCCCGTTACCGCATAGACCTTCTTGTCCTGTCGTGCAAAGAAGTAGAGACCAACAAGAAAAGGGAAATGAAGGATCGCAATGAGAAAGCTGGGAATGGCCGGAGCGATTATTCGGAAGCCGTATCCCCCACTGTACGTGTCCAGATCCTTGAATTGGCCGATGGGGTACACGATGACCGAGAGGACAAAAAGCATTGCGAAGAATGCGATCATCACCGCGGACCATAGGGCCAGGGTAGCTTCTTGCTCCTTCACAGGTTTTCCCTTTCACGATGGGGGACGGTTCAGAAATTTCCAGGTCATTTCGGCCCGCACACTAGACTTGCTCTCCACCTCGTCAACTCCTTCCGGAAAAGGCCTTCTCTAACAGCTTGATCTGGCGACAGGCGCCAGGATTCAAACAGAGAGCCCAATCGGTATGAGTGCCTACCTGCCCGACTGGTAGGGCACGTCAGAGATTGAATCGGTGGCCACCGAACCTCGCCGAGAAGGTACGGGAGAGGCACGGTAGAAGGTCTGGCTTCGATTCAGTGCTGGATAACGCCCGATGAATCTGATTCAGCTACTGCACTGTCAGATACTGCGTATCCTCAACGACCATTGTGATGACCTGATGGACTGCGCGCTCTACCGCGGGCGTCAAACCGCACCCGTACTCAAAATGGGCGCCTTCGATCCCGTAGACGATGACTTGATCCGGGATTTGACGCAGGGTCTTTGCAAGCTTCAGAGCCTCGCCGACGCTGAATGCATGCGTTGAGTAGCATAACAACTTCTCGGGAATCGGTTTGTCCCCGACGACAAACCGGTGAATTGTCCCCGGGGGTGCTCCGGATCTCGCCGCGTCAATGATGATCACTGCTTCGCGCGATTTGAGCGACTCGAGCAGGCCCGTCACATCACCTGCGAGCTGGATCACTTCGACGTGTCCTCCGAGTTGCTCCTTCAGCCTGCACGCGACGATCACTCCGACGCTGTCATCTCCCCGATATTCGTTGCCGACTCCTATGACGAGGATCCGTGGTTCCATACTATTTCACGTCTTGAGGAAGCGGAGATCCGCCATCACAAGTCTGTAGAGAATCAACGAGGGTCCCATTATCGGCTGAGGACCGACGGTCGGCCAGCAAGAAGTTGCGTCCCCCCGTTCCCTTTCGCCGCAATTCCGCTTGTTTCTGGGCCAACAATCGGTCCGGGTATTTGACGAAAGCTCCACATGCAACAAGCACAAGTCCCGGCATGAGATAGAGAGTACCGATTGCGGCAACACCTCTTCATGACTGGTAAGCGCGCGTTCTAACTCTTCTTCGATGTCACAACCGAAACAGCTGAGAAGTGTTGTCGCACCTTCCGGCTCCCACAGTCAGGGCACGCGGGGCTGCCTTGCTTGTCGTGTTCCTCAACGGTAAGATGGACCGAGAAGATCTTGTCGCACTCAAGGCAATGGTATTCGTAGAGAGGCATATCAAAAGCTCCTCAGGATTCGCTATCCTCCATCCAGTGAGAGGACTCCGCGAAGCCGGCGATCACAGGCTTTGCGAGTCGGCGGAACTCCTTGAACTTCATCCGTACCGCTTTCGTGTGGGTGCAAGCGTTGAACAGAATCTCCTCGTCCTCAGCAAGCGATTCCTCCACGAGCACGGGGAGCCCGTACAAGTTGCCGAAGGGCGGCATCGCGCCGAGCTGGCAATCAGGGAACATTCCTGCAAGATCTTCCTCGTGCGCAAGACGGACGTGTTTAGCTCCGAACGTCCGCTTGATGAGCTGCTGATTGATGCGCTGATCCGCGCGCAAAACGGCCATCCAGAAATGGTCATCGATATGGAGAAGCACGGCCTTCGCGATCTCGCTCTCGGGAAAGCGCGTCGCGACCGCAACTTCGTGAGCGGAAAACGCTGGCTCGTGCTCGACGATGTAATACTCTACTTTGTTGCTGTCGAGGTAGCGCAACAGATCTGACATCTTGGCCATATCATCTCTCCTTCCAAAGAACGACCTTGACAGAAGAAGTTAGCAGTTTTTGACCAGATACGAAACGGTAGCGGGAGAACGAGCCCTGCGCCTTGTGATTCACTCGAACTCGAGCCTCAAGAGATGAGTCGCACAAGAAATGCAGGGATCATAGTTACGGATCACCTGCTCGCACTGCCAGGTGAGCTTGTCCTGGGGAAGATCCAGACGCTCGGAGACGAAATGACGCAGATCGAGCTCCATCGTCCTCTGGTTTTGCGACGTCGGCGGGACGATCTTCGCATCCGTAATCAGTCCTCTCTCATTGACCCTGTAGCGATGATACAAGATGCCACGCGGCGCCTCCGTGCAACCATAACCGACGCCGGAAAGGGGGCGGACATCCACGACCGGCTGGTCCGGCATATCGTACTCGCCGATGATGCGCAGTGCTTCCTCGACGGCATAGACCATCTCGACACTCCGCACGATGATGCTTTTGAACGGGTTGCTGCACGGCGGAAGAATTCCCCCGGCACGCGCCGCTTCCTGTGCCGTCGGCGTCAGGCGGTCGAAGTTCAAGTTGAAGCGTGCGAGAGGACCAACGAAGTAGGCCCCTCGATCTCGCAGCACTGAGTGAAGCGCATTGGAATGTTCGACGTGTTCCTCGATGAAGTAGTTCTCGTATTCGGTGACACCGATGTCGAGTCCTTTGTTGGAAACAAGCCTCCCTTCGTTGAAGGGATATTCTTGAGCGTGTCTGAGGGCCACATACTCATAATCACGGACGAACTCGGGGAACGGGAACGTCGCCGTGAGCCTGACCGTCTCCAGCGCCGCCTCCAACGCCCACTTCAGCCGATCAACGAGTGCATTCAATTCCTGTTTCTTCGGGACCTTGTAAAATCCTCCGATGCGGAGGTTGATGGGATGGATTTCCCTCCCTCCGAGCAGTGCAACAATCTCGTTACCGATCTTCTTGAGCTGGAGCGCTTTCCGGACGATGTCGACATGGTCCTTCGCCATCTGGATGACGTCTTGGTATCCGAGAAAATCCGGCGCGTGCAGCATGTACACGTGCAACGCATGACTTTCGATCCACTCCCCGCAGTAGATCAAGCGCCGGAGAGCTCGGAGTTGGCCCGTGACGGTGAGGCCGAACGCGTTCTCCATCGCGTGGATGGAGCTCATCTGATAGGCGATGGGGCAGATCCCGCAAATCCGTGCGGTGATGTCCGGCGCCTCGGAGAAATGCCGCCCGTGAAGGAACGCTTCGAAGAACCGCGGTGGTTCGAAGATCTTGAACTGGACCTCCGTAACGGCGTTGTCTTTGACCTTGACGAGGATTCCTCCCTCCCCCTCGACGCGCGCAAGATAGTCAACATTCACGCTCCTATTTTTCATGCGCTTCGCTCTCTTTTCGGAATGGCTCGGCGTATGCGTTGAACGTGCGGTGGAGGCGCAGCAACTCGTCGTTCTTCATTCCTGCACTTCTCCAGTAAGAGGCCAGAGACGAGGTGTTCGGCGTTTCCTTCGGTCCGAAGCATCCGTAGCAGCCGCGATGATACGACGGGCAGAGAGCGTTGCAACCTGCCTGAGTGACCGGCCCCATACAGGGAGGACCATGTGTCACGAGCCCACAGACGGTACCGCGCCGCTTACATTCCATGCAGACGCTGTATGTTGGGGCGGTCGGTTTCCGCCCGGCAAGAAATGCGCTCAAGACCTCAACGAGCTGCTCTTTGCTGATCGGGCAGCCCCGAAGCTCAAAGTCGACGAAGACGTGGTCGGCAATGGGCGTGGATTTGTTCAGGGTCTCGATGTACGACGGGTTAGCATAGACGATGGAGATGAATTCTTTCACATCCTTGAAATTCCGCAGCGCCTGTATCCCTCCGGCCGTCGCACACGCTCCAATGGTCACGAGGAATTTCGATACCCGTCGAACCTGATGAATACGTTCCGCGTCGTGCGGGGTCGTGATCGAGCCTTCGACCAGTGAGAGATCGTAGGGGCCGCGGATGACCTGACGCGAGGCTTCGGGAAAATTGGCAATCTCGAGGCGTTCGGCGACAGTCAGAAGCTCGTCCTCGCAATCCAGCAAGGCTAGCTGACAGCCGTCGCATGACGAAAACTTCCAGACCGCAAGTTTCGGCTTCTTCTCTTTCTTCATCGCAGATTTCGCTGACACAATTCCAGAATCAGATTTCCCTCTTGACCAGCAGATCCTTGATCCGGCTGTAGCGAAATACGGGACCATCCTTGCACACGAAATATGGCCCGAATTGGCAATGCCCGCACAACCCGGTGCCGCACTTCATATTCCGCTCCAGCGAAAGGTAGATCGAGTCAGGATCCACCCCCCGCTTCTGTAGTTCCTGAGCCGCGAAGCGCATCATGATTTCCGGGCCGCAGATCATGGAGGTGGTCTTCTGAGGATCGAACGGCGATTTGTGAATCAGCGTCGTGACCACGCCGACGTTGCCTCGCCAATCAGGCTGAGCACGGTCGACCGTGACATGCACTTCCAGGTCGAAGCGTGCACGCCACTGCTCAAGTTCCTCCCGGAAAAGAATGTCCGATGGTGTCCGGGTCCCGTACAGAAGGACGACCTTTCCGAACGCATCCCTCTGTGAGAGCACTTCATACAACGCGGATCGCAGCGGTGCCAGGCCGATCCCACCGGCTATGATCACGACATCGCGGCCGCGACCCTCTTGGACGGGCCAGGGCGTTCCGAATGGACCGCGAATGCCCAGCATGTCTCCGCGCCGCAATCTAGCCATAACGCGCGTCACGGTTCCCACCGCTCGGGTCGTATGCACGAGAACTGAGCTTGCCGAGTCACCACTAATGGAGATCGGTATTTCACCGATTCCGAACACGTACACCATGTTGAACTGACCCGGCGCAAATGTGAGCTTCGGCCCGCCGGATCTTTGCTCTAGCATGAGCGTAAAGGTATCGTCCGTCTCTTTCCGCACCTGCTTGATGACGTACGGATGCGGCAGCATCGAACCGCCGACATCGACGCCGGATTTCACCGTGAGATCAAGATCGGACACCATACATATCCACGATTTGCAGTCGGGTGGATGATAGTCGTTGCTCCATAATGTGCGCAAACCGCTTCAGGAGTTCGTATCCCAAATTGTGATCTTGTTCGCACTTGCGCCGGAGGCACTGACCATCCAATGCAATTGCGCGTGTGAGCTCGAGAGCGCGCGCGTCGAAATGCCAGTTGTACGGAGGGATCAGCCACGACCACCCAAGGATATCGCCTTCTTCCAGCGTCTCGACTGTGATCGGTCCCCGGTCCGGGGCAAAGACCTGCAGCGCAACCCGTCCTTGGCGCAAGAGATAAAACTGGTTCGCTTCCTCACCTTCGCGGAAGATGAAGCTGTCCTGATCGAATCGGACGTTCGAAGCACAGCCCGTCACCAGCTGCAAGTAGGGCTCACTCAGATCTTTGAAGAACGGATGTTCCGCGAGGATGCGTTCAAGGGTTTCCATCGATTACCTCCTTTGTGGAGCTTGCTGCTGCCTTCGTGAGATACGACTCACGAATGACTCGGTATTCTTCAGTGATATCGATGCCGACAGGGCACCACGTGATGCAACGGCCGCAACCGACACACCCTGAGGAACCGAATTGATCGATCCAGGATGCGAGCTTGTGTGTAAGCCAATGACGGTAACGGGCCTTCACGGAGGTGCGCGCGCTTCCACCGTGAATGTAGGAGAAATCCATCGTGAAGCACGAATCCCATTTGCGGACCCGCTCCGCACTTGTGCCACCCAAATCTATGACATCCTCCACCGTGCTGCAGAAACACGTAGGACAGGCCAACGTACAGTTCCCGCACGTCAAGCAGCGCGCGGCAACGATATCCCATTGAGGATGTTCGGCGCTCTGATAGAGAATCTGCCGTATGTTTTCTGTGTCGAGCGAACGTCCCATCTGGTGTGCTGCGTTCTGCATCAACTCTTCACCCTTCGCCTCCTCGGCCCCTTCTGCAGGACGGTGGTTGACCCCTTCGAGCAGAGTCCGTCCTCGATCGGTTCCAGTCTCGACCAGGAAATAATGCTCTTGCTCTGTGATTACTTCGGTCAAGGCAAGGTCGAAACCGAATGAGGCTTTCGGGCCTGTTTTCATCGACGCGCAGAAGCACGTCCCGCCCGCCAGCGTGCAGTTCGCGGCGATGATCCACGTTCGGTCGCGTGCACGCCTGTAATACTCGTCGCCGTATGCCCCGCCGCCAAAGACCTTGTCGTGCACGGCGAGTGCATGGAGATCACACGAACGAATGCCGAGAAGAGCGTAGTGCGGTGCGGCATCCGCTGCGTTCGGAATCGACGGGTGCGCCACTCCGTCTCCCTCGTTCACCAGGTCGAAACCTTCGCTGGTTCTTCTGGCTGAAAACAACTTCAGAATTGGTGGAAACAGGTAACGTTTCCAGGAATGGGGGCTGACGGTGTGGGCAAAGAGCGAGTCGACAGGAAGTTTGACCAGGCGGTATCGTGCCGGCGTCTGTTCGTCGGTCCAGCCGAGAGGAAGGTCTGATGTGGAGCGTAGCTCGGCTAACTCGATTGATGCGCCACGCAGTGCCGGCCCGACAACGGTGTAGTGCTGTTGCCTGAGCAGACTGATAATCTCGTCGATGGCTGGGCGTTCTATTCTATAGAGCGTCGTAGTTGACATCGCATCGCTCGGAGGCACATCATTGAATGATCGATCAGCCGCTCAGAGGGGGCTTCCGTTCGCACAGCTCACTTGGTCTTTTCGAACTTGTCTTTTGGTGCCCCGCAAACGGGACATTGCTTCACGTTGTCAGCCGTTATGATGTATCCGCAAACGGTGCACACGAAGTAGTCGACCTTGGGAACCTTCCCTCCTCGCTCGAAGATCCCATTGAACAGCTGAAGGTGTTGATCATCGCCCTTCTGGTCCCACTGGAACTGCTGTACGGCTTCATCCACCTTCTCGATCTTCGCTCCGCCGATCAGACTGGGGTACAGATCCAGTTGCGCGTTTTCGTCTCGAACCGCTGCCTTCAGGTACTGGCTAGCCTGCCCGGTGGACACGGAATCAATCTGCGGCTGCTTGGGCTGAATGCCAGCACTGTCGAGCAACCTTGCGAAATTGTCGGCATGGATCTGCTCGGACCGTGAAACCGCGCGATAGAGGGAGGCGAGATTCAACAACCGCTCTTTCATCGCCGCGCTGGCGTAGCGATCATACCAGAGCGCTCGCTTCGACGCCTCTCCGTACGTTACTTGCATATTCTGATAGGTAACCAGCTTCTGTTGTCGTTCTTGCTTTGTCTCCTCTTTCTTCTTACACCCCGCCACGAACAGAAACGGTAGGATCAGCAAAACCATGATGGAAAGTGGAAAGACAGGACTACGGTTTTTCATGGTTTGAATCCCTCCATGAAATGTTGGTTGATCTCCGCGGCAAACCGGGCCAGGCGAATCACTGTACGCGTCGCCCGGCCCGGGCTGTCGGGACTAAGTGAGAGCTATAAGATCCATCTTATGAATGTGAGGTTCGTCATCCGAGTTCGCGGAGCACGACTCACGCATCTCACTCTGAACGAATACCTCTGACAGTGAACCTCACATCGTCATTGCAGCAATCGCGAACGACGCGGAGCGTCAGCCCTCGGCTTCACTTGTTCGGACCGCCTGTCTACTTCGCTTCTGCACCGGCAAGGGAGGCGCGGAATCGTTCAACGATCTCGCCTTTCTGGCCCGGACGGCTGTGGTACTGAGCTTCGTACACCGCCATCGCGGTAATGTTGACGATGTCCGCAACGTCGCAACCCGGTATCAGAAGATAAACCGGCTTCCGAATGCCGAGCAGAATGGGTCCGATCGCAACCGCTCCGCCCAGACGCGCCAGAAGTTTGTATGCAATATTCGCCGACGTCAGGTCTGGGCAGATAAGTACATTAGCAGCCCCTTTCAACCCGCTGAACGGATACACCTCAGCGATGATGTCCGGAACGACGGCGGTGTCTGCCTGCATTTCACCATCGATCATCAGTCCCGGGGCTCGCTTCTTCACGAGGTCGGTCGCCATCTTCACCTTCTCAGCCAGAGGGTGCTTCGTGCCTCCGAAGTTGCTGAAGGAAAGCATGGCCACCCGCGGCTCGATATCCATCTGGCGTACTTTTTCCGCCGAGAGCAATGCAATCTCAGCCAGGTCCTCTACAGTCGGCTCGATGTTGACAGTCGCGTCAGCGATGAAGACCGTCTGATTCTTGAAGACCATCATATAGAGACCCGCGATCCTTTGTGCCCCCTCGCGCTTCCCGATGATCTGCAGCGCCGGGCGCACTGTGTCAGGATAGTGCGACGTCAGCCCAGAGACCAATCCGTCTGCATCATCCATCTCCACCATCATCATTCCATACACGTTATGCGTCCTCATTTGGTGCTCCGCGTCAAACCGTGTCAATCCCTTGCGCTGGCGCATCGCGTAATATGCAGTGACGTATTCGTCGAAGCGTGCCGCCTTCCCAGGATTGATGATCTCAGCGCCGGCCAGATCAAGGCCGAGATCGGCGATCCGCTGACGGATCAGGGTACGACTACCCAGGAGGATTGGCCTCGCGATCTTCTCATCGATGATGAGCTGTGCAGCACGCAGGATCTTCTCCTCTTCCCCCTCCGGGAAGACGATCCGTTTAGGCTCTGCCTGAGCCTTGTGGATGAACGATCGCATGATTTCGCGGGACTTGCCGAGCCGCGCCTCCAACGAATCACGGTAGACCTCGAAGTCCTTGATCGGCACGCGCGCAACCCCGGTTTCCATCGCCGCCTTGGCAACCGCGGTGGCCTCCCAAATCAGCACGCGTGGATCAAACGGCTTCGGGATAATATAGTCCCTGCCGAATTCGATCTTCTTCCCCCCGTAGGCGCGGAGCACGCTATCCGGCACGTCTTCTTTGGCCAGTTTTGACAGTGCCCGGGAAGCGGCAATCTTCATCTCATCATTGATCATGCGGGCCCGACAGTCCAGCGCTCCGCGGAAGATGAACGGGAAGCCAAGAACGTTGTTGACCTGGTTCGGATAGTCCGATCGACCTGTCGCCATGATGAGGTCATCGCGCGCGCTCGTCGCATCCTCATACGTAATCTCGGGATCCGGATTGGCCATCGCAAACACGATGGGCTTGTCCGCCATCGATTTGACCATTTCCTTGGACACGACTCCTTTGGCCGAAACACCACAGAACACGTCTGCACCTTTCATCGCATCCGCCAGCGTGCGTGCGTTCGTGTCAGCCGCAAAATATTCCTTGTATTTGTTCATCCCATCCTTCCGTCCCCTGTACACCACGCCCTTCGTGTCAACAAGGATCATGTTCTCCCGCCGCACGCCGAGCTTTTCATAGAGCTTCGCGCAGGCGATCCCCGCTGCTCCAGCGCCGCTGAACACAACCTTTGCCTTGTCGATTTTCTTTCCGACGATCTCCAACGCGTTGACGAGCGCAGCACCGCTGATGATCGCAGTGCCGTGCTGGTCGTCATGGAACACCGGAATATTCATCGTCTTCTTGAGCTCTTCCTCGATGTAGAAACACTCGGGCGCTTTGATGTCCTCAAGATTGATCCCGCCGAACGTCGGCTCGAGCAACTTGACTGCCTTGATGATGTCATCGGGATCGTGGGAATCAAGCTCGATATCGAACACGTCGATATCAGCAAACCGCTTGAACAGAACACCTTTCCCCTCCATCACAGGTTTGCCAGCCAGCGCACCGATATCACCCAGGCCAAGCACCGCCGTTCCGTTCGACACGACAGCTACGAGATTACCTTTGGCTGTGTAGATATATGCATCGTCTGGATTGGTATGGATTTCCAGGCACGGTTCGGCGACTCCGGGCGTGTAGGCCAGCGATAGATCCCGTTGAGTCTGGCATGGCTTCGTGGTGGCAACCTCGATCTTCCCTCGCCGGCCCAGCGAATGGTAGTCGAGCGCGTCTTGTTTGCGGATCATGATCTGACTCCTTTCGAACGCTTTGGATGATTCGGCATCACTGAAGTAGGTTGACAGGCAGGGCAGAGTTCTGCTAGTGGATTCTTACGTAACACTTGCTTCGGTATCACGGAACCGCACGAGATACAGCGGGCACCTCCCACTTTTTGTGAACCACGGAGGAGCTGAAGCTGGGTTCCTTCAAGTAATTTCGTCGAGCAACACCTCGCAGGATCTGCGAGGCACAACTTCAACGGGAGATCGCACACAGCACATATGTACGTCTCAGCCTCTTCGAGGAAAGATGTCGGTTTGGCCTCCGCAACTTCCTCTAGAGTCTGTCGGAGTTTCCGGATCGTCGGGTTCGCTGGCCGCTTCCGCACTTGACGCCCCTTCGCAGTTTCCCCCATGTCCCGTCTGTTCTCTGCTCGTTGTCGGGTCTCATCGAAACCGGTTGAGTGCTTTCATGTATTGCGCACGCTCGAACGCTGAAGGGTCCGTAACGGACGCTTGGCTCATACTCCCCTTCATCTGCTCAATTGAAAGATATTCGCGCTCAACCATCCACTTGTTCAGGTCCTCAAGCACCGTCGTGATGTAGCTCGGTCCATGTTTGAGGAGCGCGGAGCACATCATCGCCACGTCGGCACCAGCCATCACCATCTTGAGTACGTCCTCCGCCGTATGGATGCCGCTGGTCCCGGCAAGACTCGTCTTCACCGTACCGTGAAGGATGGCGATCCACCGAAGGGGGAGTCGAAGAGCATCGGATGTACTGAGCACGACGTTCGGTTTGACCTCAAGCTCCTCAAGGTCGAGGTCGGGTTGATAGAAGCGATTGAATAAGACCAGACCGTTGGCTCCAGCGCGATCGAGCCGCACGGCCAGATTCGCCAGCGAGCTAAAGAAGGGACTGAGTTTCACAGCCACCGGCACTCGGACCGCCGCTTTCACGGCCTTCAGGACATCGACGTAGCGATCCTCTACCTCTTGGCTCGTCAAAGCAGGATCTGTCGGAATATAATAGATATTCAGTTCGATGGCATCAGCACCCGCCTGCTCCATCCTCTTGGCGTACTCGATCCACCCCCCGGTCGAAATCCCGTTGATGCTGCCAATAACGGGAATCTCGAGGGATTCCTTCGCCTGACGGAGAAGCTCCACGTGTTGGTCGGGTCCCAGATTGTATTCCTGAGCGGCCGGGAAATAGTCAAGCGCCTCCGCATAGCTGTGCGTCCCGTAGGCAAGGTAGTGTTCGAGCTCCGCGGCCTCGTGTACGATCTGCTCCTCGAAGAGCGAGTACATGACAACCGCGGCTGCACCAGCATCCTCGAGCCTCTTCATGTTCTCGAGCGTCCGAGAGAGAGGGCTGGCAGATGGAACAATGGGGTTTTTGAGCTTCAGTCCAAGGTATGTCGTTTTCAGATCCATAGTACAGTGTCCTTCATGCGATTTCAATGTGGGAGTGCCCGTCGCTCCTTCAGGGCGCCGACACCGGGATGATTGTGTGCTCGTCCCGTCAGATCAGTCGCCCCCGGAGGTCGGCGGGGCCTTCTCCGTCTTCTCCTTCTGGCCGCCGTCGCCCGCACCCGCGTACTGTTCATACAGCGCGAAACGGTTCTTGATATCATCAACAGCGAGTGCCGTCAGCAGCTTTGCCCGCTCCGGATACGTTTTCTCCAACATGTTGAACCTCGTCTCGAGCGAGGTGAAGTCGCGCAACGGCTGTTTCGGAGCCTTCGAGTCAAGCTTGAACGGGTTCTTCCCCTCGCGCTGCAGCATCGGATTGTAGCGAAACAGCGGGAAATATCCCGTCTCGACGGCAAGCTTTTGATTCGTCATCCCGCGAGCCATATCCATCCCGTGGGCGATGCAGTGGCTGTACGCGACGATGAGCGACGGGCCGTCATAGGCCTCGGCTTCAAGGAACGCGCGAACCGTCTGAGCATCATTGGCACCCATGGCGACCTTCGCTACGTACACGTTGCCGTATGCCACCGCCATCAAGGCGAGGTCCTTCTTCTGGGTCGGCTTGCCTGCCGCAGCGAATTTGGCGATCGCCGAGCGGAACGTGGCTTTCGACATCTGCCCCCCGGTGTTGGAGTAGACCTCGGTATCCAGCACCAGGATGTTGACGTTCCTGCCTGATGCAAGGACATGGTCAAGACCGCCGTAGCCGATGTCATAGGCCCAGCCGTCGCCCCCCATGATCCAGACGCTCCGTTTCACGAGGTTGTCTGCGATACTGAGCAGGTTTTTCGCCTCGGGCGATTTCATGTTCTCAAGTTTCTCTTTCAGAAGCTTGACGCGCCCGCGCTGCTCGTGGATCCCAGCTTCATCGGATTGGTTGCCAGCCACGATCGCCGCTGCCAGCTCGGGGCCTATCTGATCAGCAAGTTTCTGAACCAGCTCTTTTGCCGACTCGGTGAGCTTGTCGATCGTCAGCCGCATGCCCAACCCGAACTCGGCATTATCCTCAAAGAGCGAGTTCGACCAGGCAGGTCCGCGGCCTTCGGCATTCGCGGCCCACGGTGTCGTCGGCAGGTTGCCACCGTAGATCGACGAACATCCCGTAGCGTTCGCAACGACCATCCGATCGCCGAAGAGTTGGCTCGCGAGCTTGACATACGGAGTCTCCCCGCATCCGGCGCAGGCCCCGGAGTACTCGAAGAGCGGCTGCAGATACTGCGATCCTTTGACCGTGTCCACCTTCACCGTTCGTCGATCGAGCTCTGGGATGTCAAGGAAGAACGCATAGTTCGCTCGCTCCTGCTCCCGGATCGGCGGCTGGGGTTTCATGTTGATCGCCTTGACCTTCACCTGCGTCTTGCTCTTCGCAGGACAGTATTCGACGCAGAGCTCGCAGCCGGTACAGTCCTCGGGAGCCACCTGGATCGTATATTTCATTCCTTTGTATTCCGTCCCCTTGTAGTCCATCGACTTGAACGTCGCCGGGGCGTTTGCCAGGTGGGAAGGATCGAACACCTTCACACGGATCGCGGCGTGAGGACAGACGAGCGCGCACTTGTTGCACTGGATGCAGATCGGCTCCTCCCAGACGGGGATCTCAAGGGCGATGTTACGCTTCTCCCACTGCGCCGTCCCGGTGGGGAACGTCCCGTCCTTCGGCATCAGGCCAACCGGAAGGTCATCTCCCTCCCCAGCGATGATCTTCGCGGTAACCTTTTGGACAAATTCGGGAGCCTCAGGCGCCACCGCCGGCGGCATCAGCAGCGTGCTCGTTGCCTTCGCCGGCACCTTCACTTCAAACATGTTCGCCAGGGTTTGATCGACCGCGGCAAAATTCTTCTGGACGACCTCCTCCCCTTTTCTGCCGTACGTCTTCTTGATCGAGTTCTTGATGGCGGCAATGGCTTGATCCCGGGGCAAAACGCCGGAAATGGCGAAGAAGCATGTCTGCATGATCGTGTTGACCCGGCCGCCCATGCCTGTCTGCTGCGCCACCTTGTAACCATCGATGACGTAGAATCTCAGCTTCTTCTCAATGAGACCTTTCTGGATATGCAGCGGCAGCTTGTCCCATACCTCGTTGGGGCCGTAAATGCTGTTCAGCAGAAACGTTCCGCCTGGGACCGCCGCCTTCAGGATGTCGTATTTCTCCAAGAAAACCCACTGATGGCACGCAACGAAGCTCGCCTTGTTCACGAGGTACGTCGAGTGGATCGGGCGAGGCCCGAACCTCAAGTGAGAGACCGTCGTAGAACCGGACTTCTTCGAATCGTAGACAAAATAGCCCTGGGCGTAGAAGTCTGTATCCTCACCGATGATCTTGATGGAGTTCTTGTTGGCACCCACGGTTCCGTCGGCTCCAAGCCCGAAGAAGAGAGCGCGCACGACGTCATCCCCCTCGGTCGAGAACTCGGGATCATATGCGAGGCTCGTGTGCGTCACGTCGTCATTGATGCCGATGGTGAAGTGGTTCTTTGGCTTGTCCTTCTTCAGCTCGTCGAAGACACCCTTCACCATAGCCGCAGTAAACTCTTTGGAGGAAAGCCCGTACCGGCCACCGATGACCCGGGGCATCGCCTTCAGCGGCAGGGACCCGCTCATCATCGACTCAGTCAAGGCAGTTATCACGTCCATATACAGCGGCTCACCGGCGGCGCCGGGCTCTTTCGTCCGATCGAGGACAGCAATGCTCTTGACCGATTTCGGGAGGGCATTCACAAAGTGTCCGATTGAGAACGGCCTGAACAAGCGGACCTTCAGCAGTCCGACCTTCTCACTGTGGGCAGCGAGGTATTCCACGGTTTCGTGAGCAGCCTCGGTGCCTGACCCCATCATCACGATGACCCGGTCGGCATCAGGGGCCCCGACATACTGGAAGAGCCTGTACTGGCGCCCCACGACCTGTGCGAACCTCTCCATCGTCTTCTCAACGATGCCGGGGCAGGCGGTGTAGTACGGATTGACCGTCTCGCGCGCCTGGAAGAAAACGTCCGGGTTTTGTGCTGAGCCTCGCAGCACGGGATGTTCCGGTGAGAGGGCCCGTGCGCGATGCTGCCGAATAAGATCGTCATCCATCATCTGGCGGATATCCTCGTCCGCCAGCTGCTCGATCTTCATGACTTCATGTGACGAGCGGAAGCCGTCAAAGAAGTGAACAAACGGGACTCGCGCCTCCAGGGTCGACGCTTGAGCAATCAAGGCGAAGTCCATAACCTCCTGGATCGAGTTCGAGGCAAGCATCGCCCAGCCTGTTGAGCGAACGGCCATCACGTCGCTGTGATCGCCGAAGATGGAAAGCGCGTGCGTCGCCACAGTCCGCGCCGCAATGTGAAAAACGGTCGAAGTGAGCTCCCCGGCAATCTTGAACATGTTGGGGATCATCAGCAGGAGACCCTGCGATGAGGTGAACGTCGTCGTCAGTGCGCCGGTTTGTAGTGCCCCGTGGACGGCCCCAGATGCCCCCCCCTCGCTCTGCATCTCCACGACGAGGGGCACGGTTCCCCAGATATTCCTCTTCCCCTGCGCCGACCACTCATCCGACCACTCTCCCATGTTCGAGGAAGGCGTGATCGGATAGATCGCTATGACCTCATTCGTCTTGTGCGCGACATGAGCGGCTGCTTCGTTCCCATCAATCGTGACCTTTTCTCGCTGGACTGCACTCGCTCCCTTCTTCTTTGGTGCTAGCTCTTGATCTGACATTGTTGGCCTTGCCTTTCCTCAAAGATAAATATCAACCTGGTAGCCCACCTTTTTACTCAAGAAGTATTCCACCGACACTGTATCGATAATTCCCTTGAACTTCAAAAAAGAAGGGAGAAAATGGATATTCTAATTCTCATTGCTGGGAATCCGGGGACCTTTTTGGCAGAATGAGTAAATGAGAAAGCAGGAGTGGGAAAGATCGACGCGCACTCCGCTCAGAGCGACTGCTCTTCTTCTCGCGCACCACGCACTTCAACCAATGTCTGGCGGGTATGGCGTGACAGCCTCCTGGTTTTCGCATTCCGGTCAAGAAGTAGTTCGTGACCGCTTCAGCGAAATGCAAACGGGAGCACTACGGAAGGACCTTGCGTGTGGAAGATTTGAGAATTTTTCGTTTTCTTGAATTCCTCATCTTTCTCCAGACTGCAACACTTTTGAGAATTCAACAATGCCTGAGACGCTTACGATCATAGACAACAGGACCGGCAAGAAGTACGACATAGCGGTCGAGCGCGGCGCGATCAAAGCAACGGATTTGCGGCAGGTCAAGGTGAAGGACGACCACTTTGGCTTGACGAGTTACGACCCTGCCTTGATGAACACGGCCGCCGTGAAAAGCAACATTACCTTCATCGATGGTGAGAAAGGTATTCTAGAGTATCGCGGTTATCCGATCGAGCAGCTCGCCGACCAATCCACTTCGTACCTGGAAGTCGCGTACCTTCTTCTCTACGGAGACCTTCCCAATCA